>OJRE01000770.1_pt1 | contig 14194 bp, 9 predicted proteins | sample 1599111 | NCBI WGS metagenome assembly OJRE01 (sample SAMN03922530, study PRJEB24848) | human gut metagenome | isolation source: stool sample | host: Homo sapiens | place: Germany | collected 2010-05
CTGGAAGGGGGTACATTATTATATATGCGTGCGCGCAATGTGCGCGTAGACAGAGGCAGGGAAAAGTACTGGGAGAATCTTAAAGCTGAGGATTGGAAGTGTAAAGCTAAGGTTTGAGAACCTAAAGCTGAGGTTTAGCGAGGTAAGGTTGAGATTCATTTTTGCGGAGTTGAGGTATGGTTTTGTAATGGTGGGGTTGGTACACTTGGTACAGAGGTTCACCGTTCCCTTTGCCTCACACACACGTGCGCGTATAATAAGGTGTGAATCCCCACCACTCTGTCCCCACCACTCTGTCCCCACCACTGATCATTCCTCACCGCTTATCCGACTTTGTATAAGTTCCATTTACGGCTACGCTTTCCAACAGACCGTATTTACACAAGTGCTTCAGCCAAGTGGAAGCGGAGGTAATGGCAAAATCCCATAGGCCTTGAATTCCTTCTTCTGCTCGTCGGTGAGGCGAAACGTAAAAGCTCCGCCCATGACAGCGGATTACTGTCATTTGCCACATTTTCCTCTTGAGCGTACACCTTATATGTTACGCGCGTGTGTGTGAAGCAAAGGGAACGGTGAACCTCTGTACCAAGTGTACCAACGTCGGATGGAATTTCGGCTTGATCTTTTCTTTTACGCCGCACAGTTCGACCAGATGGATGGCGGTACTTATATGCACCTCGTTGTGTCCGGTTTTCAGCGCGTTGCTGAATAACTTTTCGGCTACCTGCGGATTATACTTTGATGAAAGGCTATGTTATGGAATTCACAGGAAGTACAGAAGCAGAAATCATTTAGACTCATCCCGATGTCCCACTACTATTCCCATTAGTATGCAGATACCTCTGCATGTCAGATAGAATACGTCTACTAAATTACTGGTTAACTCCATACTATCCAGATGAACAAGACAAAACAGAAATCGAAAAGAAATGAAAAAGGATAGCCATTACAAACTTTCTTTACCGGATGAGTGGCAAAAAGAAGATTTCACTGCGTATATAGCCTTAGAAAATGAAGAAAAGAGCTGCCACGGAACACCTTCCGGGCAGCTCTCCTTTCATAGAAGTAAAGTAACAGAAAGAGAGTATGATACAGTTTTAATTCTGTCCGCCTCCCAACGCTTGGAATAGGTTAATTAAGCTTTGTATTTCGGTAAAATGATTAGCAGTCTGCGACAATTGTGCGCTAAGCAATGTCTGCCGGGCTGTGAGTACTTCCAGATAAGTGGTATTGCCATGCTCCATCAGCAATGAAGTACTTCTCAGGGCGGTTTGTAAAGAAGCAACCTGTTTATCCAACAGAAGTTTCTTGCCCTGACTGGTCTGATAAGCCGTTAAAGCATCGTTCACCTCGCTGCCTGCATTGAGTAAAGTTTGCTGGAAGCCAAGTGCGGCTTCTTCCTGCTGTGCACGGGCAATGCGATACTGGGCAACTACCTGTCCGCGGTTGAAAAGCGGTTGCGTCAGCGATCCTACAGCAGATGCCAGAAACTTACCCGGATTGAGTATCATCACTCCGGCAGAGTTCGTCCAGCCGGCACTTCCACTTAAAGTAATGGAGGGATAGAAAGCCGAACGGGCCTTATTGGTACCATAAAACGCTGCTTCGAGTGAACGCTCGGCACTGCGGACATCGGGACGACCGGAAAGCATCTGCACCGGAATACCTACCGAAAAGTCGGTGGGGAACTGCTGCTGTGCCAGACTACCACGTTCATAATGACGGGGTGTTTCAGCCAACAGAAGGGCAAGACTGTTCTCTGCCTGGTTGATTTGCTTCCTCAAGTCGAGCACGGAGCCCTGTACCTGATAGTACGTCGCCTCCATCTGCGATACGGCCGATTCATTCGCCATTCCGGCATTCATCAAGGCACGAGTAGACGCCACGGTTTCTTTCCACGCTTCTTCCGTTTGTCGGGAAATGGCAAGTTGTTCGTCGAGCATCAGCAGCGTATAATAGGTATTGGCTATCCCGGCTATCAGTTGGGTACGGACAGCCTGACGATAATCCTCACTTTGAGCATAAAGAGCTTGCGACTGTTTCTTGGCATTGCGCATACGGCCGAAGACGTCCAACTCCCAACTGGCAGTGACGGGCAACGAATAAGTTTGCGTTGCCTTTTGCGTATCGAAGCTGCTCACGGTTCCCTGCGGAGCAAGAGCAAAGGCAGGCAGGAAAGCAAGTTTGGCAGACATCAGTGTTGCCTGTGCTTCCTCTACACGAAGCTGGGCAGACTGATAATCAGTATTGGTCTGCAATCCCAGTTCAATGAGGGATTGCAGATAAGGATCGGTGAAGAGTTCCCGCCAGTCCATATTACCCAGACTGGCGGTGTCTTCGGTCACTACTTCCCCGCCATAAAGCTGGTCGGGGATGGAAGTAACGGGCTCGTATTTAGTATAGATGCCACAACCGCTCAGCAGCAGGCCGGTGACAGCTAATGTGATGATTTGCTTTTTCATTCTTCAGTATCTTTAATATGTTTCCTAGAATTGATTTTATCAATAATGCACCATAGAATAGCAGCAATACAATACGCTATCAACTGCTCTACCCAAAATATGTCACCTTGATACATCATCTTTTCTTTCATTTATTTATTATTCCGTTCAGCTTCACTCTTCTCCTTCTCAAGCAACACTTGTACGTCTGCTTCTTCCTCCATCGGCGGACGGATTTTCTCCTGTAAGAATTCAAAGATAATGTAGAAGACGGGAACTACGAAGAGCAATGCCAGTGTACCGACAACCATACCGCCCACAACGCCTGTACCCAGCGAACTGTTACCATTGGCACCTGCACCGGAGGAGAACATCAGCGGAAGCATACCGAACACCATTGTTAGTACCGTCATCAGGATAGGACGCAAGCGGACCTGCGCGGCAGAATAAGCAGATTCCACAATACCCATTCCTTTACGACGACGCTCTATGGCGTATTCCGTAATCAGGATAGCCGTCTTGGCCAGCAAACCAATCAACATAATCACACCTGTTTGCAGGTAAATGTTATTCTCCAGCCCGAGCAACTTGGCAAACAGGAATGATCCCATCAATCCGAACGGTACGGAGAAAATAACGGCAAACGGTACAAAAAAACTTTCGTAAAGACATGCCAGAATCAGATAGATAAGGAATATGCAAATGGCATAGATGAAAATAGTCTGTGCACCACCACTACTTGCTTCTTCACGTGCCATACCACCATATTCATATCCGTAGCCCGTAGGCAAAGTCTGTTCTGCCACCTCTTCAATCACTTTCTGCACTTCACCGGAAGAGTAACCTTCGGCAGGATTTACATTGGCAGAGATAGAGCTATACAGATTGAAACGATTGGTTGTTTCCGGTCCCAACACTTTCTTCAATGTTACAAACTGACTTACCGGAGCCATTTCCGTACCATTCCGTACAAACATATTGTCCAGAGATTGCTCGTCCAGGCGGTATTCAGGCGAAGCCTGCATCATCACACGATACACTTTACCGAACTGGTTATAGTTAGATATGTACGCACCACCACAATAGCTACCCAATGCATCGAGCACTGCTCCCGGAGAAATACCGGCACGCTTACATTTAGCCGCATCCACTTCTACCGATACCTGCGGGAAATTGATGGCATATGCCGTGTAAGCCATAGCTACTTCCGGACGCTGATTCAGTGCGCCGAGGAACTGCATTACCGACTGGTAGAATGTTTCCATATCGCCACCCGTCTTGTCCTGAAGGTTCAGTTCGAGGGAGTTACCCATACCATACCCCGGAATCATAGCAGGCTGGAAACTGAATATCTGCGCTTCCTTAATACCATAAAACTGTCCATTGAGGCGGGCAACCACAGCATCCGAACTATGATCCTTTCCTTTTCGTTCGCTCCAGTCCTTCAAGCGCACAATGATTGTACCGTAAGAAGTTCCCTGACCGGATATAAGTCCATAGCCTGCTACGCGGGCATAATGTTCTATTTCAGGCGTATCCCGGAGGATATCTTCCAGTTTATCCATTACCTTCGTTGTTTCATCAAGCGTGCTTCCCGGTGAAATACTGACGTTCACCATGATGACACCCTGGTCTTCCTGAGGAACAAGTCCCGTTTTGGTAGTGCTCATCAGATAAACCAACAACGCGATAGCGGCTATCAACGAAGCCCACACCATCCAGCGATGACGGATGAAGAACATCACACCTTTCTTATATTTACCCAGCACAGCGTTGAACGAGGCATTGTAAGCTGCGCGTACCCGTCCGTTAATACTCTTGGCACTCTTGGTTCCGTCCGACGGACGCATCATGATAGCACACAAAGCCGGGCATAGCGTCAAAGCCGAAATCATGGAAATACCTACGGCAGTTGCCATCGTGATACCGAACTGTGTATAGAATACACCGGAAGTTCCTCCCATAAATGTTACAGGAATAAACACTGCCATGAATACACAGGTACAAGAGATGATAGCCATCGTCACATCACCCATCGCATCTTTAGTGGCAAGATAAGGAGATTTGTATCCGGCATCAAATTTGGACTGCACCGCTTCCACCACCACAATGGCATCGTCCACCACCGTACCAATGGCAAGCACCAGTGCAAACAATGTCAGGATATTCAGACTGAATCCCGCAGCCACCAGGCAGGCAAACGTACCTACCAGCGACACTATGATGGATATGGACGGAATGAGTGTACTCTTTAAGTCCTGCAAGAAGAAATACACCACCAGAATAACCAGAATAATAGCGATGATTAATGTTTCTACCACATTGTGGATAGAAGCGAAAAGGAAGTCGTTGGAACTCATCATCGTGACAAACTCTGTTCCCTCCGGCAGACTCTTTTCCATCTGCTTCATCTGGGCAGTAATTTCCTTATTCACAGCGGTTGCATTGGAGCCTGCCGTCTGGAATACCATGTAAAGAACAGCCGGTTTACTATCCATCTCACTGCGGAAGCTATAAGTCATCGTACCCAATTGTACATCGGCTACATCCTTTAGGCGGAGCACAGAACCGTCGCTCTGCGAACGGATTACGGTATTCTGGAATTCCTCCACACTCTTCAATCGTCCGCGATACTTCATGGTAAACTGGAAGACATTCTTCGAACTCTCACCCAGCGAACCGGTAGGAGCTTCAATGTTCTGCTCACCCAGCACGGCAGTAATATCCGAAGGAACCAGGGCATATTGCGCCATCCGTTCCGGTTTCAGCCAGATACGCATACTGTATGTATCTCCCAATTCCATTACATCTCCTACTCCCTCTACGCGTTTGATTTGAGGCAGTACATTGATGTCCAGATAATTGGCAAGGAACGTCTGATCATAACGCCCGTCATTGCAGACCAAAGCACCAATTTGGAGGAAGCTGGTCTGACGCTTCTGCGTGCTTACGCCGATTTTGGTTACCTCGGCCGGCAACAAACCCTGTGCCTTAGCTACACGATTCTGCACATTCACTGCCGCCATATCAGGATCCGTACCTTGCTTAAAGTAGACCTGTATAATAGCGAGGCCGGAGTTGGATGCCGTGGAAGTGATATACATCATATTCTCCACACCATTGATACTCTCTTCCAACGGCATGATGACGCTGTTCATTACTGCCTCGGCATCAGCGCCCGTATACTGAGCACTTACATATACTGTGGGAGGTGCAATGTCCGGATACTGCTCTACCGGCAGCGTAAGGAGCGAAATAAGCCCTATGACCAGAATCAGCACGGAGATGGAGATAGCCATCACCGGCCGCTTTATAAATACATTTCCTTTCATAATTTGTCTCCCTTCTTATTTTACTTGTGTGCCCTCACGCACTAATCCGGCACCTTCCGATATAATTTCATCACCGGATTGTAATCCGCTGAGCACCACATATTCGCGCCCATCGTTAATTCCGGCTACAGTGATCAGTGTAGAGACTGCTTTGCCGTCCACTACTTTATATACCACAACTTTGTCCTGCATCTGCACAGTGGCTCCCTGCGGAATGGCAATACAATCCTTATAGATGCTGGGCACCACTACCGTACCGGATGCTCCGCTATGAAGCAGGCGTGATTCGTTAGGAAATACCACACGTGCCATTACAGTACCCGTCTGACGGTCGATAACTCCACTAATGGATTCTATGACACCTTTCTTATTATATACCGAATTATCATTCAGTATCAGTTCCACTTCCGGCATGTTCTTCAGAGCTTCATCCATGCTACCATACTGGCGTGTAAGGGCAAGTAACTGATTTTCAGTCATGGAAAAATAGACATACATGTCCGAATTGTCACTGACCGTAGTCAACGGATACGGCAGGTTGGCACCTACCAATGCACCCACGCGATAGGGTAATGCCCCCACTACTCCGTCGCTGGGACTTTTCACCTCAGTATAGGAAAGATTGTTGCGTGCGTTCACTTCCTGGGCTTCGGCCTGCGTCAGCTGTGCTTTGGCAGTGAGATAGGTGTTCTCAGCTGTTTTCAGACTGAACTCTGAAACTACTTTCTGTGCATACAACTCTTTATTGCTGTTGTAGGTGAGTTCGGCAGTCGCCATTGCAGCACGTGCAGCTTCCACATTGGCAACGGCAGTCTTGAGCGCAGCTCTGTAGGGAATCTGATCGATAACGAAAAGCAACTGTCCACGGCGAACCGTCTGTCCTTCAGTCACACAAAGTTTTTCGATAGTACCCGATACTTGCGGATAGATATCAATATCCTGCCGCCCACGGATAGTGGCCGAATACGAAGTGGAAAGTTCTTTATCCGCCGCTTTTACTTCCATTATTGCAAAAGAAGGTTTCACTCCCGCATCCGTTGCCTGTTTGCAAGATGCCATCCACACTGTACAACCGACAATCCCTATCAGCCGTAACCATTTTTTGTTCACTGTAATCATACTTACTCTAATTGTCTTTTTATTAAAACTGGGACAAATGTAGGAGAAAGGAACAAAGCCATAGTGATCAATTTTCCCCCAAGAATGTCCCATTTTCGTTATTCGTCACTTTTAAAGCTAACTAATTATCAATAAGCATCATATAGAACAATATTAAAGGATAATAGGACATCCTGTTTTCCCCATAATTTACCAACTTTGCAAAAAGAAAAATGAAATAATATGGAAAAAGAGAACATTAAGACCGTAACCATAGAAGACTTTAAGAACAGTCAGCATATTCTTGACTATATAGATGATGACTTTGCGATAGTCAACAGTCTGGATGGAATACCTTATAGTAATGAGGTTGTCAGATTGGAGTGTTTCCTTATTGCCGTTTGTATAGAAGGGTGCATACAACTGGATATCAACAATCGGACCTACCAGCTACAGCCGGGCGACTTACTGCTCGGCCTTCCCAACACCATTATCGGACACACAATGATGAGTCCTAAATATAAAGTAAGGCTTGCAGGATTTTCCACCCGATTCCTGCAACGTATCCTCAAAGTAGAAAAAGATACGTGGGACACTGCCATCCATATCCACAACAATCCGGTGAAATCTATTAACAGGGAAAATGACAACAGCATTTTTAAACACTATGGAGACTTAATCCTGGCGAAAATTAACGATGAACCCCATTGTTATCATAAAGCGGTGGTGCAGCATCTGTTTGCCGCTATCTTTTGCGAGATGATGGGTTACCTCAACAAAGAAATCGCCGATTCGGAGAAAGCCAAACTATCGAAAGAGGGCATCAAGCAGGCTGACCATATTCTACGGAAGTTCATGGAACTGTTGTCGAAAGACAATGGTATGCATCGTTCAGTGACTTACTTTGCCGATGCACTTTGCTATACGCCCAAACACTTTTCAAAGGTCATCAAACAAGCATGCGGAAGGGCTCCTCTAGATTTGATAAATGAGACTGCGATAGAGCACATCAAATACCGGCTGAAGCATTCGGACAAGTCTATCAAAGAGATTGCGGAAGAATTCAACTTCCCAAATCAATCTTTCTTCGGGAAATATGTAAAAGGACACCTGGGGACATCACCCATTCGCTATCGGAGCACAAAAGAGGAATAATTTTCATTTCTGTAGGGTTATGAATTAATTCACCACAGATTACACAGATTGACACAGATTCTATTTTACTGATTATTAGATTAATAAATCTGTGTGAATCTGTGTAATCTGTGGTGAGTCTTATTCATTCCTATACCGTTATGAAGTAAAACTGCTTTTATTGAATCCATTTGCCCACTTTATTTGTTACTTATCTGAACGATTAGTAACAATCTCCCGATTATGAAATATAAATCCTTGTCCTTATTAATTATAGTATTGTTTTCTGCCTGTACGCTCGGAGCACAGAACCGTAAGAAAGTGGGAATAGTATTGAGTGGCGGCGGCGCCAAAGGAGTAGCGCACATTGGAGCACTGAAAGTGATAGAGGAAGCCGGTATTCCGATAGACTACGTAGTGGGCACCAGTATGGGCGCCATCGTGGGTGGCCTATACTCCATTGGTTACACCCCGCAACAACTGGACAGCATTGTCAATGCACAGGACTGGAAATATCTGCTTTCCGATGCCCTTGATCCGGAAACTACACTGTTGAGCGAGAAGCTAAGAGAAGAACAATACCTGCTGTCTGTACCAATTGCAGGGAAATCGGCACATGTATCCGATGCCGGAATTATAAAAGGAAGAAATATCTCCCGGCTACTCTCCGAACTGACAGTGGGATATCACGACTCCATTTCTTTCAACCGGATGCCTATTCCATTCGCCTGTGTATCGGATAACATCGTGAATGGCAGCAAAGTCGTTTTCCACAACGGTATTCTGGCAACTGCCATGCGCGCCAGTATGTCCATTCCGGGAGTATTCGCCCCTGTTTATCTCAATGGCATGGTATTGGTGGACGGCGGACTGACGGATAATTATCCCGTAGACATTGCCCGGCAAATGGGAGCGGAAATTATTATCGGAGTCGATGTACAAAATCCGTTGATGAAAGCGGATGAGCTGACAAGCATGTCGAATGTACTCGGGCAAATTCTGAATCTGGTGGGAGAAGAGAGTTACAGGAAAAATGTGAAGGACAGCAACATCCATATTCAGGTAGATGTAGACGGTTATTCAGCGGCAAGTTTCAACCACGAGGCACTGGATACTCTGATGCGCAGAGGTAAAGAAGCCGCCATAAAAGACTGGGACAAGCTGATTGCACTGAAAAAAGAAATAGGTATCCGTACGGATTACCGGGCGGAATATCCCGGACCGTTCAAAATACCAACACGGGCTATGCTGGATACGATACCTTCCGTAGCACAAATCACTCCCCATGAAAAACCGGTCAATACTATAAATATTGGAGGACGGTTTGATAATGAAGAACTGGCAGTATTGTTATTGAATGCGAGGGGTTATTTCGGAGTACAGAAGAAATCGCAGTTAAGCCTCACTACCCGGTTAGGAAAGCGGACCTTTGGAAGGCTTGAATATACTTACTCACCACAAAAAAGCTGGGATATAAATACAGGATATCAGATAGGATACAATGATTTTAATCTTTACGAAGAAGGTAAGCGACTGATGAATCTGACCTACGTACATCACATGGCTTGGGTCGGATTCACGAAGAGCTGGTATAAAATGCTTGTCAAGGCGGGAATCCACTTCGAGAAATTCAATTACCATGACTGGCCCTCGGGACCGGACGTTTCCATTACAAGATCCAGTGACAAGGCTTTGCTCAGTTATCAGGCGAGTATCATGTACAATAGTCTGAATAATCAGCGATTCTCTACTCAAGGAATGGAATGGGAAGCAGCGTACAGGCTCTATACAGATAACATGGTAACGTATGGTTCGAACAGTCCCGTGTCCGTATTCCAAACTCATTGGAGCGGATATTTCTCACCGAATCGGGTATTCACCATCATGCCATCGGTGTATGGAAGGGTAGTTGGGAAGAATACGCAGTCATTGGCCATATCTAACTTCGTGGGCGGTAATGTGCCGGGACGGTATATGGAACAACAGATCCCTTTCACAGGTATCAATCACATCGAAATGAGTCCGGATGCCATCTTGACAGGAATGTTGGGAGTCAGGGCAAGAACTTACAAGAATCAGTATATCGTAGTTCGGGGCAGTTATGGACGGACAGCCAACAAGATAGAAAATCTGTTTGGCGGAACAAATACACACGGATTGGCGGGCGGCAGTATAGGGTACTGCTACAATAGTATCATAGGGCCTATCGAGGCGGAACTCAACTATTCCAATCAGTCAAAGAAGCTAGGATACTATATCGGGGTGGGATTTACGTTTTAGCGTTATTCTTTCGCCTCTTCCTGTGGAATACGGATAGCCGTGTACAACTCCAGTATGGCAGCAACCGTCAGGCATACAATCCATTCGTTTCCATGAGTAAAGAACATGAATGCACCCGTAAGTACCAGCAGCAACGCACCAAATATTTGTTGGCGACGAAGGCGCTTCACATTGGCTCTATTGCTCTTGGAAGGTGAATTGATCTGTGCCAACGCTACCATAGTGGCACCAATCGTATAAACATAGGGAGCAGGCTCCCAACCGGTAATATAGACGGCAGCACCAAACAGTACCATCAAAGCGCCTACAGTAAACAAAGCAGGTATCAGGGATTTCATTTTTCGATGTCTTCTTCAAATACGTAAATATCCTCATTCGGTTTCTTCATCAGGTACTTCTCACGCGCTATGCGTTCGATGGCACCGGAGTCCACAGCTAGTTCGTTCAACCGCTCTGTGTTCTCTTCATATTCTGCCCGGTATTTCTCTATCTCATTATTCAAACGGCTGATTTCATTCGCATAGCCCATGCGGCGCACAATGCTGTTCTCGTCCAGAAAACCGACAATAACCACAAACACCACAAGCGTAATCAGGTATTTACGCCTGCAAACAAAGGCCCAAAGTGTCGCTAATTTATCCATTGATAAACAAATTAAAGAATGAAAAAATTAATAATTAAAGAAGCCCGGGAGAGATTCTTCGCCTACAAAGATAAGAGGAATAACTGAGAAATTCCTTTTTTTTGTGTACATTTGCACAAATTGTAACGGACAAGAATATCCCAAATCATGGAAAACTATATCGTATCGGCACGAAAATACCGCCCTACCACCTTTGAGTCGGTAGTGGGACAACGTGCCCTGACCACTACGCTGAAGAATGCCATTGCCACCGGCAAACTGGCACATGCTTACCTGTTCTGCGGTCCGCGCGGCGTGGGAAAAACCACTTGCGCCCGTATTTTCGCCAAAACCATCAACTGTATGACTCCCACGGCTGATGGAGAAGCGTGTAACCAATGCGAATCATGTACGGCATTCAACGAACAGCGTTCATACAATATTCATGAACTGGATGCCGCGTCCAACAACTCCGTAGACGATATCCGCCAGCTGGTAGAGCAGGTACGCATTCCGCCCCAGATAGGTAAATATAAGGTATATATCATCGATGAGGTACACATGTTGTCTGCCTCGGCTTTCAATGCTTTCCTGAAAACGCTGGAAGAACCGCCTCGCCACGCCATCTTCATTCTGGCTACTACGGAGAAGCATAAGATTTTGCCAACCATCCTTTCCCGCTGCCAAATCTATGATTTTAACCGTATCGGTGTGGAAGACACCGTTGCCCATCTGGCATACGTAGCTTCAAAGGAAGGAATTACCGCCGAACCGGAAGCACTGAATGTGATTGCCCTGAAAGCTGACGGTGGTATGCGTGATGCCTTGTCTATCTTCGACCAAGTGGTCAGCTTTACCGGCGGCCACATCAGCTATAAGAGCGTAATCGAGAACTTGAATGTACTGGACTACGAATATTATTTCCGACTGACAGATCATTTTCTGGCAAACCAGGTCAGCGATGCTTTGCTGCTCCTGAATGATGTGCTGAATAAAGGATTCGATGCCAGTCACTTTGTAACAGGACTGTCTTCTCACTTCCGCGACCTGTTAGTAAGCAAAGACCCCGCCACATTGGCATTACTCGAAGTAGGTGCCAGTATTCGCGAACGTTACCAGTCTCAGGCACAGAAGTGTCCGTTGCCCTTCCTTTACCGGGCTATGAAGCTCTGCAACGATTGTGATCTGAATTACCGTGCCAGCAAAAATAAGCGCTTGCTGGTGGAACTGACTCTGATTCAGGTAGCCCAGCTTACCGCCGAGGGGGACGATGCAGGCGATGGGCGTGGCCCTAAACAATCTATCAAACCCATATTCTCGCAGCCTGCCGCCGCTCAGCAGCCAAAGGCCGCAAATGCTATGCCCCAACAGCAGGCTACAACCGCTGCTCCGGCACAGCCCCGACCTGTACAACAAGCCCCCGCAGCCCAGGCTGCCTCTCTCTCGCCGGAAGTTCAGCAAGCTTTTAGCTCGCAGACGACCATGCGTCCCACTCCTACTGCCGTATTGATGGCACAAGGAAAAGAGGAAAAGAAAATACCAGTCATGAAAATGTCCGGTCTGGGTGTTTCCATCAAGCATCCGCGAGTAGACGAAGAGCAACAGAAACGTACTGTTTCCACCGTTCAGCAGAATGCACAACCTGAGGAAGATTTCATCTTCAACGAAAAGGACGTGAATTACTATTGGCAGGAATATGCCGGCCGCTTACCACAGGAGCAGACTGCTCTTGCCAAACGTATGCAAGTAATCCGCCTGACCATGCTGGATGCGACCACTTTCGAAGTTGTTGTAGAAAATGACATTGCAGCCAAGGAGTTTACCGATCTGATTCCTACCTTGCAAGGTTACTTACGTAAACGCCTAAAAAACAGTAAAGCCACCATGACCGTCCGTGTCAGTGCCCCCACCGAAAAGGTACGTGCTTACAGTCGTGTAGAGAAATTTCAACTAATGGCCCAAAAGAACAATGCACTGCTACAACTGAAAGATGAGTTCGGTTTGGAACTATATTGATAATTATAAGTAAAAGATTGCATTATTTATTCAGCAAATAATTTTGTTTTTTTAGTTTTATCACTACATTTGCGAATAATCTAAATAAAATATCTTCTACTTTGAGAAAGATTGCTATTATATCGGCAGTGGCTACTATTTTGCTCTTTTCCTTTGCGACGAGAACATACGCTACTCGTACAGACAATGAACACTTGTCTGCATTGCAATCACTTATCAGCAGAGAAATTCCTTACGATGCCAACACACCGATAGACAGCATTATCTCCTGGACAAATCAACTGGCACCTACTCTGAAATTTCCCCGGACAGAAGAATCCTATTTCACCTTACTGTTATGGCAAGTTAGTGCATATATCATGCGAGGCGACCTCAGTCTGGCAGTAGACCGGGCACGGTATATGTACGAAAGTGCCAAAGACATGAACTCCAACTTCGGTATTGCCCTTGCCAATCAAGCCATCGGTCAGGCATATACTGCCTCTTACATACAGGACAAGGCGTTAAGTTCCTATCTGGATGCCTTGCACCACTTATCCCCGAATAATCCGCAAACTTATCGACTCCTGGTGAAAATCTCCACTCTTTTGCAACAGATGAACCGATTGGAAGAGGCCATGACGTATGTAAATCCCCTGAACCAACTTCTGGAACAGCAGCCCGAACATCCGCTCGCCATTCCCATACTCATAGAAAATGCTACTTACTATATTTCCTCGGGAGATCAGCAAACTGCGCTCCAGTATCTGCAAAAGGCAGATTCCATATACCAAAACCATACTCACGAACCGGCTCATGGGTTCTCCATCGACTATTATACAGCAGCCTGCTACCGTGCATTGGCAGCAGATGATCATGACAAGCAAAAAGCCGACGAAGCACTTGCCCTTTACAATAAACTGCTCGAACTGGTTTCCGGCAACAAACGTTCCCTGGAGTATCGCTCGATTTCTGCCGAAAAGATATATTTGTATAAATTACTGGGGCGCTTTGATGAGGCTTGCCGGATATATCAGGAGTTATATACCGTTACTGACACCCTCGCTTCGAAAAGTTACATCCGCCAGATAAATGCATTGAAAGCAACCTATCAGATAGATGAACTGAAACTGGGGAATAAAGCACAGGAAAACAGAATTGTACTTGCTTCCATCTTCATCGGACTTGGATTATTGGCTTTCATCTCCATGTTAGCCGTATGGCAAAGAAAACAGAAAAAGAAAGTGGCACTATCCAAGAAAAATCTGGAACAGTCCCGGTGGAACGCAGAG
>OJRE01000828.1_pt1 | contig 13430 bp, 9 predicted proteins | sample 1599111 | NCBI WGS metagenome assembly OJRE01 (sample SAMN03922530, study PRJEB24848) | human gut metagenome | isolation source: stool sample | host: Homo sapiens | place: Germany | collected 2010-05
CTAAGCCTTCGTCGGCAGCGTCAGATGTGTATAAGAGACAGCGACCACGTCGGTCACGGCGCTGTCGGAGAAGGTCATGGTGACCTTGACGGTGGAGGAAATGCCCTCGGCAGTGCCCTCATAGGTGCCGGGGATGTAGGTGCCGGTTGCACCGGAAGCGGCAGCGCTGCCGGAAGCAGCGGTGGAGGTGGAGCCGGAGGCTGCATTGCAGGCAGCCAGAGCACCGGCGGTGACACCGCTCATGGCGGCGGCAGCGGCGATCTTCAGAAAGCCTTTGCGGGAGATCTTGTTCATAGTGGTTTCCTTCTCTTTCTCTTCTTGTGTCTTTTCGTGATTTTTGGCCCTGCTCTGTGGAAAAATCTGCACAGAACCAACAAAAACAGTTTAGCATACCTGTGAAAAGTATGTCAATCAATTTGGGGGCACGGAACGCCTTAAACTTTGTTAAACATTTGGCGCAGGTACGGCCCGGTCAATGGAGAAAAATGCAGGCTCTGCGGGGATTTTTGACAAAAACAATGCACGGAAATGTTGCACAGGTGTTGCGGGTATGTTACAATTGAGTTGCACACAGAAGCCGGCCAGCCACGACCGGCAGAACGGCAGCAAACGCTGTCACGGAAAGGGAGATTTTGGTATGAAGGTGGCAATGATCGGGCACAAGGACTTCCCGTCCCGTTCGGGTGGTGTGGAAGTCATGGTCGGCGGGCTGGCAGTCAGCATGGTCCGGCGCGGTTATGAGGTCACGGTGTACAACCGCGGCCTGCAGAAGGGGCACAATGTTTACACGACCGAGGGCGTGCAGGCCCGCCGCATCTTTACCTTTCAGAAGGCGTCGCTGAATGCCATGGTCTATTCGTTCCTGGCCACCTTTGACGCCCTGACGCGGGACTGCGATGTGATCCACTACCACGCCATCGGCCCATCGGTGCCGCTGGTGATCGCCAAGCTGTTCGGCAAGCACACGGTGTGCACCGTGCACGGGCTGAACTGGAAGGTGGACAAGTGGGGCGGCTTTGCCAGCGCCTACCTGAAGCTGGGTGAGCGGGTGGCCGCAAAGTATGCGGATGATCTGGTAGTGCTGTCGGAGAGCGAGTGGAACTATTTTCAGGAGAAGTACGATCGTACCGCCATTCTCATCCCCAATGCGGTGCAGATGCGCCAGCCACTGCCCTGCAACCTGATTCGCGAAAAATACGGGCTGGAAGCCGGGAGCTACATTCTGTATGTGGGCCGCATCTCGCCGGAAAAGGGCCCGCTGGACCTGGTGGAGGGCTATCTGAAAGCCCACACGGACAAAAAACTGGTGCTGGCCGGCCCCTTTGCGGAGACCGAGTACTGCACCACGGTGCAGGAGAAGATCGCGGGCAACCCCAACATCATCACGACGGGCTATGTGGTGGGCGACGCGCTGCTGGAGCTGTACAGCAACTGCGCCCTGTTCGTGCTGCCCAGCCACACCGAGGGCCTTTCGCTGTCGCTGCTGGAGGCGCTGTCGCTGGGGGTGAAGTGTCTCGTGAGCGACATCCCGGAGAACACCACTGTGACCGCCGACTACGGCACCGCGTTCCGCACCGAGGGCACCGACAGTCTGGCCCGGGCACTGGAGCGGGACACCGCCCAGCCGCTGACCCCGGAGCAGAGCAAAGCGCAGCTGGACTATGTGCGGGCCAATTTTGACTATGATATCATGCTGGACCGGTATGAAGAAGTGTACCATCATGTGACCGGAGATCCGCTCAAGGCGATGCCTTCGCATGGAGGTGCGGTGTGATGGACAACGCACAAAACCCGACCGGTCCGGTCCTGACCGCGGCCGAAAGCCGCCGCCGGGTGCTGCACAACATGTGCTCGTCGCTGTTGTACAACCTGTCGGTGATCCTGTTCGGCCTGCTGCTGCCGCGGCTGTACCTCACCAGCTTCGGTTCGGAGCTCAACGGTCTGGACAGCACCATCAAGCAGATCTTTTCCTGTCTGACTCTGCTGGAAGCGGGCGTGGGCCTGGCCTCGCAGCAGGCCTATTACCTTCCGGTGGCCGTGGGCGACCGGAAAGCCATCAACGGCATTTTTTCGGCCACGCATCACTATTACCGCCGCACCGGTATCGTGTATCTGCTGGTCACGGTGGTGTTTGCGCTGCTGTACCCCCTGTGCATCAACACAGTGCTGTCCTACGGTACCGTGAGCCTGATCGTGGTGTTCTACGGCATCCCGGGCATCGTGAGCTATCTGGTGCAGGGCAAATACCGCTCCTTTATGGAAGTGGAAGGCAAAAACTATGTGATCACCTACATCACCACGGCCACCATGGCGGCGGGCAACCTGCTGCGCATGCTGGCGCTGCTGTTTACCCGCAGCATCCTGTTGGTGCAGGTGACCTACTGCGTGCCTTCGGTGTTCCAGGTGCTGGTGCTTACGGCCTATATGCGCAAAAACTATCCGTGGCTCAACGCGCACGATACCCCCAATCTGGAGGCGCTGGCCCAGCGCGGCTCGGTGCTGGTGCATCAGCTCACGAGCATCGTGTTCAACAACACCGACACGATCCTGATCTCCAGCCTGTGCGGTCTGGCGTCGGCCAGTGTGTACACCATTTATATGCTGTTTTTCTCCAACATCGAAAAGCTGTTCTACTCGATCGTCAACAGCATCAGCTTTCGGCTGGGGCAGCTGTTCTATGTGGAGCCGGAAAAGTTCAAGCGGCTGTACCGGCTGTACGATGCCCTTTACCTTTCCGCGGCCTTTGCACTGTTCACGACCGTGGCTGTGTTCCTGATGCCCATCATCGCGCTGTATACGTCCGGTGTGACCGATGCCGAGTACCTTGACACCCGCCTGCTGGTGCTGTTTACGGCGGTGGAGCTGCTGTCCAGCGCCAAGCAGCCGTTGGGGATGCTGCTGAACATCAGCGGCCGCTTTGAAGAGACCCGGCAGCAGGCCCTGATCGAGATGGGCATCAACCTGCTGGTGTCGGTGATGTCGGTGCTGCGGTTCGGCATCGCGGGCTGCCTGTTCGGCACGCTGGCGGCGCACCTGTACCGCTATACGGCGTTGATCCTTTTTACCCGGACCAAAGTGCTGGGAGAGTCGCCAGTGGGCGATTTTGTGCGGCTGGGCGTCAACGGGCTGCTCTGCTTTGTGCTGCTGTACCTGCTGGGATTTGACCGCTGCTATGGCGGCGGCTACCTGATGGTGTGCCTGAAGGGTGCGTTGTTCGGGCTGTGGGTGCTGCCGCTGTTCCTTGTGGTGAACGCGGTGCTGGACTGGCGCAATGTGGACACCCTGCGCGGGCTGCTGCACACGCTTACGATCAAAAAAGGAGCGACGGAGGAAAAACACGATGCGGAATGAAGAAACGATGTGCGAGGGCCTGCTCTCGGTCGTGATCCCGGTGTACAACATCCGGGACTATGTGGAGCGCTGTGTCCGCTCGGTGCTGGCGCAGCCGGATGTGCCGCTGGAAGTGCTCATCGTGGATGACGGCAGCACCGATGACAGCGGCGCGGTGTGTGACGCACTGGCGGCGGAGGACAGTCGGGTCACAGTGATCCACAAGCCCAACGGCGGCCTGTCGGACGCCCGCAATTACGGGCTGTGCCATGCACAGGGCGAGTATATCCTGTTCATGGACGGTGATGACTGGCTGGCAGAGAACGTTTGCCCCGGCCTGCTGCAGATGGCGCTGCAGACCCGGGCCGATGTGGTCATCGGCAAGGCGCATTTTCTGCGCGAGGAACCGGTGATGACCCGCTGGGAAGAAGCGGTGGAAAAAAACTTCACCTTTCACACAGTTTACACCGGTAAGGAGTATCTTTTGAAATGCCTGCAGACCGGTGGCCTGCGGGTGGAAGTGGGGCGGCACCTGTACCGCACCGGCTTTTTGCGGGCGAACGGCCTGCAGTTCTGCAAGGGCATCCTGCACGAGGACGAAGAGTTCACGCCGCGGGTGCTGCTGCAGGCGCAGCGGGTGGTGCTGACCGGGCAGGAGATCTACGATTACGATAACTGCCGCGCCGGTTCCATCACGCACGCGGAAGGGTTGAGCACCCGCCGTGTTCAGGACCGGCTGCGCATCTACGACAGTCTGGCGGAGATCTACCATACGGTGACCCCGCGGGCGCTGCGCCGCCGCCTGCAGGATGACCTGTGCTGGAAGTATCTGGACTGCGCGGCGCGGTTCGATTGCAGCACCCTGCCGGGCTACCGCCCGCAGCGGCTGCGGATGCTGCAGTTTGCCTGCACGCCCCGCCGCCGGGCCAAGGCAGCGCTGTTTGCCCTCTCGCCGGAGCTGTTCCGGCGGGTGATGAATCATTGACCCATTGACGAGGAAAGGCAGAAGAGCATGGCGCAACATGCAAGAATAAAACGAACGCCCCCGCCGGACGGCGCACGCCGCCGATGGTGGCAGAACCGGCTGCTGCAGCTGCTGGCGGCTTTTGTGCTGCTGTGCGGCGTGGCAGCTGCCGGACTGAAACTGTACACGGATTATACGAATAGTCATTTTCAGGTGACCTTTTACCGGGTGACCTCCAGCCATGTGTCGGAAAAGCTGCGGGTCCTGTTTTTGTCGGACCTGCACCTGCGGGAATACGGCGAGCACAATGAGGAGCTGATCCAGACCGTGCAGGAGCTGGACCCGGACCTGATCCTGCTGGGCGGTGACCTTGTCACCTTCCCGAACCCGGAGTATGAGAATATGCTTTCGCTGTGCCGCAGCCTTGCCGATGTGGCCCCGCTGTACGGGGTGCTGGGCAACCACGAAAGCGAGATGATCTACGGCGGGGTGGATGACCAGCTGGCCGAAAAATTTTCGGAGGCCGGGGTGCAGCTGCTGCGCAATGAGACCCGCACCATCCAGATCGGGGAAAACAACGTGGAGCTGATCGGGCTGGAAGGTGCCCTGAAGGACTTTTACAAATACGGTGCCAGCGACTGTGTGGAGAGCCTGAGCCGCCAGTACGACACCTTCCGCATCTGCATCAACCATGTGCCCATGGCCTTTGTGGACTACATGCAGGATGCGCCCTTTGACCTGGCGCTGGCCGGGCACACCCACGGCGGCCTGATCCGCCTGCCGGTGCTGGGGCGGCTGTACACCGCAGAGGAGGGGCTGTTCCCGACGTATGCGGGCGGCATGTACCGGCTGAACAGCGGGGCACCCCTCATCGTGGGCTGCGGCCTGGGCGACTCCAACCAGATCCCCCGCGTATACAATCCGCCGGAGCTGGTTCTGGTGGATGTGAACTGGTACTGAGATGAACGAACTTGAAAGGAGGCCCGGAGACGTGGTGACAAAGATCAAGCAGATCTTCAAACAGGCTGTGCTGCGCTTCTGGAGCCTGCGGGTGCCGTTGATCGTGGTGTGCATCCTGCTCGCGGCACTGCTGTGCACCGCACAATATCAGGACAGCAGCCGGGTGGCCTCGGCCCAGATGACCCTGAACTACTCCGAAGCATCGCAGGGGCTCAACCCCAACCGCACCCGGTTTACGACTACCGACCTGACCTCCGACGAGGTGCTGCAGAGCACCCTGTACAACGCCGGACTGGAAGGTCAGATGACGGTGGAACAGCTGCGCAAGGCCATTACGGTGGAACCCACCGATGTGACCAACGTGAGCAGCTCGGAAAACTACATCACCACCAGCTGCAGCATCAGCCTGCAGCTGGAAGAACCCTGCCAGCACCTGACCGCAGCCACGCTGCTCCGGATCTTCTGCGGCAGCTACAAGGATTATTTCATGGAGCACTACGGCGAGAACCAGAGCGTGTTCTCCTGCACCATGCCGGATTACTTTGACACCGAGCCGTATCTGCGCCTCAAGAGCCTGACGCTGCGGGCCAACCAGCTGGACCGCTACCTCACGGCCCGTGTCAGCGAGAACAAGAGCTATCAGGACGCCACCACCGGCAACACCTTCCTGAGCCTGTCCAAGCAGATCCAGAACGTGATCAACTACGAGATCCCGCGCATCCAGGCCTATATCCTGCGGGGCGGCCTGTCGGCGGACGTTTCTTCCCTGACGGCCATGCTGCAATACAAGCTGCAGATCGAGCAGCTGGACTATCAGCAGCAGATGGCCTACTACAACTCCGACAATCTGGGCATTGGCCTGTACGATGAGAGCATGAGCGCCATCGTCATGATCCCCACGCTGGACGAGAACCGCGAGTTCTATATGTCCCGCACCAAAACGGCGCTGGACACCATGGCCAGCGACGCCGACGGTGCCCTGGCGGAGGCAACCTCCCATCAGGATGTGATCACCACCACCCAGTATGTGGTGCAGCAAATGCAGACCATGAGCGACCCGGCGGGCCTGACCACGGTGAACGCCATGCTGCAGGAACTGGAAACCACCATGGATCAGATCCAGCAGGCACTGCGGGTGACGGATGCCTCCTATATCATCTATAAGACCCAGAACTACCTGGTGTTCAACGATGCAGCCGGCTCCTTTGTGCAGCAGATCGGCCTCAAGCGGGTGATCGTGGAAATGGCAGTCTTTGTGGTGCTGTGCTTCGGCCTGTGCATGGTGCGCACCGCCCGGCAGATCCGGAAGGAGGAACAGCGTTGAAAAAGTTTGATATCCTGCGCTACCTCCGGCGGTTCTTTGCACTGGTGCTGGCCGTGACCATGGCGGGCACAGTGGTGGTGTACTGGTACTGCAAGAACAACCAGACCTACACCGCCAGTGTGAACATCAAGTACCTGCACGACGGCATCAAGGACGGCTTTGCCCCGGACGGCACCGCCATGAACGTGGACGAGATTTATTCTTCCAAGGTCATCTCGCAGGCCATGGAGAGCCTTGGGCTGCAAAGCGGCATCAACCTTGTGCGCTCCCACTGCACGGTGGAAGAGCTGATCCCGGACGACCAGAAGGCCCTGCAGGAAGCTCTCATCGACAAGGGGGAAGAGTCTACCTACTTCCCGGACGAATACAAGGTGACGCTGGTGGTGGACGGCAGCCTGGGTGTGAGCTACGCCCGCCGGGTGCTGGATGCCATCGTCAGCAGCTATTCCACCATCTACACGGAGGAATATGTGGAGCTGCCCCTGACCATGAACCCCTCCAGCGGCCTGCTGAACAGCGGCTACGACTATTACGAGTGCGTGGACGTGCTGTCGTCCGACACCACCGAAGTGCTGAACTATCTGGAGGATAAAAAGACAAACTATCCCAACTTCCGCTCTTCGGTCACGGGTTATTCCTATGAGGACCTGTACGACATCTATAAGATGCTGTACGACTACGAGATCCCGTCGCTGTACGCGAATGTGATGACCGGGCCGCAGGTGCGCAACGCCGACAAGCTGTGCCGCAACCTGACCCAGAGCATCGAGAGCAGCGTGCAGAACGAGCAGGTGTATCAGGAGCGGGAAGCCTACCTCAGCGGCCTGATCCAGAACTACTCGGAGAAGAACCGCGACCTGATCAACTACCATTACCACAACGATGCCAACGACAGCGGCACCGACTACATTCTGAAGAACGTAGAGGCCTACGATGACAACCAGAGCAAGCAGATCACCTACGATTCGCTGATTTTGGAGTATGTGGAGATCGACAAGACTCTGCGCAGCAGCGCCATCCGCCGGGCCTACACCCAGCAGCTGCTGGACACCTTCCAGGCAGCCGGCGGGGTGGGCGGCGATGAGGCCTCCCATGCCGCGATCGAGTCGGAGATCAACAAGTACGAGCAGACGCTGGTGGACTACTACCAGATCGTGAGCCAGACCAGCATGGAGCACAACCGCTCCCTGAGCGCGGACTATCTGCAGACCACCAGCTCCACCAGAGTGTGGCCCAGCATCAACACCAAGCTGTATCTGGCCATCGGCTTTGTATTCTTCTTCCTCGTGGGCTGCGCACTGGCCGTTGTGGTGGGCCGTTCCCGCGATTTTGTGGAATACTTTATGTATGTGGACAAAAAGACCGGTCTGCCCAACCGTGACCGTGTGGATGCCATGATGGCACGGCTGGAAAAGCAGGGCCTGCTGCCCAGCCACTTTACCTGCATGTGCTTCCAGTTTACCAGCCTGAACCATCTCTCACGGGAGTATGGTTACTCGGTGGGCAACCATGTCCTGCGGGACTTTGCCGGGCTGGTGGCGGCCCTTGGCACCGAGGAGAGTTTCATCGGTTCCAACGGTGCGGGCCAGATCATGGGCTTCTTCCGGGAATGCAACGCCGTCAAGGCGGAGGCCATTCTGGAAGTGCTGGACGAGCAGATCCAGGAGTACAACAGCCTGAACCCGGATTACGCCATCGAGTACAAGGCAGCCAGTGCCACCTCGGATGACGAAAAGGAATTCAACATCCGGGATCTGCTGCGCTGCGCATTCAAGAAGCTGCGGGATGCCAATAAGCCGCAGCCGGAGACCGCACACGAGACGGTGTAAAAAAGATAAGGAGGCGGCAGTCATGCTGCAGAATCAACGGGCCTGCCAGCTCGTCCGTTCCAAAACCGGCTGTGAGCCGCTGGCACTTGCCGTGGCGTGGGGTGCCCGCACGGCGGGCCGTTGTGCCGCCGGGGTGCTGGGAGCCGTGAAGCATCAGCGCTTTTCCGACCAGCAGCTGGAGACCTTTGCCGCCCGCGCGCCGGGCATCTGCCAGAAGCCGGTGTGCGATGCCGGGGAGCCCTGCCCGCTGCCGCCGCAGGACGATGCGGTGGATGTGTCGGTGATCGTGCCGGTGCACAACGGGGAGCGCTTTTTGCGCGCCTGTCTGGACAGCATCCTGCACCAGAACACCACTCGCCGCCTGCAGGTGCTGGCGGTGGAGGACGGCTCCACCGACGGCAGCGGGGCCATTCTGGCCGAGTACGCCCGGCAGGGAGGGGTCACCGTGCTGCACCCGGAGCAGGGCGGCAGCGCGGCCCGCGCCCGCAACACCGGTCTGGCCCGGGCGGTGGGCCGCTGGGTCCTGTTTGTGGATTGCGATGACTGCCTGCTGCCGGACGCAGTGGAGACGCTGCTGGCGGCGCAGGCGCGTACCGGGGCGGATATCGTGCAGGGCGGCTGGCAGTATTGCGACGAAGCCGACACCCGCGGTGCGGTGCAGCAGTACGCAGAAGCGTGCTACACCGGCCCCCGGCGGCTGGATGTGGTGGAGCTGCCCGGCACTCCCTGGGGCAAGCTGTATCGCCGGACCCTGTTTGAACGGGTACGGTTCCCCGCCGGGTACACCTGTTTTGAGGATGCCATGATCCATTTCTGGGTCTTTCCGCGGGCGAAGTGCATTGCTTCGACAAGACCTGTGGTATATTTGTGGCGCAAAAATACAATGGGGCTCACCGCGACCTCCCAGAATACGGCCAAAGCATTGCAGGCCTACTGGGTGGCTGAAGAAATGCTGGACGGTGCGGTGCGTCTGGGCCTGCCGCAGGATGCGCTGTTTGCCTGCAACCTGATCCTGCAGTTGGCAAATTACTGCTATGTGTGTGTGGCCGGTCTGCCGAAGGCGGACCGGCAGATGGCCTTTGCCTGCTGCTGCCTTCTGTACCGCCGGTGGGCAGCGAAGCTGCCGGATCCCCGGACGCTGCCCTATGCCGTGCGGCTGGCGCAGCGGGCGCTGGAACAGGCGGACTATGGGCTATGGCAGCTGCAGGGCAGACTGTTCCAGCTGATCAACTGACCGGTTTACACCGGCACGGAAAGCGAGGTGGACCGCGTGCAGGATGTTTCCAAGATCCTGACCCGGAAATATTACGGCAAAAAAGACCCGTTCCGCAGCCGGGAGTTCCGCCAGCCCCGCTGGATGGAACTGTTGGCGGTGCTGCTGTTCACCGTGTCCGGGCTGGGCGAAGGCAAAAGCATCAATGTGGTGCTGGGCGGTCTGCCCAAGGCGGTGACGCTGGCCTTTGTGGGGCTGGCCGGGCTGGAATTTTTCATCCGGGGCGATTTTGACCGGTTGAAAAAACTGGCCGGGCCGTCCGGGCTGTACATCCTGTATCTGGCGGTGCTTGCCGCCTGGTCCATGTTCATCTGGGTGCGCAACTTCACGGCCTTTGCCTCCATCACCCGCGGCGTGGAAAAGATCCTGTATCAGAGCATCGCCACGGTGGTGGCCATCTGCTGCGTGTACCTGTACGGGCGGTTCAGCATCGACCTGTTCACCATCGGCATCTGCTGCGCAAACCTCTTCATCCTGTTCAGCGAGGTGCCCGCCTATGGTGTGGGCGAGAGCGTGAGCTCCCTGCTCACCAGCATCCTGTCGCTGGGCAACAACACCTATGGCTATGCCGAGCGGCTGGAGATCCACGAGGTGACCTTTCTGGAGGGCATCTTTGTGCTGTACTACCTGTTCTTTTCGCCAAAAGAAACCAAGCAGCAGCGCACCCGCAACTGGGTGCTGGCGGGCTGCTCCTTCTTTTTTGTACTGGCGGGCATGAAGCGCATCCTGCTGCCGGCACTGGTGGTCTCGGCGTTCTATATCTGGGTGCTGCGCCGCAGCCATGCCAAGGAAAAGCTGATCATGCTCACCGGTGCGGCCTGGGTGACCCTGTTCTGGGTGTACCTGTATCTGGTGCACACCGGTGCCATCTCCCGGCTGCTGAACGCTGTGGGCATCAACATGATGGGCCGCGATTACATCTGGAGCCTGGCCAAACCCTATTATCAGTTCTCGCCCACCTTCATCGGGCTGGGGTTCGAGGCGGTGGACGCCATGGTCACCCGCTTTTATGAGATCGGCCTCATTGATGTGGCCTACCCGCTGCACAACGATATCCTCAAGGTGTTCGTGGAACTGGGCTTTCCGGGGCTGTGCTTCTGGTGCGCGTTCCTGTACCTGATCCTGCCCTGGTTCTGGACCAAACGCTACGGGCCCGAGGCCGGCATCCTGTATTTTGCCATCCTCAACCCGCTGTCCATGACCTACCTCACCGACAACACGGCCTTTTATTTCTGGTGCACCATGGGCCTGCGCATGATCCCGTTGGCGGTCTGCTGCTTTGCAAAGCCGACGAAGGACCCTGCCGCCCAAAAACAGACATGGCAGCCGCCCTCGGCGCAGGAGGTGCAGCGGCGCATCCGGGCACAGTACCGGGAGAAAGGAAGTTCTTCATGATCCACATCCTGCAGTCGGTCAGCAACATGGACCGGGGCGGCATCGAGTCGATGCTGATGAACTATTACCGGCATCTGGACCGCACGCGGTTCCAGTTCGATTTTCTGGTCAACAAGAAAAAGCCCGGCTTTTTTGATGACGAGATCCGCGCACTGGGCGGGCGCATCTTCCAGAGCCCGGGCGTAGCCCCGCAGAGCTACCCGGCCTACCTGCGCTCTATGCAGCAGCTGCTGGCCCAGCACCCGGAGATCAAGGTGCTGCACGCCCACAACGAGGCCATGCAGCTTTTTGCGCTGGAAGGCGCTAAAAAGGCGGGCCTGCCGGTGCGCATCGCCCACGCCCACAACACCCGTCTGCCCAAGGACGCCAAGCTGCCGATCAAATGGTTCTGCAAACAGTTCATTCCCGGCGCGGCCACCGATTACTGGGCCTGCGGGCGGGAGGCCGGCATCTACTACTTTGGACAGAGCGCGTGGGATGCCCGGGGCGTGACCCTGCGCAACGCCATCGACCTGGACCGCTTTGGCTACCGGCCGGAGGTGCGGGCAAAGCTGCGGGCAGAATATGGCCTGAACGATAAGCTGGTGGTGGGCTGTGTGGCCCGCCTGATGGCGCAGAAGAACCACACCCGCCTGCTGGACATCTTTGCGGCCCTGAAAAAGGTGCGGCCGGACAGCTGCCTGCTGCTGGTGGGCGAGGGCGAGCTGCGGGCCGAGCTGGAAGCCAAGACCGCCCGGCTGGGCATTGCGCAGGATGTGAAGTTCCTGGGCGTGCAGAGCGACACCTCCGTCTGGTATCAGGCCATGGATGTGTTCGTGATGCCCTCGCTGTTTGAGGGCCTGCCCGTGGTGGGCATGGAAGCGCAGGCGTCCGGTCTGCCCTGCGTGTTCTCCACCGGCGTCACCGAGGAAGTCCTGCTGCGGCCGGACAGCTGCCGCATTTCGCTGGAACAGCCGGACGAAGCATGGGCCGCAGTGCTGAAGGATGCGGACCACAATCTGCCCGACCGTGCGCAGGCGGCGGCACAGGTGCGGGCTGCCGGGTACGACATCCGGCAGGAGACCCTGCGCCTGCAGCAGCTGTACACCGGCCTGATCGCCAAAAGGGGTGCCGCACATGCCTGAGATCAGTATTATTGTTCCGGTTTATAACGTAGAGCAATATCTTCCAGCGGCACTGGACTCTCTGCGGGCCCAGACCTGCCCGGACTGGGAGGCCATTCTGGTGGACGACGGCTCCCCGGACGGCTGCGGGGCGCTGTGTGATGCGGCCGCCCGGCAGGATGCCCGCTTCCGGGTGATCCATCAGAAGAACGCCGGGGTCGGCGCGGCCCGCAATGCCGGGGTGGCTGCAGCCCGCGGCACCTATGTGCAGTTTCTGGACAGTGATGACGCACTGGAGCCCCAGATGGTGGAGGTGCTGTGCCGCACGGCAAAGCAGACGGATGCGGACCTGATTATGTTCGGCGGCTATGAGGAGCACTACGCGGCCGACGGCACCCGTACCGGCTGCACCGACATTGCCCCGGCTCTGGAAGGGGTGTACCGCGGCGACCCCTGCCCGCAGCTGTTCCCGCAGCTGTCGGCCATGTCGCTGGTCACGCGGCAGCTGTTCCGCCGCCGCTGCATCGAAGAGGGCAACTGCCGCTTTACCGATTACAAGATCGCGGAGGACGCCCTGTTTTTCGTGTCCTTTTACCGGCAGCACCTGCACTGTGTGGTGGGCATCCCGGATAAGCTCTACCGCTATAAGCTGCGTGCCTCGGGGTCGGCCTCCCAGAGCTACCACCCGGAGCGGCTGGCCGATAACTTTTACCTCTCGGATGCGGTGGAGGCTGTGGCAAAGAGCTGGGGATTAGAAAACGACCCCGCCTGCCGCCGGGCCGTAAACCACAGCCGGGTGCTGGACCTGCAGCTGGGCATCAAGAATGTCTGTCTGGGGCCGCTGAGCTTCCGGCAGCGCACCGCATGGCTGCAACAGGCACTGTGCATCCCGGCGGTGCGAGCCGCTGTGCGGGATATGCCCCTGCAGGACGCCCGCAGCCGCAACGACCGCATCAAACTGGCCTTGCTGAAGGTGCGGCTGTGCGCGGCAGTGATCGCTCTTTCCAGCTGGAATAACCGCCGCTGAAAAACCAAAAACAACAAAGCGCCCCTGTGCACGGAACCCATCCGGTGCACAGGGGCGCTGTATTTTCTAAGGGAAAAGCGGGGGCTCAATCGTCGTCGCTGTCCAGCTTGAGCACGGCGGTAAAGGCCTCGCTGGGCAGGGAAACGCTGCCCAGCTGGCGCATCTTCTTTTTGCCTTCCTTCTGCTTTTCCAGCAGCTTCTTCTTACGGGTGATATCGCCGCCGT
>OJRE01000872.1_pt1 | contig 12851 bp, 8 predicted proteins | sample 1599111 | NCBI WGS metagenome assembly OJRE01 (sample SAMN03922530, study PRJEB24848) | human gut metagenome | isolation source: stool sample | host: Homo sapiens | place: Germany | collected 2010-05
CTATAAAAGCGACCTCAAATGCTCCTTCGGACCGCATACGGAAAAACTCACGGCAGCATTCGGCGGCGGATACTCCTTCCAGAAACAACACGAGGAAGTAACAAGCCAGTCCGAGTCCATCACCGTTACCTTCGAAGCAAACGACACAGCAGACTACCGGGCCATCGCCCTCTACTCTGTACCCATTCTGACCCGTTGCGACCTAGAATACCTCTCCCCCACCCGGAGACAGAGTGTACGAATGCCCATATTCAGCTATACTTACATGACACGGCAGAGTATCAAACAAGTAGAAGTGCCTCTCGACCTAGAGCCTTTCCGCATAGACAATCCAAGCAAACTTGGAGACTGGGAGGCCCGTGAGATCCTCACCATGACCGCCAGCGAGCCAAATGTCAGCAAGTCCGTCAACTTCAGCCTCAACTCCGAACGGATCGACATGACGCTGGAAACCAGCGGCACAATCTCCGACAGTCAGACCAAAGGTGCCATCAGCCTTATGGATTTGAAATTCCCCTTCTTCCAACTGGAGAACCAAAGTTCTTGGGAATGGACAGACCAGACCACAGCGACAACCTCGCAGGGTATCAGCGCATCCTATTCGAAGATACGACGCACGGACAAGCACGTCAGGCCGGAAGAGACAGCCGAGTCCTTCTCATCCACCCTCTATCTGCTCACTGCCGAGAAGTCGAACACGCTCCGTGACCAGTACTACCCCAAGCTACTCGAACGGAAGATTAGCTTCGGCACCGATACCTTTCCCTTCATGGTAAACAGCGACAAACCCTTCGTATTGGCGTGGGACATCAACAACATCACCTATGTACGAGGTGACGTGAGCGCCACTGGCAATGAGGAGGTAACGACCGACGAGCCCCTGTCTATCCGCTTCCTCGACGGCATGCTTACGGTAGATTGCCTGCCGGGAGCCACCGTCAACGTCTACAGCATGAACGGCACGTTGGCTGGTCACCAGCAAGCGGTATCCGGAAAAGCAATCTTCAGCCTGCCCGGACACCTGTACACCGTGGAGGTCGTGACCGAACGTTACCGGAAAGTACAGAAAGTAGTGAGATAATACAGTTAGAAGCCATGAAGACAAACCTCCTCCAGAGAAAACGCCTCCTAACGGAAGAATCGAATCGCTGTTATCTGTGCGATGCCCCTGTCTGCACGAAGGCATGCAAGCCCGGACTAGATCCGGGCCGCTTGCTGCGGGCCTGTAAAATGGACAACCTAGCGGGAGCTATCCTCCGGGCCTACCGGATGGAAGCCTGCAAGGATTGCGACGGGCATCCTTGCGAGAAGGCCTGCCTCCGCGGACGAACCGACCGGGCGATATCCATCACCCAGATCGTACGGCAATTACAAGATATGCCAAACCCGACGGATAGTTCTCCCCTCACTTCGTCTCCGGACTTGGCGATCGACTTTTGTGGTGTCCGCTGCGCCAACCCCTTTATACTGGCCTCCTCGCCCGTAGCCCATAATTACGAGATGTGCGTCCGGGCCCTCGAAGCCGGTTGGGCCGGTATCTGCTTCAAGACGATATCATTCTATCCGAGCCATGAGGTATCCCCCCGCTTCGACCAAATGGAGGTGGATGGCGTGCCTTTCATCGGATTCAAGAACATGGAACAATTGTCGGAAGCCTCTGTCGAAGAGAATTTCGATACTCTCTATCGCCTCAAGCAACGCTATCCTGACAAATTAATCATCTCCTCCATTATGGGACGGACAGACGATGAGTGGACACGGCTTGCCCAATATTCCACGCAGGCTGGGGCCGATATCATTGAGTGCAACTTCTCTTGCCCACAAATGACGCAAGAAGGGATGGGCAGCGACGTAGGACAAAGCCCGGAACTGGTACGCCGGTTCACCGCCGCCACACGCCGGGGTACCCATCTGCCGATACTAGCGAAGATGACACCGAATATCGGGCAGATGACACCCGTGGCGCTCGCCGCCCACGAAGGAGGAGCCACCGGGATAGCCGCCATCAACACCATCAAATGTATCACCCGTATCGATGAGAAAGCACTTACGGCCCGGCCCGTTGTCTGCGGACTGAGCAGCGTGTCCGGCTATTCGGGGAAAGCCGTGCGCCCTATCGCTCTCCGGTTCATACATGAGCTGGCGAGCGATCCTTCTGCCGGCAAGATGCCTATCAGCGGGATAGGCGGTATAGAGACTTGGCGGGATGCCCTCGATTTCCTGCTACTAGGCTGTACAAACCTACAGATATGTACTGCCGTGATGCAATACGGCTTCCGGATCATCGACGATCTATGCGAAGGGTTACGACTGTTCATGCAAGAGAACGGATATAAAACCCTATCCGACCTCATAGGTATCGCTTTACCGAACATCGTACCCCCCGAGAAACTGGAACGTACGCAGATACACCGCCCGACAGTAGATAACAGCCTATGCCTCGGCTGCGGACGCTGTTTCGTTTCCTGTAACGACGGTGGACATCAAGCTATCCGTTTCACCTCTATGCGCAAACCGGTGATAGACGAGCAAAAATGTGTCGGCTGCCATCTTTGCGCATTAGTATGCCCAACCTTCGCCATACATTGACAGGATGAGGATCGAGACGGGACACCTTATTCTACTATCCATACTTCTTCTGTGCCCGCTAGTCCATTCAGACCTGCGGGCACAAGAGAAGACACCCGTCACACGAGCCAACTCCATCATGCGGCAGGTAATCCATCAAGCCCCCATCTACGAGCACGTCCTCGAGAGCTATGAAGCGGAGACCTACGTGAAAGGCCGTACGCACGTTCCCCGGAAGAACAAGCTGCTACGATACGCCTATCTGGTCTTCCCGATAGAGCGTCATCCCCGCGATGCCTTCTTCGAGATGAGTGGCCTCACCCGCTACGACGCTCCCAACCATTATCGCAACGAGATTGTAGCCATCAACAGCAGCCATCTCGCCGCCGGAAGGCATTACAAGGAGATAGCCTCGTTCGTCAACTTGAACGTCTACTCCCCCACGATCTACAATAAGGGAATGATCATGCCACTCTCGCCCGATGCTTTCAAATATTACACGTTTCGGCAGGAAGGCACGGACACGATCTCCGGCATCCCTGTTAACATCCGTTTCACCCCTCGCCAATGGAGCCAGAAACTACTATCCGGAAACCTGTACGTAACCGACGAACTCTGGACCATCGACCGTATCGAGATACAAGGGCACTCCTCTTTCTCCGAGTTCAACCTAAGCATACGTTTCAACCGTGACGAGAAGCATTTCATCCTCCCGGAAGAGGCTGACCTGCAAGTCTGCTACCATGCCCTAGGCAACCGGATAGAGAGCGACATCCACGCCGCTTTCCGCTATAAATCGATCTCTTGGGTAGAGGAAGACCATGAGAGCAGGAAACTACACTCGCTCGATCAAACCCAATACTATACGATCACCTCCGACACACTCTCCTTTACCCAAGACAGCGCTTATTGGAACAGCCGGAGGGACAAGCCGCTCACTACCGACGAGAAAGCCTTGTACACCACCGGAACGAACGTGGTGAGGACGGAAGCGGACAGCAGCGCTCTCACTCGCTACCTCCAACTCGGCGAGCGGCTCACCAGCACGGTCAACAGGGATTACAAGAGTACTCGTGTGAAGTATTCCGGCCTTCTCAACCCGTTCCAGCTATCTTTCGGAAGCAACGGGATCACCTATAAGCAAGAAGCACGTATCAGTAAGACATTCGAGCATGACCGTCAGCTACGCTTCCACCCCGAGATCGGTTTCCTATTCAAGGAGAAAGAGCTACGCCTACGGCTAACAACCGACTGGGAGTATCACCCCGAGCGTCAAGGCATCCTCAACCTCACGATAGCCAATGACAACCAAAGCTATTCCTCCGAAGTGATCCACCAGATCAACGAGATCCTAAAAGATACCCCAATCCGTTTCGAAGATCTCAACTTGAAGTATTTCCAGCACTACTATGCCAAGCTGATGAACCAGATAGAACTGATGAACGGCTTCCGGCTCTCGGTTGGACTCGCATACCACTATCGTACGCCCGTGAAAAAGAATAAGGATACCGGATTGGATCTAAAGGATCATAATGAGTTCACCCTGGTTATCGGCCTTACCTACACGCCCCGGCAATATTACTGGATGGACGGTTACCGGAAAGAGTACCTACATTCCCATTACCCGACCTTCCGGGTCGAGCTGGCACGAAGCATACCGGACCTGCTCGGCTGTACGGGAAATTATTGGCGGATGGAGGCCGGCATGAACCAGACCGTACGGCTGGGCTTATCCGAACGACTGAGTTACAATCTAAGCGGTGGACTCTTTTTTAACCAGCATAACATGTACTTCGCCGATTTTAGCTATTTCGCCAAACGTTATTTCCCCGAGCCTTGGGGCGACCGGTTTGGCGGGATCTTTCATAATCTAGGTGGGGATTGGTGCAATGCCTCCGACAAATATATTCAAGGGCACCTCATGTACGAGAGCCCATTCATTCTATTGCGATTCCTCAAGCCCAATCCCAAGGCGCATAAATACCTCGTGTCCGAACGTTTCTACCTCAGCCAGCTATGGACTCCCGTATTGCCGAATTACAGTGAGCTCGGGTATGGTATCGGTAGCGACCTTTTTCATATAGCGCTTTTCCTAGGCTTCGAGGAGTTCAAGTATCAAAGCGTCGGGTTGAAGTTCGCGCTTGAGTTATTCAGATAATTATAAACAAGTATAGATATGAACAAGAGAAACACTATTAAACGACTTCTTCACCGCGGATGCCTACTTATGTGTATCAGCGCAATAACAAGTTCGGCCTTCGCATGGGATTTCGCCGAGCATCGTAAGATCGGCGACCGTGCCATGAGCCTTCTCCCACGTTATCTGGTGGAAAACGGGATCTTCCCCAACGAGGCCGTCGCCGATAGCGCCTTGCTGCAAATCCTCAACATGTCGCATATGCCCGGCTCGAACGCCTACGCCATGAATGAGCTGACGCAGTTGCCGAATATCGTGACCTACGGTACGCTTTGCGGATTGGCCGGCGACCATGTGGAAAATCCCATGCTCTTGGAGACAGGCCTGCAGACCCATTTCTCCAAGACGAACCGTACGCTGGCTTTGGAGACACAAGCCATGAACGAGTTCCTCACCGGAGCCAACAGCAAGGAGTTGCTCGACATCAATCTGGCTTACGGTATCCTAGCGATCAAGGACCTCTCCCACTTCTACGCCTATGGCAAGGGATTGAACGAGCATCTGAAGATGATCGACCCCGAGCTGATCCGCCGCCTTCAACGCCCCTCGGAAGTAAACAAGGTCTTCGATAAATTAAATCAGTTGCCCTCCATGAGCAAGTATTTCTGCATCCACATCTTCGCCATCTATCTAGCACAAGAGGCAGGCAAAGAGATGTGTAAAGGAGATACGCAAACGGCGAGCAACCTTATGTTCTACGCCACGATGTACGAGGCTTTCGCCGAGCATTTCCTACAAGACTCCTTCGCCTCCGGACACCAAATGGTACGTAGGGGCTTCTCCGCCTCCGCCGTATCCAACAATAAGAGCCTGCACGATTTCTACAATACCATCCCCGTACAGACTGCCAACCTAAAGGGTGAGACTTGGAGCGCTTACGGCGATAAACGTTTGAACCAAAACATGATGGAGTACAACGAGGCCGATGATTACCGGCATATCCGGGTCACGGAGAAGCACCCTTATTCCTTGGAGAAAGGCTATAGCTACGAGCGGGAGACGAAAGTATTCTACCAAGTCGTGACCGCCACCTGCGAGTCTATCGTAGAAGTCTGGAAAGCTTACCAGAATGCTTTGGAAGGATCAGGCGAGAATATCTTGAACGAGATCCCTTCCGAACGAGACGACCTGCCCCAGTTCGTCTACGATCGTTTCCCGGTAATCAAGGATTTCCCGATCCCCTTCGGGACGGATCTGGATGACGTCCCCTTGGAAGCTTCCGTCGCCGACCGCAAGGATGAGCTACAGCTGATCGTACAAGAGCCTTTTACCCGCAACTTTATCCGGTCGAGGGTAGCCAACTCCTTCATGTTCCTGATCGGTACGCCGATCCATAGCAACCGGGACGGTGTCATGACGTATGGCGGTCGCTTGAACGTCAGCATGATCAATTGGCATAAGTTCGGGAAAGGGAAAGGCATGATCATGGAGCCGGGCGACATCGCTCATTGGGTATCCCCTACGATCTCCGGTTATTATATGCACGCCCCTTCCTCCTCCTACACGATCAAGAACTGGAACGTGAAGGCGGGCGCCAATTATAACATGGATATATTCGTTTCCCCGAAACGTTTCCTCGGCCTGTATAGTTATTTCGAGATGGGTATAGACCGCCGTAATGACGAGACCCGTTTCTTGGTAGCTCCCTCGGTCGGTATCCAGCTAGGTTCCCTGATCGGTGTCCATAATTTCAATATGCCGGGATGGTTACGCATCCCGTTGGGAATTATCCTCCCCTTGAAATTCGCCGTCACTTGCAATAAGGTGGCCGGCCGTCCGGTAGAATGGATCAGCAATATGGAGGTGGATATATTGTTCTAGGAAACACCTTGATTCATGCCTATATAGGTAAGAGGCCACACGGATATCGGCGTAACCCCTTACCTATATAGGCACAGGGCCACGCCGATACTCGCGTAGGGTCATACGTATATACGCGTGATCTCATCGATTTCACCGAACCCGATCAAGGCGTTAAACAGACGGATCCGGGTATACTTAGGCAGATCCTCTACCGGGATATCCTCGGCCTGTACCAAGCCTTTATCCAATAAGTAAGCACGCATCGTACCACATAACAAAGGGCGTGCGGGAGTGATCCAAGAGGTGCCATTCCAAAGGGCGACATTGCAAATGGAAGTATCGGTCAGCAAACCGTCACGGATGATCAGGATATCGTCATGTCCCCCTCGTTGGGCGAATAAATCATTTAAGCATTGACGATCCGTACTCTTATAGGAATAATCGATCTCATCGCATGTAACCAATCGCAAGGAATGAACCGGACGCATACGGTAAGGAACGTATTCTACCTGTAAGACCTCGCGGGTATATTCCACCCGGCATTTGGTACGTTCTTGATGAGGCCCCGGATGAATATAACCCGCGAGATCAATTTCTTCTCTCGCTCCGAATAGCTCCCTGCGGGTACGGTTCATACGGGCATTATGGTACGGAAGGTTATGTATCCGTCCCTTCTCGATACGGATCGTCTCCACAAACGGACTCCCAGATAAGGTCTCAATAGATGGGCACATATACTTTTTGTTTCATTTCGTTATACTCCGATCTCACATCACTTTTAGAGGTGATTCCCCCACCGCTCTTGAAAACAAACGAATGGGGAGAGACTTGTTCCATAAAACGGATCATCACGGCGCTGTCTAAATCTTGGCCGTCAAAATACCCCATCACCCCCGTATAGAAACCCCGCTCATAGGTTTCCGCCTCGGCGATGATCTCCAAGGTCTTTTTCTTGGGAGCGCCCGTGATGGAGCCGGCAGGCAAGAGGCTGAACAAAATCTCCCCGACATGTCCGTTCCATCCTTCCGGCAACCGGCCTCTTATCTCAGAGCTGACCTGCAACAAACTTCCGTTATGCGTACGCAGTTCATCGATATAACGATACCGGGGAACACAAACCTCGGAGGCTACGATACTCAAGTCATTCCGGATCAAGTCCACGATCGTGGCATGCTCCGCCGCTTCCTTGGGATCATCGAGGATACGTCTCCGGGCATCGGGCAGCGTAGCGTCGATCGTACCTTTCATGGGATACGAATAGATGAGACCATCCCGCGTCCGCACGAATATCTCCGGCGAGAATACCACGAAACGATCCCGCATCCAAAGCTTATACATCGCCTTGGATTGGTAGAAGATATCTTTTAAGGAGAGATTCGCATGTACCGGAGTAGCGCATGTCAAGTTCACCAAATAAGAATTACCCGCATGGATATGCCGGGCAACGGTCTCGAATGAATGGGCATACTCCTCGAAAGAAACATACGAGGGCTGCCATTCAACAGGTTCTCCGGATATAAGATGAGAGGAATCCCGCAAGTTACATTCGTGATTCGCATTCGTAAAGCCGTTCAAGTCGTACAATAACTCGGAGGGAGCGATCTCTTCCGGCCTCTCCACGTAGATCCGCTCTCGTTTATAATCAATGATAAAAAGGAAAGGCCGTCCCGCTTTCCCCATTTCGTTCATGCGGAAGACGGCCTCTTCTTGCGTGTATTCAGTCATTATACTAAAAATCGTTCTGTCAAACCACCAAACGCATCGATACGGCGATCCCGGAAGAAAGGCCACCAACGACGCACGTTCTCACCGCGAGTCTTGTCGATCTCTATCACACGTACCTCCTCTTCGTCATTCGGAAATACGGTTAATAGCTCACCTTGGGGACCGGCCGCAAAACTGTTTCCCCAAAACCGGATACCGCCCGTTTGTCCCGAAGGGTCCGGCTCATGCCCGGTACGATTTACGGAAATGACCGGGAGTCCGTTCGCCACGGCATGTCCCCGCTGTATGGTCACCCACGCACCCAGCTGACGGTCCTTCTCTTCCTGCGTATCGCTACTTTCCCAGCCGATAGCGGTCGGATAGATCAACATCTCGGCGCCACGCATAGCCATCAAACGGGCTGCTTCCGGATACCATTGATCCCAGCAAACCAACACACCAAGACGCCCCACAGAGGTATCGATAGGCTCAAAGCCTAAATCACCGGGGGTAAAATAGAATTTCTCGTAATAAGCGGGGTCATCCGGGATATGCATCTTGCGGTATTTCCCGGCGATCGTACCGTCTTTCTCCAAGACGACGGCCGTGTTATGGTACAGGCCCGGGGCACGCTTCTCGAAAAGGGAAAGCACCAAGACGATACCCAATTCTTTCGCCAAGGCACCGAAGGTTTCCGTCGATGGGCCGGGGATCGTCTCTGCCAAGTCAAACATGCTCGTATCTTCCGTCTGGCAGAAATACAGGCCGTTATGCAGTTCTTGCAAGACGACCAATTCCGCTCCCTCCCGGGCAGCCTTACGGATATTTACCTTTAGCTTCTCTATATTCGCCGCTCTGTCAGCGGTATTCTTTTGTTGTATTAATCCTACTTTCATATTTAATTGGTTGTAGTTATTATTCGATAAAGCTTTCCGGATATTGCATCGTCACGCAATGCAGGGAACCGTGTTGCTTGATAAGCGGAAGGCAATTGATACCCACGATCTCACGGTCCGGGAACGCTTCCCGCAAAGCCGCTTTAGCGATCTCATCTTTCGGTGAGTCATAGAACGGAACCAATACGGCCCCATTCATGATCAGGAAATTAGCGTAGGTAGCGGGCAAGCGCTCCCCTTCCCATTCCACCTTATCGGCCATCGGAAGTGGAATCAGACGATAAGGCTCCCCATTCGCCCTAGTAAACTCCTTGATCTCCTCCTCCATCGCCTTCAATTCCTCATAATGCTCGTCTTCCTCATCCTCGCAACGGACATAAGCGATCGTATCCTCGCTACAGAAACGGGCGAGCGTATCCACGTGGCTATCCGTATCGTCTCCGGCTAAATAACCGCTGGTAATCCAAAGGATACGATCCAAGCCAAATACGTCTTTCAAATAACGTTCCAATTCCTCCTGTTGCAAATACTCATTACGGTTTACGGATGCCAGACACTCAACGGTAGTCATCAACGTACCTTTCCCATCCGATTCGATACTACCGCCTTCCAGCACGAAAGGTTGCATATTAGCGGGCACCACCTCACCGGAGAAGGTCTTCATATGACAAAGGTTACGGGTAATCAGATTATCATGATTGGCGGCGAACTTCATTCCCCAGCCATTGAACACGAAATCATAAAGCATGGGCGTTCCCTCATCGAAGACGGAGATCCCCCCGTGATCCCGTGCCCACGTATCGTTCGTATCCATCTCACGGAAAATGACACGGTCGTAATCAACCTCACCCAATTGTTCACGTACGGCGGTCTCGTCCGGACAGACAATCAATAACTTCTCTCGCTTGATCACTTCCTTGGCGATAGCCACGAAGCAAGGAATCACCTCGTCCAATATCGGGGCCCAATCCGTATTCTCATGCGGCCACGTAAGCTGCACGGCACTTTGCGGATACCATTCCGCAGGTAATATCACGTTATGTTCCATATTTGAATTGTTTAAATTGTTTCACAAGCACGATCGCCGTCACGATCGCCGCCACCGTATCGGCGATAGGCATACTGATCCAGACACCGAGAGTTCCGAATAACGGGGGGAGGAGGATTAAACAGGGTATCAAGAAAAGCATCTGCCGGGTCAAGGAGAGAAAGATCGCTTTCTTAGACATGCCGATGGAAAGGAAGAAGTTAGTCGCCACCATCTGGAAGCCCACGATCGGGAATACGGCGAAGACGATATGCAGGCCATAAGAGGCGGCACTGATCAACTCCCCGTCACTCGTAAACATACGGACGATCCACGACGGCACCAACTGGCAAAGCAAGAACCCCAGCGTAGCCACTCCTACCGCCCAGCGCATCGTCAGCCGGGTCACGTCCGTCACCCGGGAATAGAGTCGGGCACCATAATTATAACCGGCTATCGGTTGCATACCCTGATTAAATCCCATGATGATCATCACGAAAAGAAAAGCGATACGGTTCACGATACCATAAGCGCCAATCGCCATATCTCCCCCATGCTCTTTCAATCCCCGGTTGATAAGGATCACGATCAAGCAGGAACAAAGGTTCATCAAGAACGGAGATAAACCGATCGACAAGATACCTTTCACGATCTCCGAGCGCAGCCTATAAATACCTTTCTTGAAATGAAGGAGTTGCTTTGGTCCCGAGAAATGAATCAACTGCCCGGTAAGCGAGATCACCTGCGAGATCACCGTCGCCCAAGCCGACCCTTTGATACCCCATCCAAACCCAAAGATAAACAACGGATTCAAGGCGCAATTGATAACGACCGACGCTAACGTAGCATACATCGCCATCTTCGGGAACCCCGAGGAGCGCAAGACCGCGTTTAATCCCAGATACATATGCGTAACCACATTGCCATACAGAATAATCCGCATATAATCACGGGCATATGAGATCGTGTTCTCACTAGCACCGAAAAAGTACAGCACGGGATCAAGCAAGAACAAGAAAGCGATCGTGAAAGCGACGCCCAAAACCACATTCAAGATCAACACATTCCCCAACACCTTATTCGCCCCCTCATAATCTTTCTGCCCCAACTTCACGGCAACCAACGTAGAGGCGCCGACTCCCACCAACGAACCGAAGGCGGCCGCCAAGTTCATCAACGGAAAGGTCAAGGCTAGGCCGGAAATCGCTAACGCCCCCACTCCATGGCCAATAAAAATACTATCGGCCATATTATATAAAGAAGAAGCTGTCATAGCGATAATCGCAGGAATCGCATATTGCGTAAGTAATTTACCGATAGGCTCGGTCCCTAATACCAATGGAGAATTTTGTTTTGCCATGCCGCGAAGATACGGATATTTCGATTTATTTTCCTACTTTTGTAAGGTATAACCTTATGAATCTAATCAAATGGAAACAGAGAAACAGTTGATATCCCATTTATACCAAAACAAAGAAAATGGAAAATGGATAATACAAACCAACGATGAACATCAAAGGGGTGTTGCAGAAATGGCAACCTCCTTTTCTGGACTGTTCGGACTTCCATCTTGGGGGCATACGCTTGGAATGCTTCACGACAAAGGAAAAGAGCGTGATGCATTTCAGCAATATATCCGTACGACAAGCGGTCTACCTGTGACTGACGAAAAATCGTATGGAGAGCATCATCATGCGTTTGTAGGTGGAATATTGGTAACGAACCTTATGGGGAAGAGTGTATTCAATCTTCTTGCCAACCAGATAATCTCTCATCATACAGGCCTACATGATTATGTAGATGCGGAGAGCGTCATAGAGAAAAGGCAACTTCCCGAAGAGATAAACAAAGGGGACATAGCTCTGAATATACCCCAGTTGAGAAAAGAACTTCTTGAATCTCCTTTTTCTAAACTTAAGGTGGACATGAAGCATTTTCATCACCTTTCCCGCATGCTTTTTTCCTGTCTTGTGGATGCCGACAGACTCAATACAGAGCAATTTATGGATGTAGAATCGTGGGAAAAACGGGGATGCTCGTCTACACTCACTGACTTATTGCCAAAATTGGAGGCGCATTTACGTGAACTGCAATTGTATGCACCCGATACAGAAGTGAACCACATTCGCAAGAAAGTACAGGAACGATGCCGTAAAGCTTCTTCTGAAGAGAAAGGATTCTATAGCCTTACGGTACCAACGGGAGGCGGCAAGACTCTTTCATCGTTGTTGTGGGCCATGAAGCATGCTGTAAATCACGGTATGAATCGTATTATCATTGCCATCCCATACACTAGTATTATTGTGCAGACGGCAGGCCTCTTGAAAGAAATCTTCGGCGAAGAGCACGTACTGGAGCATCATAGTAACTTTAATCCTGATGAGATAAAGAATGAAGAGGTACGTGAGAAGGCAAAGCTGGCCACGGAAAACTGGGATTATCCGATTATCGTTACGACCAATGTTCAGCTGTTTGAGTCAATGTTTAGCAACAAACCGTCCGATTGCCGTAAATTGCACAATATCGTGAATTCAGTTCTTATTTTGGATGAAGCGCAGACATTGCCGACTGATTTCTTACAACCGATAGTGGATGCACTTAAGAGGGGTTCTATAATTAACACTTCGTGATGATCGGGAGAACCCGATTAAGCCTG
>OJRE01000883.1_pt1 | contig 12640 bp, 9 predicted proteins | sample 1599111 | NCBI WGS metagenome assembly OJRE01 (sample SAMN03922530, study PRJEB24848) | human gut metagenome | isolation source: stool sample | host: Homo sapiens | place: Germany | collected 2010-05
CTCTTTAAGTTGAAGACTGTTCCCAAAACTCTTACCTGCATGGCTTCACTGCGCACTATAAAAGGCTTCGCCGTATTTCGCTTTACTTCAAAATAGGCTTCCCCTTCCATATATACATTCCTTCCCTTTTCTGAGAATTCACGTGGATATTTTAAAGTAGTATGTTTGTTCAGCCAAACCTTAGTGCCATCAGGCAACATTAGTTCTTTCACTTCATCACGGGCAGTGACAGCAACCAATTTGCTCTCTTCACTTTGTGACTGATAAACATAATAACTCAAACCGGATATAAAAAAGATACCTATGAACATAGCAGCATACCGCATCCAGGCATTCAATCTTCTCACCTTATTTCGTTTAGCTTCTTCTTGTGCCAGCCGTTTGAACAGCTGCTTTTCAGCTTTTTCTATCTTCTTTTCATCCGCAAATTCTTCACTCTTTCCCAGATGGTATATCTGCTCTATCCTGAACAATTCACGAGCGTTACCATCCGATTCGTTCAGCCATGCATTTACCTTACAGAGCTCTTCTTCAGAGCATTCCCCCATAAGGAATTTGGCCATCAATTCTTCATCCAACTTATTCATTCCTTCTTTCATCATACTATTAAAACAACCGTTTCGATAAAAACACTTATACCTTACCTAATAAAAACAGGACTAACATAAAGTTCAGGTAGCCCAACCTCTCACGCAGAAACTTCAGGGCTTTATACATATGAGCCTCCACGGTTCGCAATGATATCCCCATAGTATCTGCTATTTCCTTATTCTTCATATCATGCAGATAGCTGAGTCTAAAGACCGTCTTACACTTATCCGGCAATTCATTTATAGCCTCGGAGAGTTCCTTTCTGAGTTCACGGTCTTCTATCCTCTTCACGACATCATTACTGTCCGGCTGATAAAACTCTATTCTTTTCTGGTTGATCTCCGTCACTACAGCTTCATAAGTATTCTTGATATCCCGGTGCTTCAGTACATTCAAAGCACGGGTATACACCGCCCGATACAGAAATGCCTGTATCTGCTCTCCTACCGTTATCGTATCTTTCCGCCGCCACAATTCTACAAATACATCTTGTACTACGTCCTCCGCCTCTTCATCACCCACGATGCGCGTGGCATAGAAAAGCAGATTGGCGTAGTACTTACGGAAAAGGAGTTTATAAGTCAGGTCAAAGTTATCACTCATAATCCCACAATTATATTATCTGGCACCATCCATCACTCTATCACCCTATCACTCTATCTCATACCACACTTTACCCGGTTTATTCCCCATCTCAAATTCAAAGATAGAACCATTCATTATTTGCTCATGCGTGATATAACTTTTATCATAAGGTTTTCCGTCGAGTTTTACCGACTGGATATAAATATTCTCTTTGCTGACAGCCGGTGCCAATATCGTAAATGTTTTACCGTTAGCCAGATGCATCTTCATCTCAGGATACATGGGAGTACCTATCTCATATTTGCCGCTAATCGGGTCTACCGGATAGAATCCCATTGCACTGAACACATACCAGGCAGACATCTGACCACAATCTTCATTCCCGCACAAACCGGCAGGTGTATTCTTATATAACTCATGCATCACCTCAGCTGCATACTTCTGAGTCTTCCAAGGTTGCCCTATGGTATTAAACAAATAAATGACATGGTGACTCGGTTCATTACCATGTGCATACTGCCCGATCATTCCAGTACTGAAAATAGGCAGATCTTCATCCGCAGAAGGATTGTAAGTGAACATACTATCCAGTTTCTGGGCAAAACGTTCCTTGCCTCCAACCAGACTGATCAGTCCATCAACGTCTTGTTGCACAGACCAGAAATATTGCCAGCCATTACTTTCGCAAATATGCGGAGTATAATCATCCGGACTGAAGTTCTCAATGAAGGATCCTTTGTTATTCCGCGGTTGCATGAAGGTTGTCTGAGAATTATATACATTCTTATAATTCAGAGAACGCTTATCAAATTCATCTGCAATTTGCCTTTCACCCAGTTTCTCCGCCATGCGGGCAATGCAATAATCATCGTAAGCGTATTCCAGGGTTTTAGAAAGTGACCAGTTTTCCGAGTTATAGTGATCCGTTACATCATAAGGCACATAACCATATTTTTTATATAATCCTATTCCACGATATTCATCAATATTGGCTGTAGCTACACATGCGGCCAAAGCTTTCTTCGGATCAAAATCCCCAATCCCTTTCAAGTAAGCATCCACTATGACGGGAACTGCATGATAACCTATCATCATATCCGTTTCACTTCCATAGAAATTCCATACCGGAAGACGTCCGTTCTGTTCAGAAAAGGCAAGAAAGGATTTTACCATGTCATTTACACGCTGCGGTTCAATATAGGTATAAAGGGGATGAGCGGCACGGTAGGTATCCCATAATGAGAAAGTACTGTAATTGGTCCATCCGTCTGCCTGATACACTTGCTTATCAGGACCATAATAGGCACCATCCACATCGCTATAGATAGTAGGAGCCAGCATGGAATGATAAAGGGCTGTATAAAACTTAACTTTCTCATCAATGTCATTGCTCTTGATTTCTACTTTGGAAAGTTGCTCGTTCCAGTTTTTACGGGTAACAGCCAGATATTTGTCAAAATCGTCTGCCGGAGCTTCAGCAGCAAGATTGCGTGCTGCGCCTTCCATGCTTACCCCCGAAATAGCGGTGGTGACAAGAATCTGTTCCCCTGCACTTGTGTGGAAATCAAAACGGGCAATAGCAGAGCTACCTATACGTTTACCGTCTTTAATGACAGCAGCAGTATCTAACTGTACGGATGCAAACGGTTTAGAAAAACGGGTACGGAAATAAATGTGCTGGTCGCGTGCCCAACCATCAGAAAAACGGTATCCTTGAATAGTTACCGAATCGACTACTTCAATACGGGTATCATTCGTAAAGTCCCAGTTCATAGCTTTCCGCAAATTGAGGAATATAGCTGCGTCCGCTTCAGGAAAAGTATAACGCTGGATGCCACAACGTTCGGTTGCTGTCAGTTCCACGTTGATATCATAATCTTTCAGCCGCACCTGATAATATCCGGCACTGGCTGTTTCTTCATCATGGGAAAATAAAGAGTGAATGCCCAACGGCGCATCTGCTTCTTTATAAGGCAGAGTTACAGGCATAAAAGATATATCATATAAATCACCGGCTCCCGTACCCGAAAGATGAGTGTGACTGAAACCTGCAATCGTGCTGTCCGGATAAAAATAACCGGAGATGCGATCCCAGCCGGGAAGACCATTATCGGGGCTTAACTGCACCATACCGAACGGGGCCTGCGCTCCAGGATAAGTATTTCCTGTAAAATCAGTACCAATAAAAGGATTGACGTACTCTGTTGCATAACACTCAGTTTCCGCATCCGGTTGTTGGGATACACACGCTGAAAAAGAGAAAAGAAGCAAAATCCCAAAAGATAATTCTGATAGTTTCATAATATTACATAGTTAACGTATGTATGGAACAACTCAGCGCAAAGAAACACTTAGCAGTTTCTAAAATAAATTCATAGTGCGAACAAATATAGTCAGAAAATTCCAATTAATTTATAACTTTGCCGCAAAAAGCGACATGGGCTATACGACTTATCTCTTTGACTTTGATTACACGCTCGCAGACTCTTCTCGCGGCATTGTTACTTGCTTTCGCAATGTGCTCAATAAACATGGTTATACAAATGTAACCGATGAAGACATTAAACGCACCATCGGGAAAACATTGGAAGAATCTTTTTCTATCCTGACGGGAGTAACGGATGAAGAGCAACTGGCCGGTTTTAAAAGTGAATACAGGAAAGAAGCGGACACCCACATGACAATAAACACCGTGCTTTTTCTGGAAACCAAGTCTGTACTGCTGGCCCTGAAAGATGCGGGTGCATTCATAGGTATCATCTCCACCAAATACCGTTACCGAATTAAGGAAATGCTCGACCAGCATTTCCCCGGCAGCTTCTTCAATATCATTATCGGTGGAGAAGATGTACAAACGGCCAAACCTTCGCCCGAAGGTTTACTACTTGCCATAAAACAATTACACGTCACCAAAGCTGAAACCCTCTATATTGGTGACAGTACAGTAGATGCTGCCACAGCCAAAGCTGCAGGTGTAGACTTTGCAGGTGTAACCCATGGAGTAACTACCATCGAAGAATTAGCCAAATATCCACACTGGAAGATTATGAGTTCGCTGGAAGAACTACTGGAAAATGACGAACTACCGACCCATGATAAACAATCTGCTGACAACGAGGACTCGACTGCCAATAAAGTGATACCTCAACATCCGGTTGTCAGTACGCCTGCAGTTCCGGCTGTTTCTGCTTCTCCCATTTCTCCCGCTCCCCGCAGAAGAAAGATGATCAATATTTGGCAAATACTGATTTTGGCAATATTGCTATGGCTGTCTTTTGAAGAAGGAGAAGATAGCAATGTTTTTCTATGGTCTTTCATACTGGTACTTTGGTATATTCTTACCAAACGTAGGATTCTGCCAGACCGTGTATTAGATTTTATATCCCCCTGGTGGACTCCCTGTAAGAAGTACCTTCGAGCCTTGCATATCAAGATGGTACGTGGAAAAGAGATTCCGCCCATCAGTGAGGAAAGTAACATCTGCCTGAATTGTGATACCGTCTATACAGGTAGTTATTGCAACCGTTGCGGTCAAAGCCGGAACACTCCTCGCTACCGCTTCAGTAATGCATTCAGAAATATATTGGGAGGATTCACCAATATTGATAATGGCTTTGGTCGAACACTTCTGGATTTACTCTACCGCCCGGGGTACATGATCAGAGACTTCATTGCCGGCAAACGAATCTTATACTTCCGCCCCTTCCAGACACTATTTGTACTTGCCGCCCTTTACATCATGGCTGTACAACTGGTAGATCCTGAAGCCTTGAAAGAGAAAAAGGGAAAGTCTCCGGAAGCTCAAAGGCAAGAAATAGTCGCTGCACGTGAACAATTGCAAAAACGTATAGAAACAGCAACAGACCCGACTACCCAAAATATCCTGAATAAAACGATAGAAGGTCTGGATAAGAAACTGGAAAATCTGGAAACAGAAGATTCTACGGACATCCGGAAGAATAATCTGATGGCTGCACGTGAGCTATTGCAGAAACAGATGAAAGAGACCAAGAAACCAGACCAAAAGGAGGTTTTGGCCCAAACAATAAAAGAACTGAATCAGGATCTGGAAAAACTGGAAACCCAAAATACCTTTAAAAAGGATAACATCACCCTCCAAATAAATGGTGATGAAGATGACGAACTCATAGATGAACTTCTGGAAGGTGGGTCATCAGTATTTAATAAGCTTGAAAAAGCCATTCACAATACACCTTTTCTGGAAAAAGTATGGAACTTACTGAAAAGTTGGGGACATGGTAACAAGGCATTCCGTATTATCGCCACATTACCTCTCTTTGCTCTGGCAACGCTCATGGCTTTCCGTCGGAAAAAGAACAAACTGCACTATAATCTGACAGAACATGTATTTATACAGGCTTATATTGCTTGCCAAATACTCTTGCTCAGTATCATAGTGCTCCCTTTCAACGGCAGTGCACAGGTAGGCGATTTATACGAATTGCCCATACTATTCATCTTTGCCCTCTTCTGCCTGGATTATAAGCAACTGTATGGATATACCTGGTGGAGAAGTTTCTGGACTACAATACTGATGTTTTTCTATAGTTTGATACTGCTTATTATCTTTGCTATTATTGTAGTGGCACTGATAGTTGCGGCGGTTTATATACTAAAGCCACTTTTGTAATTTTTCAGGTAAATCCGGTTCGCATCCTGTTTTGCTACGGAGCAGGTACGGAGCAAATAGGTCTCAAGTACGTTTTATATACATTCCGATTTAAACAAGAGAATATTTCGCCACTGATTACCAAAAGGTTACAAGCAGTCCTTTTTCTGTTTACAAGAAGTTAAGAGTTTGTCGACAAGAAATTAACTTCTTGTCGACAAACTCTTAACTTCTTGTAAACGGGAAACTGCTCCCGTTCCACTTTCCTTACATAGAATAGAGGTAAACCATTTTTTCCGCAAAAAGAAGATGAAACACTTGCCCGTTCCGAAGAAAAGAAGTACTTTTGTGCCCGATTATTCCGCACCGGGTTCGACAAAGTGCTTTCTAAGTGATTAGAGACCACCCGACGGAGCTAACTTATACATCATATATAAGAAATGTACGCAATTGTAGAAATCAACGGTCAGCAATTTAAAGCAGAAGCTGGCAAAAAGCTGTTTGTACACCACATCCAGAATGCAGAAAACGGTGCAACAGTAGAGTTTGACAAGGTTCTTTTGGTAGACAAAGACGGCAACATCACCGTAGGTGCTCCCACAGTAGAGGGTGCAAAGGTTGTTTGCCAGGTCGTATCAAACATGGTAAAAGGCGATAAAGTTCTTGTTTTCCACAAGAAAAGAAGAAAAGGTTATCGTAAGTTGAACGGTCACCGTCAACAATTCACAGAGTTAACAATTACAGAAGTAGTAGCTTAATCAATTAAAACAGTAAGAAGAAATGGCACATAAAAAAGGTGTCGGTAGTTCTAAGAACGGCCGCGAATCACAGAGCAAGAGATTAGGCGTTAAGATATTTGGTGGTGAAGTTTGCAAAGCAGGCAACATCATCATTCGTCAAAGAGGTACTGAATTCCACCCGGGTAACAACATCGGTATGGGTAAAGACCACACTCTTTTCGCTTTAGTAGACGGAACTGTACAGTTCAAAGTAACCAAGGAAGACAGACGTTATGTATCTGTAATCCCTGCCGAAAGCACAGAAGCGTAAGTTTCAGAATAAGAAATAAAGATGAGGGATGCAATCTGATGGATTGCATCCCTTTCTTTTTATAGTTTCTTTTTTTTGCATTACTTCTGATTTACACTATCTTTGTGCTCTCAAATCAAGATTTTAATCAAAACAAAGTATCAAGATATGCTTACCATCAAACAAATTACAGAAAACACCGACGCGGTGATCCGCGGACTGGAAAAGAAGCATTTCAAAAATGCGAAAGAAACAATAGACCAGGTAATTGCCTTTAACGACAAAAGACGTAGCACACAGTCTATATTAGATAATAACCTCTCTGAAGTAAACTCGATTTCCAAATCCATCGGACAATTGATGAAAGAAGGAAAGAAAGAGGAAGCAGAAACTGCCAAAAGCCGTGTAGCCGAACTTAAAGAAGTCAACAAGACTTTGCAGACTGAAATGGATCAGGCTGCCGAAGACATGCAGAATCTACTCTATACCATTCCTAATGTACCTTATGATGAAGTACCCGAAGGTGTAGGTGCTGAAGATAATGTAGTAGAGAAAATGGGCGGTATGGAAACCGAACTCCCCAAAGATGCACTGCCTCACTGGGAACTGACAAAGAAATATGATTTGATAGATTTCGACCTGGGCGTAAAGATAACAGGAGCCGGTTTCCCGGTTTATAAAGGAAAAGGTGCGCAGTTGCAACGCGCGTTGATCAACTTCTTCCTGGACGAAGCCCGCAAAGCCGGTTATCTGGAAATCATGCCTCCAACAGTGGTTAATGCCGCTTCCGGTTACGGAACAGGCCAGTTACCCGACAAGGAAGGTCAGATGTACCATTGCGAAGTAGACGATTTATATCTTATTCCGACAGCTGAAGTTCCTGTTACAAACATCTATCGTGACGTGATTCTGGAAGAGAAGCAACTTCCTATCAAGAACTGTGCTTACACGCAGTGTTTCCGTCGCGAAGCAGGTTCTTACGGTAAAGATGTACGCGGCTTGAACCGTCTGCACGAATTCTCTAAAGTAGAATTGGTACGCATTGACAAACCGGAACATTCCAGACAATCTCATAAAGAGATGTTGGATCATGTGGAAGGATTATTGCAAAAACTGGAATTGCCATATCGTATCCTTCGCCTATGTGGCGGAGATATGAGCTTTACAGCCGCCCTTTGCTTCGACTTTGAGGTTTACTCCGAAGCACAGAAGCGTTGGCTGGAAGTAAGTTCGGTTTCCAACTTCGATACTTATCAGGCCAACCGCTTGAAATGCCGTTACCGCAGTGGAGAAAAGAAGACAGAACTTTGCCATACATTAAACGGATCTGCATTGGCATTACCACGCATTGTTGCCGCTTTGCTGGAAAACAATCAGACACCGGAAGGTATCCGTATCCCGAAGGCATTGGTGCCGTATACGGGTTTTGAAATGATTGACTAAAAATAGCTGCGCTATACGAGCGGGTGAATAATAATTCGCTCCTACATAGGTAACCACAGACGTTTATATGATTACGTCTATACAACCTGGTAGGGGCGAATTATCATTTGTCCACATCAGTTATACAGCTTTTTAGAAGAAACTTTCTTTGTTTTTACCAAATAACCCGTATCTTTGCAAACCGTAACAATCTGAAAGTGATTACGTAATTATACCAACAAAATTTATAGATAATGAACAAAATCATTAGCAAAGAACATTTTTCTGAAAAGGTTTTTAAATTAGAGATCGAGGCACCTTTAATAGCCCGCTCACGCAAGGCAGGACACTTCGTCATTGTACGTGTAGGCGAAAAAGGCGAACGTATGCCATTGACTATTGCAGCGGCTGACACCGTACGCGGCACTATCACTTTGGTAGTACAGGAAGTAGGCCTCTCCTCTACCCGCCTTTGCGAACTGAATGAGGGCGATTACATCACCGATGTGGTAGGTCCGCTGGGACAAGCTACTCATATTGAAAACTTCGGAACAGTGGTTTGTGCAGGTGGTGGTGTAGGCGTGGCTCCCATGCTCCCTATCGTACAGGCTTTGAAAGCTGCCGGTAATCGCGTTATTGCCGTACTTGCCGGACGTAGCAAAGAGCTGATTATCCTTGAAAAAGAGATGCGCGAAAGCGCAGACGAGGTCATCATTATGACCGATGACGGTTCTTACGGACGCAAAGGATTGGTAACCGAAGGCGTGGAAGAAGTCATTAAACGGGAGAAAGTAAAAAAATGTTTTGCTATCGGCCCCGCTATCATGATGAAATTTGTTTGTTTGCTGACTAAGAAATATGAAATACCGACTGATGTATCGCTGAATACAATCATGGTGGATGGTACAGGTATGTGCGGTGCTTGTCGTATTACCATCGGTGGAAAGACCAAATTCGTTTGTGTAGACGGACCGGAATTTGACGGCCATCAGGTAGACTTCGACGAGATGTTGAAGCGTATGGGTGCTTTCAAGAGCATCGAACGCGAGGAAATGCACAAGCTTGAAGAAGACGAATCCTGCAAAGCTGTACCGGAACCGACACAAGAAGTTGACGAGAAAAGTCGTAATGCCGCATGGCGTTTGGAACTTCGCAAAGCAATGAAACCGAAAGAACGTACTGCTATTCCACGTGTTGAAATGAACGAGCTCGATCCGGAATACCGTTCGCACAGTCGCAAAGAAGAAGTAAATCAAGGACTTACAGAGGAACAAGCTCTAACGGAAGCTAAGCGTTGCCTCGATTGTGCAAATCCAGGCTGTATGGAAGGCTGTCCCGTAGGTATTGACATTCCTCGTTTCATCAAAAACATTGAACGTGGAGAAATACTCGAAGCAGCCAAGACACTGAAAGAAACCAGTGCCCTGCCTGCTGTTTGCGGTCGTGTTTGCCCGCAGGAAAAACAGTGCGAGTCAAAATGTATCCACCTGAAAATGAAAGAAAAGCCGGTAGCTATCGGCTATCTGGAACGCTTTGCCGCTGACTATGAACGTGAAAGCGGGCAAATTTCCGTACCGGAAATCAAGGAAAAGAATGGTATCAAGATTGCCGTTATCGGCTCCGGACCTGCCGGACTTTCTTTTGCCGGAGATATGGCTAAATATGGTTACGACGTTACTGTCTTCGAAGCCCTTCACGAGATAGGCGGTGTATTGAAGTATGGTATCCCCGAATTCCGTCTGCCGAACAAAGTGGTGGATGTAGAGATTGACAATCTTGCCAAGATGGGAGTTAACTTCATAAAGGACTGCATCATAGGTAAGACTATCAGTGTGGAACAGTTAGAAGAAGAAGGTTTCAAAGGTGTATTCGTAGCATCCGGTGCAGGATTGCCTAACTTCATGAATATTCCGGGAGAGAACTCCATCAATATCCTGTCATCCAATGAATACCTGACACGCGTCAACCTGATGGATGCAGCAAGCGAAGACTCTGATACTCCAGTGCCTTTCGGTAGAAATGTAGCCGTTATCGGTGGTGGAAATACAGCAATGGACTCAGTGCGTACTGCACGCCGCTTGGGTGCTGAACGTGCCATGATTATCTATCGTCGTTCCGAAGAAGAAATGCCTGCACGTATCGAAGAGGTAAAACATGCGAAAGAAGAAGGTGTTGAATTCCTCACGCTGCATAACCCTATCGAATACATCGCCGATGAGCAAGGAAAGGTAAAACAGGTTATCTTGCAAAAAATGGAGCTTGGCGAACCGGATGCATCCGGACGCCGTAGTCCCGTAGCTATCCCGGGTGCAACGGAAACCATTGATATAGATCTGGCTATCGTCAGTGTAGGGGTTTCTCCCAACCCGATTGTGCCTTCTTCTATTCCGGGACTGGAAATGGGACGCAAAGGTACGATTGCCGTAAACGAGAACATGCAGTCATCTATTCCGACCATTTATGCCGGAGGTGATATTGTTCGTGGTGGTGCTACCGTTATTCTCGCTATGGGCGATGGCCGCAAGGCTGCTGCCTCAATGCACGAGCAGTTGAGCAAATAAGCAGAAAAGCCATTACTTGTCAAGAGCAAGTTTACATAACATTAACAAAGCGGAAAGATTTCGGTCTTTCCGCTTTTCTTTTTCCGGAATAGATGATCTGTTTACTTCGATTACATCATTCATTCGCTCTAAACAGATGGTATGTTTCGAGCGATTACATAGTATGTTTTACCCAATTACATGGTATATTATGAACCAAAACATAGTATCTTTCGATAACCCCCACATACAGGCACAAAAAAAGAGAAGTAACTTACGTCACTCCTCTTACTATCTTCGTTCCCGAAACTAAATCAGGATTACATAGGCAAAGATACGGAATCAAACAACTAAAGTCAAGCTTTCCATCGCTTTTCTTCCCGTTTATTTCACCACTTTGTTCGTTGCCGGATCAGGGAAAATCACCGACGGCTTGAACGACTTGGCTTCTTCAAAGTCCATCAAGGCATACGACATAATAATGATGATATCGTCCGGCTGCACCTTGCGGGCTGCCGCACCATTCAGACATATCTTGCCCGAACCACGTTCGCCTTTAATAATATAGGTTTCAAAACGTTCACCATTATTATTATCAGCTATGTACACTTTTTCACCGGCAATCATATTAGCCGCATCCAGTAAGTCCTCGTCAATCGTAATGCTTCCCATATAATTGAGGTTAGCTTCCGTGACGCGAGCGCAATGGATTTTCGACTTCAGCACTTCAATCATCATAAGGTCTGATCTCTCTTTTTAGGTTTATTACTCTTTATATTTAATATTGTCAATCAGGCGAACTTCACCACAGAACACTGTAATGCAACCTACAGCATACGCCGTATCTTCCCAATTGGCTATTTTCTGCAACGTGTTGCCATCCACCAGTTCGAAGTATTCCAGACGCAAACCGGGAGCGGCAGCAATGGCATCTTCTACAAACTTCTGAGTCTCAGCAACTGTATGAGAAGCCGCAAAGGTACGACTTTCAAATAATGTTTGCGATATTTTTAAAGCATTTTTGCGTTCTTCGACAGATAAACGAGCGTTACGACTACTCAGAGCCAGCCCATCCTCTTCACGTATAATAGGGCAACCCACTATTTCCAACGAATAATTCATCTGGCGCACCATCTCACGAATGATAGCTAACTGCTGGAAATCTTTCTCTCCGAAATAAGCGCGATCCGGTTTCACTGCATCAAACAGCTTACTCACAATCTGGCAAACACCATTGAAATGTCCCGGACGAAACGCACCTTCCATCACTGTATCCAACGGCGCATAACTGAATTGGCGCGTATCAGGTTCAGGATACATCTCCGCAACCGAAGGAGCGAACACAAACGCAGCACCGCAAGCTTCCAACAAAGCACAATCGGCATCCAGCGTACGGGGATATTTCTCTAAATCGTTCTTGTCGTTAAACTGTGTCGGGTTTACAAAAACACTCACTACCGCAGCATCATTCTCTGCAACACAACGCTTCACCAATGACGCATGACCGGCATGTAGGGCACCCATTGTAGGTACCAATCCTACCTTTTTACCTTGGGCCCGTAAAGCCGAAAGTCCGGCCTGCAAGTCCTTGATAGTATGTACTATTTCCATTTTTATAGGTTATATAATAACTTAGTTGTTCGCAAAAGCGGTGCAAAATAAACTATTATTTAGCATATAAAGAAGAAATATCGCAAATTAATGCAAAAGTTCTACTCGGACAACAACCTGCTTTGAAGCAATGTAACACTGAAAAACAAGCAGTTAACAATTCATAAGGAATTATAGAGTCGCCTTATTTGCTCAAGTGCCCGATTTTTTTTATATCTTTGCAGAATAATTG
>OJRE01000886.1_pt1 | contig 12565 bp, 7 predicted proteins | sample 1599111 | NCBI WGS metagenome assembly OJRE01 (sample SAMN03922530, study PRJEB24848) | human gut metagenome | isolation source: stool sample | host: Homo sapiens | place: Germany | collected 2010-05
AATCATTACAGTCGCTCCACTATCCTCTGTATAAATTTCAATATCATCAATCAAAATAGAACCGACATAATCACCATAACTAAACAAGAAACGTTTAGCTCCTTCTGCTACCATAACCGCTGTATTAATTTCCTGCCATTCTGTGGAAATACTAATGTTAGGATAATCCCCACAAGAGGAATAATTAGATGGATTCTGAAAACCAGCACGTAAAACACCAGCAACAGTACCTTTCACCTTAAAACTTAAATGATGTACTTTCCCTGCTTCAAATGGCATATCAATAGCAGACTGCTTTGCATAAAAAGCAGATTCAGAGTCATTTGTAATCTTCCAACATTTAGATCCATCAGAGCTTTCAGAAACGACATCAAATGTCGCACCACCCCAGCCTCCTAAATGTTGTCCATCTTCAAAATCTTTTCTTACTACAACATTTTTTATAACACTTCCATCATCCTCAATTTCTTTATCAACGAGCAGCGAATTCAAATACTTGTTTCTCTGCTGTGCATGCCAAGCCAAGGTGTGTCCATAAATAGTAAGTCCTCCAGCTTTAGCCGCAGAAACAAAATTTTGCACAGCATCAAAGTTCATCGATCCATCATCTGCCACGCACGAAGCGTATTTCATGGCATTACCAGCAGTCATTTCCACAAAGTTGCTGTTTGCCAACTGTGTTACTTGTCCTCCTGCAATATAATCATTCGCAGCCAGTGCAATTCCCAACTTAAAGTCGGGATTGGCACTTCCGCTTATATAACTTTTCAAGACATTATAGTCATTGAGATACTCCATGCCCGCAATAGAGGCAGGTTTCTCAACGTCAAACGCCAACGGCTTGTCGTCAACACATGCGATGAGCGACAGAAACAAGCCCCCAAATAATAAGTGCTTTATAGTTTTCATTGTCTGTTAGATTTAATTTATCCAGTTAAAAAGACGTACATTGAAAGTTCTTTCCAACACATGAGTGTCCCCCTTGCAGATGATAATAGAGAAATTCAAATAATTGGTATCTCCATTAAACCCCATATAGCAAATTCGACTGTTATTCGGTTGCGGCTGGAATGTATAAGAACCATCACCAGAATTCAACTTCCACTCATAATACATCCCATCCGGAAGGTTATCCAGAGTAATGCACATGGTAAAAGCCATTTTTCTCAAATCAAGACTACCACTGGTTGGCAAATTGTATGTTGAGTGGTTAGGATCGGTACTGTATGTATATGTTCCGGAGACTTCATAAGTAGTCACCTTATTGCTCCCCTCGCCTTCGGCCCAAAGCAGCAAAGGAAAGAAAGCTAATAAAACAAACATCAAACTCTTCATTATCGTAATTGTCTTATCTGTTAATAATACTTTTCACAAGAAGAGGGAGGATTAACCTCCCATCCTTCTTTCGTTATTTCTTCACAGGATTGAACCACTCGGCCTTTACCCCACGGTAATGAACCACCAATGTATCCTTGGTGGCACAATGAATGCCATCGTAATCCATAGTGTAATCCAGATAAAGAACATCACGGTCTTTGCCTCCCCAGCTATTCTTGTCACCTTTGGAAACAAACTTGCCGTTACCGCCAACCACTACTCCATCAGATGCGGAAGTAACCGTACAATTGCCGCTCTCATCGAAAGCAAGCACCAGATTGGCTTCAATATTCTTTCCGGCAGCATTTTTAGTAGGACGAGCCCACTGTACCTTGTTCAAGCCCAGTGTACTGAAGCCTTCGATCGTTTCGTCTTTCTCCACGTATGCAGCATGACGTACCTCCGTACCGGTCTTGTTACCGCTATAGGAATCAACGCCCCGACGCAGATAGTGCGAGTCGTACTTGCTTACATATTTCACGGCATAAAGCGTATAATCCTTAGGCTGTACCTCCCAATCCGCTTTATTCAGACGATGCGGATCGGCAACCTGAGCTTTACCCTGCAAAATGGTGTCGGCATTTTGCACACCAGTCATCACTACAGGAATTACATAGTTCAGCTCCGCAGATTTCGGATCGCTAAAGTAAGCATCAGTCAGATTCACCGTAACGCCACCTAATACTTGGCCTTTCTTTATGACAATCTTGTCATCGCTCAGTGTATAGTGAGAAACCGGCATCGGTAGAATGTCGCCTTTAGTACCTTCATACATGAAACCGTCACACAAGGTATTGTCTATCCGGATACCTATTTCCACATTTTTCTTATTCTCGTATACACCTGATACTGTAGCCATAATCTGGCACTTATGTTCATTGTCTAATGAATTATCCACAGATTCATCCTCACCTATGGTAATGGTACGGATGGGACTTTGATAAGCAAAGTAAACCGCGGAATATTTATAGTCGGGAAATTCCATGTCACCGTTCTCGCACGCAGTAAACAAGGCTCCCGCCATAGCGGCCAGTATCAAAAATGATTTTTTCATTGCTATTTTCATTTATTCAGTTTATATAAGTTCGTTTACTACCGCTTACCATCCTTTGTTTTGGATGAGAGCATTAAACTTCAATATTTCACCATAAGGAACAGGACCGTAGTACATATAATCCTTATAGTCACGTTTCTCCACTTCTACCACCTCGTAGTTCGTTCCGGTAATTTTCATACCTTTCACGGTTTCATTCAGCTTGCTGAGATCCACTTTCCAACGGCGCAAATCCCAGAAACGGAAGCCCTCGAAGCAGAGTTCCAAACGACGTTCGTTGCGGATAAGATCACGCATCGCATCCTTGTCATTTTTCACTGACTCCAGATAAGGATCACCACCATTTTCACCAATACCGGCACGTTGGCGGATAGCTTTAATCACATCATAAGCAGAATAACCATGAGTGCCTTTTCCTTGCGGTCCCCAAGCTTCATTAGCAGCTTCGGCATAACCCAAGAATATTTCGGTATAACGAATCCAAGGCTTAATATGGAAACCATTCGTTGTATTACTGGGATTGGCATTCACGTTCATATCCAAAAATTTACGCAAATAGTAACCGGTACGCGTGGAAGCACCGTCAAACTTATTCATGGCATCATTGTTATTTCCATCAACTGCAGTAGTGATGACACTGTTTGATGCACCTGCCTTACAACCGTTATAAATAATGTATAAAGCCAGACGAGGATCACGGTTGGCATACGGGTTCTGAGGATCGTAGCTGGCTTTCGGATCACTGATGGGATAACCGTTCGCTGCCGGGAAAGCGTCTACCAGGTTTTGAGAAGGATTGACCCTACCCTGACCGAAGAGCGAGGGCGGATACTGCGCCTTCTCAAGGTCGGCGCTCTCGTTCTTGTTGCTACGCCACAAAATCTCGGGACGGTTGTAACCGGCTTTTATATTCTGAATACCGCTATGGTCTTCATACCACTTATTACCAGTAGGATCAATACCTGCAATCGGATTGCTACCTAAATTAGCAAGTACTTCGGCCATATCATTGGCAGCCTCTTCCCAAGTTACTTCCGAACCTTCGCTATAAGCAGGACTGGCTGCAAGAAGAGCTGCCTGAGCACGAATGGCACGAGCTACACGAGCACTCATACGATTTTTAGCATGATCACCAAATACACGGTTGAAAGAAGCAATATCTACGCCCATTTGTGCATATTTATCAGGTACCACGCCTGTCTTCTCGTCCAAATCACCATATTCTTCGGGAAGCATTTCTACAGCTCTCTCCACATCTTTGTTTAACAGTTCGATACACTCTTTGAAAGTGTTACGAGGTTTGTTGAAATCCGAATCAACAGTTTCCGATTCTGTCAGAATAGGAATTCCCAATAACTGTCCATTATCCGCCCAGCCCGAACAACTCAGCAACAAATGATACATATAGAGAGCACGCATTCCGTATGCATCTCCTTGGAAACGCATCTTAAACAATTCGGAAGCTTTAGGATCTCTGGCCCATTCCACATTTTCGGATATTTCAAGAAATTGGTTGAGATATTGCCAGGAAGCACGCAAATTCTGCCATCTATTCAAATCTCCGGGAGTGTTGTCCGAACGCCAGGCACCGGCAGCCATCTTCCGGTAGCCGTTATTCACATCATTGGATACAGCATCATCAGTAGCCACTTCCGTGAAAGACCAATTGTTGGCATTCTCACCCAACGGATTGCCAATGTAGGCATGCCCCAACAAACCAACAGCCCACGAAGGCATGTTTTCCAAATCAGACGGTTGCTTGAAGTGTTCCACCGCCGGCTCGAACAAGTCGTCGCAAGCGGAGAATGCTATCAGAAATGCCGTTGATAAGATGATATTTTTTAGTTTCATAACTTCTTAGTTTTTCAATCTTCATTATTAAATTTATCATTTTCTTAGAATGTACCTTTGAGACCAAGCTGGTAGAAACGTGTCTGAGGCGTGCTACCAACATTCAGTTCCAAAGCCTTACGTTCCTTAGCAATGGTGAGCAGATTGTTTGCGTTGACAAAGAAACTCAAACCTTTGACGAAAGATCCTCTCAACACCTCTTTGGGCATATTATAGGTAAGCTGAACCTGAGTCAGATTGAATCGGTCATTCTTATACATCCAGAAGTCCGAGGTACGGAAATTGTTGTCACCGCTGGTAGTAGTCAGACGAGGATAAGTAGCCGTAGCTGCTGTTTCAGGAGTCCATCGGTTACGTACCACTTCAGAATATTTTCCGTCTCCTTTCACCCAATAATACGAATTGTCTTTCATACCATAGCCACCTATGTAAAGATTGCCCATCACATACAGAGTAAAGTCACGCCATTTGGCAGTCAAGTTAATGCCACTCATAAAGGGAGAGTCCCAACGTCCCAGGAATACACGGTCGTTGTCATCAATCTTACCATCGTTATTCTGATCTTTATAACGGATATCACCGGGCTTCACATCACCGAAAGTTTGTTTGGGAGCAGCATCAATCTCAGCCTGGTCATTGAAGAACCCTTCGCTCTGCAATCCCCAGTGCCCATTCAATGCACGACCTACAGCTGACAAATATTCAAATTCAACGTTTTCATCACGTTTTTCGGCCGTACTCTTATACCACATTCCACTCACGCCAAGCGTCAAATCCACTTCACCCACTTTCTTGTTGGCATAAACACTGAAATCGAAACCTGTCCGCTTATCCTCATTGAAGTTTACATAAGGAATAATGGATGATGACGGATAACCCACCTGTGTGAAATAAATCGGATACAATGAACTGGTACGAGCCAAACCACCCTCCATCTTGCTGGTGAAGAAATTGAAGTCGAATGTGAGCAGTCTGTTCCACATAGAACCGCGCAAACCTGCCGTGAATTCTTTGCGCTTCACGAAAGTCATGGCAGAGCCGTCTCCACGCTGGAACTCAGTAGCAGACAAACCGCCATTGTCACCCCAACTATACCAACCACCGGGCTGTACCACCGGTTGGTAAAGGAAGTAACCGTCTTCGTTGTCACTGGCAGTGATGTCAAGATCCTGATTGATGATACCTGCCGAAGCAGTAAGCATCAAGTTGTCAAAAATTGAATTTCCCATGAAATCTTCTTTTGCCAGATTCCATCCCAAAGTGACTGTAGGTGAAAATGCCGTGCGGTTACCTTCGGGCAACTTTGTGGAATAAGGCATTGCAGCACTGAAATCCGCATAATATTTATGCTGATAGTTGTAGGATGCCTGAAAACCTAGATTGGCATTGGTAGTACGGTGATAATGTCCGCTACGTTGGGTCTGCCATGCATTGGCCAGCACCATGGCGAATACATTGTGGTCTTCGTTGAAAGTGTTCTGGTAATCGAACTGGCCGGAAACGTTGTAGGTATAACGGTAGGCCGAATTATTGATATTCTCAACGGCACTTTTTTCATCCTTTCCATATTGCGTGATACTTGAAATGACATCATGCCCGTTATAGGTACTCCACACCGGTGAAAAAGTAGCATAAGCACTACTATACCCCTGATCGTAGGTAGAAGCATAGTCAATGCCATATTTGGCACGGAAATAAAGTCCTTTAAGCAAGGGAGAGAGATTGACATCAAAACGCGTATTGAACTGGAACTGCCGGCTCACAAACTTATTGTCACCGGCCGCATATGCGTCAGCTACCGGATTGGTGGGATTCTGCTGCGTACCACCGAAGAAGTACTTGCCATCCTGAATATAATTACTGTTAAGTACAGTGTTCAGAGAATTCTTGTCTGCATCCTCAATATAACTCAACGGAATAAACGGAGACACCAAATGAGGACGCAACGTAGCGGCTTGCCCCCACCAGTCTACATTAGCCGAATAAGAATCATAAAATGTCACATTAGCATCAGCTTGCGCGGTGATAAGTTTATGCAACTTCATATCTACATTTCCACGGACAAAGAAACGACTGATATAGTTATCTTCCGTATTGCCCACTTTAAGAAGCGAAGATTCGCGATAGTAACCGGTAGAAGTATAATATTTCACTTTCTCGCTACCGCCCGAAATTTCGGCAATCGCTTCCGAACGGTTATATGCCTTCCTCAAATATTCGGAAGAATACATGTCGAAATCAGGATAACGATAGGGATTCAAACCCGAAGCATGATTGTAAATATCCTCCTGCGAGTAATTGGCGGTAAGACCATCGTTAAGACGTGCCTCATTATAAAGGGTCATATACTCTGCCGAACCCAAATATTTCGGGTATGACTTAGGAGTATAAAAACCACTGTTGGCATGAATATTTATTCTGAGGTCACCCACTTCGCCACGTTTAGTGGTGATGGAAATGACACCTTTAGCCGCACGCGGACCATAGAGCACTACAGCAGAAGCCCCTTTCAAAAGGGTAATCTGGTCTATCTCGTGGGGAAGCACGTTATTCGCATCACGCACCATGCCATCTACTATGACAAGATATTCGTTGTTTCCCCAAATATTACCGTTGAAACCACCAACGACATTGTCAACCAAACTCAAACTATAGGTTGTATATGCCTTTTCTGACATTTCTTTCATATCAATGACCGATACTCCACCCAGCAGGTCATTACGGTCTATGGAACGAAATGCCACTTGCACCTTCTGAAGCGTATCGGCTTGAGCCGCTTCCACCAAGTCGGCCAGCGTCTCTTGAGCGGCAATGTGTGTGTGAGCGAAAGCCAACGCGGCACAGAATGCAAGTCCTTTATATATATGTTTCATTTTTTATAGTCTTTATGTTAATAAAACCATTACCAACCGGGATTTTGGTAGAATTCCGGATACATCGTCACATCGCTTGTCTTGAACGGCAACCAATAGTGCTTACTTGTCAATTTACGTTCCGTCACCACCTCTTCACGGAAGTTTATAACTTTACGTTCTTTAGGCTCATCCTTAGGGTCAAATGCCTCTGCACGATCAAACAATTGCTTGGTTTTGATATTGTAAGGATATTCAGTCAGCAACTTCCAACGGCGCAGGTCATTGAAACGATGTCCTTCATAAGCCAGTTCCACGGCACGTTCACGACGAACTTCACCCATGAATTTCTCCAGGTCGGTTGTGTAGCCGTCAGCAACATCCTCCACACCTGCACGTTCACGGATCACATTCACCGCTTCTACAGCACTCTTTGAAAAAGAGGTAGATTTGCCGTTGGCAGAACCGTAGCCTTGCGCGGCAGCTTCGGCATACAATAAATATACTTCCGCCAAACGTAACCATGCCAAATGGAAATGAGTAGCTTTCCCATAACCATAGTCCTGATCACCCTTATTGGCACCCAATGGAATAAATTTATAGTTGAAATAGCCTGTACGACTGGTTTTCTGAGGATCGTTACAACAGTTTCCACCTTCGTAAAGATTGGCATACTCATACTCTTTATAGTCCGCTGCATTTTTGATCTGCTTGACACCATCGTAAATAAAGTTATTATAAAAACGAGGGTCGCGGTCTTTCCACGGCTGTGACTTGCTAAAGTTGGAGTTGGGATCATCAAGAGGCATACCGTTCGCCATACCAAAATAATTCACGTAATTAGCTGCAGGGCAAAGAATGATACCATCACCGTCACAAATATATGAAAGTTGATAGGAGTTCATCTGACGCCAGTAGGAATCAGCACCGAAAGTAGGGCTACGCATGATGGCTTCGGTACCACCGGGCATCAGCCAGTTCTGCTCTTTGGTATAGAACAGGTTGCTGTAATGTTCGAAATCTACCAAAGCATATTGGGTCTGGCCACCCTCTACCATCGCAAGTACCTTACCCAGAACTTCGGCAGCACGTTTACAATATTCCGCATCGTAAGAACGGTCACTGTTTTCCCCTCCGTTCTTCATCAAAGGACTACCGGCATAAAGCAGACACTTACCTAAATAAGAGAGTGCCCAGATTTTGTTGGGACGGAAAGCATTATTGCCCTTCGTACGGTTACCGGCAGCAGTATCATCCCAGTCGACAGGAAGCAGGTCAGCGGCACGCTGGAAGTCTTTTGCCATCTTCTCGGCATTTTCCTGATAGCTTTCGCGCGGCATATTGAGCGGCTCGACAGGAGAAAGAGGTCTTTCCAGATAAGGCAGACCGCCCCAGTAAGTTGTCAGTTGAAAGTAGAACCAGGCACGGAAGAAATAAAGTTGGCCTTCAAGAAAATCACGTTCTTCTTGTGTAGCATCCTTCAACAGACCATTCTGCAGAGCCTCAAGGCCCAAATTGGCCTGACGGATAGCATACCAGCCTCCCCCCCAAAGGGACTTGGCAAAACGATCACCGTTCAGTGACCAGCTTCTATCCAAGAAACAGTCTCCCTTGCCAATGTAAGTACGGTAGTTTCCACCATCGATGGCATATCCCATCAAGTACTCACCGTTACCAGTGGTAATCACTTCATCGTCACCCCAGTTAAAAGAGCTTACCCAATAATGCTTTGCCACATCGGGAATGACGTTGTACATTACTTCAATAAATCCTTGGAAATTATTAAAGTTCTTAAACGCATCTTCTTTTGAAAGTACAGAGTCAGAATCTCTTTCCAAATAGTCGGTACACGAAGTAAAAGCGAAACCGGCGGAGAACAATGCGAAAAGTATGTAAAAAATCTTATTTTTCATCTTCCGTTTATATTAAAGTGTAATTTTAAAACCTAAGTTGAAACGACGCTGGGTAGGATACGCGCTCCATCCACCGGTGTTCGATTCACGGTCATCAGGCATATCGGTCCAGAGGAAAAGGTTATTACCGTTGACAAATACCTTCAAACTGCTCAATCCCGAAGCTTTCAACCATTTTTCCTTTGAGAAAGTATATGAAAGTTCAGCATACTTCAAACGAGTGTATGAACCGTCAAAAAGGAAGCGGGTACCATCAGTATATTTACTTGCTTGATTCAACCATCGAGGCAGAGGTACATTAGCATTCTGATTATCGGGACTCCAGTAACTTCCTTCAAAGAAAGCCGTATTTCGCGTACCACCCAAACTTGTCAAACCAACAGAACGGCTCACATTGTTTACGCCATAAAACTGAACGAAACAGCTCCAACCTTTATAATCGAAACCAATCTGAAGGTTCATCGTATTCTGTGGAATACCCGTATAGCCATAAGGAATATTATCATCCTGAGTAATCACACCATCGGCATCATAGTCAAGAATTATATAGTTACCCGGCTTACGGTTCTCATCATATTCATCGTGTGCGGTACTACCATAAAGTTCATCCCAACTGTTGTAGTAGCCCTTATCTACATACGAATAATTCTGATTAATACCTTTGTTGGCCTTTTTCTGATACTCCGGCATAAGGCTGGGATCATCCGCTTCCTTAATTTCACTTACGGCATGAGTAAGAGAAGCATTTCCCCAAAGACGCCAACTGCGCGTCAGTTGCTTATTCCAACGGATTTCCAACTCGTAACCTTTACTATCCACTTTACCCAAATTGGCAATAGGAGCTTCCGTACCGAAGTATGAAGGGATTGCACGCTGAGTACCCGGAATCAAGATGTCGGTACGTTTTTCCTTGAAGTAGTCGAACGAACCGGAAATAACCCCTCCGAAAAATGCGAAATCCGCTGCAATATCAAGTTTAGTCGCAACCTCCCATTGAAGCTCCGGATTACCCATCTGTGACTGTTGCCACCACGTGTAAGGACTTTTGGCAGGATCTACCCCGGTCAACGACTGACGATAATTGCCACCATTGCTCCAAACATCCATATAACCAAAACGATAATCGTAATTTCCTATCCGTAAGCCATCTTGACCAATCTGACCGTAAGATGCACGGAGTTTCAACATATCCAACCACTTCAGGTTAAGTTTCTTCACCAAAGGTTCTTCCGAAACCATCCATCCGACAGCGCCGGAATTGAAGAAAGCGAAACGATTTTCCGAAGAATAAAGGTCAGAACCGTTGTAAGCACCGTTATACTCCACCATATAGCGACTGGCATAGTCGTAAGTCGCACGGAATACCCAGTTTTCACGACGGAAAGGCTGTTCGCTACCTTTTGCATATTGTTCGCGAGAGAAGTTGCCCATGGCACCCACTGTATGATCACCAAATTTGTTAGAATAGTTCAACTGTACGGAATAGTCCATACGACGGTATGTTTCACCATTATTAACAGAGCCCGCACCCGTTTTCCAAGCATTGTTATTCTTGAAGTCAAACTTATATAATGCATCTGTACTGATATCGGTGTATTCTTTACCAGTCTCAGGATCAATCCATTTGTGAGCTTCATCTTCCCAGTCAGTTGTATCATCCACACCACGGCCTGTTTCACGGAAAGCATTATCAAAAGCCAACTTAGCCTGCACGTTCAATCCCTTAAGCAGGAAACCAAGATCCTGTTCGAGGGTAAAGTCAGTATTCAAACGGTCATCGGTGGTATAGCCGATACCGTTAACACTAAGGTCTTCATAACTATTAGTAGCAGCCTGAGTCGGGTTAGGTTGGTAATATCCGAAAGTACCATCGCTATATACAGGCATAAAAGAGTCGGGTGCAATGCCATAGAAAGCACTCCACACCAAATTTTCATACTGCCCCTGCGTGGCTTTCTTTACCGCATGAGAACCAGACAGATTAAGATGCAATTTGGTAGTCTTGGTAAGATTGAAGTCAAGGTTACTGCGTACGTTTATACGATCATAGCTGAAACCCGGATCGTAACCTTTCACGTTGGTTACTTTCTTATATATATCTCCCTCATGTGCAAAGTCGGCGGAAGCAAAATACTTCACAAACTTCGTTCCACCACTAATGTTCACGTTGGCATTATAAGACGTAGCGACATCTTTCAACAGATAATCTACCCAATTCATATTAGGATAACGTTCTGCCTCAGCCTGATTCGCCGGATGACGATACTTGTACAAACGATCCTGAGTCAGATAATAACTCCATGAATCCGGGTGATAAGCCAATTCATTTTCTATAACTTGATTACGGAGTGAAAGCGCATCATACGCATCCATCATGTCAGGCAATTTAGAGTAAGTTTTCAGCGTCGTGCTGGCATTGATATTAATCACTGCCTTACCTTCTTCACCACGTTTAGTAGTAATCAAAATTACACCATTGGCACCACGCACACCAAATACAGCTGTTGCCGATGCATCTTTCAAGACGGAAATAGATGCCACAGAGCTGATATCCACTGAAGACATAGGACGTTCTACACCATCCACCAACACAAGCGGATCACTTGAGTTCCATGATGTCACACCACGAATAGTAATCTTCGGATCTTCATCACCCGGTTTACCTGTATCAGTCATGGTTACTACACCAGGAAGATTACCAGTCAGGGCCTGTCCCAAACTTGTCACACCACCCGTACGTTCCAAGGTTTTGGAATTGGTCTGTGCAATGGCACCTACAACTGAGGCCTTCTTCTGCTGGCCAAACCCCACAACCACCACTTCATCCAGTTGCTGGCTATCATCTTCCAACACAACTCTTATCGGTTTTTGAGCCGTCGCTTTCACCTCTTGTGATTTCATACCGATAAATGAAACAACAAGAGTTACATTGTCATTAGGAACAGCCAACGTAAAATTTCCATCTATATCTGATATAGTACCTATTGAAGTGTTGCCTTTCACAACGATGGAAGCACCAATTACAGTTTCTCCAGTGCCATCAACAACTGTTCCTTTTACCGTTACCCCATTTTGCGCTAAAGTTGGCAAGCAACTTAATAGCAACAAAACCAGTAGGTAAGGGATCTTTTGGATTTTTTTTGTTACATTTTTCATTACCATTAGTTTAAGATATTAAAAACTACATTCTCTTTTTTCCATTAGCTATTATGGATAGCTTTAACTGTCATCATACTTGCATTTCATAATCAATTAGTCTTTTAAGATTAATAATTCAACGGTTAATAATCATATCACTATTATTACATAAATTAGCGTTTCAAGCCATAGGAGGAAAGAAAAGTGTTTTCCATACGTATCTCTCCAAACATTATAGCATGCTTTTTCACAGCGGCAAATGTATGCATCAGAAATGTAACAGTGGACACGATCATGCTACACGTTTTTTTGATGGCATTACATCTTTCTTTTCAATGTTACATTCTTTTTTGATTGCATTTCGTAAAACATCATATAAA
>OJRE01000902.1_pt1 | contig 12453 bp, 9 predicted proteins | sample 1599111 | NCBI WGS metagenome assembly OJRE01 (sample SAMN03922530, study PRJEB24848) | human gut metagenome | isolation source: stool sample | host: Homo sapiens | place: Germany | collected 2010-05
CTCACGTACGGTTCTTAGGGGAGGGGCTGGCAGTAATGCCATCCTCTTACCCGATCAGGGGCGGGATGTGAAAGAGGACAAGGACAGGTGCTTAAAAGACCAGATACTTGTTATCGCTCCCCACGAAGCACTCATTTCCTCTGACACATGGCTGAAATGCCGGAAAAAACTTATGGCAAATACCACCTTCCAGCAGGGACGGAAACCGAAAAATACTTGGCTGGCCGGAAAAATCAAATGCGGGCATTGTGGGTATGCTCTGAAAGCCACCCATGTACCAAACAGCACCGGATATTTCCGCTGTACCAAACGGACGGAAAACAAAGGCTGTCCGGGCTGCGGGAAAATCCGCAAAGAAGAATTTGAGCAATTCATTTTCTCGGCCATGCAGGAAAAATTCAAAGACTTTCAGATACTCCACGGCAGAGAGGAAAAAGTCAATCCGAAACTGACCGCCTATCAAGTGGAGCTGGCACAGGTGGAGGCAGAAATTGAAAAGCTGCTGGATACGCTGACCGGAGCCAATGCGACCTTGCTTGCCTACGCCAACAAAAAAATTGAAGAACTGGACACCCGACGCCAGACCATTTCAAAGGCAATCGCCGAATTGAGCGTTGAAACCATATCTCCCCAGCAGATAAAGAAGTTATCCTATTATCTCGACAACTGGGACAGCATAGATTTTGACGACAAAAGAAAAGCCGCCGATGGTTTGATCTCTACGATCAAGGCCACCAGCGACCGTGTTCAGATAGAGTGGAAAATCTGACATTTCCGCTCTATCGCCCCTCATTTCTATTTTATCTTGTTTGTACCCCTTGTACACCGATGTTTCATAATAGTCAGTAAAAATCTGTTGTAAAACATTCATAAGACTATTATGCATGAAATAGTAACAAAAAGAAATCCCACCCCTCAAGATTGAGGGGCAGGGGAGTTGAATAGGCGAAGCCTATTTTTTACATTTTATTTTATCCTTTCCTTCCCGTCTCGAACAGATAGATTTCACGGCTGACGCGGTTGGCGAGGTCGGCGCTTACTTTGGCGAACAGATCGAGCTGTCGTTTGCGAATCTCCATCGGCGCCTGGGCGAGCTCCCAGCCGATGGCGTCCGCGAGGCGGGCTTTTTCCGCATCCGGTAAAGAGCGGTAACGGGTGCGCGCCTGGGAATAGTCGTCGGTTTTCTCAAGGACGGAGCGCTGCACAGTCCCGCCGGGATAGCGCATGCCCGGATAGCAGGGCATGGGGGCTTCCTGCGGATTGTTGCGGTCTAAGGAGTTTGGCTTGTAGTTGACGCAGCCGGGCGGATTTTTGTATGCCATATAGCCGTCCTGCTGGTCGTTGGCGACAGGAGAAACCGGGCGGTTGACCGGAAGCTGGGCGAAGTTTGCGCCGATGCGGTAACGCTGTGTGTCGGTGTAGGAAAATGTGCGTCCCTGCAGCATTTTATCGGCGGAAAATTCGATGCCGGGAACGATGTTTGCGGGACAGAACGCTGCCTGCTCAATGTCGGTAAAAAAGTTTTTTGGATTTTCGTTTAAAACCATCATGCCGACCTTCTGGAACGGGAACTGATCCTCCGGCCAGATTTTGGTATCGTCGAGTGGATCGAAGGACAGCTGGTCAGCCATTTCGGGCTTCATGATCTGTACCTGAAATTCATATCGGATCGGGTCGCCCAAAGCGAGCCGCCTGTGCAGCGTGCGCACAGCGATGTCCGGATCCTGACCGGCAAGGCGTTTTCCTTCTTTTCGGTCGATGATGTCGAAGGGTTCCTGCGCGGTAAAACGATATTTGACGTAAAACCGTTCCCCTTTTCCATTGACCCAGACAAAGGTATTGACACCAAAACCGTCCATTTTGGCAAAATCCTTAACGATGCCGCGGTCACTGTAGAGCCACATCAATTGATGAAGGCTTTCCGGTGTGAGGGAGAAAAAATCCCAGACATGCGCGTAGTTTTTGATATTTGTGCAGGGATCGGGCTTCTGGGAATGGATGAAATCGGGAAACTGCATGGCGTCGCGGATAAAAAAGACAGGAAGGCTTAAGCCGACGACGTCATAATTACCCTGAGAGGTGTAAAATTTAACAGCAAAGCCGCGCGGGTCGCGGTCAGTGTCAGGAGAGCCCTTGGAGCCGATGACGGTGGAGAAACGGATCAGAAAACGGGTGGATACGGACGGATCCTGTAAAAACGCAGCGCTCGTATAATCCCGCATGGAACGATAAGGGCGGAATGTGCCGAATGCGCCGCTTCCTTTGGCGTGCACAACGCGCTCCGGGATGCGTTCCCGGTCGAAATGTGCAAGTTTTTCAATAAAATCCACGTCCTGTAAGAGGACGGGACCGTTTTGCCCGAGGGTCTGGGAGCTGGCGGTGTCCGAAACGGGAGCGCCTTGAGAAAGAGTCAGCACAGGCTGGCTGCAGGAAGCAGCGAGAGTCTGTGCTGAGTTTGGATTGGTGTCAGCCAGATGTCCGTCAGACGGCGTCCGGCTGCTGTTTAAAGATTCCTTTGTCATAAAATTTCCTCAGAGTCCTTTTTACTATTTATGATATGGGACTTTGGGAAAAAAGTACCGCATTACTGCTCGCGGAACGTGATTGTGCCAGTCTTTTCGTCCATGCTTTCAACGATAGCGAGAGATTCCAGATGGATGCCTTTTTTGCGCAGCTCATCGCCGCCGGGCTGGAAGCCCTTTTCAATTACGATGCCCGCGCCGACTAGGGTTGCACCGGAGGATTCTACCAGGGCAGCAAGACCCTCGAGAGCTCTCCCGTTTGCTAAGAAATCATCGATCAGCAGGACTCTGTCGTTGGGAGAAAGGAATTCTTTGGATACGATGATGTCATAGATTCTGCCGTGGGTGTAGGATTCCACCTGTGTGGTGAAAACGTCTCCGGCAATATTTTTGGTCTGATTTTTCTTCGCAAAAACGACAGGAACATCAAAATACTGCGCCGTGATGCAGGCAATGCCGATACCGGAGGCTTCGATGGTCAGGATTTTGTTGACGCCGGCATCCGAGAAACGGCGGTAAAACTCTTTGCCGATTTCTTCAAACAGGTGGATATCCATCTGATGATTCAGAAAGCGGTCTACTTTGAGGACATTTCCTTCTTTAATGATTCCGTCTTTGCGAATTCTTTCTTCCAAAAGCTGCATAGTTTTTTACTCCTTATTTAAATTTCTGATAATAGCCCATAATAAAAATGAACAGGACGATCAGCGGCAGAATATAGGAAACGTAAACGCGCGCCCAGGCGGGGAATTTTACGCCCTTGCCGGTGTCGGCTTCTGCCAGGAAGTTTTTCCAGCCCCAGCCGTATCTGCTGGTACAGAACAGCAGATAGACCATGCTGCCCAGGGGCAGGAGGTTGTTGGAAACAATGAAGTCCTCGAGATCCTGAATCGTGGAGCCAGCGCCCATCGGCTGGAAGTCGGACCAGATGTTAAAGCCGAATACGCAGGGCAGGGACAGGAGGATAATCGCAATTCCATTGATCAGGACGGTTTTTTTACGGGATGTGCCGAACAGATCCATGGAAAAGCTGATGATATTTTCAAATACGGCAATAATCGTGGACTGGGCGGCAAACGTCATGAAGACGAAGAACAAAACACCGAAAATCCGTCCGCCGACCATCTGGTTGAAGATGTTGGGCAGAGTGATGAACACCAGTCCGGGTCCCTGTCCGGGATCGACGCCGAATGCAAAGCAGGACGGGAAAATAATCAGTCCTGCGAGAAAAGCAACCAGTGTGTCCAGAAGGCAGATATTGATGGTTTCTCCTGTCAGGGAGCGGTCTTTACCGATGTAGCTGCCGAAAATCGCCATCGCACCGATGCCGAGGCTCAGGGTAAAGAAGGCCTGTCCCATTGCGGCGAAAATCGTGTTGCCGACGCCGTTTTCTGTAAATCTGGTAAAATCGGGAATCAGATAAAAGCGCAGTCCCTCGGAAGCGCCGGGCAGTGTCACACTGCGGATACACAGAATGAGCAGGATGAGGAAAAGACAGCTCATCATTGCCTTGGTAATACGCTCCACACCTTTTTGCAGACCGAGACTGCAGATAAAAAAGCTCAGCAGAACCACAAGGACCATCCAGAATGTCATGTAACCGGGGCGGGCGAGCATATCATTAAAAACTGCTGCAACGCCGTCAGAATCCAGACCTTTGAATTCGCCGGTCAACGTCTTGAAGATATAGGCTGCCATCCAACCGCCCACCGTGGTGTAAAACATCATCAGAAGATAGTTGCCTGCCATACAGGCATAGCCTTGCAGATGCCATTTTGTACCGGAAGGCTCAAGCACATGGAAAGAGCGCGCCGCGGATTTCTGGCTGGCGCGGCCCACCGCAAATTCCATGACCATGATCGGAAGACCGAGCAGGACAAGGAAAATAAGGTAAACAAGGACAAACGCGGCGCCGCCGTATTGTCCCGTAATATAAGGAAAACGCCAGACATTACCCAATCCTACCGCACAGCCGGCAGAAATCAGGATAAATCCAAGCCTGGAGGAAAAACGTTCTCTATTGTTCATTTGCAGCTCTCCCGGAATCTTAAAAAATACGATTGAACGGTATCGGACAATCTGTAGAAAAGCATAGCATAAAACGGTATTTTACGCAACGAACGGAGCGAGAAATTATAAAAACTAAATGAAATTTTCGGCGGCAGGATTGTAAAGAGGTGGAGAATATTGTACCCTTAAAGAGAAGAACTGCAGTTCGTTTTAGCAGGAGGGCTGCAGTCAGAAACCGGAGGAAATGAAAGAGCATGTTGGATTGGAAGCTGCTTGCCGGTGCAGCAGGCATTGTGGCGGCGGTTGTTTTTGTCATATGGCTGATTTTTTTCTGCGCACGCCGGATACGGGAGCATTTAAAGGGACGTGAGCTGGATGCAATGGAGGGACACGATTTCGAATATTTCTGTGCGGACCTTCTGGAAGACCATGGTTTTAAAAGTGTAGAAGTGACCCGCGGGAGCGGTGATTACGGTGTTGATGTCCTGGCGGAAAAGGAGGGCGTGACCTATGCGGTACAGTGTAAACGCTACGATGGGCCTGTTGGCGTCAAGGCGGTTCAGGAAGCCTATGCGGGGCGGGATTATTACGACCGGATGGTGGGCGCTGTGATGACGAACCAGTATTTTACGGAGCCTGCGGTCAAGGCGGCAAAGAAGCTGAAGATTCTCCTGTGGGACAGGGGATATCTGGAAAGCATGATGGAAGAAGAGGAATAAGAAAGTATGAGTTTTGTGGAATTTCATGACGTGAAAAAAACATATCACATGGGCGAGGTGGAGATCCCGGCGCTGCAGGGCGTCAATTTTGAAATCGAAAAAGGCGAATTCTGCGTGATCGTCGGAGCCAGCGGCGCCGGCAAGACAACGATCCTGAATATCCTTGGCGGAATGGATACGCTGACGGAGGGAAAGGTCCTGCTGGATGGAAAAGAAATTTCCTCTTACGGAAAGAAGCAGCTGACAGACTACCGTAGATATGATATTGGCTTTGTGTTCCAGTTTTATAATCTGGTCGGAAACCTGACAGCGCTGGAAAATGTGGAGCTGGCATCCCAGATCTGCAGCGATCCGCTGGATGCAGGGCAGGTGCTTGCAGACGTGGGGCTTGCAGACCGGGCATCGAACTTCCCTGCGCAGCTTTCCGGCGGGGAACAGCAGCGTGTGGCGATCGCCCGTGCCCTTGCCAAAAATCCAAAGCTTTTGCTGTGCGATGAACCAACCGGCGCGCTGGATTACAATACAGGTAAGGCAGTGCTGAAGCTGTTGCAGGATACCTGCCGCAAAAAGGGCGTTACCGTCGTTGTCATCACACACAACCAGGCGATCACGGCGATGGCGGATCGGATTATCACCGTGAAGAATGGAACGGTCACAGATATGCGTAAAAACGAACATATTGTTCCGGTAGAGCAGATCGAGTGGTAAAGGATAGAAGGTGCGCTCTGTAAACATTCTATTGTCAGAAATAAGGGCTTGTGCCGCGGCGCGGCAGAAGGTGAGGAGACGTGAAAAGAAGAAAATCGGCGATGTGGAAAACAACATATCGGGAAATCCGGCAGAGCTTCGGCAGATATGCTGCGATTTTGGCGATTGTAGCGCTGGGTGTGGGATTTTTCGTCGGGCTGATGGTGGTGACACCTGCAATGGTGCGAAACGGCGGGCGGTATTTGAACAGCCATGACCTGTATGATCTGCGGCTGTTATCGACTCTCGGCTTTGAAAAGGATTCGGTGGACGCTTTTACAGGCAGAGAGGACATCAAAGCAGTGGAGGGCGCGGTTTCCTCGGATTTCCTGGCGGTGGATGAGAGCGGCAAAAGCCGGGTGCTTGTGGCGCAGACACTTTTGGAAGTACAGAATCAGGTCGAATTAAAAGAGGGACGGCTGCCGGAGGCGGCGGATGAAATCGTCGTGGATTCCAGTCTGTTTTCGAAAGACGATATCGGCAAAACGATTCAGGTTTCGGATGAAAATTCCGAAGAGACGGCAGACTTGTTTGCATATGACGTGTATACAATCGTCGGCGTAGCAGACGCTTCCTATTATATTAACTATCAGCGCGGCTCGACCACGCTTGGAACGGGGCGGGTTTCCGGCTTTGTATATATGCTTCCGGATGGATTTGATACGGATTATTATACGGAACTTTTTGTCCGGCTCGATCAGAATGACCGGATTTACAGCGACGCTTACAAGGCAAAAATCGAAGACCTCAAGACCTGGGCGGAACCGATTGCAGAGCAGGAGGCGCAGAAGCGCTACGACAGCCTGAAAGCGGACGCACAGCAGAAGGTAGACGATGCGCAGAAGGAGCTGAGGGATCAGACAGCAGATGCGCGTACCGATCTGGAAGAGGCGAAGCAGAAGCTGACAGACGGGCAGAAAGAGCTTGCAGACGGCAAAGAGCAGATCGCGGACGCAAAGAAGCAGCTGCAGCAGGCAAAACAGACGCTTGCGCAGAAGCAGACGGAACTTAACAACGGACGCGCGCAGCTTGTGGATGGACGCAGCCAGCTGGAAGCCGGGCAGGTGCAGCTTGACAGCGCGCGGGCACAGTTGAATGCAGCGATTGCGGCTGCGCAGAGTGCTGGAAGCCAGGCGGGCGCAGAATCCGGCATGTCCGGCAGTGCCGCCGCCAGCCCTGCGCAGCTTTGGCAGCAGCTGGCTCAGCTCGATGCGCAGCAGGCAGCTCTGGATGAGCAGCGCAATCAGCTGGAAAGCAGCGAGGCAGAGCTTACAGCCGGAGAAAAGCAGCTTGCGGCTGCAAAGCAGGAGCTTTCCTCGCAGGAAAAACAGCTAAACGAGCAGGAACAGAAGCTGGCGGATGCAGAGAAGGAGCTCGCCGACGGTCAGAAAGAATATGAAGACGGCTTACAGACACTGGATGAAAAGACCGCAGATGCGAAGGAAGAGATTGCGGATGCGCAGAAGCAGATCGACGAGATCCAGGAGCCGGATGTCTATGTGCTGGGCAGGGATACCAATATCGGTTACGCCAGTTATGAAAATGATTCTACGATCGTCGCCGGAATTGCAAAGGTATTGCCGTTTTTCTTTTTCCTGGTAGCGGCGCTGGTATGTATGACGACAATGAACCGGATGGTAGAGGAGCAGCGGACGCAGATCGGTGTACTCAAGGCACTGGGTTATTCGGAAGCCCGTATTATGGGGAAATATCTGTTTTATGCGGGAAGTGCGGCAGGGATCGGTTCTGTCATCGGTTTTCTGATCGGTTCGACGATTTTTCCGACCGTCATCTGGAATGCATATAAGATCATGTACCATATGGGGGATTATGAGCTGATGTTTGACCCGGGGCTGGCGGCTGCCTCGCTTGCAGTGGCACTTTTATGCTCGGTTGGCGTAACGTGGCTGACCTGTCGGTACGAGCTGATGAGCACGGCTGCAAATCTGATCCGTCCCAAGTCGCCAAAGAGCGGCAGAAGGGTATGGCTGGAGCACATCCCGTTGCTCTGGAACCATATGAGCTTTCTGACAAAGGTTTCCGTGCGGAATGTTTTCCGGTATAAGCAGAGATTTTTTATGATGGTAATCGGTATTGGCGGCTGTACAGCCCTTCTTGTAACCGGCTATGGTATAAAAGATACGATTGCGGACATCGCGGACATGCAGTATGAGGAAGTGCAGCTGTATGATATGAGCGCGACACTGAAGGAGGGGTATCCGGACGCGGATGCGGCAGACTTTTCTGAACTTACCGGGGCGCTTTCCGAATCCTCTGAGGATTGGATGCCCTTCTGTGAGATTTCAATGGATCTGACGGGGCGCAGTGGTGTCAAGACCGCAAATGTCGTCATTCCGCAGGACACCGGGGCAGCGCAGGAGTATATCCGGCTGCGGACAGAAGAGGGTGAGGATATTCCATGGCCTGGTGAGGAAGAGGCTGTTATCAGTGCAAAGCTTGCGCGAAAATGCGGGATCCGCGTTGGGGATACCGTTACACTGCGGACAGAGGATGGCGAAAAGCTAAAAGTGAAGGTGGCTGCTCTGTCTCGAAACTATATTTATAATTACGTTTATATTTCGCCGGAAACATGGAAACTCGATAACGGAAGCGATCCGGTTTACAAGAGCATTTATATCCATGCATCGGAGGGTGCGCAGGAGAACCGGGAACTGTCGGAAAAGCTGCTGGCATGCGACGTCGTTTCTGCGGTTGCGGTCAATGCGGATATGCTCAGCCAGATCAACAAAATGATGGGCAGTCTGGATGCAGTGGTGCTTCTGGTCATTCTTTGCGCCGGTGCGTTGGCATTTATCGTAATTTATAATCTGACGAACATCAACATCACCGAGCGAATCCGGGAGATTGCAACGATCAAGGTACTTGGTTTCCGACCAAAGGAGACAGCATCCTATGTGTTCCGGGAAAATGTCGTGCTGACAGCGCTCGGAACAGTTGTCGGGCTGGGAGCCGGAATTTGCCTGCACCGGTTTGTTATTGCAAATATTGATGTCGATATGGTTACATTTCAGCCGCGGGTGCTTCCCTTTAGTTTTGTAAAGAGTATCCTGCTGACCTTTGTATTTATGGTCATTGTAGATGTTGTGATGTATCTGAAGCTGGAACGGATCAATATGGCGGAATCGCTGAAAAGCGTGGAATAAAACAATAAAATGCATGCTCTGTGAGCGATCTATGAGCATGAACCAAACGGGCTGGCGCGTGGTCAGCCCGTTTTTGCTGCAGTCTGTTTCAGCCGTTTTGTAAGGTTTTCGAAATCAGACGGACCAGCCTCCAGGACAAAGCGATGGAAGCGCAGCAGGGAAAAGTTGTCGCTCCACTGAAGTTCGGCTCTTTTTTTGAGGGCATTCATTTCGAGATATCCAACGTAATACTTCAAATAGACCGCAGGGGCAGTGCGCAGATAATCGTAAACACGTTCCGATTGCTCTTCCAAAAGACCGAAGGATTCGAGAGAGCGCAGAAGCTCTGACTCTTCCGCGCCGTAATAGTGCAGAGAAAGGTCGAGTAAGCAAAACAGGTTGATTTGCAGATCGCGCTGCTGTGCCAGAAGCGTACAGAGCAGCGCAGCGGGATAGGAGCTGCCCAAGCTGCCTTCCGCTTCCGCAAGGACCTGTGCGGCATATTCATAGGAAATCCGTTCGGTATAGTACGCCCAGCCCTCCACATATCCGCCGTAGGAGAACAGCTTGCGAATTGGCAGCGTCTGCGTATCGCAGACAAGGGAGGAATAGACGGTCTGGTAGAGATGCCCCGGATAACCCTCGTGGGCGAGTGTGGTGTAAAGCTCAATTCCGTCTGCGGTCGAGGAACGGTTGATGCGGATCGTATTCTGCATCAGGGCATCGATTGGCGGGAGCATATAAAAGGCGGGACTGGAATATGTCTCAAGCCCGGCGTCCACATCCTGAATGTCGCATTGAACCGTCTGGGCGGTTAGATCGGCCAGAGCCGGAAAGTCCTGCTGCATCCGGTTTTGCAGATCTTCCAGAATGGCGGTTGGATCAGAAAGTGGAAATCCATCGTTAACCGGGGCAAGGTCAGGCGTACCGCCGGTCAGCTCCTGATAAGTGGTCAGCGTCTGTTTCATCTCTTTGTAGGTTTTCTGAAACTGTTTTTGAAGGAGCAAATAGAGCTGATCCATGGAAAGGGAGGAACCGGTGGATTCCTTGACGAGCCAGGCATAATATTGTCGCCCGTCGGGCTTCTGGGAAAGTCCTCCCCTCGTGCGTCCGGTGTCGGAAAGCTGTTCCAGCCCGTCTGCGAGGGACTGCCAGGCGGGCAGGACGGATTTTGACAAAAGCGACTGGTTTTGGGCTTCGTATTGTGACTGCTGCTTGGCGGTCAGAAGTCCTTTCTGTAAAAGAGATGCAAGTCTGGAAGAAAACGTCGTCTGTAAAAAGTGCGTGCCGGAGGAAAGCGCCTCCTTTGTGAGGATTTCGCGGCACTGCTGTGCACTTTTTTTAGCGTCCTCTTTTTCCATAAAAAGCCCGGCTGCACTTTTTTCGGATTCATAAGAAAGCAGACCCTGCACGTAATCGGGAACGGACTGCAGGAGGGAAAGATAGGTTTCCACGTCGTCAGCGGTATAAAACGGATATTCTGCAAATAATAAAAGCAGCTCGCTCTGCATGCCGGAGGTCGGGGAAAGGGGTTCCTCATAATAGGAAAAATCAGATTCTTCGAGGTCGAGAGCCAGCCTGTCGCAGAGCAGATCGTAGGTATAACGTTCCTCCTCATTTAATTTTTTCGAATCGAGAAAGGAGAGCACGGATAAAAATTTCTGCCGGGAGGCGGCAGAAGCCTCGGAAGCTTCCTTAGAATAAACCGGAAGCGCAGCGTCTTTTAGATGAATCCCTTGCAGATTCGGATACGCCATGACAAAGTGCAGGCTGAGGGCATCGTGTTCAAGGCTGGACTGCACATATGCACTTGTTATTTTATGGAAAAGAGCCCGGTCAAAGCAGTGGGAACACAGCAAAATTGCGGGCAGAAAAATACACAGAAAAAGCGTGCATAGAAACAGAGGAGTCCGTTTGCGAAAAATATTTTTCAAAAAGCGCCACCAGCTTTTTTCATATTTATATGTGTTTTTGGGGAAAGATATGAGAAAACCCCCTGTAAATGGGTTGACTGTCTATAGTAAAATGTGATACAAAGTAAAGTAAGTGGTTAATTTTTGGGCCGTTTTCGCGGCGGAATGAGAGGAATTATGGATAATTTGGAACTTGCCAAAGTGGCGAATGAAGTCCGCAAGGGCGTTTTGACTGCTGTACATGGCGCAAAATCCGGTCATCCGGGAGGATCGCTTTCTGCAGCAGATATCTTTACCTACCTGTATTTTGAAGAGATGAATATTGATCCGGCAGATCCGAAGAAGGAAGACCGGGATCGTTTTGTTCTTTCCAAGGGACATACGGCACCCGGTCTGTATTCTGCCCTGGCACATAGAGGCTTTTTCCCGGTAGAGGATCTGGAGACACTGCGTCATCTCGGTTCTTATTTGCAGGGACATCCCTGTCTGGATAAGATTCCGGGCGTAGATATGTCCACAGGCTCCCTTGGACAGGGTGTTTCTGCCGCTGTCGGCATGGCACTGGGCGGAAAAATGACAGACGAAAAGTTCCGCGTATATTCGCTTCTGGGCGATGGCGAGATTCAGGAAGGTCAGGTTTGGGAAGCTGCGATGTTTGCTGGCTTCCATAAGCTGGATAATCTCGTGCTTATTGTAGATAACAACGGTCTGCAGATCGATGGAAAGATCGAGGACGTATGCTCCCCGTATCCGATCGACGAGAAGTTCCGCGCTTTCAATTTCCATGTAATTGACGTTGCAGACGGCAACGATATGGAACAGCTGCGTCAGGCGTTTGCAGAAGCGCGCAGCACAAAGGGCATGCCGACTGCAATTATTGCCCATACGGTAAAGGGCAAGGGTGTTTCCTTTATGGAAGATCAGGCTGGCTGGCATGGTAAGGCGCCCAACGATGAAGAGTATCAGATCGCAATGGCGGATCTGGAAAGGATCGGTGAAGCATTATGTCAGAAGTAAAGAAGATTGCGACCAGAGAAGCCTTCGGGGAAACTCTGGTAGAGTTGGGAAAGAAACATCCTGAGCTGGTAGTGCTGGACGCAGATCTGGCCGCAGCGACAAAGACCGCTGTATTTAAAAAGAGCTTTCCTGACCGTCATTTTGACTGCGGTATCGCAGAGGCAAATATGATGGGCGTGGCAGCAGGACTTTCCCTCGTTGGGAAAATTCCGGTGGCGAGCTCCTTTGCCATGTTTGCAACAGGCCGTGCTTACGAACAGATCCGTAACTCTATCGGCTATCCTCATTTGAACGTAAAAATCGGCGCAAGCCATGCCGGCATCACCGTCGGCGAGGATGGTGCGAGCCATCAGTGTAACGAAGATATCGCTCTGATGCGCTC
>OJRE01000943.1_pt1 | contig 12052 bp, 8 predicted proteins | sample 1599111 | NCBI WGS metagenome assembly OJRE01 (sample SAMN03922530, study PRJEB24848) | human gut metagenome | isolation source: stool sample | host: Homo sapiens | place: Germany | collected 2010-05
GCTCAGGAGTCTCGTGGGCTCGGAGATGTGTATAAGAGACAGCGTAAAACACGTCCTTTTTGAGCATTGAAGAAGTAACCAGAAGGGTGATCCTTCAAGGGATAGGGAGAATTCGGCTGGATAGACTGAAAGCCTACAGTATTTACCCACAGGCCGAATTTCTGGTCCATGTCATTTACAATCAAGTACTTAAATTCAACCCCTAAATCATTATAGTTCTTAGTCATAATACGTGTTTTTACAGGATAGGATAGGTAAGGGCAAAAATAGAAATTATTTGCGAATAAAAAAAAGTCCGCTCCGGGTTAATTCTAAAAATATACCGGAGCGGACTAATAAATACGAATAAAGAGAAAGAGTCTATTTCTTTACGACAATCTTATCATATTGTTGTTCGGCCTTGATTTCTGTATACTTAGGTGCATCTATCATCTCGATAAGTGCACGGAGTACAGGGCCTTCACCCATAGGATCGTTCTCCTGGGTAGGACGGTTGTAATAGTATGCCACAGAAGGCATAATGCCGGTTCCTACACAAATAGAAGTTACATCACCATCATCTGAGATTTTTTTCATCATACCCTTCAAACCTTGTTCAGCCACATAGATAAAGTCCGGATGCAACCAACCCTCCTTCACACCACGGGCAATACCGAACACAAACATAGCGGTACCAGTGATTTCTTCATAAGAATCTTCCTTATCCAGCAATTGATGCCAAAGTCCGTTCTTACCTTGATAGCGTGCTACACCACTGGCTTGCTGACGGAAATTTTCAATAACCGCTTCACGCATCGGATGATCTTTCGGCATCATACTGAGCAAATCAGCTTGTGCCATAAACACCCAGCCATTGGCACGGCTCCAGTGAGCTACTCCATGTTCCTTGTTGTCTGTATGATAACAGTGATAATAAATCTGCTTTTCAGGACACCAGAGATAGCGATTATAATTCAACACCTGATTAACGGCATCATTGAAATACTTCTCATCACCGGTCAACTTACCCATACGTGCCAAAAAAGAAATTGCCATGAATGCATCGTCCGCCCAGATAGTATTAACGTGTGGCCAGATGCGGGCAATGGTACCATCAACCAGACGAGGTTCACCATAATTCAGATGTTCGGCAGTCTCATTAATGTAACCCAGAAATGAATCATTAGGATACTTCAACTGCAACTCTATCAAACTGGCTCCCATCGGTCCATTATCGTCCAGACGTTTGCCACGGAAGATCATGTGCCAACTCAATTTGCGGACAGCATTCCAACCATCCCGCTTAAAAGCTTCATCATATTGTTTACGGAAGAAATCAAGGTTACCCTCGTTGAATACGAAGTTCATATTCTTCAAGACATATTTCTCATACTTCTTATCACCGAGCTTATCACCCAGTTCCATCAAAGCCATATTTGTTACCCCATTGGTATAGTGCCAGTTATTATACTTGCAAGCAACCTTTACATCCATATCAAGAGGTAACTTCTTGACGGACTTATATATCTCACCTGTCTTCGTATTCTTGAACTCGTATGTAGTGCTGGCAAGAATGCGGTCTGCAATCTTTACGGCAGCTTCTCTTGCCGTCATCTTAGTTTGGGCGGTAAGGGTTGCCACTGCCAACAGCAGGGCGAGGGAAAAGAATGTTCGTTTCATGATATTTGTTTAAGTACTTGGTTATCATTTAGGAAGATTAAATGCGCGAGTCATTTCCTGCATTTGCTCCTGACTCATGCCATCAGGCTCAAAGCCCATGTTTTTGGCAGCAATATAAATCAAGGCAGATTTATTCAATACATCTACCTGATCGAAAGCAGACATAACATCCACATCTACCGCAAAAACACCATGTTTTTCCCACATAGCCACGTCATAATCTTCAAGTTGTTCAATAGTTGCTTCCGCCAGTTTCACGGAGCTTGGCAGTTCGTAAGGAATGATGCCTAAACCACGCGGACAGAAAGCCTTTGTTTCAGGAATCATACTCCAAAGTAAATTGGTAGCCACATCTTTCTCCAGGAATTTCTTGCAATGCGTCATAGCAATCAGTTCGATAGGATGGGTATGCAATGAAGCTTTATAGGGAGATCCTTTCTCAATCAAGCGATTGTGCACACTAAGATGGGCAGGAAGTTCGGAAGTAGGCATCACCGGATGATCGGCAATGATGACATAGCTGGCACAGTCATCCAGAATACGAATTACAGAACCGTGCTCCATCGGCCAACGGGCCAGATCACGCATGCGTTTATTGGTGCCCTTGCAATAGAAATAGCAATCTTTCAGATACGGAAGAGTAGCACCGATTTGTTTCACTTCGCTGATGGCAGGCAATGCTTTTATTTCATCGTCTACAAATTCAGTAATATTCAGGGTGATATTACCGCCATTACGTTCGGCCCACCCTTTTTGCCAGAGATATCCGGCAACCTCTGCCACTTGATTGACTGCATAAGTCAATGCCGGACGGTTTTCGAGAATTGATTTCATTATAATAAATTAAGTTACGGGTTACGAACTACAAGCTACGAGTTGCTGCGCTATCATACCGAAAGGCACTTGTAACTCGTAGCTCGTAGCTATATATACTATTACACTTGTGCCATTGCCACCACAATAATAGAAGATATCAGAACTACCAACCCCAGAATAAGAACCGCAATCGTAGTATTGCTGACACCTTTCCATTCCTTCAACAGAATTCCCCAGACATTGCTGAACGTTACGTTCAATGACATCAGGATACTCCAGGAGAAAGCAAGTAGTACAGGACTGTCTGTCAGGAAGCTCTTACCCATTTCAAGGCCGAAGAACTGGGAATACCACAATACGCCTGCAAGCGCACAGAACAACAGATTATTCGTCAGTACCGAACCTTTCACAGAAAGATATTCCTTACCCGTCTTATTCTTGATATTCTGCCAAATACAGTAAGCGGCATTCGTACAGAAACCTCCAAGAGTTACCAGGAAAATTACAGGTAATCCGGCATAGAGCGCTTCTACTCCACCAGCCAAAGCAGCCTCTTTTATCGGTGTTCCCGCATCCAGACCGAGAGCGAAACAAGCGCTCATCACACCTGCCAACAGAGCCACAAGCAGCCCCTTTGTCAGAGCAAAATCCTTAACGGCAGCGCGTTTCTCCTCTTCCGTCATATTCTTGGAACGAAGACTACCGGCATATCCAATAATAGCAATACCTGCCAACGTGATACATACGCCGATGAGCAACATCAGTCCTTCACCATGAAGCAAGTCTTTTCCGGCAAACAAAGCCGGGAAAAGTGTTCCGAAACCGGCGCACGTACCGAGGGCAATACTCTGTCCGAGTGCTACACCCAGATAGCGCATACTCAAACCGAATGTCAGTCCACCCACGCCCCACAGAACGCCGTAAACCATTGCAGGCAAAGCGCCTCCGGCCCCCCAAAGTTCAATCAGCGAACTTCCCGCCGGAATGGCAAGCAACGCACCTAACAATGGGAAAACAAGCCATGCAAAGATTCCCTGTACAAGCCAGAAACTCTCCCACGACCAGTTTTTCACCTTGTTAATGGGTACATACGAACTACTCTGTCCGAAGCTCCCGATAGCTATAATCAACAATCCTATCAGTGTATTCATGATAATAACGTTTAGTGATAAATGATGAGTGTTTAACACAAAGAACCGTACAAAGATACAGCTTTCTCCGCTAAACACTCGTCACTAACCATTAATCCCTCAATTACGTTTCGACGTAACGTCTGCTTCGTATTTCTGTATCTCAGTAATGAATTCCTCACCTACAGGTACACCGTTCTTCAGACAGAACATATCCCAAACAGCATTCCAAGGCAGAGATTTTCCTTCTTCGAGCAGAGCAAGGCGTTCAAACAGCTGATCGTTCGCCTCGTATTTACGCAATGTATCCAGCGGTTCCAACAGAGCTTGCAACACACACTTCTGTGTAGCACGGCTACCTACTACATACGCACCGATACGATTGATAGAAGCATCAAAATAGTCCAAACCGATATGCACGCGATCTAACGCATTACAACGTACGATTTCTTTGCAAAGATCCATCGTCTCATCATTCATTATCGTTACATGGTCAGAATCCCAACGTACCGGACGGCTCACATGCAACATGATTTCCGGAATAAACAGTAACAATGAAGACAACTTGTCGGCAACGCTTTCTGTCGGATGGAAGTGACCTGTATCCAACGTAACAATCTTATTACGGCTCACACCATAACCGATATAGAAATCGTTGGAACCTACCGTATAACTCTCCAGACCGATACCGAATACCTTAGATTCCACACAGTCCTTCATATTCTTGTATTCCACCTCGAAGATACGATCCAAAGAATCCTTCAGTAACTCGCGATATAACATACGGTTTACAGTAATATCCTTACTTCCATCATGCACCCACAGGTTCATGATACAAGGATCGCCCTGGCGTTTACCCATTTCCTCGGCAATAGCACGGCAACGTTTAGTGTGCTCTACCCAGAAATCACGGATTCCTTTATCAGGATTAGCAAGTGAAAGATTACCACTCTTCGGATGAGAGAAGGAGGTAGAGTTGAAGTCCAGCTTCATATTGTTTTCGGCCGCCCATTGTATCCAGCTTTCAAAATGAGCCGGCTCCACCTGGTCGCGGTCAACGAACTTACCGCCGAAGTCACCATAGATTTCATGCAGATTCAAACGATGAGTTCCAGGAATATAGCTGACTGCCTTCAAGACGTCTTGTCTCAATTCTTCCATATTGCGAGCTTTGCCGGGATAGTTTCCGGTAGCCTGGATACCTCCTGTCAGCGCACCCTGCGCTTCAAATCCGGCTACATCATCTGCCTGCCAACAGTGCAGGGAGAGGGAAATCTTTTGCAAAGCATCCATTGCTTTTTCTACATCTACGCCAATAGCCGCATAACGTTCTTTTGCCAATTCATAGGCTCTCTGGATTAATTCTTCTTTCATGATGGTACTAGTTTTAATTATAAAGTTTTAAGTATTAAGTATTTTCTATTCAGGCGGTAAGGTAAATCAGGCTAACTGCAAAAAGTGCAGATAAGCAGCATTCCATACTTCCACATTTTCCGGGGTGAAGGTTTTCAACGGAATGGAACGGTTGATGAGCTGACGCATGGAAACAACGTCACTCGCCGCACCCGCTGTAAGGGCTTGTATCATGACATTACCGATTGCTGTCGCTTCTGACGGACCGGCCACTACTGGTATACCTACTGCATTGGCTGTCCACTGATTTAATAAATCATTACGGCTGCCTCCTCCGATAACATGCAGGGCCTCTACCGGACGGGGAGAAAGACCGCGCAGGTTCTCCAGCACCTGACGATAGCGCAGTGCCAGACTTTCGAAGATACACCGTACCACTTGCCCTCGGGTCTCCGGTATCGGCTGATGATGGTCAGCACAATAAGTACGGATTGCCTGTTCCATATTCATCGGATTGGCAAACAGAGCATCATCCGGATTTATCAGGCTACGGAACGGTTCACTGGCTTCCGCTTCGGCGATCAGTTCGGGATAAGAGATTTCTTCCCAATCGCAACGGCAGCGTTCCAGTAACCACATTCCACAAATATTCTTGAGTAAACGAATGGTTCCGGCAACACCGCCCTCATTCGTAAAATTTAAAGCTTCGGTTTCTTCATTAATAACCGGTGCATCCGTCTCTACCCCCATCAATGACCATGTGCCGCTACTCAGATAAGCAAAGTTACGATCCAATGCCGGCACAGCCGCCACAGCCGAAGCCGTATCATGCCCGGCAACAGCAATCACCGGAATTGCCCCCAACCCAGTGATCGTTTGTATTTCTTTAGTCAATACACCTACCTTTTCGCCCGGATAAACAAAACGGCCGAAATGCTCTTCCGTCAAACCGATTTCTTTTAACAATGCCGGTTCCAAACGACGCGTTTCAGCATTCACCAGTTGCGCAGTGGTGGCAATGGTATATTCTGTCACCATCTCCCCCGTCAATAAGTAACTAAGGGCGTCCGGCATGAAAAGTATTTTATCAGCTGCTTCCAGTGCACTATCTTTATTACGGCGTAAGGTATCTAATTGAAAAAGTGAATTGAAATTCATGACCTGAATACCTGTCCATCCATAAACTTGCTTACGGGGAACACGGGCGAAGAATGTCTCAGGAGCACCCATGGTATGCGGATCACGATAAGAATAGGGCTGGCGAAGCAATCCACCGTCTTTACCTACGCACACAAAATCCACTCCCCAAGTATCAATTCCGATAGAAGTTATCTGTACATCATCCATGTGGGCAGCTAGTTTCAAGCCTTCCAAAATGTGACGATACAATTCGTAAATATCCCAGTAGTAATGTCCACCGACTTCGATCAGATGGTTAGGAAAGCGGTTTACATCCTGCAATTCCAATCCCTGCGGAGTAAATGTTCCCAATATGGTACGGCCGCTGGTAGCTCCCAAATCAACCGCAAAAAAGCAATGTTTCATGATATTAAATATAATTTGACGATACAAAAATAGGGGAAACCTCCCCTATACTTTGTATTAGTTTTGATTGAAAAGGTGCTGTTTCTGATATTCTTACCAGAGAGTGCACAGAGATCAAATTACTCCTGCACTCCTTCACAATAACGGGTCACTATCTTTTCTCCTTCCGTATTACGAATATTCACATTCTTCATACTGATATTCTTACTATATATAAATTCAGCCCCCAATTTAGAAGTAATATCTATATCTTCCAACACAATACCATCAATCGGCATTTCAGGAATACCATTGAAGAATAAAGCACGGCGGGCTCCGGCGCAAACCAGGTTCTTCACATGAATATTACGGAAACAAGGTGTAGTTTCATCCACTGGCAACGGTTCTACTTTAGCAGGTACCTTCTCACCACTTTCCAACACTTCAACAGCCGATTTGCCACCATAATAAAGATTGAATGTAATCGGCTCCGTCGGGATATCCATCATGGCAATATTACGTATCCAGATATTCTCAACAACTCCTCCGCGCCCACGCTTGCTCTTAAAACGCAAACCGACATCCGTCCCCAGGAACTGACAATTGCTGACAGAGACATTGCGTACACCACCACTCATTTCACTACCAACCACAAAACCACCGTGGCCTTTGAATACTGTACAACCATCTACCACCACATTCTCACAAACACGTCCCCGGCGGCGACCGTCTTCGTCTTTGCCACTCTTCAGACAAATACCATCATCGCCCACATCAAATGTAGAGTTCACAATCAGTGCATTCTTGCAAGATTCCAGATCCAGACCATCACCATTCTGCGCATAACTCGGATTACGAACCTGTACTTCTTCTATCAACACATTCTCACACATCAACGGATGCAGGTTCCATGCCGGTGAATTCTGGAAAATCACACCCTGCAACCATACATTCTTACACTCTATCAGGCTCACCATCACCGGACGAAGAAAATGACGCACACTCTGCCATTCTTCCTCGGTTTTCAGATTCTGAGGTACGTTCATATTACTGATAGTATCCCCTTTCAACGTCTGCGGATAAGGGAACCAGTAGGTGGGACGTTTATATACCCCACCCCGGGCGATAGTCTGTTTCCATACACCTTCTGTTACTTTCTCCCGTTTCAGAGGACGCCAATAATGTCCGTTACCATCAATGGCACCTTCTCCCGTTATCGCTACATTTTCCAGATTGCGTCCGGAAACAGGCGATTGGCAACGGCGGGTATCCAATCCTTCAAATACAGTCTCTACCAATGGATAGAGGTCTACATCAGGTGAAAAGAGGATAACAGCACCCTTTTCCAAGTGCAGGTCAATATTACTTTTCAGGACAATAGGACCTGTAAACCAAACACCGGCAGGAACAATCAAATGTCCGCCCCCCTTTTCCGCCAAGGCATCAATAGCCTTGGCAAAAGCCGCCGTACAAAGTTCTTCGCCATTACCCACTGCACCAAAGTCAGCAAGGTTCACCTTGCGATCGGGGAATTTCGGTGCTTCTACCCTTGGCATATCAAAAGGCAGGTCTTTATATACTGCTTCATACTTATACGTTGAAGATTGGCAAGCACTGAGCAACCACAGACACACGGCTGCAATCACATACAATTGTTTCGTCATTCTTAGTTCTTTTTTATTTATAATCAGATATTTATTTCTATTCTCCCAGATAGAAGGAAGGTACGGGCGCTTGCGGATATCCCATGCTGCGATGCGCCACATAGCTACGATAAAGCGGATCCTGCATCAGGGTTACGCGGCGGTCGCGAGCCGGAATATTGGTATGATAGATACGCAACTCTCCCGGCAAAGCAGTAATCAGTTCTTCACGCCAATCACCTTCCAGGTCAGCTATCATCAAGATATCACCTTCGATTCCTTCAGTCAACACTTCTCCCTGCCATTTCCAGATGCTTTGTTTGCGCCCACCTGAAGATGAAGAAGCTCCCCAGCGGTTATCATCTCCTTTAAAAGTCTCACGCAGCAGATCCGCATCCCACCATATCCAATTACGGCAACCGGGTACTTCCGCATTTGTAGTGTTTATTTTCTTGCCATCGGCAGTGAGCAGGTATTTATCCGTGCTGCCACCTTTACGGTCTTCACTGGCAAAACATTCCATACCGGGATGTGAAGAATCAAAATCGGCCACCATACCGTCACCTACATGATAGGTGGTCTGCCCGATTTTCCAGATCAATTTGCCGGTAGCTGCATCCACCACGGAAACACCGCGACCATCCTCTTTCTTCGGTTCACTCACCATAAACACCTGCATACCTTCCATATCAGGATGAAGTTTGCAGAGATAAGCCTTGTCACTATGCCCCAAACCGGAAGACCAAAGTAACGTACCATTATCATCGAGCATACACGAGCCTAACAGAATCTCATCCCGTCCGTCACCGTCCACATCAGCCGTCACCATGCTGTGCGCACCCATACTGCGCACAATGGGATTTTCTTCATCCCCATCCCAGCGCCAGGCACGTTGCAGTTTTCCGTCTTTCAGCATCCAGGCATCTACCACCATCAGTTTGTAAGTGCCGCGGGCAGCCAATATATAAGGTGTCTTTCCATCCAGATAAGCACCCCCCATTTGGTTACGGTTCTGGCGAATCAGATTTCCATAGCGGTCGTTCCGTTCAGGCCAGTCCACGCGATCTATCTCTTTACCGGTCATGCCATCCAGCACGGAGAGGTATTCACTGCCACCACAAACACGACCTTTTTCATTCTTTACATAGTCATCAGCAGCAGTCTTGATAGCAACTTCAGCTTTCCCATCTCCATTGAAATCGTATACTATGAAAGGAGAATACCAGATTCCCGGTTCGATACCCGGTCCCATATCATAGGTCCAGAGGTAGCTTCCGTCACTCAGGTAAGCAGATATTTTATATGTCTTTCCGGTTGTATCTCCAGGCATACCGGGGTCAACATTCGTTTCGGGAGTACGGATGATATAGTCATAAATACCGTCACCGTTCAAATCCGCTAAAGCGATCTTCCCGGCTTTCACACTCTCTTTCAATGGAATAGAAGTATAAGGCTTCAATTCGGAAAGAATCACTTCCCGTTTCTCCGACAAGGCAGATTTCTTTCCTTTCACCAGAACTTCCACCCAATAAGACGCCTTTTCGGCAGGAGTGACATCCATAAAGTCACAAGTCTGTGTAAGCGGCTTTTTAGTCAGGCGACGCGTTTTACCGTCAGCTTCCCGATAGACATGAAATGCAGTACCGGGAGCATCCGATGCCAATAACCGCCAACTGAGATAAATACCTTTGCCATCGCGGGCAGGGGTTACTGTCAGTCCACGGTTCAGATTCTCAGTCACCCGTTCCCGGGCAAAACCTTCCACTAAGGGTTTCGGTTCATGCCTCGGATCAAGTATTTCATAGTAGTAATGCCTCTCGCGAGGGTCCTGGGCATTCAGAGTACTCGCCAACCCAAGCAGGCAGAGCATAATTAGATTCGATTTCATTGATTATCGCTTTAGTTTGAGGATGTACCGGAATCACCACAGATTACACAGATTTACACAGATATAAATATGATTATTAATGATAAAAAAATAATCTGTGATAATCTGTGTAATCTGTGGTGATTTCCTGTCTCCGAATTATAAAGTTCTTATTTCAAAGTCTGCATAGGAATCAAGTGTACAGGTCCCAGCAAACCGCTTGGAACCAGCTCCCATTTGCCATAATTATCCTTTTTATAATGGATATTCACAATATTGGCATCCTTATAAATACGCCAGGGAACGTCGCGCCGATCCATATCAGCAATACGGTTAGCGGGCAGATTGGTTACTTCCACCTCCAATGTATTCACGCCCGGACGAAGATACTTACCTACCAGACAACGATAAGGAACTGCAATAAGCGTAGCTACCGCCTGTCCGTTGATGCGTACACGGGCACTCTCACGAACATCCCCGAGGTCGAGCATCCACTCTTCGACATCGGCAGGACTCTTCAGTGTAAACGTAGTGGTATAGCAAGCAGCTCCCATCACATTCTTTGTACCTTCGGCAGGAATTTCCGTCCATGAACCAAGAGATACACTGTCCGGAGTGGCAGCAACCGCAGGGCTTGCCTCTACAAAGCGGAATCCCCATTTATCGGTAAAAGAATAAGTTACCGGAGACGTCTTCTTCACATCGTTCTGCACCACAGGCGTCCAGTATCCATATTCGGGTGCAGAAACTTCCTGGTCCGCGAACGTCTTCAGGATAACAGATTCACCGGATGCCAATTGCAGGAACACTTCCGTCCTGCCATTATTTTGGCGCAACCGTGCCTTACCGGAGGTTCCATTCATTGGATTATAAAGCATTGCCGAACGTGCCTGCACAGCCAAAGGTATCCAGTTTTCGGTATCTTCTGTTTTCAAAGCAGAGATGAAATAGTGGTGTCCTTCAGGATGCGAGCGGCGAATGCTGCTTAATCCGAAAGTTGTTTTCATCTCTTCGGGAACAGCATCAGTGGCGGCCAATGTACGAGCATAATCTGTTCCAAAGAGAATATGTCCCTTTCCTTCCCGCTCCTTTATCTGTGCCAGCGCCTTATTGAACTCAGTACGGCGTCCTTCCAAAGTATTCAACCCCGGCACATCCTCCGGATATTGCTCCAGAAAAACAATCGTAGCACCTTCATCTGCCAGACGAAGCAGTTTCTCCAGTACATCGGCAGGCATCAGGCGGGCACCGGGAACTACCAGCGCTTTATAAGAGACACCACCGGAAGTCAATATCTTGCCGTCCTGACACATGGCATTACGGATGAAGTTATCAGAAATATAGTCCATATCATATCCCGCACTATAAATACGATGCACCGCCTCTATAAAACGGGGAGCACGTTTTGACATTTTATGAATATCGAAAAGCAACAGACGTCCGTCCAACTCATCCCACATGTCATATACAGGCAGATAAACCAGGAAGTCATTATCCGGTTGTCCCATTTGCAGGAAACTCTGGCAACGGGTGACATAATCGAAAAATGCAGGGGCATCCCGCCAAATATTATTCGTAGGACTCATATCAATGGAAGCATAGAACTTCCAACCCGGCCAGGCAGCCTCAGCGGGCGAGTAAGTGGTTCCATGAAAATACATGTGATTCACACCCGAGATAAACATCAGGTCCATATCGGGTTTGCACTGCGAAAGTGAAGTGCGGAAGTGCTCTGTCAGCCAAGTGAATGTTTCTGAAGTAGTGAACGGTTTTCCGGCAATATGCGCTGCCGAAGAAGCATATTTCAGCATGGAAAGATCAGAGTCGTTGGGACGCGTCAGCGAATCCTTACGCAATCCTCGGATACCGAAGTCGGACAGTCCGAACCCCTCACATTCGGGCACGTCGACCGTCGCATAAAGATCTATCAGATTACCGGGAGAACCGTGTGCCTGGTTACGGGTACGTGAACCATGTTTGTGCGCCCAGTCCGTCCACTGGCGGGTGAAGTTCTCCTGAAGCAGTTCGGCAAGAGTTTCGCGGTAATCGGAGATAATGCG
>OJRE01000952.1_pt1 | contig 12001 bp, 8 predicted proteins | sample 1599111 | NCBI WGS metagenome assembly OJRE01 (sample SAMN03922530, study PRJEB24848) | human gut metagenome | isolation source: stool sample | host: Homo sapiens | place: Germany | collected 2010-05
CGAGATGCTCAGGAGTCTCGTGGGCTCGGAGATGTGTATAAGAGACAGGCCATGTTGGTGGCAATCGTCACGGCGCCGGGACGTCCGGCTTCAAGCACAACCTGTGCTTCACGTTCGTGCTGCTTGGCGTTTAACACATTGTGCGCAATACCCTCTTTGGTGAGGCGGTTGCTTAAGAGTTCCGAAATTTCAATGGAAGTCGTACCGACCAGGACCGGCTGACCGCGCTTGACGCAGTCCTTGACGTCGTCAACGATGGCCTGGTACTTCTCTTCGGTGGTGCGGAAAACCTTGTCCTGCGCATCCTGACGGATCATCTTGCGGTGCGTGGGCACCACCACGGTTTCCAGACCGTAAATATCCTGGAATTCGTAGGCTTCCGTATCGGCCGTACCCGTCATACCCGCAAGTTTCTTGTACATGCGGAAGTAGTTCTGGAACGTGATGGAAGCCATCGTCTGGTTTTCCTGCTGGATCTTGACGCCTTCCTTGGCTTCCACGGCCTGATGCAGCCCGTCGGACCAGCGGCGGCCGGGCATTAAGCGGCCGGTGAATTCGTCGACGATGATGACTTCGCCGTTTTGCACTACGTACTGCTGATCACGCTGGAAAAGCGTATGGGCTCTGAGCGACGCATTGAGGTGGTGCAGCAGAATAATGTTCTGGGGCGAATAAAGGCTCGTGCCGTCCTTGATGAGTCCCTTTTCGGTAAGGATCTTTTCAAGGTGCGCGTGGCCGGCTTCAGAGAGATAAACCTGATGGGCCTTTTCATCCACCCAATAGTCCCCTTCAGCCTTTTCATCGGCCTGACGCTTTAAAAGCGGCGGGATTTCGTTGATCTGACGATAGAGATCCGTGTTGTCGTCAGCTGCACCCGAAATGATGAGGGGCGTACGGGCCTCATCAATGAGAATCGAGTCGACTTCGTCGACGATCGCGTAATTGAGCCCTCTCTGACGGCGGTTGGCGACGTCATACTCCATGTTGTCGCGCAGGTAGTCAAAGCCGAACTCGTTGTTGGTGCCGTAGGTAATGTCGGCGGCGTAGGCGGCCTTTTTGTGTTCCGTATCCTGCTGCGAGAGAATCGTTCCGACGCTCATGCCGAGGAAGTTGTAAAGGCGTCCCATCCAGGCGGCGTCGCGGCTTGCGAGGTAGTCGTTCACGGTCACGACGTGAACGCCCAGCCCCGGCAGGGCGTTGAGGTACACCGCAAGCGTTGCGGTGAGAGTCTTCCCTTCACCGGTGCGCATTTCGGCAATCTTGCCGTCGTTTAACACCATGGCGCCGATCAACTGCACGTCAAAGTGGCGCATTCCGAGCACACGGGTACTTGCTTCACGCACCACGGCAAAGGCTTCAGGCAGCAGTGCCTGCAGATCCTCACCCTTAGCCAAGCGTTCGCGGAATTCAACGGTCTTGTGCTTGAGCTCATCGTCCGTGAGCTTTTCCATCTCCGGCCCGAGCTTATTGATGGCAGCGCACTTCTTGCGGTACTGCCGGATCAACCGGTCGTTGCGGCTGCCGAAAATCTTGGTGAGAATCGAATCAAACATAGTTATCCAGTCAAAGAACCCGGCGGTGTTTTTTTGGGAAGCGCCGGTTCCTTAAAAATGCGGACGGCACAAAGCCCTCCGCCCAAAAGAAATAACGGCTATTATCGCACAGCAAACCCCTTATTTTCGGACAAAAATGTGCCCGTTTCCTTCACGGAAAAGGGCTCACGAGCGCCTTATCCCCGCCATGTATTACAAAAAAGCACCGCGCCGCGGCAAATTCAGAACTTTTGCACAGATCACTTTTGCCGCCGGTGAAGAGCAAAGCGTGGCCGAACAGTTAAAAGACGCCCGCAAAGCCGCCCGCGCCGTGGCAGGCGAAACCGCCAAAATGCGGCTCGGCCTGGACTTTTCCGACATCGCCAACATCCGCGTGACGCCCGAAAAAATCACACTGCTTGTGAAAACCGCGATCCAGCAAAACCGCCTGCGGCAACTGCTGCCCCGCATTACGGCTGCTCTCGGGCGCGCGGGCTTTATTGCCCCCGTGGACATCAAAATCCGTCCGGTCACAGACCACATCCGCTTAAGAACCCGCACCGTTGAGACGAATCCCCGCACCATGTCGGAGACGGCGCTTTCAGCAGTTGAAGAAAAGGCCGGCTCGATGAACGAGTCGGCCTTAAAAGACGCCTTACTGTCGCTTGCCCGGGCCATGCGTAAAAAGCAGGCCGGCCCGGCTGCATAACGGTCTACACCGCTGTCGCGGCAGGCTCAAACGCGGAAGTCGCCACCATAAAGGGGCGGTCTTTCTCTGGCACCGTCACAAATTCCCAGGCTTCGCTGTCGGCTAAAAGCTCCCGCAACAGCCTGTTGTTGATGGCGTGGCCGGACTTATAGGCACTGTACTTTGCAAGCAGCTGATGGCCGAGCACATAAAGGTCGCCCATCGCATCGAGAATCTTGTGCTTTACAAATTCGTCGGGAGAGCGCAGTCCGCCGACGTTGAGCACCCGGAACTCATCCATCACAATCGCGTTTTCCAGCGTGCCGCCCTGCGCAAGCCCCATTGAGCGGAGCATTTCAACGTCAGAAACGAAACCGAAGGTACGCGCACGGCTTACGCTCTGCTCGTAGGTTTCCTTGGAAAAGTCCACCACCGCACGCTGCACGGTGTTGTCAATCGCGGGGTGGCCGAAATGGATGCTGAAGTCGAGGATAAAGCCGTTGTGGGGCTCGAGTTTGGCCCACTTGTCGCCGTCGTGCACTTCAACCGTCTTTTTCACGCGCACAAACTTCTTGGGCGCATTCTGTTCAATCACACCCGCCGAGCGGATGAGATAAACGAAGGTGGCGCCCGAGCCGTCCATCACAGGAATCTCAGGCGCGTCCACATCCACGTAGACGTTGTCGATTCCGAGGCCGTTTAACGCGCTCATCAGGTGTTCGATCGTCGAAATGATGATCTTGCCTTCGTTTAAGGTCGTCGCCATGCGCGTGTCGTTCACGCTTGTGGGGCGCGCAGGCAGTTCAACCGGCGGCGTCAGATCCACGCGGCGGAAGATGATACCCGTGTCAGGAGCGGCCGGCCGCATCTCGAGTTTGACACGACGCCCCGAATGCAGGCCGATACCGACGGCCGTGACCGTGCGGCGCAGAGTGCATTGTTTGAGCATGTTTTTTAACGGTGACGGATAAATGTCGGAACACTCACAAAGGGCGTGGCGGAAACCTCACTTTGCTGCGGCTTATCCTGCGGCGCCGTGCGGGCCCAGTCGTCCGACAGATGCTGCTGCGGCTGCGGCGCCGGCTGATGCACGGTCTGCGGCTGCTGCAGAGCCGGATCATTTGTCTGCGGTGCAAACTGCGGCTGCGCGGCGGGCGCGCTCTGGGGCTCGCGCACGGGCTGCGTGTAGCCGTAACCGAACGTCTGCTGAATCGGCGCCTGAGGCACAGCCTGCTGCGCAGGGGCCTGGCCGAACGCAGGCTGCGAGAAGACCTGGGGACCTCTGCCGTAAATGCTGCTACCCAAACCGCCCTGACCGGCTTCGGGCGTATGACGTCCCGTATCGTCGTCAAGACCCGTTGCGACCACCGTCACACGCAGCTCATCGCCCATGTCGTTATCGAAGGCCGTGCCGATAATCTGGTTGGCATCGCGGCTCACGAAGTTCTTCATGACGCTCATCACTTCGCGGATTTCGGGATTGGTCATCGTTTCAGCCGAAGCCGTCACATAAACGAGAAGGCCGCGGGCACCCTGAAGGTTTGCTCCTTCCAGAAGCGGGCAGGCAATCGCCTTTTCCGCTGCTTCACGGGCGCGGTCCGGACCGCTTGCGGTTGCCGTACCCATCATAGCCGTGCCGCGTTCACTCATCACGGTACGCAGGTCTTCGAAGTCAACATTGATGATGCCGGGCGTATGAATGATCTCGGCAATACCGTTACAGGCCTTGTAAAGCACATCGTCTGCGGCGGCAAAGCAGTCAACCATCGTGGCCTGACCGCCCACTTCGTCTTCGAGCTTGTCGTTGAGAATCACGATGAGGCTGTCGACCTTGTCCTTAAGGTTTTCAATGCCGGCCTGCGCCTGGCGCATACGGCGGGAACCTTCAAACTCAAAGGGCTTGGTGACGACCGCAACCGTGAGAATGCCGAGCTCTTTGGCAATCTCGGCAATCACGGGAGCCGCACCGGTTCCGGTGCCGCCGCCCATGCCGGCCGTGATAAAGAGAAGATGCGTACCCTCAAGCGCCTCACGGATCTTGTCGGCGGCTTCCTGTGCGGCCATGGCACCCACTTCGGGTTTGGCGCCCGCACCGAGCCCGGTCTTACCGAGCGGAATCACGATGTTGGCCCGGGAGCGGCTCAGCGCCTGCTTATCCGTGTTGGCAGCAATAAACGTAATTCCCTGAGCCTGATTGTCGATCATGTGCTCAACGGCATTGCCGCCGCCACCGCCGACACCGATGACTTTGATGCAGGCATCGAAATGATTGGGCTGTTCCGTAATGGCCTCAAACGACATGGCTATCCTTTTTACCGGCGGGCCGATATCTCGTCCCGCCCAAATATTTGACTACCGGTAGTCTGCCGCCCATTGCGCTAAAAAATCACGCATGCAGGCGGCAGTCAAAATTCGTGCGCATTATTGTAGAGCCTTTTTCCCGCTCTCCGAAAGGGTGCTCAGGCTCCCGTAGCAGAAATTTGCAATCTTTCCGGACGACTGCGTCAGAATTCAAAGCGCCAGAGCACGTCAAAGGACTGACCGGTGCCGGAAACAGCCTGAAGATAAAGTTTGGGCAGCAGCCTGTAGCGCAGCGTCAGAGTCGTTAAGGAATCAAAGATTCCCATGCCGTACTTCACCTGAAGGCCGGGCAGGACGTAACCTGAGAGCACCACCTGAGAGTCCGTGCCGCGGCCGGCGGTGTCCACGGTAAGACCTTCAATACCGGCAGCCTCCCCGATTTTGCCCACAACGCGTCCGGCCTGACTTGCGCCGAGTCCGATTAAGGCCGAGGTCATAGCGTTGCTGCCGGCTGCATCATTTTCATTATCAAGCCCGTGCCCGGTGAGAAGGTAGGAAAGTTTGTTTTCATCACTCATCTCCGGATCGGAAAAAAGTTCCACCTTGGGAGCCGATGCTGTTCCTGTCACCTGAACCCCCGCCGTGACGTCATCCTCCGTGGTTTCACTGTTTCTCACGGCCTCAATTTCAAGTGTCGGGTTGTCCGCCGGCCCGGCAAAAATGAGAAGCCCCTTGGTGATTCTCAAATCCTGACCGTAGGCGTGAAATGTCCCCTCATCAAGGCTCACGCGGCCGTCCAGAGAAAATATCCCTTGGTTCTGCCGGGCATGAAGGTCCCCTTTTAAACCGGCCTTGAGTTCAAAGACGTTGATGCGGACGTGTTCTCCGAAATGAAGGGCAATGTCAGCGGAAACTCGCGATGCGAGATCTGATTTTTCTTCTGCTTCATCCCGGTCAATCACAACCTCGTCGGATGACGTGCCTTCCGCGCCCTCCGGCAGGCTGTTGACCGCAATACGGGCCCGGGGGACAGCAACCCTTCCGGTAACGGCCAATGTTTCACCGCGGGCTCTGACGCGTAAGTCAGGCGCCACATCCACCGAAATATCCGGACTCACGTCAAGCCGAAGCCGCTCGCTTGTCATCGTGAGATCAGCCGCGGGACTGTCCATGTCGCTCCAGTCAAGGTGCGCGGCAGCCGAGGCCTTTCCCTGATTTGTCATGAGCTCAAGCGCTGCGTCAGACTGCGTCCCCGCAAAGCTGAGCGTCAGGCGGCTCGGCTGCATCTGAAAAGGCATCTGAGGCGACACGACTGAAAGGTCCGTGACGGCCGCCTCCCCCGTGAGCTCCGGCCGACGGATGCTGCCCGACACACCCACGTCTGCCGTCAATAGCCCCGTGACTTCGGTTTCAGCGGGCAAAAGCGCTCTGAGATCTTTCAGTTCCAGCCCCTGAACGGAGAGTCTTCCTGAGAGTGTGTCATTGCGGCGCCGGTCAGCGGTTACGGCTAGCGTCACAGGACGGGAACTGCCCGCCGTGTGCGTCTGCGCACTGACGGTGAAGGCGGAGGCGTCTGCCTTAAGTACCAGGCGCGTATCCGTCAGTGTGAGCCCCTCGTTTCGGGCTTTGCCGGACGTTTTCTGCTGCAGCCGTGCGGTGATCCGCGGCGCCTCAAAAAGCGCTTCGGCCGTCTGTTCTCCGTTTTCGCCGAACATCTGCCGCAGGGAAGCCCTTCCTGAAAGGGTGCCCGTAATCTGCGGCTTTTGCTCGAAAAGCGCCGCGAAGTCAGAGGGTTCAATACGGATGCCGTCGGCCTTCACGGTAAGGGCTGTCTTGTCGGCTGTAAGTTCAGTAAGACAGAACCCTGTGCGTGCTGACGCGCCGCCCGCAAAACAGGCGTTTTTCAGCTGTTGGCTTGCTGCGGAGACAGTTAAAGGCGCAGCCTTGGTGAGCGCCCAGACACCCAACGGCGTTTTAACCGAAAGGCTTTGTGCCGCGCCGCTCCAGAGAGCCGCCTCAGTCTTCCAGCTTCCTGTCAAACGCCCGTCAAGCGCGAGCCCGTGCGTCTTTTCACGCGCCGAAAACCGCAGCGTGTGTTTTTCCGGCGTGCCCGCAAGAACCAGCCGGGCTTCAGGGACCGCGTAGTCTCCCTGCCGCAGGCCGTTTACCGTAAGCGCCACGGCGTCTGCCGCACCCCCGGATCCGAAACGCCCGGCCAGACGCGCCCGGTCAATAGCTAGATCATTAAAGCGCATACCGGAGGCCGTGAGATCGGCTGAAAGCCTGGGCTCACCAAGAGTCCCCGAAACCGCCACCGTGCCTCTTGCCTCACCCTTTAACTGCGGCAAAACTTCGGAAAGATCCGGCGCCGCAATCCGGGCTTTGAGGTTTAATGCGCCTTTGCCGGCCACGGCAACGCTGCCGTCCGCGGTCATCGTGTTGCGTCCCGCCCGCAAAGTGACGTTTCGGGCCGAAACCGTGCCGTCAGAGGCAGCACGGAGTCCGCCCGCGGCCTCAAGGGCCCGACCGGAGACAAGCCCCGTGAAATTCATGGATTTGAGTGCTGCGTCCCAGTGCCCGTCACGGTAAAACACGGAAAAATCCGTCGCTCCCTCAAGGCGCAGTTCTGTGGGCAGGAGCGGTTTTGCGGCCTGAAGGTTTACTGCCGTCAATGAGCCGCTCACACGAAGGCCGTTTGAAGCATTTATCTGCGCTCGGGCCTTAATCCGGGCGTGCTGACCTTTTTCACCTGCCGCCGCATCAAGAATCCTGACCGTGATCGCGCGAAGCCCCTTGGTATCAAGTGTGGTTTCTCCGGAAAAGGGAACGTCTGAAAGAGCTGCGGAACCCGCTGACGCTTTCCCCATCACAGAAGCCTTAATGCCGGCATTAAGAACCGTACCCTGCGCCTTTACCGTAAAGGCGGTCACTTTGACGGCGTCTTTGTCACTGATCTTTTGCTCAAAAGGCGTGGTCAAAAAAACTTCGGCTTCAAAAGGCAGTTCGGGCTTCATGAGAAAACCGGAAGCCTCGGCCCGGGCGTGAGCCATTCCTGCCGTCGATATCCGGGCCGTGAGTTTTTCCCGGAGGGCTCCCGTCACTCTGACATCGGTCTTTTGTTCGCGTCCGTCAGCCGAGAGCACCGCCGAAGCCCGCAGATCCACGGGCCAGACCCCCGCCGTCTGCGCGTTCCCGCTCACCGTCAGCTGCATCTGAGGAATGTCTGCCGTCAGCTGCCTCACGGAAAGTTCTGTCTGCGTGAGCGACAGATCCGCGGCAAATCGGGACGGTGCCAAAAGCGTTTCCTTTCCCTGCCGCACCGTCACGCCCTGAGCCGTGAAGTTCTGCAGGGTGACGTCAACCGGAAGCACGAGTTTCTCAGGAACCGCCAGCCAGGAAGCCGCACCGCTTGCGCGGATCGTGTTTTCAAGTGCTGCCCAGTCGGTGGCCTCCGGCGCTTTTTGCTGCGCAGGCAGCGTCACCGCAAGCCCCGAGAGTGCCGTCTCAGCGATCCGGATGGTTTTATCCGAAGCACTCACGGCCAAATCGGCTTTCTGAAGCTCCAGATCAAGACTGCCCGAGTGAAAAGCAATATCCCTTAATGCAATACCGGTGACTTCAACATCAACCGGCAGTCCCTCAAAGTGCGTTGTCTGCTCTGCCGGCGCCGCTTCCGGCGCACTTTCACCGGACTCAGCAACATTGACTGAGGCCTGCTCAAGCCTCACGTTGTGCAAAACGATGCGGTTTCCCTGCAAAAAAGCCATGAGGTCAAAGGCATAAGCGGCCTTTCCGACGCGCACCGCAACGCCCTCAGCGGCGTAGCTTAACCCCGTGATTTCAGGAGAAAGAAGTGTCCCTTGCGCCGATTCGAAAGAAAATCCCGGCACATGGTCGCTTGCCTCTCTGAGTACAAAGTGAAGGCCCGTTTCGGTCGCTGCCAGAAAGGCAACGGCACCGGTGGCGGCAGCGGAAAGCACGGCCGCACCCGCAACTGAATATTTAAGCCAGCGCCGCATCACCATTGCGCCCCCAGACCGATGTAAAAGTGCAGGCCGCGTTCGGACGCGTCATTAATGGGCCAGGCAAGGTCAAATTTCACCGGCCCCACGGGCGAATCCCAGCGAATACCGGCCCCTGCGCCTTTGTGCACCGTGAAATCATCCATACTGCGCACCGCATCACCGGCATCAAAAAAGGCAGCACCCCACCAGCGTCCCGTCACGTTGTACTGGTACTCAAGCGAGGCTGTCGCAAGCTTGGAGCCGCCGATAAGCCGCCCCCTGCCGTCTTCGGGCGAGACGCCCTTATAGTCAAAGCCGCGGATACTTTTGTCGCCGCCCGCAAAAAAGCGCAGATCCGGCGGCACCGCATCAATATCATCGGCAAAAACGGCGCCGAGCGAAATCCGGCCGATCACACGGTGGCGCACTTTAAACGTTCTGAGCCATGTGTTGTCAAGCCGCAGAATCACAAAGTCCACATCAGAAGCCCAGGCGCCGGACGAAACATCAATGCTGTACTTCTGGGAGTCACCCCACGAAGGACTCGTGTCTCCTCTCTGACGGATACGCGTGAGGCTTAATCCCGGATAAATGAGCTGCGTTGTCTGCGTAACGCCGCCCTGCGTGAAGTGATCCTGCGAGGCTTTCACCGATGCAACGCGCTGCCAGCCCGAAGCCGTCTGCCAATAGCGCGACAGACTTAACGTAAAGGCCGAAGACGCCGTGTCGTTGAGATCGGTGTGTTTGTAGCCCGCCGAAACAAGGTAGTACTGCTCAAGCGGATTTTCCTTTACGGGGATTTTTAGGCTCGCTTCAAAACTTTGTTCGGCCGTTGAAACACTCGTCTCTGCCGTGAGGCTGTAGCCGCGGCGGTTGATCCAGGGGCGGGTCCAGGAAACCGTCCCCGTCACACCGGTGTCCGAACTCACGCCGAGCCCAGTCTCAACAACGTTTTTCTTGCGGGGCACGAGACTTACGACAACCGGCAGCGCATCAGGCGTTCCCTTTTCAAAGTCCGGTGCCGCCGACACCAATTCAAACCACCCGGTTTGTGAAAGCCTTCGGCTTAATTCGGCAACCGCCGTCGCGCTGAAGTAGTCTCCTGCCTTATAGGGTGCCAGCGTGGCGAGCCGCTCCGGATCAATCTGGCTGCCCGCAAACACGGTTTCACCCACCCTGTAGCGCTCTCCGCTTTCAAAACGGATCACCCAGCGGGCTTTAGCCCTTTTCTGCTCAACTTCCAGACGTGATACGGCAAAACGCGCGTCAAAGTAGCCTTTCTGCAGCGTCAGGGTATTGAGTGACTTCTTAAAGTTTTCATACGCGGCGTGCGAAAGCGGCGTCCCGGCCTTGGGGACCGCGGCCAGAAGCTTTACAAAGTCCGGATCATTCTTGGCTGCACCGGTGATTTCAACCGCGGAATCGGTGAGCACGGTGCGCTCTCCGGGATCGACCCTGAGACTGAGCTTTTTCCCGTCGCGCGTAACGTCAATTGAGGGACTGTAGTACCCGTAGGGACGCAGAGCCCGCGCGGCCGTCTCTCGGATTGAGGAATTATCAAGCCGCCAGGGCTCAGCCTCTCCCGTCGGTTCGAGCATCAGCACAATATTTTTGGCTGCGGCTGCATCGACACCGGTGACGGCAACCGACCCGGCGGCTGCCGTACAAGCCGTCAGACAGACGGCTGTTCCGAAAAAAAGATGCTGCCAGGCCACTCTGAGCGCTCCCGAAGTCCGAAATCAGAAACAAAGGAGAGCCTGTGGCGGCACAGCCTGCTCCCGATTGCGCCTCACGTAAGTCTAAAGCCTTGCGCAGACTCTGCACCCGCAGCGAACTCAAGCCAGCGAACGGGCTCGGCTCCCTGAGACTGAAGCCATTCATTGGCCTTGCGGAAGTGCCCGCAGCCGATAAAGGGCGCGGGACCGCGCAGGGCCGATAAAGGCGATGGGTGGTTGCTTGTGAGAATCAGTATGGGCCCCTTGGCATTGTGACGGATCCCGTCGGCCTTGGCCTGCGCCCAGTTCCCCCAGAGCATATAAACGCAGGGAGTTGCGGCAGAAGCGGTTTTTGCAAGCACCGCGTCGGTGAGTTTTTCCCAGCCCCAGCGGCCGTGCGAAGCGGCTTCACCCTCTTCTACGGTGAGCACAGCGTTTAAAAGAAGCACGCCCTGCTCAGCCCACCCGGAAAGGTCACCGTTGGTGTGAATGCCCGTATCGTACTCAAGCGCAATTTCGCGGAAAATGTTTTTCAGACTCGGCGGGAGCTTTCGTAATTCGGGCGGAACCGAAAAACTCATTCCCACCGCCTGCCCCGGTCCGTGGTAGGGATCCTGTCCGAGAATCGCCACCTTCACTTTTTCCGCGGGCGTCATCTCGAGCGCCTTAAAGGGATACGGCGGATAAATCACGGCACCGGCTTCAAGCCGCGCGTCAAGCCGTGCCAGAAGACTTTCTCCGGCCGGACTCTGAAGAAATTCCGTACAGAGAGGCTGCCAGCTGCCGGCCCCGTCCCAAAGATGCCGTTCCCTCGCAAAGTCACGCATGATTATTCCGAAAAGAAAAGTTGGGTAAGCGCCGCACCGGGGTTCCCCTGTCGCATCAGGCTTTCGCCCACAAGATAGGCTCCGACACGAGCGCTTTTCAGCGCCGCCACGTCCTGCGGCGTCGCAATGCCGCTTTCCGAGACAATGATGCGGTCTCCGGGCACCAGATCGTGCAGCGCAAGCGTCGTGTCGATGCTCGTCACAAAAGTGCGGAGATTGCGGTTATTGATACCGATTAGCGTCACCGGAAGCGCGAGAGCGCGCTTGAGTTCCCCCTCATCGTGACTTTCGGTGAGTACGTCCATTCCAAGACTGAGAGCCGTCTGCGCGAGTTTGAGCGCAAGCCCGTCGGTAAGCGCCCGCATGATCAGCAGTACCGCGTCCGCCCCCATCGCACGGGACTCGTAAATCTGCGCTTCATCAATCATGAAGTCTTTTCGCAGCGCCGGAATACCGACGGCAGCGCGCGCCGCACGAAACGCGGCTTCAGAGCCCTGAAAGTAGACGCTGTCGGTTAAGACAGAGAGGCAGGCAGCACCCGCGGCTTCATATTGCTGCGCCGTGCGCGCAGGATTGAAGTCCGGACAGATAAGGCCCTTACTCGGACTTGCCTTTTTTACTTCGGCGATGACGGCGGGCAGCCCCGCACTGATTTTTGTCTGCAGAGCGCGCACAAAGCCCCGCGGGGAATCGGCTTTCTCAGCCGCTGCCCTGAGCTCATTCATTGTCTTGCGGGCTTTCAGCTGAGCGACTTCCGCGCGCTTTGTTTCAAGTATCCGGTCCAGATAATCAGCCATTGTCTGCTCCCTGCGGCATTTCTTGTTTTCTGTGCGGGATTATGAGGCCGATTCACACTCACCGCCAACACACTTTCGAAACCAAAAGTACACAACCGGCACGTCCGAATGCCGCAAGCCCGTGCGGCATTCGGACG
>OJRE01001008.1_pt1 | contig 11438 bp, 10 predicted proteins | sample 1599111 | NCBI WGS metagenome assembly OJRE01 (sample SAMN03922530, study PRJEB24848) | human gut metagenome | isolation source: stool sample | host: Homo sapiens | place: Germany | collected 2010-05
TTACCGTGCAGGAAAAGAGACTTGAACTCTCATGATATTGCTATCATACGGACCTGAACCGTACGCGTCTGCCAATTCCGCCATTCCTGCATTGTCTGCTTGCCGCTGACAAGATGAAATATTAGCACAGTATAAAACAAAATGCAAGTCTTTTTTGTAAAAAAATAGCTTTAAGGAATAAAAATGTTACTGTTCCCATGCGCCATTCGCAATACAATAGAATGCGCGTTCCACGAATATTCTATTGTCGCGAATCGCATCGTGGATGCTTTCCGCTGTGGAGGCTTCGAACCTTGTGTTTTGATTTGGGCTGTGCTACAATCGAAAAGAAGGAGGCGGCAGAATCTGCCGGAAGGAAAACGATGGGAAAAAAGCTGAGATTGTTATTTATTGGAAACAGTCATACATATTACAATGATATGCCTTTGATGGCAGCAAAAAAAGCGAGGGCGGCAGGCTATGACTGCGAAGTTACGATGATCGCCCATGGTGGCTGGTTCCTGGCACAGCATGTTGCAGAGCCGGATGTACGGTTTGATATTCTGTTCGGCAATTATGACTATGTTATTTTACAGGAGCATGCGCATCCGTTTGGACCGGAGGAGAAGTTTTTCGATGCGGCGCGGAAATTGAACGCCTGGATTCGGGAAGCAAACAGTACGCCTGTCATTTACATGACTTGGGCGATGAAGGAAGAGGAAGCGGTGCAGTCCCGCATGACAAAAGCGCATCAGGAAATTGCAGAAGAAATTGGTGCACTGCTGGCACCGGTTGGGGAAGAATGGTGGCAGTACAAAAAGAATCATCCGGAAATTGAAATGTATGCGGAGGACGGCGCACATGCCTCACCGGCAGGCTCAGATCTGGCGGCATCCTGCATCTGGGAAACCATTCGGGCAGATCTTGAAAAAAAGTAAAATTTGTTGTTGACTTTCCGACGGCATAATGCTATTATACTTCTTGCAGCGGTTAACCGCTATGCGGAAGTGTCGGAATTGGCAGACGAGCAAGACTAAGGATCTTGTGATAGCAATATCGTGTGGGTTCAAGTCCCATCTTCCGCAGGAAGTATAAAAGCCTTGAGTTTCAAGGCTTTTTTCTTTTGCCTCGAAATAAATTGAGCTCGTTAAAGAGAATATATAATATAAATGAAACAGCGGCTATGGAAAACCAACGACAGGGTATGTGCAGGTGCGGATATTCTGTCGGAATGAAACGGGTTTTTCATGGCCGCTGTTTGTATTTGTACATCATGACGGGAGTTTTTGCACATTAAAAATAAGCGGAAAATGTCGTTCCAAAAGATGTGGTAGAGACGGAAACAGTACAAAAATACTAAAAATATAAGTTTCGAAAACGATTGAAATTGTGCACAGTCACATCACAATATGATATATATGATATAAAATACATAATTACATATAACATTACTTGACAATGCAAAACGGATATAATATATTATACCATAAAGCACAAATGAGTATGGAAAAGATAGAAGAAATAATACACAATGCACAAAAACTATGCTCGCGTCTGGAAAAGGATGAATGGAAATGTGACTTAACTGCAAAAATGATATAAATAGTATATAAAATATAACAAGAGAGGAAGGAAGAAGAATGAAGGAGAAAACAAAAGAAAAACAAAAGGGTAAAAGCTTTTGGAAAAGGGAAGGAGTACAGGGATATTTATTCATGATCCCGACCCTGATCGGATTTCCGCTTTTGTGTGCATATCCGATGTTGTATTCCCTCTACTGTGCATTTTGTGACTGGGACGGATACAATGATCCGGTATTTGCAGGTTTGAAGAACTTCAAATACATCCTGACGCTGGACCCGGTATTTCCGAAGTCCGTAGCTGTGACATTTATTTATGCGCTGATTAACGTTCCGGTTTCCCTGATCCTCGGTCTTGCACTGGCGGTATTGTTAAACAAGCAGTTAAAAGGAATCAAGTTCTTCCGTGTTCTTTATTACCTGCCGACTATCGTACCGAGCGTTGCAGCAATCATTCTGTGGCAGTTTATGTTTAAGAGCGACACCGGTCTGTTAAACGGAATGCTTCGCCAGATCGGACTTCCTGCAGTTGGCTGGCTGACAGATGAAAAGGTTGTGCTGCTTTCCCTGAGTCTGATTAAATGGTGGGGCGTTGGAGGTATGATGATTATCTTCTTAAGCGGTCTGCAGTCTGTACCGGTAGATGTTTACGAAGCGGCAGACTTGGACGGCGCAAGCGGATGGCAGAAGTTTAAGAGCATCACGTTACCGATGATTACACCGATCGTGTTCTTACAGCTGATTACCGGTCTGATCGGATGCATGCAGTCCTTTGCAGAAGCACAGATTATGACAGGCGGCGGCCCGAACTATGCATCTCACTTTATCAATTATGATATTTATACCAATGCATTTTCCAATAACAAATTTGGACGTGCGAGTGCAGAAGCGTGGATTCTGTTCCTGATTATTATGGTATTTACTGTTATTATTTTCAGAAAATCTGAGCAGTACGTTTATTACGAGAATGAATAAGGAGGAAAATCGAAAGTGGGAAAGAAAAAGAAAGCCATTGTCACGACAGTGATTCGATATCTGATTATTTTGATCTTTTGTGTCCCGATGATTATGCCTCTTTTGTGGATGCTGACAACGGCCTTAAAAGATAATGCGGCAGTATTTGCGATGCCGCCTCAGTGGATTCCAAAAGTATTCCACTGGGAAAACTTCACAATCGGCTTACAGCAGATTGAATTCTGGAAACGCTTTGGCAATACTGTATTTATTTCCGTGATCGTATGTTTCGGTCAGGTGTGTAGCTGTATGAGCGTCGGTTACGCGCTGGCAAGACTGAGATTTCCGGGCAAGAAGGTGTGGTTTTACCTGATTGTAGGCAGCATGATGATTCCCGGCATGGTTACGGTAATCCCGGTATTCCGTTTATGGGCGGCATGCGGATTTTACGGAACCTGGTGGCCAATGATTATCCCGGCTTTCCTAGGTGCACCGTTCCAGACTTTCCTGGCAAAACAGTTTATGTCCGGTCTGCCGAAGTCTTATGATGAAGCGGCGAGAATGGACGGCGCGAGCAGACTACAGGTTCTGTTAAAGGTAATTGGACCGATGTGTAAACCGCTGATCGCAGTTATTGCAATCCAGTCGTTCCAGGGTGCCTGGAACGACTACTTAACTCCATTGCTGTATGTCATTTCCAAACCGGAAAAGTGGACACTGTCCCTGGCAGTCGGCAGAATGACAAGCAGTACTTATGGAACACAGTGGAACCTGTTTATGGCAGCAGACGTTGTCTACATGCTCCCGATCCTGATTTTGTTCTTCTTCTGTCAGAAGTACTTCATGGAAGGCCTTGGCTCTTTAAACAGTTCCGGCGTAAAAGCCTGAATGTTTTTGAAGATTGCGGAAGTGCAAAGCACGTGGCAATCTGGTATCAAAGGGGTCAAAATACTTTTTGATCCCAACATCATTTCATAGAAGGTTTTTTACAAAAAGGCTATTTGAAAAGTGCGTTTTTGTAAATAAAATACCGACAAAGATAAAAGGAGGGTATATCAAATGAAAAGAAAGAAAGCGATGGCAATTGTGATGGTTGCTGCAATGACAGTGACAATGCTGGCGGGATGCGGAAGCTCTGCATCGGATACAGCAGCAACACCTGCGGCTGATTCTGCAGTTACAGACACCAGGGCTGCTTCAACGGCAGACACATCAGCGGATTCGGGGGAAGTTATAACGCTGAGAGTGGTAGACTGGGAAAGCGATGAAATGAATGCAGCGATGCAGGATGCGTTTGACAACGTATTCTCCGTAGAGCATCCCAACATCAAGGTTGAAATCGTAGAAGGTTCCTATTCCGATTACAACCAGCAGATGAACGCGATGATCACTGCAGGAGAAGCTCCTGATGTATTCCAGTTAGGTTATGACCAGGGCTGCTCTTTTTACAAAAAGAACCTGCTGACAGACTGGACCGATAAGGTTGCAGAAGATACGGAATTCATGGATGGTTTCTATGAAGGAACTGTTGACGGTTGGCAGTACGATGGCAAGACCTATGGACTTCCCGGACTTGTAAACGTATACGGCGTATTCTATAACAAAGACATTCTGGCTGACGCTGGTCTGGACGAGCCTTCTGTAGACTGGACATGGGATGACCTGTTCGATTATGCGGAAAAATTAAAAGATCCTTCCGCTAACAAATTCGGTCTGTATGGTTTGAACACCGATATCTTCGGTCTGACCAATATCAGCGTATCCGAAGGCGGTTCTCCGTTCGTTGACAGCCTGACCCATACCACAACCGTTACCGTAGACGATAAGTTAAAAGAAACAGCGGAAAAGGTTGCAGGCCTGATCGCAGACGGCACAATCCCTGGCAGAACCTATGAAACCGCAAACCAGCTGTCCGCATTCGAAGCAGGCGAAATGGGTATGCTGTTCTATGGACAGTGGGAAGTTGACAGCCTGATCCGTAACTGCCCTGACTTAAACTGGGGTTATGCTCCGATTCCGAAAGGCTCCGTAAAGGCAGCAGAGAGCTATGATACCGTTGGTTGGGTATCCCCGAAAGATCTGAAGTATCCCGATGAGACATGGGAACTGATGAAATTCATGAGCAGCGAAATGTACGAAACCGTACTGACCAAGACACCCGTTGCAGCTTGTGCACATGCAGCATCCGCAGACGTATTCTATAACACCGTAAAAGATAACGGTCATGAAGACGCAGCAGAAGCAGTTAAGACCATGATGGCAATCGAGACCAAGAACGCAATCCGTTATGCAGCTGACTGGTCCGGCGACGCTGGTAAGCTTTGGGATCCTGATTTCAACAACTTCATGGATGGCAAGAGCGGTACCGTTGATACTCTGACAGAGCTTGCTCAGAAAGTAAACGACCTGATTGCTGCACAGTAAATAGTTATTCAGATAAGATTCACTGTCGGTTCAGAACAGACAGGCTCTGTGATGGAGCCTGTCTGCTTTCGGGTTCAGGACAATAGAATATTCCTGTATCAGACATTCTGGTGTTTATGACGATAAAATGTTTGCATAGCAGGTATTCTTTTGCTCATGATAATACAGACACAATTGGACTGTGCCGACGGGGGGACGGAGGTAACCGTGAAACAGATTCCACTTTATGAACAGATTTATGAGGAAATAAGAGCCAAAATTGAAGAAAGAGGATATCAGGTCGGGGACAGGCTTCCGTCTGAAAAAGAGCTGTCGGAACAGTACCATGTGAGCCGGATCACCAGCAAAAAAGCGGTGGAGCTTCTTGCAGAGGAAGGACTGGTCACGAGGATTCCCGGAAAGGGGACGTTCGTGATCGAACACCAGGAAACGCCAAAGGCACTGGAAGTACCTGCAGGGAGCATTGCAGAAAAAAAACCTCTTTCGGATCATACGCCTGTAATCGGCGTTGTGCTGGACGGATTCGGGGCGGATTTTGGATGCCAGATGCTTGGAAGTATCGAAATGGAATGCCGGAATCAGGGCTTTGGGATGATGCTGATTTGCTCTTATGGAAGAAAAGACGGAGAAACAGCCGGAATTGAACGATTGCGCGAGCTGGGGGTGAACGGAATTATCATTATGTGCGTCCATGATGAAAATTACAGCGAGAGCATTCTGAAGATGGCGGTACAGCATTTCCCGGTCGTGACAATTGACAGACAGCTGAAGGGCGTGCCGATTTCGTTTGTCGGAACGGATAACGAGGCGGCTTCGAGAGATCTTGCACGTTATCTGCTCGCCCGGGGATATCGAAAAACCTGTTTTGTCAAACCGCATGCCGCTGAGACCTCTACCCTGCAGGAGCGGATTCGGGGCTTTAAAAAGGCATATAATGAATATGGTCTGTTTGCAGATGAAAGCCTGTGGATTACGGATATCCGCGCGACACTTCCGGCATACCATCAGGATCGGGGAGAACAGCAGCTTGCAGAAGACGAGGAGAAGATTATCGAATTTATCCAAGAGCATCCGGAGATCGATTCCTATTTTGCAGTGGAATACAGTCTGGCACGGATTGTCTATACCTGCTTAAGAAAGCTGGGTTTGCAGGAAAAATGTCCGGTTGTGTGCTTTGACGGCAGCGATAATATCGTGAATGAATCGATGTTTACGCATGTCAAACAGAATGAAAAGGAGATCGGCAGTTTAAGCGTACGGATTCTGGCAGATGAAATCCGTGGTGACGACGAGGTAAAGACCGTTCTGGTTCCGTAACATATCAGGGAAATGACAAAAGGGGCGATGGAGTGAATCAGGCAAGCTGCTGAAGATTGGGAAATCTGTCTTTACAAACCGATTCAAAAAGCATACATTAAAAGAGATACCTGACAGGAAGCTAATACCTGTCGGGCGGGAATGGACTACACAGCGGAGGATGAGACAAAATGGATACAAACAGCAGAATGCAGATTGCAGATAAGGCGATGAAGAGCTTTATTGCAAGATATTTCCGGGATGATGAGGATGGAACCGGCATGATTACCGGCGAGTTTTACTGGCCGAGGGCGGAGATCATGGAAGTTGTCATGGATGCCTGGGATAAGACCAAAGATCCTTATTATCAGGAACTGATGGGTAAAATGTACCGCGGATTTGTCAAAGAGTTTGGAGAAGACTGGTCGAACAATCCGTTTAATGATGATATCATGTGGATGACGATTGCCTGTGCGAGAGCCTATCAGGCATTTCACGAAGAGATTTATCTGCAGCAGGCAGAGAAGCATTTCAATCTGGTTTATGACCGCGCATGGAGCGATGATCTGGGCGGAGGCCTGTTCTGGAGAATCGAAAATACGACGAAAAACGCCTGTATCAACGGCCCTGCCGTGATTGCAGCGAGCCTGTTATATCAGATTACCCAAAATCAGAGCTATCTGGATCGTGCGATTGCGATTTATGACTGGGAAGTGAAGAAGCTTTTTGGCGACGACGGCGCGGTGTATGACTGTTATAACCTGGAAAAGGGCTTAAATGCGTGGTGCTCGACCTACAACCAGGGAACCTTTATCGGCGCAAGCGTATTTTTACATCAGCTCACCGGCGGTGAAAAGTATTTAAACAATGCGGTTATGGCAGCGGATTATACGATGGAATACATGTATAAAAACGGCATCATGAACAATGAAGCGGACGGAGACGACATGCCCGGATTTAAGGGGATTCTGGCAAGATGGCTCAGCAAGCTTGTTTATGAAGAGAACCAGACCAAATATTTTGCATGGATGGAGAAAAATGCGGACAGCGCATGGATGCACCGTAACACGCAGAACCTGATGTGGACGGCATGGGAGTTCCCGACCAATGAGTTCCCGCGCTGCGCATGGGGCTGCAGCGCGGCGGTAGCACAGCAGTTTGCGTGTCTGCCGTATCAAAAATAACAGTATTTCGTAAGAAACGGGAGGGACTTATGAAACGGGTACACTTAATCTGTAACGCACACCTCGACCCTGTATGGCTCTGGCGCTGGCAGGAAGGCTGCACGGAAGCGCTTTCCACATTCCGCACGGCAGAAGCCTTTACGGAGGAATTCCCGGACTTTGTGTTCAACCACAACGAAGCGATTTTATACGAATGGGTAAAGGAAAATGAGCCGGAACTGTTTGCGCGCATTCAGCGGAAGGTCAAAGAGGGAAAATGGCATATCATGGGCGGCTGGTATTTACAGCCCGACTGCAATATGCCAAACGGCGAGTCCATTATCCGCAATATATCGGAAGGACACCGGTTTTTTGAAAAAGAGTTTGGCGTTCGCCCGACGACGGCAATTAATTTTGACTCTTTTGGTCATTCTGTAGGTTTGGTTCAGATTCTGAATCAGGCAGGATATGATACTTATGTGGTCTGCCGTCCGGCGAAGGCACAGTTTCCGTTCAAGGAACAGGATTATCTGTGGAAAGGTCTGGCAGGGTCGGAGGTTTTGGTGCATCGTTCCGATGAAAATTATAACTCCGTTTACGGGCATGTCGGAAAAGAACTGGAACAGTTCCTGGAAGATACGAAGGACGAACCGGTGTCCTTGTATCTCTGGGGCGTTGGCGACCACGGCGGCGGACCCTCCAGAGTGGATTTGACCGATGTGACAAAGCTGATCAAAGAGCGTGCGGAGGAGCTGGAAATTATCCACTCTGATCCGGAGTCTTACTTTAAAGAGAGAAAAGCGGCAGGAACATCCTATCCGGTTGTGGAAAAGAGCCTGAATCCGGTTGCAGAGGGATGCTATACGTCCCAGGTTCGGGTAAAACAGAAGCACCACCTGCTGGAAAATGAGATTTTAGTCGGCGAAAAGATGGCGACGCAGGCAGAGCTGTTATACGGCACGAAATATCCGAAGGAAGAGATTCACGAAGCAGTTCGCGCATTGTTGTTCTCAGAGTTTCATGATGCGCTGCCCGGCTCCGGCACACAGCAGGTAGAAGAAGATACGCTGCGCCTGCTGGATCACGGACTGGAGCTGATGTCCCGCGTCAACTGCAGAAGCGCGATTGCGCTGACCGCAGGCGAGGCGCCGATCAAAGAAGGAAGCTCCTGCGCATTTTTATACAACCCACATCCGTATCCGATTACCGGACAGTTTGCGTTTGAAGTCGGACTGCCCAAACAGAACTGGGATCCTTGCTTTTATCATCCGAGAGCATCTGTAAACGGCGAAGAAGTGCCGACCCAGTCGGAGATGGAATGCAGTCATTTCTGCATCGACTGGCGTAAGAAAGTTGTCGTGGAAGCAACCTTAAAACCGTGTGCGATGAATCGGGTGGATGTCTGGTTTGATGCCATTGAAAAGCGTCCGACCTTTGAACGGATTTCCAGAAAAGAAAACTTTGTTTTTGACAACGGAAAAATGCGTATAGAGATCAACCCCAGAACTGGTCTGGTGGATTCCTGGAAGGTCGGGGATACCGAATACTTAAAGCCTGGCAGCTTTTGCCCGGTAGCGATCGACGGCACTTATAATTCCTGGGGACTCTGGAAAAATGAGCCCGGAGCGCGCAGGGCATTTACACTGCTGACAGACCACGAGGGAAGCGAATTCTCCGGATTATACGAGCAGATCGAGCCCTCTGTGCGCGTGATCGAGGACGGCAAGGTGCGTACGGTTGTGGAAGCACTGTTTGGCTGGCATAACAGCAAGCTGTATCAGCGTTATATTCTGCCGAAGAACGATACGCATATGGATGTGGAAATCGGCGTATACTGGAACGAAAACGATACGGTTTTGAAATGGATGATTCCGTCTGCAATGGAGCAGGGAACCTATTACGGACAGGTAATGTTCGGCAGGGAAGCTCTGGCGCAGGACGGTCAGGAAGTTGTCGCACAGCGCTGGAACGCGTGGACGGACGGAGAAAAGGCGTTTACGGCAGTCAACTGCGGCAGCTACGGAAGCAGCATCGAAGACGGCGTGATCGGACTGACGCTGCTGCACTCTGCGGGCTATTCTGCAGCGGATTTCGATGAGAAAAAGACGCTGCATGAGGTTCGCCACACCGTTCGGATGGAACAGGGAGAACGTAAGTTTGCATTCCGCTTTGAAGCAGGAAAGACAGATCTTTTGGACAACGTGGATCGCACTGCACAGGCTTATAATGAAGAGCCTTATGTGCTCGCATTCAATGCATCCGGAGCCGGAGAAAAGAAATCGCCCGCAATTTTGGTCGATCAGGCAAATGTTCTGGTCTCTGCATGGAAAAAGGCAGAAAACGGGGAAGGATATACGCTTCGTCTTTATGAGAGCACCGGTAAAGATACCACAGCAGTTGTAGAACTGCCGTTTGCAGGTGTTGCCTGCCCGGTATCTTTAAAAGGATTCGAGATCAAAACGCTTCATTATGACGAACAGACAAAACAGCTGGCAGAAGCAGATCTGTTGGACTGATTTCCAACACTGGAATGCACGCCCTTCGGGCATTCCAGTGTTAGGAAGAACAGAATCGCCCGCATGCAGACATTCCGCCGTATAGAAGTGACAAAGGAACGACAGGAAGACATGACAGAAAAAATTTGCAGCTTTTGGAATTATGAAAAAAAAGACCGGCCATTTAACGTCCTGTTAGCAGGAGTATCCTATTGTGATGGGACATATCGGATCGAGAGAAAGCCGGAAAATCTGTATTCATTTGAATATATTTACAGCGGAAAAGGGATGCTGGTGATCGACGGACAACGCCTGGAGCCGCGGGCGGGGGATGTCTATTTTTTAAAAAGAGGCATCCCACACTGCTATTGGTCGGATGAGGAGGAACCGTGGACGAAGATCTGGATCTGCTTTAACGGACTGATGGCGGAAGCAATGTTTTCTGCTTATCTGGACCGAACCGTATACCTGATGCACAACTGCGATATCTCCGGGCAGATGGAAGCACTCCTGCAGCGCCTGGAGCAGTTCGATGGGGATTACGATAAAATGGCGGACGAGACGGCAGTCGCAGTGCTGGAGATCCTCCAGAAGCTTCATAACCAGGGCAGCAGCCATACCCGCACGCTTCCGGAGCAGATTAAGGAATGGATCGATCTGCATGTGGAGGAAAATGTCAAGTTAGAGCAGCTGTGTGAAAGCCTGCATTATTCCAGAAACCATTTGATCAACCAGTTCCGGAACCGCTATCAGATCACGCCGTATCAGTATCTGCGAGAACAGAAAATCGAAGCGGCAAAGCGCTATCTGCTCTATTCCGGCATGTCGATTCAGGAAATCGCAGAGCGGCTGTCCTATACGGATGAAAATTATTTTCACAGCTGCTTTAAAGAGGCGACCGGACTGACCCCGGGCAATTTCCGAAAATTCGGTTCGGTCTATCCGACGGAGTACGGACAGAAGCAATAATGTGGCGCAGGCAGAGTCTTTTCAAAAAAGGCAGGCGCCAAAAAGCTTGCAAAATCAGGGAATGATTGACAGCTCGGGCTGTTTTCATTATAATTTACTCATAGTAGAAAGTGCTGAAACTACAGCAGTTTCTGCATGAGGAATGAATGAAAACGGCCCGGATTTTTTCGGGCAGACAGGAGCAGAAAGATGAAATGCCCTTTTTGCGGTCGGGACAATACGAGAGTAATTGATTCCCGTCCATCCGATGATAATAACGCGATTCGCCGCCGCCGGGTATGCGATGTGTGCGGCAAACGTTTTACAACCTATGAAAAGGTAGAGACGATCCCACTGATTATCATCAAAAAAGATAACAACCGGGAGCCCTACGACCGTTCCAAGATCGAAGCCGGCGTGCTGCGTGCCTGCCATAAGCGCCCGGTCAGCGCAAACGAGATCACAGGGCTGATCGACGAAGTGGAGACAGATATTTTTTCCAGGGAAGAAAAGGAGATTCCAAGCAGCGTGATCGGGGAGCTGGTTATGAACTGTCTCTTATACACATCTCCGAGCCCACGAGACTCCTGAGCATCTCG
>OJRE01001015.1_pt1 | contig 11381 bp, 10 predicted proteins | sample 1599111 | NCBI WGS metagenome assembly OJRE01 (sample SAMN03922530, study PRJEB24848) | human gut metagenome | isolation source: stool sample | host: Homo sapiens | place: Germany | collected 2010-05
TATAAAAACCGATGATACACTGATGGAAGCTGCTTTACATGGGATTCATTTTTTTCCATACAAACTCTATGATGAAAACATAACCGATTATGATTTTAACTGTATTGACTGGCATTGGCATACCGAATTTGAATTTGTATATATCGAATCCGGTATAGTTCACTTTAATGTAGGAGAAGATAATTTTGACATGTCCGAGGGACAGGGAATATTTATTAATTCCAAAGTTGTTCATAAAATGCATTCCGAAAATGACGCTGTAAGATGTGTATAAGAGACAGAGCTTATACAGTTTAGCAGAGGTGAAATAAATGAACTACAAATATCTGTTCAATTACAAAAGATATGGGCACTCATAACTTCAAATGTTATTTGTTACCCAGAAACTCAAAATGTGAATGCTTCCTCACTTGCACGGTTACAAATGATGATGCAGTTTATACATTCGAATTACCCTGAAAGCATTTCTCTTTTGGATATTGCCAAAGTTGGGGAAGTGAGTATCAGTACTGCCTTGAATTTGTTTCGTAATGTACTGAATACATCTCCTGTCAACTATCTGATATGCTACAGGTTAAGGAAGGCAGCATTACTTCTTACCAATACAGAAAAAAAAGTAAGTGCCATTTCAATAGAAACTGGATTCAGTAATACAGATTATTTCTGTAAAACATTTAAGAGAATGTATTCCTTAACTCCTACAGAGTATAGAAACGTAAAGAAATGAATTATCCGACGAAAAAAGGGCGACTTATCTCGCCCCTTTATCTCTGCTAGTTCACGATTCGAGGCTCTGAAAGCCTTGACAAATAAGGAAAGTTAGTTGGATTGATAAACAACTTCCGATTTTTAATTCAACTAGCTTTGCATTGCTTGCCGTGAAATGTTTGAAAGAAATTCTTCTATCAAACTATTGATCCTCTCCGGTTTATCTGTATTAGAATTATGACCAGCCCCTTCAATCCATTTTAAAGGAATTTTCGTTTTTCGATGCCATGCTTTGTTATACCGTATGCATGAGCCGGCATGATCCTTTGTACCGCATACCAACAGGGAAGGACATTTGATTTCATATGGCAGATCCTTTTCCATCGCCTCTGCCAGAATACGAAATCCATGCCCGGCAATTTGTGCATAACGATGCTGATCGCCATCATAGACCAGCATCATTTCCTTCATCAGGTTTCTGCCATAATTAGAAGTTGCAACTCCCTCAGTTCCGGATTTCAAAAGCAACTTCCATGGATAATGTGCATATACTGGTTCCATTCTTTTCAGAAGCCAGATCTCCACTGCTGTCACATAGTTTCTCTGGAGCGGTGCTGAATCAATGGAAATAAAACCTGCTATCCGGTCGGGATACAATTGTGTATAAGCCTGGCCTACATATCCTCCCATAGATTGACCGATTATAATCGGTTTTATGATTTCTTCTTTTTCAAAAATCCCATTCAGCCATTTTGCCTTATCAAACAGGTCAAAATCAAGCCGGAACGGCCAGGAAGATGCATGGGCCGGTGCATCCCATACAATAACGTTATATTTTCCCTCGAAGTACTTAACCTGCTTATCAAACAATCTATGATCAGCAGTCAGCCCTGGAAGAAATACAAGCGTCGTTGTATCCAAACTCAGAATACTTGACCAATAATGAATCGTTCCACAAGGAGTTTGATATGTACTTTCTTTCAACAAATTCACCTCCACTATTTTCATATTGGGTTTTATATTAAATACAGTCTGTTAGCCGATTAAGAATTTCATTCAGATCTGCCAGATAGCTGTCCTGTCTGGCGGTCAGAAGAAGAGTTATCTGCGTAGGATGTGTGTTTTTCCTTTAAAATCTTTTCACATAGCAGACGTCAAATATTTCTGCGGTCCTCGCCACCCGCAGCGCGTTCACCGGATTGACAATATCAAAAACATAGGTATCCGTCATATGGAATATTTCTTTTGAAATCACCGCCACCTGCTCTCCTGCTGCCCCGGTAATGGAAAAAAGCTGCTCTGTCCAGGTTTTTACGACGGATTTTCCCATCGTTTTGAAGCTATTTTACCATCTTATAAAATGAAATCCAACGAATTTCTGTCAGATTTGTCTATTTTGTATAATATTAGTAATAATTATCATTATTATTTCTATAGGTAACATGAGCCTTTTCTCTTTTAAAATCTGCCAGACAGGTATATACTAAAGCCATCAGCAGAGGTGCTGAATTTCAACGAAACGGAGGATACACATATGTCAAAATTATATACCATTACCTTAAACGGAGTAACAGAGGAAGTTTATAACAAAGCGACGGATTACATCGAGAAGCACGCGCTTCGCTTAAACTACAGACCGGAGGTGTCCACCATCGACGCCGAGTTCCCGGACGATATCGACCCTGCAAAGAGCCCGGAGCTGCAGGAGGCATACATCCGCAACGTACAGCAGAGACTGTAAGGTTCGAATTCTGACCCAGGGCGCTGCAGCCTACAGGCATGAAAGCATACTAAAGCTCTCGAAAAAGAAAACCTCTCCCGTCGTTTTCCCGACTACGGAGAGGTTTTTTCTGCTATACAATAGAATGCTCGCTCTGGGAATGTTCTGTTGTCAGGAACAATCCGTCCTGACATCCAAATTTATCAAGACAGCTCCACCTTCTCCGTTGGCCAGGATTTTCTGAGTGCCCCATAGGAAACCAGGAAGTTTGCAAGCCAGCCTGCCGGAACGGCAAGCCAAACGAAATCAATGCCAAAACGCGGTGCACAGATCAAAGCCACGGACAGACGAATCGCAAGGTTTACCATGTTGGCAATGAGGAATGGCCGCATGATCCCGAGTCCGCGAAGAACTCCATCGGTCGCCATTTTGATTCCCATAAAGAGAAAGAAGTAACCAAGCCATCTCATATAATCCCCAGACACCTGATAGGCCAGGGCGGTTCCGTCTTTTCCAAGGAACAGCGAGGAAATCTGTGTGTGCAGCGTTTCAATAATAAGGAAAGCAAGCGCCGCAAAGCACACATCCAATATCAATGCTGCATGGTAGCCTTTTTTGATGCGCCGGGTTTTGTTTGCGCCAAGGTTCTGGGAAACATACGGCGAAACCGCATTCCCGATGGACACGAAAATCAGGGAAAAGACATTCTCCACCCGCATTGTTGCCGCATATCCTGCCAGTGCCTGCGTGCCGAAGGGATTTACCACCGCCTGTACAATCATCATACCGATAGACACGGTAGACTGCTGGAGAACCGATGGAACAGCAATTTGAAGCATGGAACACAGCTCCCGCCCGTCAAACCAGGAAAAGGTACTCTTATACCGCCGCATCCGATTAAAAAAAATCAAAAAGGAAAGCACAGCCGAAATGCCCTGTGCGATCAAAGTTGCAAGGGCGGCACCGAACACGCCGAGCCCCAGACCTGCTACCATCCAAAGATCCATCCCAATATTCAGGATGGAGGAAAAGATCAGCAGCCCCAGCGGAATTTTTGATTCACCGATGGAGGTGAACATGGTAGAGAGAATATTGTACATGAACAAAAACGGAAAGCCCACAAAATAGACCCGCAGGTACAGCACTGCTTCCTTCAGAATATCGGCAGGAGTCTGTAAGCCGCTCATCATCCCATGGGAAAACCAAAAGCCAAAGACACCCAGGAGGATACTCAGAACCAAAAAGCTGATCAGAGATGTGGACACAATGGTTTTCATTTTGCCATACTCCCTGGCACCGAAATAGCGGCTCACAAGCACACCTGCACCAACCCCGGCCCCCAGTGCCACGCAAATGAAAACATTGGTCAGAGCTGCACAGGCACCAACCGCCGCCAGCGCAGAGGAACCCACAAACTGACCGACGATAATGGAGTCAGCCATATTGTATACCTGCTGAAAAAAGCTTCCCAGAATCATCGGCATTGCAAAAACCGTCAGCGCTTTCAACGGCGTATCGGTAATCAAATACTCCTCTTTTGACATGATCCTATATCCTCCACAACTTCCTGATTTTTATCTGACTGGATACTCTGTGTCAGAAACTGACCGTCCCGAACCAAAGCGTAGGTCGTGTCCGGTTTTGACCAGGGCCTGACCCAACCGGCTCACAGGATATATTCCATCTGCCGTTCCTTTGTTTTCATGCCCATTTTTTCGTAGAAGTGCTCTGCCGATGTGTTTCCTGTCCAGACGTTCAGGGTTACTTCGTAGCAGCCCAGTTCCTTTGCCTGTTGCTTCACATATTCAAACAGACTTTCCCCAATGTGCTGCCCTCGTGCCTGCTTGTCAACGCACAGGTCATCAATAAACAATGATTTAAAGGACACCATGTTGGTGGAAAAGGGCTGTTCCCTGAGCTGACAGAAGGCATAGCCCATGCACAAATCGTCCTCATCTACGGAAACATAGACCGGTTTATCCTCCTGCTTCAATAATTCCGTCAACTCGCAAAGGGTATATTTGGTGGTACCTGGTATAAAAATATCCGGGCGGATCTCTGCATGGATCTGCAATACCTGTCCCAACAGTTCAAGAATTCTTGGGATATCCTTTTTCTCCGCCTTGCGAATCTTCATTTCAAACTTATCTCCTTTACAATTTCAATTTTTCAGGTAAAAAATCTCCGGTTTTGACCGGGGTCTGACCCCTGATTTCTGCGGTCCTCGCCACCGGGGTTTTCCCATAGTTTTGAAGCTATTTTACCATCTTATAAAATGAAATCCAACAAATTTCTGTTAGATTTGTCTATTTTATACAATATTAGTAATAATTATCATTATTGTTTCTACAGGTAATATGAGCCTTTTCTCTTTTAAAATCTGCCCGACAGCTATATACGGAAGCCATTAGCAGACACTGTAAGGTTCAGATTCTGACGCGGGACGCTGCATGCGCCTGCAATGTGTGAAAACATACCGTAAATTTCGAAAAAGAAAACCTCTCCCGCCGGTTTCCCGACTGCGGAGAGGTTTTTTCTGGTATCCAATAGAATGCGCGCTCTGCCATCTTTATCCAACCTTAATGCGACGTCCCCGTCCCTTATCCGATCTTAAAATCTCTGGCCGTATAAAATATAATTATCACAGAAATAAGGAGCTGCCTTTATGCCAAAGAAAATCATCCGTCGAAAGCACCGTCTTTCGTCTTTTCAAACTATCACATTAGGGTTTGCCGGGGTCATTTTACTCGGAGCACTGCTGCTGATGCTTCCGATCTCCACAACAGCCGGGTGTGTAACGCCATTCAATGAAACGCTGTTTACCGCGACCTCTGCCGTCTGCGTCACAGGACTTGTTGTTCAAGATACCGGAAGCTATTGGTCCGGCTTCGGACAGACGATCATTCTGGTACTGATCCAGATCGGAGGACTTGGCGTCATAACCGTAGCAGCATCGTTTGCGCTGTTGTCCGGGCGAAAAATCTCCCTGATGCAGCGCAGCACCATGCAAGATGCAATTTCTGCGCCAAAGGTCGGCGGAATCGTCCGTCTGACACGGTTCATCTTGCGAGGAACGTTTTTGATCGAACTGCTGGGCGCACTGGCCATGCTGCCGGTGTTTTGCCATGACTATGGATGGCGCGGCATCTGGATGGCAGTGTTTCATTCCATATCCGCATTCTGCAACGCCGGATTTGACATTCTTGGAACAGAAAGTAATCTCTATCCATCCCTTACCGGCTATGCCGGCAGTCCGACAATCAATATCACGATCATGCTGCTGATCGTAGTTGGCGGCATTGGTTTTTTGACATGGGACGATGTCTGCGAAAACAAGTGGCGGCTTCATCGCTACCGGATGCAGAGTAAAGTGATCCTTGTCACGACAGGTCTTTTAATTCTTTTGCCCGCCGCGTTTTTCTTTTTCACCGACTTTTCCACGCTTTCTACCGGAAAGCGGCTGCTGGCATCTTTTTTTCAGTCCGTTACGCCGAGGACCGCGGGCTATAACACAGTAACGCTATCTGCAATGTCCGGTGCGTCGCAGGGCATAATGATCCTTCTGATGCTCATTGGCGGTTCTCCGGGTTCTACGGCAGGCGGAATAAAAACAACGACACTGGCGGTCTTGCTTGCCAATACTGCCGCAACCTTTCGTCAGCGGGAGAATGCTCAGTTTTTCGGACGTAGGATTGATTTCAGCGCTGTCAAGACCGCCGCAACCATTCTGACAATGTACCTTACACTGTTCTTTGGCGGCGCTGTTTTTATCAGCGTGTATGAAGATTTGACGCTTTCCGCATGCCTGTATGAAACGGCTTCGGCAGTCGGAACAGTGGGATTGACGCTGGGTATCACGCCGCAGCTGCATCTCCCTTCCCAAATAGTGCTGATCATGCTCATGTATCTGGGCAGAGTCGGCGGTCTTACGCTCATTTATGCAGCGTTTTCCGGTAAAAAAATAAACGGCGCAAAGCTGCCGCAGGAAAAAATAATGATTGGATAAGGAGTCTTTACACATGAAAAACATTTTATTGATTGGCGCAGGCCGCTTCGGACGGCATATCGCCATGCAGTTATCTCAGCTGGAGCATCAGATCATGGCAGTCGATACAAACGAAGAACGGATCAATGATGTACTTCACCTCGTCACCAACGCGCAAATTGGAGACAGTACAAACGCGGAGTTTCTTCGCTCCCTTGGCATCGGAAATTTCGATGTCTGCATCGTGACCATTGGCGGCAGCTTTCAGAATTCGCTGGAAACGACGTCGCTTCTGAAGGAGCTTGGCGCGAAGTGTGTAGTGTCGCGTGCCGAGCGGGATGTACATGCAAAGTTTCTGCTTCGCAACGGAGCCGACCATGTAATCTACCCGGAAAAGCAGGTAGCAGAATGGGCAGCAATTCGATATACTGCCGATCATATTTTCGACTACATGGAGATCGACGAGCAGCACGCCATTTTTGAAGTAGAAGTTCCACACGAGTGGATTGGCAAAAGCGTTGGTGAACTGAATATTCGCAGGAAGTATGGCATTAACATTCTTGGCATCAAACATTCCGGAAAAACCGACGTTTCAATTACGCCTGATACGGTGCTGTCAGGAGAAATAACCATTTTAGCGCTGGGTGAATATAAGGCGCTGCAAAAGTGTTTCCGGATATGAACGGACGGTGAAACAATATGAAAGATGTCATTTTGATCGTTGGGATGGCTCTAACGTTCCTGTTCGGATGGTTTCTGATGGAGCAGCTGGATCGCTTTCTGTACGAAAATCAGAAACGAATCCGATTGGACACAATGGAATTCGCCACATTTTGGTGCTATAATACCATCAAGAGGGGTGGTGAAACTGTGCAGAACAATGAAAACAATCTATCAAAAGAGCATATTCTGGTGTGCCTGTCCTCGTCCCCATCCAATGAACGTATTGTACGAATGGCAGGGAAAATGGCGCAGGCATTTTGCGGAAGCCTTACCGCGCTCTATGTGCAGACCCCCGGATACTCTGGCATGAACGCAGAAGATATCGCTCGACTACAGGCGAATATACGACTTGCACAGCAGCTTGGTGCAGAGATCATCACAACACATGGAGAAGATGTACCAACGCAGATTGCGGAATATGCGCGACTCTCCGATGTGACCAAAATCGTAATTGGGCGCAGCGGCGTGCAGCGACGGCATTTCTGGAGCGAACCGACGTTGACAGAACAGCTCATTACGCTTGCGCCGGAAATGGACATTCACATCATTCCGGATGCGGAGGTCTATAAAAGCGATCCCAGGAAACCATTTTCCGCCGTTCGCCCGGCGCTTCCAACCGCCCGGGAACTGCTTCTGACTGTCGGGATTCTGACAGCCGCTACGATCATCGGGTGGTTGTTTCTGCGGCTTGGCTTTGCGGATGCCAATATCATCATGGTTTATCTGCTGGGTGTGCTTCTGACCTCCGCTTTTACCAGCGGATATACCTGCGGCGTGCTGTCCGCCTTTTTGAGTGTCATCTTGTTCAATTATTTTCTGACAGAACCCAGGCTGTCTTTGGTCGCCTATGGAAGCAAATATCCCATAACCTTTGCCGTCATGTTCATGGCTGCGCTTTTGACAGGTACACTTGCAGCCAAGCTCAAAGCCCACGCGCAGCTATCCGCACGGGACGCTTATCGCACAAAGCTGCTTTTTGATATGAACAGGCAGCTTCAAAAAGCGGAAACGTCTGAGGAAGTTTACCGGATGACCGCAACGCAGATACAAAAGCTCATGCAGCGGAACATTCTGATTTATCCGGCACAGGAAGGCGCGCTGTCCAAAGGGATCCTTTACCCGGCTGACGCAAGCAGCCCATATAGTGCCCCGGACACAGACCAGGAACAGGATGTAATCGGCTGGGTCTGGCAAAACCGGAAACGTGCCGGAGCAACGACACAAAACTTTCCCAAAGCAAAACGACTGTATCTTGCCATTCGTACCGGGCAGCAAATTTACGGCATTGTCGGGATTCCGATGGAGAAGCAAACGCAGCCTGACGCATTTACATCCAGCGTTCTGTTCTCCCTTCTCGGTGAGTGCGCTCTGGCGCTGGATAACCTGCGAAATGCCCGAGAAAAGGAAGAAGCTGCCGTTCTTGCAAAGAACGAACAGCTTCGCGCTAATCTTCTGCGTTCAATTTCTCATGATCTCAGGACACCGCTGACCTCTATTTCCGGCAACGCCGACACACTGCTGCACAGCTATGACATGCTGGATGAGCAAACACGGAAACAGATTTTTACGGACATTCATGACGATGCACAGTGGCTGACCGAGCTGGTTGAGAATTTGCTCTCCATTACGAAAATCGCTGACGGCAGCGTCAAGCTGCGTCTTTCCGATCAGGTTGTGGACGATATTGTATCGGAAGCGCTACGGCATATCGACCGAAGATCGACAGAACATCACATTACGGTGGATTGCGGAGACGTGCCGCTGCTGATACGGGTGGATGCAGGACTCATCGTGCAGGTGCTTATCAATCTGGTGAACAATGCAGTCAAATATACTACGGCTGGCTCTGACATCTGCATCACGGCAATCCAGCAAAAAAAAGCGGTTGAGATCTGTGTCAGCGATAACGGCCCTGGTATCCCGGACGAACTAAAGGAGCGTGTTTTTGAAATGTTCTTTGCTGGGGGAAATCCGATTGGCGACAGCCGCCGAAGCCTCGGGCTTGGGCTCACGCTCTGTCAAGCCATCATTCATGCACATCATGGCGAAATAACGCTGAAAAACAATTCGCCGCATGGCTGCATCTTTTCCTTTACATTACCGCTTAGTGAGGTGAACTTAAATGAATAAGCCACTTGTCCTTGTTGTAGAAGATGATACCCCTGTGCGCAATCTGATCACGACGACGCTGAAAACTCACGAATACAGGTATCTTTCGGCGCAAAACGGCGCAAGCGCCGTGATGGAGGCGCTGTCTCACAATCCAGATATTGTGCTGCTTGATCTGGGACTTCCAGATATGGATGGCGTGGAGATCATCCGAAAGATCCGTTCGTGGTCGAATATGCCGATCATTGTAATCAGCGCCAGGACAGAGGATTCCGATAAAATCGGGGCGCTGGATGCCGGGGCGGACGATTACCTGACAAAGCCTTTTTCCGTGGATGAACTGTTGGCACGACTGCGGGTGACGCAGCGAAGGTTAGCGTTGATAAAAGCAGATACGGCACAGGAAACCCCAATTTTTACGAACGGTGCGCTGAAAATCGACTATGCGGCAGGCTGCGCATATCTTGATGGTGCAGAACTGCACCTAACACCCATCGAATACAAACTGTTGTGCCTGCTCTCCAAAAATGTTGGTAAGGTTCTGACACACACCTACATTACGCAGCAGATTTGGGGCAGCAGTTGGGAAAATGATATTGCTTCTCTGCGCGTATTCATGGCAACCCTGCGCAAAAAGCTGGAAAACGGGAAAGATGGGCAGCAATACATACAAACGCACATCGGCATCGGTTATCGGATGCTGCGGGTCGAGTGAGCGATCCCTGTGTCCGCCCCTTGCAGACTGCCTTTGCCACCAGCATGGGATATATTTTTGCAAATGGCATATACTTTTTCAGTTTCCATTTTCGGCTGTCCTCCTTCCCGTGATGTATAAAGGCAAGGGCCATGCTCTGCCCATCAAGTTCGCCGTCCTATCAAAGCGGCATTCGTTGCATACATACAATGATGATCGTGTAATCGGCTGCGTAGGTAAATTCACCTATTTTTTTCCTATGTATTTCGCCATATCATTGTATTTTCTGATATTTATTCTGTTTTACAAAAATTCACTTAGACTATGATAGATTTCACCATCGCGCCCTGGCATCGCTTTTGCACACGTCAATGAATTTAAAATAGATTCTTCCACAGCCTCTGCCACCAGCCGGAATACCTTATCAAGTTGATTTTCCGGGAAGTACTTCATCATATGAAACTGCTCTTCTTTCGTATCCGGTATCCCATTCGCATTGGTAAACCCAATAAATACATCCCCACTGCCATGTCCCATAAAAGAACCAGTTCGTATCAACCCAACTGCTGCTCTTTTTAAAACTCTCTTTAACTGTCTCTCTCCAAGCGGCAGATCAGTCCCCACAATGACCATGATGGAACCCTTATCCTCTTTTGCACTGTTTTGCATTTTCATGCATATCTGTCTGCCAACCGGCACGCCGGCAACGGTAAGATCTTGCGTTTTTCCAAAATTAGACTGCACCAAAACACCGATTGTATACTCTTTACCGCCAAACGTTAAAATTCTTGATGCGGAACCAATCCCACCCTTTAATCCAAAACAGACTGTCCCTCTTCCGGCACCGACTGCCCCCTGCTTAAAGTTTTTTTCTGCGTGTTCGATTGCAAAAAGTACATCTTCTGCCTCTATTACCCGTTCTGTGATCTGATTAATTCTAGAGTCATTCGTCTCTCCTACTACTGGATTAACGCTTACTAACTCTTTACCGTTCTTCCTGCATTCCTTTTCCGTAAATGTGACAAGCCCATCTGCTGCCTTTCCTACATTTAGTGTATTCGTCAGTGCGATCGGCGTCTCTAATACACCGAGTTCTTCAATCTGAACCGTTCCCTGCGTCTTCCCAAAACCATTTAATGCATAAACCGCTGCAAGTGGCTTCCTTTCATAGACAAAACCATCACATGGTATGATCACTGTAACACCAGTCTGGTTTTTTCCCTTCTTCACCGTATAATGCCCAACCCTTACTCCCGGCACATCCGTGATCGTATTGCGAATGCCACACTTGCCATTTCCTATCGTATATCCATATGCACGGATTCCCTTTCCTGTAATTTCTTTCACAAAATATAAGGTATCAATTCCCTCACCTCTGTCATTTTTCAGACGTGTTTCACAGTGAAAATCCATTTTTTCCATCAGGTGCAGCTGTGCTTTGT
>OJRE01001018.1_pt1 | contig 11355 bp, 6 predicted proteins | sample 1599111 | NCBI WGS metagenome assembly OJRE01 (sample SAMN03922530, study PRJEB24848) | human gut metagenome | isolation source: stool sample | host: Homo sapiens | place: Germany | collected 2010-05
AGGGCGGAAAAATCCTAGAACCCAGCATGGGCACAGGTGCATTTCTCGCACACGGACATTTTGGCAGCAGTGATGCCAAATTCTACGGCGTAGAATTGGACAGCATCACAGGCCGCATCTCCAAGCAGCTATATCAAAAGGCCAATATCCAAGTAACCGGCTATGAAAATGCGCTTCTCCCCAACAACTATTTTGACTGCGTTATTGGCAATGTCCCTTTCGGCAATTTCCAAGTCAATGACCCGCAGTATAACCGGCTGCATTTTCCCATTCACGACTATTTCTTTGCCAAGAGCATCGACAAGCTGCGCACCGGCGGCATCATGGCGTTCATCACCTCCAGCGGCACATTGGACAAAAAGGATGACCGTGCCCGCAAGTACATTGCCGAGCGCTGCGACCTCATCGGTGCGGTGCGCTTGCCCAACAATGCGTTCAAGGGCAGTGGAACTAAAATCATGACGGATGTGATTTTTCTGCAAAAGCGCGATACGCTGCGCCAGCAGGACGAGCCTTGGCTGCACCTTGCAGAAGATGCCAACGGCATTACCATGAACCGCTACTTTGTGGAGCACCCTGAAATGATTTGCGGCAGAATGGAGATAGTCGCAGGTCCGTATGGCCCGACTTCCACCTGCCAGCCGATAGACCCCGATGCGGTGGACCGTTTCGGAAAGCCGTTGCTGGAAACGCAAATCGACACTGCTATGCAGCACTTGACCGCCACGCTGACAAAAGCCGAAATTCCCATACAGGAGGAAAGCGGCGAGGACACCAAGTACATTGATGCCGATCCCTTTGTGCGTAATTTCAGCTACACGGTAAAGGACGATAAAATCTATTACCGCGAAGGCGCAGTCATGCGGGAGTGTAATCCCAACGCAGCCTCTGCCGAGCGTATCCGCAAACTGGTGGAACTGCGCGATACCACCCGCGCTCTGATCGATGCGCAGTTGCAGGACTTGTCGGACGAGGAAATCCACCGTCTGCAAGCCCAGCTTAATCGCCAGTATGATGCCTTCCGCGCCAAGCACGGCCTAATCAACAGCCGCAGCGCGGAGTTGTCTTTCCGGGATGACAGCAGCTACTATTTGCTGTGTTCACTGGAAAATGTCGATGAAAAAGGAAACTTTATCAGCAAGTCGGATATGTTCACCAAAAGGACTATCCGCTCTGCACAGATACCAGACCACGCCGACACGGCATCGGACGCTCTGGCACTGAGCATCGGGGAACGTGCCAAGGTCGATATGCCTTACATGATGCACCTTACCGGGAAAGATGAAGCAACGCTTGCCAAGGAACTGGCGGGCGTTATTTTTGTAGAGCCTTTCCGCAAACAGGAGGACGGCAGCCCTGTTTACCTTATGGCGGACGAGTATTTATCCGGCAATGTACGCGAAAAGCTGCGTATTGCTCATGTTGCAGCCGACCAAGACCCAGCGTTCCGCATCAATGTAGAAGCGTTGGAACAGGTGCAGCCCAAGGACTTGACGGCGGGCGAAATAACGGTTCGGTTGGGTGTCACATGGATCGGGCCGGAAATCATCAAGCGGTTTGCCGATGAACTTTTTCAGTCAACCTACCGCGAACAGAAAATAGCTGTCCGTTACAATGAATACCTGAATAACTGGTATATTTCCAACAAGAGCCAGGGCAACGATAATATCCGCGTCACGAACACCTACGGCACAAAACGTATCAACGGCTATCATTTGTTGGAGAACGCACTCAACCTGCGGGCCACCAAAATTTACGATACAATCTATGACGAAAACGGCAAGGAGCAGCATAAACTCAATGGTCCTGCCACCGAAGAAGCACAGGCCAAGCAGCGGATGATAGAAGATGCTTTTAAAGACTGGATTTTCAAGGACCGTGAACGCCGGGAAAGTTTGGTGGCGCTGTACAATGAAAAGTTCAACTGCATCCGCCCCCGTGAGTACGACGGCAGCCACATCCAGTTTTTCGGCATGAACCCGGAAATCGCGCTGCGGCCCCACCAGCGCAATGCCATTGCACATATTTTGTACGGGCACAACACACTGCTGGCGCACGTTGTCGGCGCAGGAAAAACCTATGAGATGGTCGCCGCCGCGATGGAGAAAAAGCGATTGGGATTATGCAGCAAAACACTTGTCGCCGTGCCAAATCATCTGACAGGCCAATTTGCCAGTGAAGCACTGAAACTGTATCCCAACGCAAACATTTTAGTCACAACGCAGCGTGATTTTGAAAAAACGAACCGCAAGCGGTTTTGCGCCAAAATTGCCACCGGCAACTATGACATTGTGGTAATCGGTCACAGCCAGTTTGAAAAGATTCCACTTTCCGATGCCAGAAAAGCCGAGTTTATCCGCAAGCAAATTGACGAGCTGGAGATGCAGTTGGAGAGCATGGACAACAGCGAAAGCCGTCTGACCGTCAAGCAGTTGGAAAGTAAGAAAAAGCAGTTGAAAACCAAGCTGTCAAATTTGCTGGACGCCCCGAAGCGGGATGATGTGGTGACTTTTGAGGAACTGGGCGCAGACTCCCTCATGGTCGATGAAGCACACAATTTCAAGAACCTCATGACCGTTACAAAGATGCACAACATCGCGGGTATCAGCACCACCGAGAGCCAAAAGGCCAGTGACCTGTTTATGAAGTGCCAGTACCTTGATGAAATCACCGGGGCACGCGGCGTAACGTTTGCCACAGGCACCCCCATTTCCAACAGTATGACCGAGCTGTATACCATGCAGCGCTATTTGCAGCAGAACACCTTGGAACGCAACGGCCTTGCAAACTTTGACAGTTGGGCGGCCACCTTTGGCGAAACCGTCACAGCCATCGAACTTGCGCCGGAGGGAACCGGCTACCGCACAAAAACACGCTTTGCTCGTTTTTTCAATCTGCCGGAACTTATGGCAATGTTCAAGGAATGCGCTGACATTCAAACAGCAGATATGCTGAAACTGCCTGTCCCTGCCCTTGTGGGCGGCAAGCCGACCAACATCCAGCTAAAGCCCTCTGAAATACAAAAACAGATGGTAGCGGAATTGGGCGAACGGGCCGACAAAATCCGCAATAAAATGGTAAAGCCCTATGAGGACAATATGCTTAAAATCACCAACGACGGACGCAAATTGGCGCTGGATCAGCGCTTGATCGACCCCGACTTGCCCGATGATCCTGACAGCAAGGTCAATATCTGTGTGGGCAAAATTTTTGAGATATGGGAGCAAACCATGCCTCAACGCAGTGCGCAGCTTGTTTTCTGCGATCTGTCTACGCCCAAGGCGGGCGTTTTCAATGTCTACGATGACATGAAAGCAAAGCTGATCGAGCGCGGAATCCCCGAAACAGAAATTGCCTTCATCCATGAAGCAAACACCGATGCCCGCAAGACGGAACTTTTCGGAAAAGTTCGCAGCGGTGCAGTTCGCGTGCTGATGGGCAGCACCGCCAAAATGGGAGCCGGAACCAATGTCCAAAAGCGGTTGATCGCGTTGCACCATCTGGATGTACCGTGGCGGCCATCTGATATTGAGCAGCGTGAGGGCAGAATATTACGACAGGGCAATGAAAATAAGGAGGTCTATGTTTTCCGTTATGTAACGGAGGGAACATTTGATGCCTACTCGTGGCAGCTTATCGAAAATAAGCAAAAATTCATCGGGCAGATCATGACCTCAAAATCTCCGGCTCGCAGCTGCGATGATATGGACGAGGCTGCACTGTCCTACGCCGAGGTCAAGGCATTGGCGGCAGGCAATCCGCTTATCAAGGAAAAGATGGACTTGGACGTGCAGTTGACCCGTCTTAAAACACTGAAAGCTGCCCATGACAGCCAGCGTTATGAACTGGAAAATAAAATTGCCATCGGCTTCCCGGCTGAAATCCGAAAATGCAAAGAACAGATTGAAAATGCCACGGTAGACGCCGCCACCGTAAAGGAACACTCCGTAGTGGATGCGGACGGCAAAGATGTTTTCTGTATCCAGTTGGAAAAGAAAGTTTACTACGAAAAAGAACCTGCGGGGAAAGCCCTGTTAGGTCTGCTGGGCTTGGCACTGAATAGCGAAAAGCCCGTACCTATCGGGTATTTCAAGGGTATGGAACTGCAAATCCAACATCTGCCTTTTGGCAACGAGTACCATGCAAGATTGGCTGGCTCTGGTACATATAGCACTCAGCTGGGAGCTGATGTGCGGGGCAATCTGACACGCCTTTCCAATTTGGCAAATGGTATTGAACCGAGCATTGAAAAGACCCGCAATATGCAAATCCAGTTGGAACAGCAGCTTGCCAGCGCCGAGGAAGAAGTCAAGCGGCCATTTCCACAGGCAACGGAACTGACTGAAAAGAGTAAGCGTCTTGCGGTGCTGGAGGGACTGCTGAACATGAACGACAAAGACATTGTGACCGACACCGAGCCGGAACAACAGTGTCAGACCGACAATCGACAGCGTGGACAGGAGGAACGATAAATTTTATGATTAAAGGCAGAAAGACCAATCGTATACGCGACCACCCCAAGGATGAAAGGAGTAGTTTTTATGAAAAAATCTATTGTTGCATTGGGCATGGTATTGGCGCTGTCCGGGTGTGCAGCGGCAGCGGATGAAACTCTTGCGGCTGAACCGGCTGCACTGGTGGAAATCTCACCGGCCACCGAAGAAACTGCGCAGTCGGTGGAAGCTGCTGCAACTGCCGAACCTGCGCAGACAGCAACCCCTGAGCCGACACCCGAACCGACACCCGAACCGACACAGGCCCCCACGCCCGCGCCGACAGCAGAGCCTACGGCAGTCCCCACCGCAGAACCTACGCAAGCCCCGGTGGAGGAAACCGTAACCGCCACTCCGGCACAGGTTAGTATGAGTTATGGTGCGGTGCCGTTCGACCTTGCAGCCGGTACGGAGCAATGGTGGAGCATCGACAGCAGCGACAGCACATACTGGGCCGTGCAGGAGAACATCAACGCCATCCGTGCGGCGTCGGGACTTTCCCCGCTGGCAATGGACGGTGGGCTGAGCGCGGCGGCAGATGCCCGCTGCGAGAGCTTTGTCGCGGGCGGTGCGTTCGACCACAGCGGCATGACCACCCGCAGTGAAATCTGCGCAGCCGGTCCTATCGGCTCGGCCAGCAGCGTATGCAGCTATTGGCAGAACAGTCCTGCCCACTATGCCAACATCACCAACGCCAGCTTTACGAGCATGGGTGTGGCCTGTTGGTTTTGCTCCACCGCCGAGGGGCAGTATACCTACTGGACTGTTACCTTCAACTAAAACTCCTACTTGTTTTCATACACAAATTATGATATAATTTCTGTATGAAAGAGAGGTGCTATCTATGCCGAACATTCGTTCCAGCGCAGATTTAAGGAACAACTACAATGACATTTCCTCTTACTGCCATGCCTACAACGAACCGGTCTTTATTACCAAAAACGGTAAGGGCGACCTTGCCGTTATGAGCATGGAAACCTATGAGGAAATGGCGGGCCGCATTGAACTGTACAGCAAGCTGCAAGAGGGCCTTGCCGACGTGGAAGCCGGGAACACGCGCCCCTTTGCCGATGTTATGGCTGATTTGCGCCACCGCAGGGAGCGCAGATGAAATACAACATTCATGTCACCCAAGCCGCCGAGCGCGATATGGCGAACGCCTACGACTATATCGACCTTGTACTGAAAAATCCAACTGCCGCCGACAAGCTGTTGGATGTGGCCGACGAAAAAATCGGAGCACTGGCAGAATTCCCGCACAAATTTGAAGTCGTTTCCGACAAACTGCTTTCCCTATGGGGAATCCGCTTCACCATCGTTATGAACTACCTTGCGTTCTATACGGTGGACGATGCCACGCAAACGGTGCATATCGTGCGGTTTCTCTACGGCAAAAGCAACTGGATCACCATTCTGAAAACAGAGGCAGCAAACGGAAGTTTGCCGGTGTTCTCATAACCGAATATTTTATCTGGGCGCTCACTTTTGTGGGCGCTTTTTCTATTGGAGGAAAACATGATTTATGACGAACTTATTGAAGAATTAGCGTTGACCCTGCTTACAAAGGCAAGGTATGAGGGCTGTATTAGCGTTATAGACGGTTTCTCCCAGTGCGAGGAGGATAAAACTCGCATAGAGTATCCTGTTGACGCTGTTATGCGCATCATGCCGGTGGGCAGCGAAATCTGGCCGGAAGAGTGCGAACCGTTACTGAAAAAAATTGGTGCTGAAACGATTGGAGACGTTGCCGATTATCTGAACAAAAACGAATCCGAAAATTCAAGTGCCGATGATGTTCTTTCTACTGCATTGCTCAAAATCTGCTATGAAAATATGGACATGGACGGCAAGATGGTATTTTGGGAAGATATGCTTGAAAACAACTCCTTGGAATGGAGAGATGTTGAATGATTTGCATACACGAAGTGATTTATTCAGTATGCAGTCGTAATTTTTGTGGGATCTTATCTGCTTCGGAGGATTTTATGACGCACGATGAAATGATGAGTCTGTTAGCCAACACATTGGCAGATGCAGCCGGACACGCTGGCTGTTTACCTATTTTGGACTGTTTCAGCCCGCATCCGGGAGAGGAAGTAACCGTAAGCATTCCTATGTGTGACGACACGGTGGATATTGTGCTGGAAGATCTCGATTTTCCGCACGAGTGGGAAGAATTGTTGGAGAACAGCGGTGCAGATACTATGGGCGACCTTGTTGATTACCTGTGCTATTGTTCGCAAAACAATATTTCTCTTGCCATTTCCCCTGAAGATGAGGAAAAGCTGTATGCAACGCTGATTGATGTCTGCTATGAAAATATGTCTTATGACAGGCAGGTCGATTTTTGGCGTCATGTGCTGGAAACCAATTCTTTGGTGTGCGAGGTAAAAGAATGACCCCGCAGGAGCAGCTCTGCGAAAAAATGCGGGTGGAGCAGAGCGCCTATTGCCTATGGCTGACCGCACAGCCTCCAGAAGAAATTCTACACCACGCCTACGAGTACAGCGTCCGTGAGGACATTATTCTTGCAACGGAAGAAATGAACCTCACCCTTGCACAGGTGCGGGCGCTGCTGAAATCTCCCGCGCCGCTGGCGGATGTGTATAAGGATTTTTCCAAGCTGGAAACCGATTATATGAGCATTGTGGCTCAGTGCGTGGAAGACCGCGCAGATGACTTGCTGAAAAAGGAACAGCAGCAGAACCCACCCAAAGTATATCGACAGTCCGTCACTTATGCCCGCGAACACGGCGAATTGCAGCAGTACCATGCGTCTTGCCACTTGAATGAAAGGTGTCGGGACGAGATTGACGCAGCGCTTGCACAGCGCTTTGATGGTTTGCGGCTGGGCGCTGGCGCTGTTGAACAGGTAGTGACAGAATATGGTTTGGAGCGCACAAAATATGTGTTGGCAGCGGCCATTCAAACCCGTGATGGAGATGGTCGCATTTCTCGCACAAATAGAGAATGGGCAGATTCCATTCGCACGATCAAAGATATGGATCGCCGTGGATTTGACCGTTCCTGTTACTACGCTGACCTACAAGCGCATACCTGCCTATTGGACGGTTTTGTAAACCAAGTGCGAAAATTTGAAAAAGCCAAAGCCCAGCCCGCTCAGGATACCCCCGAAAGGTAACCGCAGCGTCTGCATTTTGCAGGCGCTTTTTTTCGTGAAAAAATCTCTGTTTTGAAAGGATTTCACAATGAAAGAAACACATTATAAATTAAAGCACCGCGTTACCGCGCTGTTTGCGGCGGCGGTAATGCTCTGCTCCATGCTGCCCGGTGCGGCGTTTGCGGAGGAACCCACACCGCAGCCCACCGAGGAAACCGCGCAGATGGAGCAGCAGACCGAGCCGTCTGAAACAGACAACGGCCAGACCGATGAGAGCAGCCCCGACCCCGGCGAGGATGTAACCGAAGCCACCCCGGAAACGGCAGAAGAGCAGCCCGCTGAAGAAGAAATCCCTGCTGCCGTTGTCGGCGCGGAACTGTACACTGACTTGCCCGATGAACCCATCGGCTCCTATATCGGCAGCGAGGGTCTGCCGGTTGCCACCGGTGAAACTAAAATCGGCATTTCCGAGTGGCCCGAAAGCCAGCTGGAAGAAGGCGGCAGCTATCTGACTGCCGTTGCACTGGACAATGACGGCCTTACCATGGCCGCGCCCCTGCTGGATGGCGCAGACTATGCCATTGTTCCCATTCTGGCACAGGTGGAGTACCCCGCCGATGGCAGTTCCCTTGATCTGATTCTGCCGGACAGCGTGACCCTGCTGGACTACTACGGCGCGCCCGCCGAGGATGCTGAAAGCCTGCTGCACAACGAATACAGCGAAACCTCCGCTGCGGTGCTGGGTGTATATGTGCAGGCAGATGCGAATTTTACCGCGCAGTTGGTTTACACCGCACCCGATGGCAGTACACTGACCAAAACCCTACAGGTAGCCATCGACCGCAATGCGACTGCCGAATATCCTTTCCCCGACAGCGAAATTGCCGCCTTTGCCGAGCGCCCCACCCCTGCGGTAACAAGTGGCAAGATCACCAAGGTTGCCAAGGTCAACGGCACTTGGCTGATTTGGTTCAACGGCGAACCCGCCTACTGCTGCACCCCCGGCGCAGACGGCCAGCCCAAGAACTGTCCAACGTACACTTATGTCAATACTTCTATGGTTGGCGCAGACCAGTATGTACCCGGCGACCACTATGGCAACCAGTACAGAATCTGGGGCGGTTTAACCCAGCTTTCGCTCGGTATGCAGGAGCTCCCTCCGGTTGCGCTCTCCGCAGAAGCGCCGAGTTTGCTGGATTCCTGCCGCACGATCTATACAGATGCGCAGATGCAGATTATCGAGAATTATCCTGACAGCACTGCCGCCAAAATTCTTATTGGATCCGCGCAGACGCTGTTGGAGGGCACAGACGCTTACGCATCCGCCCGCGGCTACTATACCTATATTTATCAGCCGGGCCGCGCGGGCTGGCAGACTGTGGCTGTGATTGGCCCCGAAATCTCCGATGACGAACCGAACCCCAAACCCATCGTGCAGGAAATTTACGCCAACTGGGAAGCCCCTGCGCAGACCGCAAGCGGCAGCTTTGATTTTGACTACGGTATCATCACCAACAAGGTGCAGCTTAAAACCACCGAGAAAGTGGACGGCGCGACCATCGAGATTGAACCCATCACCAAAAGCGGTACTATTGACGGCGGCACTTGGAATATTTCTCCCGCAGATAAACAGAGCGTTACCACTGCTGGCCACACCAACGATGACAATTTTCAAAACAATGGCGGTGCTGCATCTGCAAGTTGGACGCTGCACTACTCCGTAAGCAAAACCACCGACAGCCGCAACGGACGAGTAGGCCCCTACACCACGCAGGACGAAGCCGATGCAGCCGCCGACAGCGCCCGCGATGCTGCGATTGCCAAGTTGCAGGGCGAGGCCCAGCGCATGGTGGACAATGCGGTTGCATCTGCAAAGGCAGAACTGGCGAACGTCAAATTCCGCTATGAGGAAGTGGGTGTTCCATACGGTTTTGCAATGTATTGGGGCAGCAACGGCAGCAACCAGACCATTTCTGTACCGGCCAATTCCAACAACGCCTATCTGATGAAAAACGATGAATGGTCCTTGCAGGTCAACATCAAGAAAACCGACAGTGAAACCGGCAATCAGATTGCTGCCGATGCGCAATATGAGATTTTCCAGTGGGATACTGTAACAGGCAAATACCAGCCCACAGGCGGCTACAACACTTACAGTGTTCAGCGCCAAGGCGATGGCACTTATGCGGTCATCAACAGTGCGGCCTATGCAACCACGGATTCCATGCGGCATACGCTCTACTACACCCAGCGCAATGCGGGCAAGTTTATCATCGTGGAAAGCAAAGCGCCCACAGGCTATTTTGGCGATTGGACAGACATCAATCATCCCGGCATCGCTAACACTCCGCTGGGCAAGCGCGGTTACTATATCGAAATCACCGAGGACAGCGACAATTCTGTAATCTGGCTGGACAACGCTGACTATAATGCCGACATTGCCGCTACCGACAAAGGCGGCACCAAACTTGTCACCAGTACGGGCGTGGAAACCACCGTTACCATCTACGACACTGCCAAGGACCCCAGCCGTACTTATAACACCGACAATAGCGGCAAGGCGGCCAATGAGGACAGCTACACAATCACGCCCTCAGACGGCGTTATGAAAAATGACCGTACCTTGGGCGAAATCAGCATCTCCAAGGTTGACCTCGATGCCGTGCGGTATGTGGGCGGCAGCACCGCCCACGGCACAGCCCTTGCCAGCGGGCAAACTCACGGCGATGCCTCGCTGGACGGCGCGGTGTATGACCTCTACGCCGCCGAAGATATTACGCACCCCGATGGCGTGACCGGCGTGGTGGACTACTCCAAAATCGTGGATGCAGACGGCAATCCCATCTGGCACACCACAATCCGCGACAACAGCGGGCAGTGGGTGTCTGATTATTTACCCGTTCTGAAAAAAGACCACCTTGTAGCCAGCGCTAAAATCGAGAATGGCTGGCTGTGCTTCAGCAATTTGTACCTCGGCAAATATTATGTCGTAGAGCGCTCCACCGGTGTGGTTATCCCGCTGCGTGACGGCGCTCTTGCTGTTTCCGGCACCTATCCCACCGTGGACAGCCGCACCAAGGCAGCCACCGGGCAGACCGCCGCGCTTGCCAAGAACGGCAGCGGGCAGTACACGGATTGGGTGTACAAGAACCAGTTTTCTACAGTCTCTAAAGGTAAAGCGTTGGATGGCTCTTGGACTTACGATGCCTATTACCTGTCCTTTGCAGATGGCTACCTCTGCGATGAGCATAATTACTACATCACGCCTGCCTATTCTGATGAGGGTTGGTATGTAGAAAAGACCACCTTTGCCGACAACCGACAGGCAGCCGGTGAACAGATCGACAAGACCAGTTACAGCGCCAATTACCACATCCATGCTGACAATGCACTGGCCGAGAGCCAAGACCAAGTAGCAAAAGGCAATGTGGAAATCAGTAAAATCGTATCCTCCAGCGGCCAAAGCAACGGACTGGAACTGGAGGGCGCAGGCTTTACATTCTTCCTTGTGTCCGACCTGTCCAAACTGAAGCAGTTTGAGCAGACCCGCAGCGGCAGCTACACCCTGCAAAGCATTTTGGATGCCTACATTGATAAGACCTACGATAACGAGCATCCGAAGTGGGATTTTTCTGCGGAAACGCAGGCCATCGCAAAGACCTATGAGGTCAACGCTGACGAAATTGACGCGTACAACAAAACGCTGACTGCCGCAGGAGAAAACAAAAACGGCAAGGGCAA
>OJRE01001031.1_pt1 | contig 11233 bp, 9 predicted proteins | sample 1599111 | NCBI WGS metagenome assembly OJRE01 (sample SAMN03922530, study PRJEB24848) | human gut metagenome | isolation source: stool sample | host: Homo sapiens | place: Germany | collected 2010-05
AAGATGCGCACATCCCGGACCATGGAGATGCGGTGCCGCCCTTTTGCAGTGCTGTTGAGCAGCTGTTCGATGTACCGATCGGTCTGACGGGCGTTGAGCCGCCGCTTGGCAATGTTGATGAGCGCCTCGCTGCGGCGGTTCTCCGGCAGGCGCAGCACGGCCCGCGCGTGACGCTCGGTGAGGTTGTTGTCCAGCACGAACTGGCGCTGGTCCCCCGTGAGCTGCAGCAGGCGCAGCTTGTTGGCCAGTGTGGGCTGCGCCATGCCCAGCCGCTTGGCGGCCTCGGCCTGGGTGCAGTCCCACAGCACCAGAATGTCCCGCAGGCCCTGCGCCTGCTCAAAGGGGTTCAGATCGGTGCGCTGAATATTTTCCAGCAGGCCGAGGGCCGCCGTCTGCTCATCGGCATAGCTGCACAGGATGGCCGGAATGGTGGTCATCTGGGCCAGCTTGCAGGCGCGCAGCCGCCGCTCCCCTGCCACCAGCTCGTAACCTTCGGCTGCTTTACGCACCGAGATGGGCTGCAGCAGACCGTTTTCACGGATGCTCTGGGCAAGGCCTGCCAGCTCCTGTTCCTCAAAGGTCCGGCGCGCCTGGAACGGCGACGGATGGATTTGGTCGATGGGCAGGAAATAAATTTTTCCGGCGGACTTCTTCCGTTCAAACATAACACGGCTCCTCCTTTTTTGCGGCATATCTGGGTTTGTTTTCCACGCTTTCCCGGGAAAATGTGGAAAAGTTGGTTCAGAGCCAGTGTACCACACAAACAAAAACCCTGCCAGAAATTTCGTTCGGCAGGGTTTTGCATATTTTGTTCGCTATTCCGTTATTTCAGCGGGCTTTTGGCGATTTTTCCGCCGTTTCTGGGGTAGGCTGTCGGAGTTTGCGAAATCTTTTGGCACAAAATCAGGGTGCGGGTGTCGCCGCCGGGCAGGTGCAGGGTGCGGGTCTCCTTGTAGGCACCGCCCAGTTTTTTGATGGCCCCGCGGGCCGCGGCCAGCTCCTCTTCTCCGGAGGCGCCCTTCATGGCCAGAAAGTTTCCGCCCACCTTGACCAGCGGCAGGCAGTATTCCGCCAGCATGGGCAGGGCCGCCACCGCGCGGGCTGAAGCCAGGTCAAACTGCTCCCGCCACACCTTGCGGGCGGCTTCCTCTGCGCGCTCCTTGGCAAACTCCACGCCGGTCAGGCCAAGCTGGGCACAGGCGTACTTCAAGAACTCCACCCGCTTGCCGGTGGGCTCCATAAGGGTGAGTTCCAGTTCCGGCTTGTAGATCTTGGTGACGATGCCCGGGAACCCGGCACCAGCGCCCACATCCACCATGCGGCCGGCTACTTCCGGCTGGCTGGCAAAGAGCAGGCTGTCGAGGAAATGCTTGTCCTCGATGCCCTCGGGGTCGGTGATGGCGGTCAGGTTGACCTTCTGGTTGTAGTCCACAAGGATCTGTGCAAAGGCGTCCAGCTGGTCCAGCTGGGTGCCGGTGAGGGCAATGTTCCATGTGGAACACTTGGCCTCCAGCCGCTGTTTGTCGATCATAGGTTTTGATTCCTTTCTGTTGTTCTGGATCAGGTGTGGGCCGCCAGGGCGATGCTCAGCTGTGCAACATCCGACGGCGACACGCCGGGGATGCGGCTGGCCTGGCCCAGGTTCTTGGGCCGGATGCGGGCCAGCTTCTCGCGGGCTTCCAGCGTCAGGCCGGTGAGGTCCGCGTATTCAAAATCTTCCGGGATCAGGGTCTTTTCGTGGCGGGCCACCTCCCGGATCATGCGATCCTGCCGGGCAATGTAGCCTGCGTATTTGATCTCGGTCTCCAGCCGCTCCGCCAGCATGGGCGTGATCCCCTCCCCCCAGCCGATGACCCCGGCCACAAGGTCGTAGTGGATCTCCGGGCGGCGCAGCAATTCTTCGGCAATGCCGCCCTCGGCTGCCGGGGCCAGCCCGGCCGCCGTCATGGCGGCCTGCAGGTCGGCAGTGCGCAGGTGGGCGTCGTGCAGGCGGCGGCGCTCCGCTTCCAGAATGCTCTGGGTGTGCTGGTACTTTGCCCAGCGGTCGTCCTGCACCAGACCATATTCCCGGCCGATGGGGGTCAGGCGGGTGTCGGCATTGTCCTGCCGCAGGGTCAGCCGGTATTCGCTGCGGCTGGTCATCATGCGGTAGGGGTCCATGACGCCCTTGGTCACCAGATCATCCACCAGGGTGCCAAGGTAGCTGGTGTGACGCGGCAGGATAAGCGGTTCTTTGCCCAGCGCATTGCGGGCGGCGTTCAGACCGGCCAGCAGGCCCTGTGCGGCAGCTTCCTCGTAGCCGGAAGTGCCGTTGAACTGCCCTGCCCCATACAGGCCCCGCACCACCTTGCTTTCCAGCGTGGCTTCCAGGCTGGTGGGGTCTACACAGTCGTATTCGATGGCATAGGCCGGGCGCAGGATCTCGATGTGCTCAAAGCCTTTGATGCTGCGGTAGAAGGCATTCTGTACGTCCTCCGGCAGACTGCTGGAAGCACCCTGCAGGTACATTTCCTCGGTGTTCTCTCCGCAGGGCTCCACAAAGATGGGGTGGCGGTCCTTGCCCGCAAAGCGCACCACCTTGTCCTCGATGGAGGGGCAGTAACGCGGGCCGACACCCTCGATCATGCCGCCGTACAGCGGGCTGCGCTGGATGTTGTCCAGAATGATCTTGTGGGTCTCCGGGTTCGTGTAGGCGATCCAGCATTCCACCTTGTTGTGCATGGGGGCGTCGGTCATGAAGCTGAAGGGCTGCAGCTCGTTGTCCGGGTCACCAGGCTGACACTCCAGCCGGCTGAAGTCGATGCTGCGCCGGTGCACACGGGCGGGGGTGCCGGTCTTGAACCGCCGCAGGGGCAGACCGGCAGCCTTCAGGCTCTCGGTCAGGGCATTGGCCGCGTGCATGCCGTCCGGGCCGGAGGCATACCAGGCATCGCCCACAAAGATCTTGCCGCCCAGATTGGTGCCGGTGGCCAGCACCACGCACTTGGCGGTGTACTCGCCGTTGAGCTGGGTAACGATGCCCTTCACCCGGCCGTTTTCCACCTCAAGGCCCACCACCTCGGCCTGATGGATGGCAAGGCCGGGGGTAAGCTCCAGTGCGTGCTTCATGTATTCGTGGTAGCGTTTGCGGTCGGTCTGCACCCGCAGTGCGTGCACCGCAGGGCCCTTGCCCTTGTTCAGCATCCGGCTCTGCAGGTAGGTGGCATCCGCCGCCAGACCCATCACGCCGCCAAGGGCATCCAATTCACGCACCAACGTTCCTTTTGCAGTGCCGCCGATGCTGGGATTGCAGGGCATATTGCCGATGGCATCCAGACTCATGGTGAACACGGCGGTCCTGGCGCCCAGTGTGGCAGCGGCGTGGGCCGCTTCGATGCCGGCATGCCCGGCACCGATCACAATGACATCATACTCTCCTAAATGGTTCATATACTTTCGGGTTTCCTCTAACATTTGATTTGAAATGCCCTCCGTTTTACTCTGGGCATTTTCAGCGGAAGAATTATTTTAAATTTCGGGTTACAGGAAAGTCTGCGGACTTTCCTGTAACCCATTTTCACGGGTGGGGTCATAACGGGAAACGGCAGCAGCAGCGCTCGCTCCCCCGGGGGGAGCTGTCGCGCAGCGACTGAGGGGCTATCAATCGGCGGAGCCGGAAAAAACGGTTAAAAGATCTTCACGCCGAACAGGCGTGAATCTTCAGTTTTTTCCGGTGTAGCCCACTGCTTTGGGGTTAAAAGGGGCGTGCAGCCCCTTTTTCGTGGCTCCAGCGCATCGAAATCGCTGTAACCTTGCTGTGCTGAACGCACAGCATTTGCTGCACAAACCGGTCTGCGACTTGAAAGCCCCACTGGGGCTTTCATGCCTTGCAGGCACCGCCGCACTTTTCTTCTCTTTTGGTGTCAAAAGAGAACATTCCCGCCCTTATTTCCCCACGCAGAACCGCTCGAACACCTGTTCGATGACGGCTTCCGAAGCGTTCTCACCGGTGAGCTCACACAGTGCGTCCAGCGCGTCATCCACGCACACCGACACGGCGTCCAGCCCGAACCCGGCCTCCACGGCCTCCCGTGCACCCGTTACGGCATCCCGCGCCCGCAGGGCCGCCGACAGCTGCCGCTGGCCGGACAGGCTGGCCGCGGGGGGGTCGATCTGGCTGGTGCCCAGCAGGCGCGCCACGGCAGCCGCAATGACCTTGCGGCTGCCCTCCTCCTGACAGCACACCGGCAGCACCATGGCAAAGTACGGGGCGATGAGCTCCGCATCAAATTGCGTGGGTTTATCTTCCTTGTTCACCAGGGCAATGGCCGGGCGGCCCGCACAGCGCCGGGCCAGCTCCAGATCCTCCCGGGTAGGCGGCTCCGAGCCATCGAACACCGCCAGGATCAGGCCAGCCTCTTCCAGTTTCTTCCAGCTGCGGCGGATGCCCTCCGCTTCAATGGCGTCCTCGGTCTCGCGCAGACCGGCGGTGTCAAAGAGGTTCAGCCGGATATCCCCCAGCTGCACCGCCTGCTCTACCACGTCGCGGGTGGTGCCTGCCACCGGGGTGACGATGGCACGGTCGAACCCGGCCAGCAGATTCAGCAAGGTGGACTTGCCCGCATTGGGGCGGCCCACGATGGCACAGTCCACGCCCTCGCGCAGGACGGTGTCCGCCTGATAGTTGCGGATCAGCCCGTCCAGCGTCTCCTGCACGCTGCCCAGAACGCTGCGCAGATGGGCTTCGTCCAGCTCCGGCACATCTTCCTCCGGGAAATCCACCCAGGCTGCCAGATGGGCCTGCAGGGCGGTGAGGGCATCCTTCTGTTCCCCGATCTTGCGGGCCAGCGCACCGGACAGGGCCGCATTGGCCAGCGCTGCCCCCTGCCGCCCGTCGGCCGAGATCAGGTCCATGACCGCTTCGGCCTGCGTCAGGCCCAGTTTGCCGTTCAGGAACGCACGGCGGGTGTACTCGCCGGGGGCCGCCGGCTGCGCACCGGCTGCCAGACAGGCCTCCACCAGACGGCGTGCCACCGCACTGCCGCCGTGGCAGGAAAGCTCCACCACATCCTCGCCGGTATAGCTGTGGGGCGCACGGAAAAACAGAGCCACGCCCTCGTCAAATTTCTCGCCGCCGTCCACAAAATGGCCGAACAATGCCGTGTAGCCTTTTGCCTGCGCCACCTTTTTGCCCGGGTTTGCCGGGCGGAACACCCGCTCTGCCACGGCATAGCTCTGCGCACCGGACAGGCGCACCACCGCGATGCCGCCCGCACCGGGGGCTGTGGCAATGGCTGCAATGGTCGATCCCTGCATAGTTGTTCCTTTCCGCCCGGGGCCTTGGCCGCCGGGGCAATGGGGTGTTGGGGGCCTCCCGGCGGCCAGGGCTGCCGAGAGAACGCACTTTCGGATTTTACAGCTTATTTTACCACGTTTTTTCGCAAAAAGATACACCCACCGATGGGTTTTTCCACATCTTCCGAAATCTTGGTGGAAAAACGCAGAAGAATTATTTTAATTTTGTGGTACCGGAAAGTCTGCGGACCGCCTGGGGCAGCATTTTCACGGGAGGGGCCGCTATCCGGGGGAACCCTCTCAGGCTCGCTATGCTCGCCAGCTCCCCCGAGGGGGGAGCTTTTATGCATCTATTGGTCAGCTGTAATAGACCTCCCCCTTTCGGGGGAGGTGGCACGGCGTAAGCCGTGACGGAGAGGTTTTTTTCCTGGCCGTCTGCGCTCTTTTTCGGACAGCCTCTCCCACACACACAACAAAGCCGGGCGGCCCATTACGGACTGCCCGGCTTTGTGTTAAAAGATCCTGTTACAGCTCGATCTTGCCAAAGCTGAAATCGGCAAAATCATCCACACGCTCGGTGCGCTTGGGTGCCACCGGTGCGGCAGTCTCGGCATCGCGGGGCGCATAGGTGCGCTCCGGCACACCGGAAGGACGGGGCCCACGGTTGCCGCCGTTGCGGCTGCCGCGGTAACCGCCGCGGCTGCCGTTGCGGTCGCCGTGCTCCGAACGGCTGCCGCCGCGATAGCCGCCATTGCGGTTGCCGCCGGGGCGGCGTCCGTTGCCGGGGCGGCCGCCGCGGGGACGGCGCTCGCCGTAGGTGTTCTCGGTCTGGGCATCCGGTGCGGTGGAGTAGATGACCACGCGGCGGTCACGGCCCTCGCCCTTGCTCTCGCTGCGGACCCCCTCCATCTTGCTGATGGCAGAGTGGATGATGCGGCGCTCGTAGGGGTTCATGGGCTCCATGGCAAAGCTGCGGCCGGTCTTGCGCACCTTGGCACCAATGCGCTGTGCCAAGGCAGTCAGGTCGCTCTCGCGCTTGTCGCGGTAGCCGGCCACGTCCAGACCCAGCTTGATGTAATCGCCTTCCAGACGGTTGGCCACCAGGCTTGCCAGATAGGACAGGCTCTCCATGGTCTCGCCGCGGCGGCCGATCAGGGCACCCAGGTGCTCACCGTCCAGACGGATGATGGTGGCTTCGCCCTTCTGCACGGCGCTGAAGGTCACGTTCTCCACGCCCATCTTGGCAATGACTTCCTGCAGGTACTCCACAGCAGCCTTGACCTTGGCGTTCTCTTCGATCACGATGGGGACCTCGGTCTCCTCGTCTGCGGCTTCGGCAGCAGCCGGGGCGGCCTGCTCTGCGGCAGGCTGCTCAACCTCGGCAGCCGGTGCTTCCACCGGTGCGGCAGGCTCTTCCACGGGGGCAGCGGGAACTTCCGGGGCAGTCTCCTGCACCGGAGCCGGGGCTGCGGCGGGCGCTGCCGGAGCATCGGGTTCTTCCACGCTCACGCATACCTTGGCAGGGGTGGTTTTCAGGCCCAGGAATCCGGTTTTCTGGGGCATCTCCAGCACTTCATAGCTGACATTCAGATCATCGGCCTGTACGCCCAGCAGAGCGCAGGCTTTTGCGCGGGCTTCATCGACCGTCTTGCCGGTCGCTTCCTGCTTACGGATCATAACCGTTCGTCCTCCTTTATTCTTTTATTCCTTGTCCTGCTTGTTCAGCTCACTCAGCGGCACGGTGCGCTCGTCCTTGTAGCGCTCGGCATCCAGCTTGCGGGCATACTCCAGGCGGCGCTTGTTCATCTCGCTGGCCGAGAGGTTCTTCTCGGTGACCTTGCCGGTCTTGGGGTCGGTGACCTTCACGGTGGTGCTCTTCACGCCGCGCTTCTGCTGCTTTTTCTTTTCTTCGATCTGAGCTTCCACTTCCTTGCGCATCTTCTCGGGGTCATAGACCTTCCGCATGGCCTGGGTCTGCACGGTCATGACGATGTTGGAGATCACATAGTACAGAGAGAATGCCAGAGGATAGGTAAAGCAGAAGAACAGGTACATCAGGGGCATCAGGTACATGGTCACCTTCATGCTGCCCTGCATCTGCTGGCCGGAGGCCTTCATGCTGATGTGGGTGGACAGGAACATGGTGATCACCGACAGCAGGGGCAGCACCAGGTCCAGAGACAGGCCGATCTGGGGCACCCGGGTCAGGTCGATGCCCAAAAAGCTCATGTGCTGGCTGAACTCGGTGATGGTGGCGATCTGTGCCTCGGTAAAGCACTGCAGCAGGCCGCTGTTGCCGGCCAGCACCTGGGCAATGATGGTGGTGTCACGGGTAATGGCGGTAAAGGCCACGCCGGAGGCCGTCAGGGCCTCACCGGCAGCAGTCAGGGCAGCGGCGCTGATGTGGAAGATCCGCTCCAGGGGGTTGTACACCACGCCGATAACGCCGAACATCACCAGGAAGTTGAGCAGCATGGGCAGGCAGCCGGCAGTGGGCTTGTAGCCGTAGTCCTGCTGCAGCTTCATCAGCTCTTCCTGCTGCTTTTCCGGCTTATCCTTGTACTTGGTCTGGATGTCCATGATCATGGGCTGGAAAGCGGACATTTTGGCCATGCTCTTCTGCTGGCTGAGCTGCAGGGGGATCTTGACGATGTTGATCAGCAGGGTAAAGAGGATGATGTCCCAGCCATAGTTGGGGAGCAGCTTGTAGATCCACTCCATGACATAGCCCAGAGGCCCGCTTAGGATGTAAAAGAAGTTCATACCTTTGTCCATTCTGCCCCGCCTGTGGCACGGGACGTGTTATTTTTTATCGTAGGACACACCGCCCACAGTGCGATGCGTCACAAGAAGCTGAAATTGCAGCGGGCAGGCCAGCGGGGAGCTTTCTCCTCGGACACGAATCGGGCCATTCCATCGCCCGCCCTACTGCCTGCGGCAGCAGGGTCCCACCCCAGCGGACGGTCCTCGGAGAAACTCCCCGCCGTCCTGCCGGTAACGTTCTAGTTTGCTTTATGCCGGTTTTTAAACAGTTCTGACGGCTGCAGCCTGCGGGCGGGGTTCGTCCACTTCCCTGCTTCCGGCACCGGGTCGTAGCCCCATTTGCCCAGGGGGTTGCACCGGGCGATGCGCCAGGCTCCCAGCAGGATGCCCTTGATACAGCCGTGGGTCAGGATGGCCTGCATGGTGTAGTTGCTGCAGCTGGGGGTGAACCGGCAGCTGCGGCCGATCCATGGGCTGAGGGTATACTGATAGGCCCGGATGGGCAGGCACAGGGCCCTGCGGCAAGCTGCCTGCAGGCGGTTCATGCCTTTGCCTTCTCGTCCGCTGCCGGCTTTTTACGGGCCGGAGGCAGGGTGGCGGGCGGCGGTGCGTCCGGCTGCTTTGCCTTGTCCGGCAGGCCGGCCTGGGCAAACAGCTTTGCCACGATGCTGCTGAGCTGCCAGCTCTTGAGCCGCGGGGTCATGCCCCGGGCCACGAATACCAGATCGTAACCGCCGATGTTGTAATCCAAATGCTCGTCGATGGCGGCCTTCATCACACGGCGGGCGCGGTTGCGCTGCACGGCGTGGCCGATCTTCTTGGTGGCGGTCAGGCCCACGCGGGTGCGTTTGCCGCGGGTCTTGAGCACATACAGCACCAGAGCCTGGTTCACATAGGATTTGCCGCGGGCATACACGCGGCCAAATTCGTTGTTGCGGCGGATGGGACGGTAGCGCATTGCTTCGGCGTCTCCTTTCTCTTCTGCCCGGCACCAAGCCGGGTGCACAAAGCAGATTCTTTAGCCAGTATATCAGAATTTTTTCGACTTTAAAAGGCCCCCATGGGCTTTTTGCGAAAAATTTTTCCGGTTTGCCGGAATTTTTCAAATAAAATAAGACCACCGATCCAGAATCAGCGGTCTTTTGTGCGCATATTGGGTTCTGCGCCGGATCTCGTCATAAAACGCGGGATCAGACAGTCAGGCTCTTGCGGCCCTTAGCACGGCGAGCATTGATGACCTTGCGGCCGTTCTTGGTGCTCATGCGGGTCAGAAAGCCATGAACTTCCTTGCGATGACGCTTCTTGGGCTGAAAAGTTCTCTTCATGGTTGTATCCTCCGTAAAAACTCGTCCCCGATGATGGGGTATTTCTGGTCCCAAAATGGGGACAGGCTTGCAATTCAACAGTATATCGCACAGTATGGCGTTCTGTCAAGCATTTTTTTCGCTTTCCTGCAAACTTTTTTGTGAAAAGATTTTCAACTTTTTCACCATTCTGCCATGGAAAACTCGTCTGCCACAAGATATTGTGGCTTTTGGTCCGCCGCGCCACAACGCGAAAAACCCGACACAGGGCGGTCTTATTTTATGTATATAAAATTACCTTATAGAAATATAGACGCACAGAGATTTTTGTGGTATACTAACCTGGTATCAGCAGCATTGTTGAAAACTTCAATGGAGTGGATGTTTTTATGGATTCTTTCAAGGACGTTTTAGAGGCCGCCCAGGCGTACTGCAAAACGCAGATGGCCGAGCCGACCTATAATCTCTACATCGACGGCCTGGAGCCCATCAGCTTTGAGGACTCCAGCCACATCACCCTGTCGGTGCGCAACGACTTCATCTGCAAGATCGTCACCGACCGCTACCTGGGCCTGCTGAAGGAGGCCTTCAAGACCGTGCTGGGCTTTGACGTGGACATCACGCTGGTGGTGCCCAGCCCCCCGCCCCACGAGGTGGTGCTGGCCCAGCAGTACGAGGCGAACCCCGCCTCCCCCCAGGGCAACTACGAGTTCACCTTCGAGAACTTCATCAAGGGCCCCTCCAACCAGTTTGCGTTTGCTGCGGCGCAGGCGGTGGCGGCCAACCCTTCCGGCGCTTACAACCCGCTGTTCATCTACGGCGGCTCGGGCCTTGGCAAGACCCATCTGCTGACGGCCATCCAGACCGAGATCAAACGCACCCACCCCGACTTCGTCATCATGTATGTGACCTGCGAGCAGTTCACCAACGAGCTGATCGCCGCCATCCGCGCCGGCAGCACCGAGGACTTCCGCATGAAGTACCGCGTGGCCGACCTGCTGCTGGTGGACGATATCCAGTTCATCGCCGGCAAGGAGTCCACCCAGGAAGAGTTCTTCCACACCTTCAACTCCCTGCACGACGCCCACAAGCAGATCGTCATTGCTTCCGATCGCCCGGCCAAGGAGATCAAGAGCCTGGAAGAGCGCCTGCGCACCCGCTTTGAGTGGGGCCTGACCGCCGATGTCCAGCCGCCGGACTTCGAGACCCGCGTGGCCATCGTCAAGCGCAAGGCCGAGCTTTTGCACCTGGATCTGCCCGAGGATGTGGCCGAGTTCATCGCCAACCACCTGAAGAACAACATCCGCCAGCTGGAAGGCGCCGTGAAAAAGCTGAACGCCTACTACATGCTGGAGGGCATCCAGCCGGTGATCAGCGTGGCCCAGAACGCCATCAAGGACATCCTCAACGAGACCCAGCCCGTACCGGTGACCATCGAAAAGATCATCGGCGAGGTGTCCCGCACCTTCAACGTCTCCCCTGCCGACATCCGCGGCACCAAGCGCAACGCCAATGTGGCCTCTGCCCGCCGTGTGGCCATCTACATCCTGCGGGAGGTCACCGGCATGAGCATGGAGGAGATTGGCCGGGAATTCTCCGGCCGCGATCACTCCACCATCGTCTACTCCCTCAAGACCATGGAACGGGACATGAAGAACGACCAGCACCTGCGCGAGACCGTGAGCGACATCATCAAAAACGTCAAGGCCTGAGACAGATTTTGACGTAAAAGTCATACTCATTTCAGGGTCTCACCCCAAAATATGGGGAAAAACCGGGGTAAAATGGGGAAAACAGACCCATATCTTGTGGTAAAATCGCAAACCTTTCCACACTTTCCACCAAGTTTTCAACATTCAACCTGTCCTTTCCACATCCGCTGTGGAAAGCGA
>OJRE01001038.1_pt1 | contig 11153 bp, 6 predicted proteins | sample 1599111 | NCBI WGS metagenome assembly OJRE01 (sample SAMN03922530, study PRJEB24848) | human gut metagenome | isolation source: stool sample | host: Homo sapiens | place: Germany | collected 2010-05
CATCTTACGATTAGACACTACGTTGACAACGTTGCGCTCTATCTCACTAACGCGCTTAGAATCGACGCCGAGCACTTGACCGTCATCGTCAACGCCAAGATAAATGCTGCCACCAGAACGATTGGCGAATGAGCATACAGTCTCAAAAGTATCCGTATGAGGCAATTCGCTGCAGCGCTTGAACTCGACCATAGATGATTCACCGGCCTGCAGCACTTGCATAAGTTCATCCTGCGTCATCGCATTCCGCCCTTCATAGCGATAATTCATACATTAGGACATGGCACTTATCGTATTTTAGCATCTAATTAGTACATTAGGACATTGTTTTATGTCCTAATGTACTAATTAGGCGGCTAATTGTACTAATAATTGCACACTGATGTACTAATCCGATGATCGAATGCACTAATTGTCCGCGCAAATGCACTAATCGGATGACCGAATGTATCAATGAGACCTATAGGCAGCCGATTGGCTGACGATCAGCCCAGTCATTGGCTATCGGCCGCTAGCCAGTCAGCCGCCAACAGCCAACAGCCACCCAACTAATAGCCGCCAGCCAATCAGCCCGTCCAATCACTCCTTGTGTTCCAGTGCGGCCTTCAAATCGCGGCTACGGTAGCGTTCGCGCAGCATCGAGAATCCACCGAAGCCCACAAGCCACACCAGGCCGGCAATCGCGGAATTGCGCGTATCGTCCGCAAGGAACAACGTCAGGTAGATGAACACGAAGAACACGATTGCCACCGTATTGAGCACCTTCCAAGCGGGCATGACGAACCCGTCCGGAATGAAATCAGCGGAGCGACGGTACTTGCGGTGTGCCATCAGCGTCAGGATGTAGATGAACAGGAACACCGCGGAGCTGGCGGACGAGAACAGCACGAACGCTCCGGACACGCCGGGGATGGCGTTGACGATCGGCGACAGCAGTATCAGCGCCGCGGACACCAGGATGGCGCGGGCCGGCACCTTGCGATCGGACACCTGACCGAGCTTGTTGAGCGTCGGGTTCGGCGACACCTCGGACAGCTGGTACAGGTGGCGGCCAGCCGAGTACAGCAGCGAGTTCAGCGCGGAAGATGCGGCGGTAATCACCACGAAGAACACCAGCGCAGACGCCCAATTCAGCCCGGCATACTGGAACATCATAATGAACGGGGATGCGAAGGAGCCGTCCTTGTTCGGCTTGAACGAGGTCCACGGCACAATGCACATGATGGCCACCAGTGCGCCCACATAGAAGATGAGCACGCGCACGATAATCTCGTTGATGGCCTTGGGCAGCACCTTGCGCGGATTCTTGGTCTCGGAGACGGTGACGCCCACGAATTCAATCATCTCGTAGGCGAAGAACACCATCTGGAAGCTCATGAGGAAGGCCATCCAACCGTTCGGCGCGAACGAGAAGTTGGCGAACAGGTTGTCGAATCCGGCGTGGCCGGCCGGGCTCACGTGGTCCACGCCGTGAATCTGCACGGCTGGGTAATGGTAGCCGATCACGATCATGACCACGGCGGTGGCGATCATCGCGCAAATCAGCGTGATCTTGATCATCGAGAACCAGAATTCCACCTCGCCGAACACCTTGACGGCAATCAGGTTGATGGAGACCAGCGACACCAGGAAACACAGCTCGATCAGCCATTTCCAATGGGTCAGGTCGATGCCGAACGTGTCGAAGAAGGTGATGAAGTACGTGGAGACGGCCGTGATCTCGGTCATGCCCAGCAGCACGAGCGCGGCCCAATACGTCCAGCCGGCGAAATGCCCCCACCCGTTGCCAAGGTAACGGGTGATGAAATTGATGAAGGTGTGCTGGCTGGGGTCACGGTACATCATTTCGCCGATGGCGCGCATCAGGAAGAACATGATGACACCGACCAGAATGTACACGAAGATGATCGAGGGGCCGGTTAGCGAGATTGACTTGCCCGAGCCCAGGAACAGGCCGGTGCCAATGGTGCCGCCAATGGCGATGAACTGTACGTGGCGATTGCTCAGGCCACGCTCCATCTCGTTGGTCTGGTCCAGGCTTTCGACAGACTTGAGTTTGCCCGTAGCCTGCTGTGTACCACCATTCACATTCGTATCGGCCATACTGATTTCATTTCTCTTCTCTGCCGCCCGATTGTTACGCACCAGACGCGATACTCGTTCAAAACAAGTTCAAACTGTATCACCGAAATATGTCACGAAAACCGCTCAGCTCAAGAATACATGCGATGATACTGTAAATATTCCGCCAAAAAGTTCAATTCATCAACACCAAATTGAACTTCTACCTCTATTCCACGGACTTGAGCGAGCTGACCGGGTCTACGCGATCGAGCACTGGGTTGGTGAACAGCTGCACCAGCAGCGCGAACGCCAGCGTCGCCACCACGGCAATCGCATAGCTGTACCAGTGCACTTCCACTTCGAAATACAGCGACGGCATATTCAACGCAGCAGTCAGTAATCCGCCTATCCACCTGCCAAGCGGCAGACCAACCACCACACCCATACCGGTCAATATCATCATCTCGCGGTTCACGTAGTTGTGCACCTCGCGGTCATAGAAGCCCAGCACCTTCAGTGTGGCCATCTCGCGGATGCGTTCGGACACGTTCGTATTGGCCAACGTAAACAGCACCACCAGCGCCAGGCCGCCGGCGAGCCCCACAATCAGCGCCACCACGGCACCCATCAAATCGAACTTAAACATGGCGGCCAGATGCGCACAGCTCACGGCCTTGAGCACCGACGATTCCTCGCCCAACCGATCCGCATATTCGGCCTGTTCGGTCTCGGAACCTTTCAGCTTGGCGAGCATCGCGTTCCACGTCAAGGTCGAGGCAGTGCCATCTCCCGAAGCCGAAGACGTCACACCGTCGGCCGCAAACTTCTGGTCGTACAGTCGCTCACTGATGTACACATCAGAGCCGATGAGGTTGCGCGTCACCGCCGCAACCTTCACCTTGGCCCGCCCGCTGCCGCCATTGCTCAACGTGACGGTGTCGCCCGCATGAATATCCAACGAATTGGCTGCGGACTTCGCCACAATCACACCACTATCGTCCAGCGCTACAGTGCCGCCACCCGCTTTGCCGAAGATATTGGGCAGCTCGAACCACCCATCGTCACCGGCCTCTTCCAGCGTGACCATGTCGTTCAGTTTGTTCAACGAATTGTTGGGCACCGTCATCAGCTGCACGGTTTCGCTTTCCTGCGCCGCATTGCTCATCTCGCCACTATCCACGCGCAGATTCAGCGTTTCGGTGGTTTGGCCATCTTGTGCCACCTGCTTGCGCATCGCGGCGGCGTCATCGTCATTGGCCACCACCATCAAGTCATACTGGTAGATCTGCTCATATTGCTTGACGCCAGTCGTGTCGACGGTGTCGTTAATCGCAAATCCGCAGATAATCAGCGCTGTGCAACCAGCCACGCCGCCCACGGTCATAATCAAACGCGACTTGAATCGGAAGATATTGCGCGCAGTGACTTTGCCGAGGAAGTTCAGCCGGCTCCATACCGGGCGAATCCGCTCCAACAATATGCGAGCGCCCGCCTTCGGCGCCTTCGGGCGCATCAGCGCGGCGGGCGTGTGCCGTATCTCCTCGCGGCAGGCGAGCGCGGTGACCACGCCCACACCGACCACGAACAGCACGATGCCGGCCGAGCCGTACAGCCAGTCGTATTCAAGTCGCACACCGGGCAATATATACAGTCCCTCAATCACCACCATCAGGAATGCCGGGATGCCGAGGAATCCGACCAGCAGACCGATGCCGCCGCCGACCAAGCAGGCGAGCAACGCGAACAGCAGATACCGGCTGGACACGGCGAGTCCGCCATAGCCGAGTCCAAGGTAGGTGCCGATAAGTCCGCGATCTTCCTCGACCATGCGGGTCATGGTGGTCAGGCTCATGAGCACGGCGACCAGCAGGAACACAATCGGGAATGCGCGGCCGATGGATTCGATGGAACTGACATCTGATTTGAGCGAGCTGAATCCGTCGATCGAAGCGCGCGTCTGCACATACCAACGTGCGTTGGCCACATCGTCGATGCGCCGTTGCTGCTTGGCGAATTCGCTTTCCGCTTCGCTTCGCATCGCATCGAGTGCAGACTGCGCATCATCCAGTTTCGCCTTGCCGTCCGCGAGCTGTTGTTCGCCTTCTTTCAGCTGCCGCTCGCCTTCTTCAAGCTGCCGCTTGCCGCTGGCCAGTTGGGCGGCCTGCGCTTCAAGTTGCGCCGACTGGGTTTCGAGGGTTGCGGCATTCGCTTCGAGTTCCGCGGATTTGGTATTGAGCTGTGCCTCTCCTGCAGCCGCTTCCTGTTCCTTGGCGGTCAGTTGCGCGTTCTGCTGGTCCAAGGTGGATTGTGCGGGGGCAATGGTTTCGTTTAATGTGCGCTGCAAATCGGCTTTCTGCTGGGTCAGACTGTCTCGCTGCGTTTGCAGTTCCGTTTGCTTGGCGGCCAGCTGTTGCCGCAGCTCACTGATTGACGGCACTTCAGGCAGGGTAATGCCAAGGCGCGCGAGCAGTTGCTTGATGGCCTGCCATGTGGGTGAGTTGAGGTCGATGTTCGGGTCAAGTTGCGCCAGTAGATTGTTGGCCTGTTGAATCATGGGCAGCATCTGATCAATTTGCGCCATGCCTTGGTCGATTTGGGTAATGCCCTGTTCGATTTTCGTGCGATTGGCAGTCAGTTCCGTTTGCGCCGCATCGAGCTGTTTGCGAGCCGAGGTGAGCTGCGCTTTGCCCGATTCGAGCTGGGTGCGCGCTTCGGCTATCTGCTGGCGACCTTGCGCGATCTGTTGACGGGCCGATGCAATCTGCGCACGTCCATCGGCGAGCTGCCGTTCGCCATCGGTAATGGTTGTCCTGTTGTTCTCCAATTCGGTACGGCTATCTTGCAATGTCGTTTTGTTGGCTTCCAGCTCGGCCCAGTTGTCGTCGATCTGCTTCTGGGCTTCGTCCAGCTGCTCGTTGGCCTGGTCTTTGGCATCATCCAGTTTGCGCTGCGCGCTGGAGACGATCTGTTGACGACGGGCTTTCTGGCGTGTGGCCTGTATCTGATGTTCGATACGGTCGGCCACGGTTTTGATGGCTTCATCGTAGGCATCGGAAAACGTGTCAAAATCGGACGCACCAGTGACGGCAACCGATATCGCAGTGTATATATTGCCGGTCACGCCGTCGCTGGGTGCAAAGAACGTATAGTCCTCGGATGAGGTGGACCGGAAGGAGGTCATGCCCGAATAGCCGTCTGGATTGTTGAGGTCGCGCGGGTCGAGTACGACGCCGGTGATGGTGAGTTTCGTGGGGAACTGCGGGGATTGCTCGGCGTCGGCGTCCGTATTGGCGTCGGACTTCGCATCGGATGCCGAGGCATTGGCGGCGACACCTACCGTATCGGCATTATTGGAATCGTCAGTCTCCGTGGCCGCTACCGATATGACGGATGAAGAGGTGTCTTGTGGCGTCACAGTAATGGTGCCGCCAATCTTGAGTCCGCTATCGTTCAGGAATTGCTGCGTAACCGCCACTTCGCCGGCCTTGTTCGGCAGTTTGCCCTGCCGTATGTACGGCTGATCAAGCCCTTCGGTACCGATTTCCTGCATGGTCACGGTTTTCTTGGTGCCGTCCACCAACGTGGTCACCGTCTGAGAACGTTCGGGCTGCACGGTTTGCACACCGTCGATTCGGCGCAGTGCCGTTGCATCATCATCGGTCAGGCCGTATGTGGATAGCACCTGCAGGTCATGCAGTCCCTGCTGATCGTAAAAACGACCGGCCGCCAGAAAAGCATCGCGGCATCCGGCGTAGATGCCGGTCAGCACGGCCACGCCAAGCAGCGTGATGACGGCGATCGAGACGAACCTCTTCCAGCTGCGCAGCCAGCAACGCAACGTATCTTTGGCAAATACCGCAGAAACGCCCGCTCCTCGACCGCCGCTATCGTCGAGGTTCCGCCATTTCACAGAATGTTTCACAGGTTGTTTCACGAATCGCCTCGCTTGTTTCACGGGGCGTTTCACAGAGTGTCTTGCAGTGAGCATCGCCAATCACCTACCATTCGATATCGGCGATGGGCCGCGGCGTTGCGTTGACCTCCTCGCTGGTCACCTTGCCGGAGCGGAAGCGAATCACTTTGTGAGCCATCGGTGCAAGCGCGGAATTATGCGTGATGATCATCACGGTCATGCCTTGCGTTTGGCAAATATCCTGCAGCAGCTGCAGTACTTCCTTACCGGTCTCGTAATCGAGCGCACCGGTCGGCTCATCACACAACAGCAGCTTCGGCTTTTTGGCAATCGCGCGGGCGATGGATACACGCTGTTGTTCGCCGCCGGACAGTTGCGCTGGGAAGTTCCCCATGCGCTCCCCCAACCCGACCTTGTACAAGGTTTCCACCGGGTCGAAATGGTCGGGGCAAATCTGTGAGGCAAGCTCCACGTTTTCCAGCGCGGTAAGGTTCGGCACAAGATTGTAGAACTGGAAAACGAAGCCGATGTCGTTGCGCCGGTAGGTCACCAGTCCCTTTTTCCGCAGGCCCGTAATATCGCGCCCGCCGACCACTACGCGGCCGGTTGTGGCGGTATCCATGCCGCCCAGAATGTTCAATGCCGTGGTTTTGCCGGCACCGGACTGTCCCAGAATCACGCTTAATTCGCCTTGTTCGGCGGTAAAGCTGGCCTCGTCGAGCGCGCGAATCACACTGCTACCAGAAGGATATTCCTTGACCACATGGTCGAATTCGATATACGCCATCGCACACCTCCAACGCGCTCGTGGCAGCCACCTAGCCCCATAGGCCCCGCCAAAACTTCCTGCTATACTCAAGTAAAACAACACTGTGTCGGTTCTGCAACCAACAGTTGGATTGTGGGTTGTCGGAATTTGGGGAGAAGGCCATGGCCAAAGAATTGACGGAAAGCCGCCGCACCCGCTACACGAGACGTGCCATGCAGGACGCGCTTATCGAGTTGCTGCGCAATCAGCCGCTCGGCTCCATCACCGTTAAAGCGTTGTGCGAGCGGGCCGATGTGAATCGTTCCACGTTTTACGCGCATTATGCGAGCATCGAGGAACTGCTGCACGACATTGAAGACGAAACCATGGCCTGGGTCACCACCGCACTCGAACAGCTACTCGCCCAGCCAGATTCTGCCGGCATCGAGCATGTTATTGAGCGCATCTGCCAGTACATTGCCGACAATCGCAAGCATCTGCAGGTATTGATGAGCCCGAAAGCGGATATCGGCTTCCAGCAGCAGCTGCTGGGATTGATTTACAGCCAGCGCGGCGTAGGCGAACAGTTGCAATCTTCGGCGGGTTACCCAGCCGAGGCGCAGATGCGTATGCGATTCGCCGTGTCCGGCAGCATTGGGCTTTTGCAATATTGGCTCGCCACCGATCTCGCGGCCTCTCCCGAATCGGTGTCCCACACCATCTTCACCATGTGTATGCCTGCCACGCAGTGAACACGGTGAATTCAGTGAACTCAGTGAAGCGTGCGGTTTCATAAGCATCGCTCGCTATAGCTTCGCCTGCTCACCGGCCGCGCCCACGCCCGCGCTTGCGATAGCGCACAAATAGACGATTGACCATTTCTGAGACGATACGGCGGCATAGAATAACGAACGTTGCGCATCGCGGCAAGCCCCGCGTGCGCCAAAACCCAAGAAATGTGAGAGAAGGGCACAATGAGTACTGCTGATGCGCCTAAGAAGCCGCGCGAAACCGACGACGTGCCGGTGCCGGCCACGCTGCGCAAGTCACTGAAGAACCGTCATATCCAGCTGATTGCACTGGGCGGCGCCATCGGAACCGGCCTGTTCTATGGTTCCAGCGAATCCATCGCGCTGGCCGGCCCCTCGATTCTGCTCGCCTACTTGGTTGGCGGCTTCGCAATCTTCATGATCGTGCGCGCGCTGAGCGAAATGTCCGTTGAGGATCCGAAGGCGGGCGCGTTCAGCTACTACGCCACTCGCTACTGGTCCAAGCGCGCCGGCTTCATCTCCGGTTGGAACTACTGGTTCAATTACATCCTCGTCTCGATGGTTGAGCTGTCCGTGGTGGGCAAATTCGTAAACTACTGGTTCCCGGCGATTCCGACATGGGTGTCGGCGGCCGTGTTCTTGGTGATTATCTGCGCCGCCAACCTGCTGGGCGTCTCCAAGTTCGGTGAGTTCGAGTTCTGGTTCGCCATTATCAAGATTGTGGCCGTGATCGCCATGATCGTCGGCGGCCTGGCCGTCATCATCTTCGCTCTGCCCACCGCATCCGGCATCAAAGCGAGCTTTGCCAACTGGTTCACCTTGGAAGGGGGCTTCTTCCCGAACGGTCTCATGGAGCAGACTAAGGACGGCACCTGGACCGGCCTGTTGATGGCGCTTGTCGTGGTGATGTTCAGCTTCGGCGGCACCGAGCTCATCGGCATCACCGCCGGCGAAACCGAGGACCCTCGTCGTACGATTCCCCGCGCCACCAATGACATTATCTGGCGAATTCTCGTGTTCTACATTGGCGCGCTCGGCGTAATCATGGCCGTAATACCGTGGAACACCATCGGCGGAGACGATGTTCCCAGCCCGTTCGTGCAAATCTTCGATTCCGTGGGCATCCACGCGGCCGCCGGCATCCTCAACTTCGTGTGCCTGACCGCTGTGATGAGCGTCTACAACTCCGGCCTGTACGCCAACTCCCGCATGCTGTATTCGCTGGCCAAACAAGGCAATGCACCCGCGTATCTGGGCAAGCTCAACGCTAAGGGCGTGCCGGTGGCCGGCGTGCTGACGTCCGCCGTGATCACCGCCATCGCCGTGGTCGTGGTGTTCGTGTGGCCTGAGTTCGCGTTCAACTATCTGATGTCGATTGCCACCATCGCCGGCATCATCAACTGGACGATGATCATGTTCACCGAAATGAAGTTCCGTAAGGTGGTCGCCGCGGGCGGCGCTCCCGAGGATTCCGAACTGGCCGGCAAGTCCGGCAAGGAAGCGCTCGACGCGATTCACTTCAAGCTGCCGTTCGCTAAGGTGACCCCGTGGGTGGTGTTGGCGTTCTTGGCACTGGTGGTGGTGCTCATGTGCTTCTCCGCCAGCTACCGCGTCGCCGTCATCGCCGGCGTGATCTGGCTCGCCATTCTCTTCGCCGCCTACCAGATCACTCAGGCGAAGAGATAAGCCCATTACCATGTTTGGTAGGCCCCGATGGTCGGGGCCGGGTCGCCGGTTCCGGTATGACTTTCCTGCCCTGTCGTCGATGATCCGGGGGTGTTGTCGCCGGGAACGGGGACGCCCGATGACCGCTGATAGGAACCAGGCCGGCTACACGGACGCTTCAGGGGCGCATGGCGCAGGTCTCGTCGTAATGTGGGTGCGGCGCGGGCGTCCGGACTCCTCCGAGCCCGCGGCGACCGGAAAACCTTCATGACGGGAGGAACGATGATAACCCCGGACGACATCGACGTGTGGGTCGGCCTGGACGTGGGCAAGAGCGCGCACCACGCGCACGCCCTCGACCATGACGGGAACACCCTGTACGACAAGCCGTTGAAACAGGACGAGAAGGCCATCCGCACGATGCTGGGCAAGCTCTCCAAGCATGGCCGTGTGCTGCTGGTCGTGGACCAGCCCAACACCATCGGCTCCCTGCCCCTGACGGTGGCGCGGAACATGGGGATCGCGGTTGCCTACCTTCCCGGCACGGCCATGCGCAGGACCGCGCAGCTGCTGCCCGGGGACGCGAAGACCGACCGCAGGGACGCGCATGTGATCGCGTGGGCCGCGCTCAAGCTGCCCGAGACGCTCAGGGACGCGGGCCCGGATGACGAGACCCTCGCCGCCCTGAAGCTGCTCGCCGGCCACGACGAGGACCTCGCCCACGAATCCACCCGCCACGTCAACCGCCTGCGGAGCCTGCTGCTGCAGACCCACCCCGCGTTCGAACGCGCGCTCAAGGGCGAGAGAATCACGCGCGACGCGACGCTCGCGCTGCTCGAACGATACGGCGGGCCCATGGGCGTGAAACGGGCCGGGATCGAGGACGTGAAGGACTGGGCCAAGTCCAACGGGCTTCGCGCCGGCCGCATCATCGACGACATGTTCAAGGCGATCGGCGAGCAGACCGTCACCGTGCCCGGCACCCTCATGGCCGAGACCATCATCCCCTCCATCGCCCACGACATCAAGACGATCAGGGACCGGCGGCGCGAGGTCGACCGCCAGGTCGAGAAGCTCCTGGAGGACCACCCTCTTCTCACGGTCCTGACGTCGATGCCCGGGATAGGCGTCAGGACCGCAAGCAACATCCTGCTCGGCATCGGCGGCGACATCGCCAACTTCAAATCGTCCGCCCATCTGGCCGCCTACGCGGGCATATCGCCCGTCACCGGCCAATCCGGCACCAGCATCAAAGGCGAACGGCCCTCCAGGCGGGGCAACAAACGCCTCAAGAACGCGCTGTGGCAGACCGCGTTCGTCGCATCCACCAAACACCCGCCCTCCGTGGCCTATTACAAGCGCAAACGCGAACAGGGCAAACACCACAACGCCGCCATCATCTGCCTCGCGCGTCGGCGCTGCGACGTGATCTACAGCATGCTCAAAAACGGAACCCTCTACCAGGAACCAGCCCTCGTAGCCTGAACCGGGCCACACGGGAAAGGACGCCGGACGCCACCGGCAGGGCGAAGCGCGCCCACGACAGCCAACCGGAATCCCGACACGTCAACTCCCCAGGAGTTGACAAAAACATAGGAACACCCCCCTATTGCAAAAAACTCTCACTGACTCAACGTCAGTGAGAGTTTTTTGCAAATGAGGGGTCAGATACGGCGCTTGCGCCAGATGGTCAGGGCGATACCGGCGGCGGCGAGGACCACCACGGTACCAGCCACGCCGAAGACGGCGGCACCAGTGTCGGAGATGACGGCACCCGGCTTCTTGCCATCAGCGGAGACCTTCACGAGGGCCTTGCGGGCCTCGGTCAGGTGACGAATCGCATCCTGGACCTCGGAGGAGGTGGCGTTCTCCTTGGCGAGCACCTTCTTCGCTTGGGCCAGCGCATCGGCGTAAGCCTTCCACGAATCGGCGGTGTAATCGTCCTGGTTCAGATTCTCGGCTTCGGCCTTGGCAATGGCATCTTCGAGCTGCT
>OJRE01001046.1_pt1 | contig 11106 bp, 9 predicted proteins | sample 1599111 | NCBI WGS metagenome assembly OJRE01 (sample SAMN03922530, study PRJEB24848) | human gut metagenome | isolation source: stool sample | host: Homo sapiens | place: Germany | collected 2010-05
AAAATCCTATCGGCACAGCCGATTTGGAATGGATTTTTGCGCGTAACTGTGAGGGTACTGAACAGTTACCCTGTTCGAAAGAACTGACAGAAGTTTTGAAATTCTGACTTGAAAAAGGAGAATACATACCGATGGCGGAATTAACACCGATGATGCAGCAATATCTGGAAACGAAAAAACAGTATCCGGACTGCATTCTTTTTTACCGTCTGGGCGATTTTTATGAAATGTTCTTTGACGATGCACTGACCGCGTCGAAAGAGCTGGAAATTACGCTGACCGGAAAAAACTGCGGTCTGGAAGAACGTGCCCCCATGTGCGGAGTTCCCTATCATGCTGTGGAGAGCTATCTGGACAGATTGGTTTCCAAAGGCTATAAAGTAGCGATCTGCGAACAGATGGAAGATCCGAAGCTCGCAAAAGGACTGGTAAAGCGGGATGTCGTGCGCATCGTCACCCCCGGCACCAACTTAGACGTTCAGGCGCTGGAGGAGTCCAAAAACAATTATCTGATGTGCGTTGCCTATTTTACCGGAAAAACAGGGCTGTCCATCGCGGATGTCACAACCGGGGACTATTATGTGACCGAGGTGGAGGACGCCAAAAAGCTGCTGGATGAAATCAACAAATATCACCCGTCTGAAATCATCTGCAACGACGCGTTTTTGATGAGCGGTGTGGATATCGAAGATCTGAGAAACCGGCTGCATATCACGGTTTATTCCCTCGATCCGCACTATTTTGATGAAGATTTGTGCCGCAAATGCCTGCAGAAGCATTTCCATGTCTCTTCGCTGATCGGTCTTGGCCTCGAAGAATTTGCGAACGGCCTGATCGCGGCGGGCGGTCTGATGCAGTATCTGTATGATACACAGAAAACCAGTCTGGCGCATTTTACCCATATCGATCCGTATCTGACGAACAAATACATGCTGCTGGATTCCTCCACACGCCGGAATCTGGAGCTGACGGAAACGCTGCGCGAAAAGCAAAAGCGCGGTTCCCTGTTATGGGTTCTGGACAAGACGAAAACCGCCATGGGTGCTCGCATGATGCGCAGGAGTCTCGTGGGCTCGGAGATGTGTATAAGAGACAGTGTTATGGGTTCTGGACAAGACGAAAACCGCCATGGGTGCTCGCATGATGCGCAGCTGGATCGAGCAGCCACTGATTGCGAAGAAGGAGATGAACCTGCGCCTGGACGCGGTCGACGAGCTGCTGAAAAATCCGATGTCCCGCGAAGAAATCCGGGAATATTTAAACGCGGTTTACGATCTGGAACGCCTGCTGGGGAAAGTCAGCTACAAAACAGCGAACCCGAGGGATCTGATCGCATTCCGTAATTCCATGCAGATGCTGCCGCCGATCAAAAGCGTGCTGGAGGATTTTCATTCCGAGGAGCTGGTAAAAATCGAAAACGATATCGACGCATTGCAGGATTTGTGCACGCTGATCGAAGAGGCAATCGTCGAAGAGCCTCCGATTTCCATCCGTGAGGGCGGCATGATCAAAGAGGGCTTCGACGAGACCATCGACCAGCTGCGCGCTGCCAAAACAGAGGGCAAAACCTGGCTGGCAGAGCTGGAAGAGCAGGAACGGGAACGCACCGGGATCAAAAACCTCAAAATCAAATATAACAAGGTATTCGGCTATTATCTGGAAGTCACTAATTCCTATAAGGATATGGTGCCGGACGATTATGTGCGTAAACAGACACTGACAAACGCGGAGCGTTATTCCATGCCACGGTTAAAAGAACTTGAGGATATGATTTTGAATGCCGAAGACAAGCTGACGGGACTGGAATATGATAAATTCTGCAGCGTGCGGGAACAGATTGCCGCGCAGATCGAACGTATCCAGCGCACGGCAAAGGCAATTGCCCGCCTGGATGTCTTTGCCTCCCTTGCACTTGTTGCGGAACGAAATCACTATGTCCGCCCGGTCCTGAATGAAAAGGGCGTAATTGATATTCGGGACGGACGGCATCCCGTTGTGGAGCAGATGACTGACCACGATATGTTCATTTCCAATGACACCTATCTGGATAACCAGAAGCATTGCATTGCGATTATCACAGGCCCCAATATGGCTGGTAAATCCACCTATATGCGTCAGACCGCACTGATCGTGCTGCTCGCCCAGATCGGCAGCTTTGTGCCGGCAAAAACGGCAAATATCGGCATTGTCGACCGGATTTTCACCCGCGTGGGCGCATCCGATGATCTGGCAAGCGGTCAGTCTACCTTTATGGTCGAGATGAACGAAGTCGCAAATATTCTGCGTAACGCAACGTCCAAAAGCCTTCTTGTATTGGATGAAATCGGCAGAGGCACGTCGACATTTGACGGTCTTTCCATCGCCTGGGCGGTGATCGAGCACATCAGTAACCGAAAGCTTTTGGGGGCAAAGACGCTGTTTGCGACGCATTATCACGAGCTGACCGAGCTGGAAGGAAAGATCGGCAACGTCAACAATTACTGTATCGCGGTCAAGGAAAAGGGCGACGATATCGTTTTTTTACGCAAAATCATCAAGGGCGGTGCAGATAAGAGCTACGGTATCCAAGTGGCTCGGCTTGCAGGTGTCCCGGATATGGTCATCGACCGCGCAAAGGAAATCGTCAAGCAGCTTTCCGACAACGACATTACAGAAAAAGTACAGAGCATTTCCGTGGATACAGACACGACGGCAAAGAAACAAAAGCATTACGATGAAGTGGATCTGGAACAGTTTTCCCTCTTCGATACGGTCAAGGATGAGGACGTTCTCGAGGAATTAAAAAACGTCGATATCCAGACGCTGACGCCGCTCGATGCGCTCAACACGCTTTATCGGCTGCAGAACAAGCTTAAAAACCGCTGGGGAAACGGATAAGGGGGAATTTTACATATGGCTGAAATTATGGTTCTGGACAGCAAAACCATTGACCAGATTGCAGCGGGAGAAGTGGTGGAACGCCCCTCCAGTGTGGTCAAGGAGCTGGTGGAAAATGCCTGTGATGCAGGTGCAACCGCTGTCACGGTCGAAATCAAGGATGGCGGAACTTCGTTTATCCGGGTTACGGACAATGGCTCTGGAATTGAAAAGGTGCAGATCCGGAAAGCCTTTTTACGCCATGCGACGAGCAAAATCCGCGGCGTAGAGGATTTGAGCCGGATTCATAGCCTGGGGTTTCGAGGGGAGGCGCTTTCCAGCATCTGCGCCGTTTCGATGGTTGAGCTGATCACGCGCACAAAGGATTCCTTAGTCGGCGTCCGCTATTGCATCGAAGGCGAGCGGGAAGCGGATTTTTCAGAAATCGGTGCGCCGGAGGGCACGACGATCCTTGTCCGCGATTTGTTCTATAACACACCCGCCCGTAAGAAGTTTTTAAAAACGCCGGCGACGGAGGGCGGCTACATTGCAGATCTGATGGAGCACATGGCGCTTTCCAGACCGGATATTTCTTTTACGTTCCAGATCAACCGCCAGACCCGTTTTTCCACCTCCGGCAGCGGAGATTTAAAGGAGGTCATCTATCGGATTTACGGCCGCGAAATCGCAAAGGAAATTTTTCCGTTTGAGGCTTTCGGCAACGGATTTTCTGTAAAAGGGTTCCTTGGCAGTCCGCAGCTGGTACGCCCGAATCGCAATTTCGAGTTTTTCTTTGTCAACAACCGCTATATCAAAAGCCAGGTGCTCTCAAAAGGATTGGAGAGCGGCTATCAGGCCTATCTGATGCAGCATAAATTTCCGATGGCATACCTCCATCTGCAGATCGACACAAATCAGGTAGATGTCAACGTCCATCCATCCAAAATGGAAGTGCGCTTTTCGGATAACCGCAGGGTGTTCGATTTTCTGGAAGAGCAGGTGCAGAAAGCACTGCACGACCGGGAGATGATCCCGCAGGTTGTGCTGGATGACGACAAAAGGACGGGAAAAAGCGGTGCGCAGGCATCTGAGCAAACTGCCGTCAGTCTCACACAAAAGCTCCTTTCCTCCGGCATTCCGACTGGACATCGCCAGCAGGAGCGTAGGGATGTCCAGGCAGCAGCACCGATGCCGGATTCGGCGAAACAGCGATCGACCGATATGGTCAATTTATACAAAAGCCGACCTGCCAGGTCAACGACCATAAGCAGTCAAAGTGTAGAAAACAGCATAAATAAGCCAACCGTTCGAGCTTTGACCAATAAAGTCAATATGCATGATACAGCCGCGGAAGGTTTGTCCACACAAAAGACAGAGGAAGAATCTGCTGCCAGCGATTCGCTTTCCAAAGCTACGGCAGATCCCGTTTCTTCTACCGGTGCAGGGATTGGCACATCAGAAAATGTCGGCGTTTCCCCTCAGAGGCCCCAGCACCATTCGGCCGTTCTCCCGCCGCAGCCGTTTGAGAAAAAGCGCTTCGAACAGGCTGTCCGTGAGAATCGAATCGCATATGAGACACAGGCGCCTGACATTGCAAAATCAGAGCAGTTGAATTTATTTGATGAAAAAATCCTTAGCCGCAAGGCGGTGGACGAATACCAGCTTATCGGTCAGATCTTTGACACGTACTGGATTGCCGTGTATCATGATAAAATGATCCTGATCGACCAGCATGCGGCGCATGAAAAGGTAAAATACGAAATGCTCATGAAACGATTTCACGACAAACAGCCCGTCAGTCAAAACCTGATGCCGCCTTTGATCGTAACACTCACGGGCGCTGAAGCAGCGCTTCTGGAACAGTATCAGGAGTATTTTGAACAGCTCGGCTTTGAAATCGATTCCTTCGGCGGCAGCTCCTATGCGATGCGCGCAGTTCCCTGCGATCTGTACGGACACTGCGAGGCAGAGTTTTTACAGGATATTCTGGATGAGCTGGGAACCGGTCAGGCTCCGAATGCACCGACCGCGATCGCAGAACGTATCGCTACGATGGCCTGTAAATCTGCGGTCAAGGGCAATAATCGTTTAAGCCTTGCCGAAATGCAGGAACTGTTGGAACAGCTTCTGACCCTCGATAATCCGTATCATTGCCCGCACGGCCGCCCGACAATGATTGTGATGACAAAGCAGGAGCTGGAACGCAAATTCAAGCGAATCGTGTAATGGGAATTCGATCCCCGAAAATAGAACCGGGAGATATAGCTTTCAATTTGGAGAGATAAAATTTTATGGAAAAGATACAACCTTCTGCCTGCAGCGTAGCGAATAATGAAAAAGGTTCTCCCGACACCGGACTCAACATTCAAAACTGCCCAAGCGCAGGCAGTGCGCCCTCAAAGCCGCCCCTCGTCATCCTGACAGGTCCGACCGCTGTCGGAAAAACGGCCCTGTCTGTTGCCCTTGCAAAGGCGGTGAACGGTGAAATTATTTCCGCCGACTCCATGCAGGTGTACCGGCGCATGGATGTTGGCTCTGCCAAAGTACGCAACGAGGAAATGCAAGGGATTCGCCATCATTTAATCGACGTGCTCAACCCGGATGAGGATTTCAATGTCGTGCTGTTTCAAAAGCTGGCAAAAGAAGCGATTTCAGATATTTTAAGCCGTCATAAAATCCCGATTCTTGTCGGCGGAACAGGCTTTTACATTCAGTCCGTTTTATATGATATCGACTTTACTGAGCACGCAGAGGATACATCGCTGCGAAACCGGCTGGAAGAATATGCCAGAACAAACGGCGCACACGCGCTGCATGAGCTGCTTGTACAGGCTGACCCGAAAGCCGCGGAAGAAATCCACGAAAACAACGTAAAGCGCGTCATCCGGGCGCTCGAATACCACGAACAGACCGGCGGGAAGATTTCTGCGCATAATGAAGCGCAGCATCAGCGGGACGCCGCCTATCGGTTTTATTATTTTGTCCTGACGGATGACCGCGCAAAACTCTATGAACGGATTGACCGCCGCGTCGACCAGATGTTAAAAGACGGACTGGTGGAAGAAGTCAAAGGGCTGCAGCAGGAAGGCTGTCACAGAGGGATGGTGTCGATGCAGGGACTTGGTTATAAGGAAATCCTGGCTTACCTGGAGGGCGAATATGACCTCGAACGCGCAGTTTATCTGATTAAGCGCGATACCCGGCACTTTGCAAAGCGCCAGCTGACCTGGTTTCGCCGGGAAAAATGTGTAACATGGGTTGACAGACAGAACTTTACAGATGAAAATAGTATTTTACAGTTTTTGATTACAAAAGCAGAGGAGTTAAAACAATGATGCAGGATATGTATACCGCGATGGGAATTTCCCCCGAAGTATATGAATACGGGGAACAGACCCTTGTTTCTTTAAAAGACCGGTTTGACGAGATCGACAAAACAGCAGAATACAATCAATTGAAGGTATTAAAGGCAATGCAGGACTGTCGTGTCAGTGAAGCCTGCCTGCTTGGCACAACCGGCTACGGCTATAACGATATCGGCAGAGACACGCTGGAAGCAGTTTATGCCTCCCTGTTCCATACCGAGGCAGCCCTGGTGCGTCCTCAGATCACCTGTGGGACACACGCGCTCGCGCTCGCGCTGATGAGCAATTTAAGACCGGGAGACGAACTGTTATCCCCCGTTGGAAAGCCTTATGACACCCTCGAAGAGGTTATCGGCATCCGGGAATCCCGTGGTTCCCTGAAAGAATATGGCATCAGCTACCGTCAGGTCGATTTAAAAGAGGACGGTTCATTTGACTGGGAGGGCATTAGAAACGCCATCCATCCGAATACTAAACTCGCAACGATCCAGCGATCCAAGGGCTATCAGACCAGACCGACCCTGAGCGTAGAGCAGATCGGCGAGCTGATCGCTTTTCTCAAAAGCATCAAGCCGGACATCATCTGCATGGTGGATAACTGCTACGGCGAATTCACCCAGACGATCGAACCCACAGACGTCGGTGCAGATATGTGCGTTGGCTCTCTGATCAAAAATCCCGGCGGCGGACTTGCACCGATCGGCGGCTATATCGTCGGCAAAAAGGACTGCGTGGAAAATGCTGCCTTTCGTTTAACCTCTCCCGGACTCGGAAGAGAAGTCGGCGCATCGCTGCAGGTGCTCCCTTCCTTTTATCAGGGACTGTTCCTGGCGCCGACCGTCACCGCAGGCGCATTAAAGGGTGCGATTTTTGCGGCGAACCTCTATGAAACGCTCGGCTTTAAGGTCGTTCCCTCCGGGGACGCCCCCCGCTACGATATCATTCAGGCGATCGAATTCGGCACACCGGAAGGACTGATTTCCTTCTGTGAAGGCATTCAGTACGCTGCCCCGGTAGACAGCTTCGTTACCCCGGAGCCGTGGGATATGCCCGGCTATGACAGTCAGGTCATCATGGCGGCGGGGGCATTTGTATCCGGCGCTTCCATCGAGCTGTCCGCAGACGGTCCGATCAAGCCTCCCTACGCCGTATATTTTCAGGGCGGACTGACCTGGCAGCACGCAAAATTCGGCATCCTGAAATCCCTGCAGCAGTGCGTCAAAAAGGGAGTCGTTTCTGCCCTTTTGTGTCAGAAATAATCGCCTGCTGTCGGACGGTGCGAAAAAAAGTGCCTTTTCTTTCTATACAGAAAAAAAGAATTATGTTAATATGATAAAAGCTCAGGGAGACAAAAGAGCATGCTGTCCTGCATTTTCATGGAGAGGGAAATGGAGGACAAACCAAATGAAAGTATCCAAAAAAGAAACACAGCTGACAGCTTCTGACCGTCTCCCGTATGAAAAATTTCTGCAAAAAGGGGCAGAATCCTTATCAGACGCCGAACTTCTGGCGATTATGCTGCGTACAGGACCTAATCCCGGACCGGACGCCCCGCAGGCGTTTCGGGATTGTCCGGCGCTCGCGCTGGCAGAGCAGGTGCTCTCCCTGCCGCTCGGTTCCCGAAGCGGACTTTTGGGACTTTCCAGCTTATCTTGCAACCAGCTGCAGCAGATCAGGGGAATCGGCGAAGTAAAAGCCGTGCGGATCTGCTGCATTTTTGAACTGGCAAGAAGGATCGCCCTCGGGCAGCGCAAAAAGCTTCCCGCCTTTCCGGACCCGGGAACGGCGGCAGACTATTGCAGGCCGATATTTGAAGAGGACGGCGGTATGCTCGAACGTACGATTCTGCTGTTGCTGGATGGCAAAGGCTGCCTGATCAGGGAAAAGCTTCTCTCGATTGGGACCATTGATGCGGCGCTCGTTTCTCCGCGCGAAATTTTTCTGCAGGCGCTGCGCGTCGGGGCTGTCAGCTTCCTCTTACTGCACAACCATCCCAGCGGGGACGTTACTCCGAGCCCCGAGGACAAAGAACTTACAAAGCGCCTTGCCATGCTTGGCGGGATGATGCAGCTTTGCCTGACCGACCATATCATTGTCGGCGATTCGGATTTTTTCAGTTTCCGGCAGGCAGGGCTGATCTAAGGAAGGAGAATAACATGGTGCCAAATTGCGCATACGGAATCGATCTCGGAACGAGCAACATCAAAATCTACAGTCTTTCCGACGATTCAGTCATGATGGAAAAGAATATGATCGCCATCGAAAATAAAAAGAACATATTTGCCTACGGTAATTCCGCTTATGAAATGTATGAAAAAGCCCCGGCAAATATTCAGATCAGCCATCCGCTTTCCAACGGTGTCATCGCGGATATCAACAATATGGAGCGGCTGATTCATCTGTTTATTTCCGATATGTCCAAAGGAAATATCCGTCCGGCAGATTTCTATATTGCAGTCCCGACCGATATCACGGAAGTGGAGAAGCGCGCGTTTTATGATCTGATCAAGGATGCGAACGTCAAGGCACGCAAGATCATGGTCGTGGAAAAGGCAATTGCGGACGGCCTCGGCATGGACATCGACGTAAAAAATTCCCAGGGTGTCCTGGTTGTGGATATCGGCTACGATACAACGGAGGTTTCCATTCTTTCCCTCGGCGGCATCGTGCTGAGCAGACTGATCAAAACCGGCGGCTTGAAATTCGACGAAGCGGTTCGCCAGACCGTACGCCGTGAATTTAACCTTCTGATCGGTCAGAAAACAGCCGCAACGATCCGCCAGTCCATCGGCGATCTCGAAAAAGAGGGCAAGGGCGCTGTCGTATACGGCCGCGATATCGTAGTCGGGCTTCCGGTAGAACGTGAAATCCCGACGGATTTAATCAACAGCTGCCTGGAAGAGCACTTCAACACCATCATCGACAGCGTAAAAGTGATTCTGGAGAGAACCCCTCCGGAACTCGGTGCCGATATTTTCAAACACGGTGTCTATTTAACCGGCGGTGCCAGCCAGACCAGCCATTTCGCAGAGCTTCTGCAGAAATCCACCGGCTTAAAGGTCAATCAGGCGCAGCGCCCGCTTGAAAGCGTAGTGCTCGGCATGGGCCGCATCCTGAAAGAGGACAATTACAAATCTGTAGCATATGCTATTGAAGGGATGGGTAAATGAGTCCTGTAGTCAAAAAGAAACGAAAAAAAATCACGATTACAAGCCAACAGCTTTTGCTTGTGCTGACTGCAGTCTGCGCTTTTCTGCTGATTTTTACCTTTAATACCAACGTATTTGAAGGTATTTTAAAGCAGGCGGCAGGCTACGTCGTTGTTCCGTTCCAGAACGGGATCGCAACGATAGGCGGATACTTAGCCGACCGTTCCGACGAGCTGGCGCAGTTAAAGGATGTTCTTGCCCTAAACAAAGATCTGCAGGAGCAGATTGACCAGCTGACGATCGAAAACAACCAGCTGCAGCAGGATCGTTACGAATTAAATAACCTGCGCAGCTTATATGACCTCGATCAGGCATATTCCGATTATGACAAGATCGGTGCGAGGGTCATCTCCAGCGAAACTGATAACTGGTTTTCTTCATTTACGATCAACAAGGGGGAAGAAGAGGGCGTACAGGTCGATTATAACGTCATGGCAGGCAGCGGTCTGGTCGGACGCGTTGTTTCTGTTGGTCCGCACTACGCAAAGGTTATTTCCATCATTTCCGATACGAGCAGCGTCAGCGCAACCGTCCTTGCGACCTCAAACAACTTAATCGTATCCGGCAGCCTGCAGTCCATACAGTCGGACGGAACGATCCTGTTTTCCCAGCTTTCCGACCCGGACAACAACGTATCAGTCGGAGACAAGGTCGTTACGAGCAATATCAGTGATAAATATCTGCCCGGAATTCTGATCGGCTATATCGATTCGATCAGCACTTCCTCCAATAACCTGACCAAATCCGGAACGGTGACACCAGCTGTCGATTTTTCCCATCTGGACGAGGTCTTAGTTGTAATGGAACAAAAACAACAGACCGGTGACTGACAAAGGAGGCTTCTTTCTATGAAAAAATTTCTGACAGTTGCCGCCCTGATCTGGGTCTTTTTCCTTTTGCAGACCTCTGTGTGCCCCTGGATTGCGTTTGGCTCGATCAAACCGAACCTTTTAGTCATTTTGATCGCATCCATCGGATTTATGGAGGGATCCAAAGCCGGCATGTGGACAGGCTTTGCCTGTGGGCTTTTGGCAGATCTGTTTGCGGCAAACGGCGTCAGCCTCATTTCCCAGAACGGTGCTACCGGAGACCTGCTCGGTTTTTATGCGCTGCTGTTTTTGTATGTCGGATATTTATGCGGACAGGCGAACCGGCTTTTTTATCCCGAAGATATCAAGCTTCCGCTGATGATGATTGCCGCTGCAGACCTCTGCGTCAATTTCGTCTGCTATCTGATTATGTTTCTGATGCGGGCGCGCCTTGACATCGGTTACTATCTGTTACATATCATTTTACCGGAAGCAGTTTACACCATCGTTGTTGCATTTATTTTTTATCCGCTGCTTTTGCTGCTGCACAAATGGCTCTGGTGTGCGGATCGAGGGAGTACAGAATAATTGTTGAAAAAAATTCAGAGATTTCTGATCAATTTTATCAGTTCCAGAACGTTTTTTTTGTACGTCATGTTTGTTGTGATGGCAGTCCTTTTGTTCCAGCGCATTTTTACGCTGCAGATCGTACAGGGCGAGGACAAGCAGCAGGAATTTGAACTGAAAATCAAAAAAGAGCGTTCGATTGCAAGCACGCGAGGCAATATTTACGACGTAAACGGCATTGCGCTCGCCTACAACGAGCTTTCCAGCTCTGTCACGATCGAGGATGTCTATGAATCCAGC
>OJRE01001050.1_pt1 | contig 11088 bp, 7 predicted proteins | sample 1599111 | NCBI WGS metagenome assembly OJRE01 (sample SAMN03922530, study PRJEB24848) | human gut metagenome | isolation source: stool sample | host: Homo sapiens | place: Germany | collected 2010-05
TGTAAAGCATTTGCTGAATACTCACTTACATCTGGACCATATCTTCGGCAATCCGTTCATGCTGAAAGAATTTGGTCTGTCGGCCGAAGCCAACAAGGCGGACGAATACTGGATTGATGAAGCGCCGAAACAAAGCCGTATGTTCGGATTCCAGTTGCAGGAGAAGCCGGTTCCGCTAGGCAAGTATCTGCACGACGGTGATAGTATCACTTTCGGACATACAACTCTGGAAGCGATACACGTGCCCGGTCATTCACCCGGCAGTCTGGTGTATTATTGTAAAGAAGACAACTGTATGTTCTCCGGCGATGTCCTGTTTCAAGGCAGTATCGGCCGTGCCGACCTCACAGGCGGTAACTTCGACGAGTTGATAGAGCATATTTGCAGCCGTCTTTTTGTCCTCCCCAACGAAACAGTCGTTTACCCGGGACACGGTGCCCCCACGACTATCGGAATGGAGAAAGCTGAGAACCCATTTTTTAGATAAAACAAAATCCTCCTATTAATATGAAAACCGATTTGTTAGCTAGCCGTCACATCGGCATCAATGAACAAGACACAACTGTAATGCTCCGCAAAATTGGTGTGGACTCGTTGGACGAACTAATTGAGAAAACCATTCCCGCCAATATCCGGCTGAAAGAGCCACTGGCATTAAACGCTCCCCTGACGGAATACGAATTTGGGAAACACATCGCCGAACTGGCAGGTAAGAACAAACTGTACACTACATACATTGGTATGGGTTGGTACAACACAATTACTCCGGCCGTTATCCAACGGAATGTGTTCGAAAATCCCGTATGGTATACGTCTTATACTCCTTATCAGACCGAAGTTTCGCAAGGACGCCTGGAAGCACTGATGAATTTCCAAACTGCCATATGCGACCTTACCGCCATGCCGCTTGCCAATTGCTCACTCTTGGACGAAGCGACTGCGGCTGCCGAAGCCGTAAGTATGATGTACGCCCTACGTTCCCGTGCGCAACAGAAAGCGGGTGCGAACGTAGTGTTTGTTGACGAAAATATTTTCCCTCAGACATTGGCGGTAATGACTACACGTGCCGTACCTCAAGGCATCGAGCTGCGTGTAGGTAAATATAAAGAATTTGAACCTTCACAGGAAGTATTTGCCTGCGTATTGCAATATCCCAATTCGAATGGCAGCGTAGAAGATTACACAGAGTTTACGGAAAAGGCTCATGCGGCAGATTGTAAAGTTGCCGTTGCCGCCGACATCCTAAGTCTTGCCTTGCTGACACCTCCGGGAGAATGGGGAGCGGACATCGTATTCGGAACAACACAACGCCTAGGCACACCGATGTTCTACGGCGGACCTTCGGCCGGCTACTTCGCCACACGGGATGAATACAAACGGAATATGCCAGGACGAATCATCGGCTGGTCTAAAGACAAATACGGTAAACTTTGTTACCGAATGGCTTTACAGACCCGCGAACAGCATATCAAACGCGAGAAGGCAACTTCAAATATCTGTACGGCACAGGCATTGCTGGCTACAATGGCAGGATTCTATGCCGTTTACCACGGTCAGGAAGGTATCACGACTATCGCTTCACGTATCCACAGTATCACCGTATTCCTTGATAAACAATTGAAGAAATTCGGATATACGCAAGTGAATGCACAATACTTCGATACCCTGCGCTTCGAACTGCCCGAACACGTTTCGGCACAGCAAATCCGTACGATAGCTCTTAGCAAGGAAGTAAATCTGCGTTATTTCGAAAACGGAAACGTAGGGTTCAGTATTGACGAAACGACTGATGTAGCAGCCGCCAATGTGTTGCTTTCTATCTTTGCCATTGCTGCGGGAAAAGATTATCAGAAGGTGGATGACATCCCTGAAAAAAGCAATATAGACAAGACTGTAAAACGTACCACGCCTTTCCTTACACACGAAGTATTCAACAAATATCATACGGAGACGGAGATGATGCGTTACATCAAACGTCTTGACCGCAAGGATATTTCGCTGGCCCAATCTATGATCTCCCTCGGTTCATGTACCATGAAACTGAATGCCGCTGCGGAAATGCTGCCTTTGAGCCGTCCCGAATTTATGGGTATGCATCCATTGGTTCCGGAAGACCAGGCGGAAGGGTATCGGGAATTGATTAATAATCTGAGTGAGGACTTGAAGATCATCACCGGTTTTGCCGGCGTAAGTTTGCAGCCAAATTCGGGAGCTGCCGGAGAATATACAGGCCTTCGTGTGATTCGTGCCTATCTCGAAAGCATTGGTCAGGGACACCGTAACAAGATATTGATTCCCGCTTCAGCTCACGGAACGAATCCGGCATCGGCAATACAGGCAGGGTTTATAACCGTCACCTGCGCATGCGACGAGCAAGGAAATGTAGACATGGACGACTTGTGTGCCAAAGCGGAAGAAAACAAAGAAGAACTGGCGGCACTGATGATTACATACCCTTCTACACACGGTATCTTCGAAACAGAAATAAAAGATATCTGCCATATTATCCATGCTTGTGGAGCACAAGTATATATGGACGGTGCGAACATGAATGCACAAGTCGGGTTAACCAATCCGGGATTTATCGGTGCTGATGTCTGCCATTTGAACCTTCACAAAACGTTTGCTTCACCTCACGGTGGTGGTGGTCCGGGTGTGGGTCCTATCTGTGTGGCCGAGCATCTGGTACCTTTCCTTCCGGGACACGGAATCTTCGGTAATGCACAGAATCAGGTTTCCTCCGCTCCGTTCGGAAGTGCGGGAATCCTGCCGATCACTTACGGATACATCCGTATGATGGGTACAGAAGGACTGACTATGGCTACTAAAATCGCGATTCTAAATGCCAATTACCTGGCTGCTTGTCTGAAAGACACGTATGGGATCGTTTATCGCGGAGCGAATGGTTTCGTCGGGCACGAGATGATTCTGGAATGCCGCAAAGTGCACGAGGAAACGGGCATCTCCGAAAATGATATCGCAAAACGTCTCATGGATTATGGTTATCATGCTCCTACCCTCTCCTTCCCTGTGCATGGCACGCTGATGATTGAGCCAACCGAAAGCGAGAGTCTGGCAGAACTGGATAATTTCGTTGATGTCATGCTGAACATCTGGCAGGAAATTCAAGAAGTGAAGAACGGTGAAGCGGACAAAGACGACAACGTATTGATTAATGCTCCGCATCCCGAATACGAAATTGTAAGTGATCGCTGGGAGCACCCGTACACACGCGAAAAAGCAGCTTACCCGATAGAAAGTGTACGTGAGAATAAGTTCTGGATAAATGTGGCACGTGTAGACAATACACTGGGAGACCGGAAGTTATTGCCGACTCGCTACGGCACATTCGAATAAGAAGAAACGGTCACAGAGAAAATCATCACAAATAAAGTGATGAAAAACTAATAAAACAATCCCGGGGCTTACACTTGTTATGCTCCGGGATTATCTCTATAAAGCCCGGACTCATCACCTTTCTTCCCAGGGCTAAACACACAAAAGTCCCGGGCATAATGGAAATATACCCGGGACTTATATATTCGGAAATGCCTACTTGACAATAGTTATCGTACCGTCTTTCACCTTTTTCTCTTTCATCGGAATTTTAGAATCAGCATATCCCAACGCTACACAACCGTAAACTTTATGATTTTCCGGAACGCCCAACGAAGTAATAAATGCACGTACCTCAGGATCGTCACACGTCGTCCCGAGCTGATTTATCCAACAAGAACCGATCCCCAGAGAATGAGCCGCAAGAAACATATTTTCGATAGCACAGGCGCAGTCCATACCCGCCCACCACTGAGTCGGCTCATTAGAAACGATAACCAAAGTAGGAGCATGATAATAGCAACAATACGTCTTGCTCTGCCCGCGTTCCTTCAAACGGGGTTCGTCGCTCTTGGCAAAAGCTCCCTTGATACGTTCATTCAATTCGGTCAGTTTATCGGCATTCTGAATGGCAGTGAAATGCCATGTCTCCAGATGCATCCCGCTCGGCGCATAAGTAGCAGCCTCCAGAACAGCCTGCAAATCCTCTTCCGAGACCTGCTGACCGGTGTAAGCCCGTACACTTCGACGTGCTTTGATATTCTCTAAAATTTCATTTGTCTTCATACTATAATTTATTTACCGTTTAACCAAACCAATCTTTGCATTCAGCTTGAAATAATAAACTCCGTTCTCTTTCTCCAAAAAGCCATATTTATCTTTATCCAAAGAGCCCTTTTCCAAACGAGTATTTCGGAACAGGAAGTCTTCCATGACCTGCTTCTCCGATTTATGATAACAAAGTACTTCCCCGTTTCCACCTACCAGCAAAATGCCTTCAACAGCCGAATCCTGACCATTGTATATCTTTGCCGGACGCATCCCCAAGGCCAGAGCCATTAAGAATTGCTTTATTTTAAACTCATAGAAACAATGTTTGTTTATCAACTCATCTTTTATCTTCAGAGGATTCATCTGCTTGATTACTTCCGTCAATTCACTGATTCGGGAGATGCCGTCCAAATGCATAATACGAATCATCTCTGTCAGTACACGCGGAAAATGTAAATCAATCATCAGAAGATTACTGCGGAACACACGGTCGGCTACATCCGAATATTTGAGCACACCACCCAAACGCTCTATCAGCATCATTCGCTCGGATACTTCGTTGGGGGATTCGGGCAATGCATTAATCTTATTCACCGTAGGAGTAGCAAACTTGATTCCACTCTGCTCCAGTTTAAGATTTGCCGCACGCCCTCCGTCCAATAACGGATTCATGGCACTCAACCGCGAACGTACATTGAAACCTCTTACCGGGGCTTCCGGATGCCAAAAGGCAACCGAGAAATCTGTACGATCTTCTGTTTTTGCTTCCAAATCGAAGATACCGGCTTCGTCCAAAAATTCTTCCACTCCCTCCGGCGAGGTGACATCATTTTCCGAGGAGGATTTCACTGCCTGCAAAATCAGATCGGCAACAATACCGAAATCTTCACGCGGCATGGACTTAACACCCGTTTCTCCCTCAATACGGACTGATTCTTCTTCAATATAATACCGGCGCGTTCCGTCATGTTCTTCCCGTTGAATCATTGCAATAGGCCAGGACGTTTCTCCTATTTTCGCTTCTGCCGTGCCTAATACAACTTTTCCGTCTGCCAACAGGCGGAAGAAAGTATAAAGTTCGCACCATTCTTTTTTTGTTGCTTCAAATGCCATATATCTTATGTTTCTTATTTACTGATTCTGTTTGTTATTGACTAATAACCTGCAGTAATGCTGTGGACGCCACAACGGGAGGTTGTATATGGGTAACTTCTTCCAATGGGGGCAACTTTCCTGCTTGTGCATAAAGAGGATTACGTATCCATTCTCTCGGAGTAACCACAATATATCTGCCTGTCCAGCATCCGTCAAAATAAGAAGGATTGCCGACTTGTTTCTTAATCGGATAGCGAATATTCTCGCCTTTACTCCTCATCTCCGGCGAACGGCCGGGGTCATTCACCCACACATATTTATCATCAATGCCACGCAATACAATCCAATGTCCTCGTGGTCCGGGACGAAGTCCACGAGTTGCTCCTGTATACCTTACGTTTATCAACACGGGAATCCCACGGTCGATATAATCTTTCAGTATCCGGTAATCTTTCTGTTGGAAATGTTCCGCACTTATCATATTCTCATAATAACGGGTCAATGAATCTATTTCGAAAGAATAATATCCTCCCTGCCCTATCGATGTACGACGACGGAAGGGAGCGCGTTTCTTAAAAAAATAGTTCCGCTGATATTCAATCAGTTTCTTTTCCGCATCCGAAGAGGTTCGTTGCGCGTCTGCTGTCATGCCTTTGAAATAATCGAATACCATTAATGAGGATGCAAGCGAACAGTGTGTATAGGGACAACCTGTGATTTTCTGCGAATACCAGGGAACAGGTATGTCGTTTGGAGCAAATTTCAAGTTCTCCTGTGCCTGTGTTTCAATGCCAACCAACACAAGAGAAGCCCAAAACAAGCTGAAAAGTATATTATATCTGTTCCTCATAAACATATTTTTCTTATTTATATTCTATCTCACTTCCACCAACAATCTCTATCAAAACTCTCCTCCTTCGGGAAAGGAGGAGTCTCCGTAGGGAGAGGGATAGGTAAATGTCTCAATCAGTCTTCCTCAAGAATCCGTGCCGTTTCCACTTTCTCCAGCCGTGCACGCAGTTTCGGCATCATGGAAGAACGGATGCGCAATGTCATACTGCAATCCATATCATACGACTGCCGAAGAATCTCCGGTTCTTCTTCCTTGACAATACGCATCACATCATTCATAAAAGGATACTCAAACATGATTGTCACTTCCTCGTCCACCGTTTTCTCGATGACCGTAGCAGCAGCTATTGCTTCGGCAGCAGCAGCTTTATAGGCAACAATCAGTCCGCTTGTCCCCAACTTGATTCCTCCGAAGTAACGGACTACGATAATCAGGATGTCTGTCAGTTCATTGGAGTTTATCTGTCCGAGAATAGGCTTGCCCGCCGTTCCGGAAGGCTCTCCATTATCATTGGCACGGAAATCTTTGCGAGCGGCTCCCAGCATATAGGCATAGCATACGTGCCGTGCATCATAATACTTCTTCTGATACGTTTCAAGATGAGCTTTTATCTCATCGAGAGTACGCACAGGCAGGGCGATAGCAATAAACTTGCTCCGCTTTTCTGTATAAATACCTTCGGAAGGTTCGGCAATGGTTTTGTAAGTATCTTCAGCAGTCATGTTGCAAAGATACGGGTTTACACGGAAATTTCAATTTATCGTTTGGAAATATTAAGCGATCAGACAATTGACGAGATACGTTCGGGATGATACAAACAAGCGGTCGTTTTACTACAAACGAACGGTTGATTCTTTATAAAGAAGCGGTCGATCCGTTATAATCTACCGTATGATTGTAACAAATCGACCGCTCTATTTTATAAAATGATACTTGTCTTATTCCAATTTATGGATAACCAGTCCCGAACGAAGTTTCGGTTCGAACCAAGTTGTCTTTGGAGGCATGATGTTACCTGTATCGGCAATATCCATTAATTGCTTCATAGACACGGGATAAAGAGCTAATGCCACTTTCATCTCACCACTGTCTACACGTTTCTTGAGTTCTCCCAAACCACGGATACCTCCTACAAAGTCGATACGTTTGTCGGAGCGTAAATCTTTGATGCCTAAGATTTCATCCAAAATCAAGTTGGAGGATATAGTCACATCAAGCACGCCGATCGGATCGTTATCATTGTATGTACCTGCTTTAGCAGTCAAACTATACCATTTTCCTCCAAGATAAAGAGAGAAATTATGCAAACCGGAAGGTTTGTAAATATCCGCCCCCTTTTCCTCAACAATGAAGTTCTTGTTCAAGGTGCCAAGGAATTGTTCGGGAGTTAATCCATTGAGGTCTTTTACCACACGGTTGTAGTCAATGATAGTCAACTGATTGGCAGGGAAACAAACTGCCATGAAATAGTTATATTCTTCATCTCCCTTATGGTTCGGATTCTGCTTTGCCTTTTCAGCACCTACCAATGCAGCGGCAGCAGAACGATGATGTCCGTCGGCAATATAAAGAGCTGGCATTTTAGCAAATTCGGCGGTGATAGCCGCAATGTCTTCACTCTGGTCAATAATCCAAAAAGTATGTCCGAAACCGTCACCCGGAGCGATAAAGTCATAGACGGGCTTTTCCAAAGTATATTTCTTGATGATAACATCCAGTTTATCATTATCGGGATAAGCAAAGAATACGGGTTCGATATTCGCATTGTTCACACGAACATGCTTCATACGGTCTTCCTCCTTGTCGCGACGGGTAAGTTCGTGTTTCTTAATAACACCATTCATATAATCGGGAACATACGCACCGACTACCAATCCGTACTGCGTCTTACCGTTCATTGTCTGCGCATAGATATAATAGTTTTCCTTGCTATCCTGCACCAACCAGCCTTTATCCTGAAACAGTTGGAAATTCTCGGCCGCCTTGCTGTAAACACATTCATCATGTTCGTCCGTACCAACAGGGAAATCTATTTCAGGTTTAATAATATGATAAAGGGATTTTTCATTACCTTCCGCTTCTGCGCGGGCTTCTTCTGAATTCAATACATCATAAGGACGTGAAGCGACCTGTTCTACGAGGTCTTGCGGAGGACGAATGCCCTTGAAAGGTTTAATTATTGCCATGATATTAGTATTTTATATGTAAAAAATTAAAGCCACAGACTTATTGAAAATCTGTGGCTCAAATATACTACTTATTTCTAAAAGAATCTTATTTGTTTACTCTAAATTTCTCGCAACCATCTTTCAGGAAGCCTACAATTTGTTGAGCGGCAGCAATACCGGCATTGATATTTGCTTCAGCAGTTTGAGCACCCATCTTCTTTGGAGTTGAGAAATAACGTCCGGCAAATTTCTCTGTAAATTCTGCGTTAGCAACAGGCATAATATCTGTGATATATTTGAAGTCTGCACGCTCTTCCATCAATTTAATCAGTTCTGCTTCGTTGATAACTTCCTTACGGGCAGTGTTTACCAACATAGCACCTTTCGGCATATCTTTCAGCAGAGCATAATTGATAGAATTTTTCGTTTCGGCAGTTGCCGGTATATGAAGAGATACCACCTGACAAGTCTTATACAGTTCTTCTGCCGAATCAAGTGCTTTCACACCATCTTTTTCGATTACTTCTTTCGGGCAGAATGCGTCGTAAGCATACACTTCCATTCCGAAACCTTTGGCAACACGGGCTACATTACGACCTACGTTTCCATAAGCATGAATACCCAGTTTTTTGCCCATCAATTCTGTACCGGAAGTTCCGTTATAGAAATTACGGACAGCATATACCATCATACCCAAAGCAAGTTCGGCAACAGCATTAGAGTTTTGTCCCGGAGTGTTCATCACACATACGTTGTGAGCAGTGGCAGCAGCCAGGTCAACGTTGTCATATCCTGCACCGGCACGTACTACGATTTTCAATTCTTTGGCAGCATCAAGCACCTCTGCATCAATAATATCACTACGGATAATGATAGCATTAGCATCTTTCACTGCATCCAGCAATTGAGCCTTATCTGTATATTTCTCAAGTAAAGCAAGCTCGAATCCGGCCGCTTCTATTTCTTTACGGATACCGTCTACTGCAACTTTAGCAAACGGTTTTTCTGTAGCTACAAGTACTTTCATAATTTAATTCTATTTATAAAGACTCACCACAGATTACGCAGATTTTCACAGATTATAGAATTTAGGAATCTGTGCTAATTCGTGTAATCTGTGGTGAAAATAATATATTAATGAAGTTTTTCAAATTCCTGCATGCAGTCAATCAAAGCTTGTACGCTTTCTTTCGGTAAAGCATTGTAGCAAGATGCACGGAAACCACCTACAGAACGGTGTCCCTTGATACCTACCATACCTCTTTCAGTGGCAAACTTCAAGAAGTCAGCTTCAAGGTCTTTGTATTCGGGAGCCATCACGAAACAGATGTTCATGCGTGAACGGTCTTCTTTGGCAGCAGTACCCACGAACATTTTGTTGCGGTCGATTTCAGCATACAACATATCCGCTTTTTCAATGGCACGACGTTCCATTTCTTTCACACCACCTTGTGCTTTGATCCAACGAAGGTTCAGCAATGCAGCATAGATGGGCACTACCGGAGGAGTATTGAACATAGAACCATTATCAATGTGTGTCTGATAATTCAGCATTGACGGAATGTAACGAGAAACCTTACCTACAGCATCATTCTTAACAATAACGAATGTAACACCTGCAGGAGCCAGATTCTTTTGTGCACCACCATAAATACAGATATATTTAGAAACGTCAATCGGACGTGAGAAAATATCAGAAGACATATCGGCAATCACTGGAACCGGAGAATCGAGGTCTTTCTTCAATTCCGTACCGTAAATTGTATTATTTGTAGTGATGTGGAAATAATCTGCGTCTGTCGGGATTGTGTAATCTTTTGGGATATAAGTATATGTAGCTTCAGCAGAGGAAGCAACTTCTACAACTTCACCAAACCCTTTAGCTTCTTTCATTGCTTTCTTAGCCCACACACCAGTGTTCAGGTAAGCAGCTTTTTTTTCTAGGAAGTTATAAGGAACCATGCAGAACTCCATACTAGCACCTCCACCCAGGAACAGTACCGAATAGCCTTCGGGGATATTGAGTAATTCCTTGAATAATGCCTCTGCTTCGTCAACCACAGGTTGGAAGTCTTTGGCACGGTGGCTGATTTCCATCAAAGAGAGACCAGAGCCGTTGAAATCTAAAATAGCCTTCGCTGTATCCTCTATCACCTCACGCGGAAGAATGGAAGGTCCTGCATTGAAATTATGCTTTTTCATTTGAAGTTTGTTTTTGGTTTAACAATTTCGTTACTTTTGTCTTTTGACCTTGCGAATTTACGAATTTATTCCCATCGCACAAATCTTTCCTTATAAAAATACTGTTTTAAAGCAGATTTTCCTTTCTTTTTATTGGTTTATACAGGATATATACACCATATTGTTATCTATAGATGTCAAGTATGGGATAAAAGTCGAGATTGAAATAGAACCGGAGATATTGATGATAAAACAAAAGATTAATGCAATAAAAATGAATATTTATAAACTGCAACAGTGAATTCAGCTTAGATTAACAGGGAAATAAAGTGGAAAGTAAAATATCTTTGGAAATAAAGTAATCATCCCTATGCTCAATGACTAGTGAACATAGGGACGATTGTACATAATAAAAGAGGACTTTAAGAGTTCTATATTACAAAAAAAAAGAGTTTTACTTCGCTTCCTCAATAATAGTCTTCATTCCTTTTATTTTCTCTCCTTGAATCAGATTCAGGAGTTGCTTCACCTTAGCCCGGCGAACGGCAACGAAAGCATAATGTTCTTTGACATCAATCGCTCCGACATCTTCGCGAGTCAGATTTCCTTTTTTATATAAGAATCCGGCAATATCGATCCGACTAAGTTTCTCCTTCTTTCCTTTACCTATATATATAGTAGCCC
>OJRE01001064.1_pt1 | contig 10959 bp, 9 predicted proteins | sample 1599111 | NCBI WGS metagenome assembly OJRE01 (sample SAMN03922530, study PRJEB24848) | human gut metagenome | isolation source: stool sample | host: Homo sapiens | place: Germany | collected 2010-05
AGCGTCAGATGTGTATAAGAGACAGGTCGTAGCCTGCCACTACTTTGCCTTTGAAAAGGAAGTAACGTACAAGTGCACTCATTCCGATGCCGCCGGCACCTACGAAATAGACTGATTTTATCGTTTCTATATTCATTGCTTTTTTTTATTATTCTTTTTCCGCCAGTTTGATAACCTCCTGTGCAATGATTTTTGCAGAATCGGGTAAAGCTAATCTGGCAATATTTTCACTTAGTTCTTTCAGTTTCTGTTCATCTTTGACTGTAGACAGGGCTACATCCAATAAATTGGTTTCCGCTTCACTGTCTTTTACATAAATGGCCGCTTGCTTGTTTACCAATGCCAGTGCGTTTTTGGTCTGGTGGTCTTCTGCTACGTTGGGCGAAGGTACCAGGATAACCGGCTTGTGCAAAAGGCAGAATTCGGAAATAGAACCGGCTCCGGCACGGGAGATTACAAGATCGGCCGCTGCATACGCTGCTGCCATATCCTTGATGAAATCCGTCACATATAAATTCGGGTTTTCTCCCGCCGCTTTTACGGCTTCCGTTACTTGCGGATAATAGTATTTCCCGGTTTGCCAGATAAACTGGACATCACTGTTCTCTTTGATAGCAGACAGTCCGGTGGTCAGCGTTTTGTTGATAGTACCTGCTCCTAAGCTGCCGCCTACAATCAGGATTGTCTTTTTATCCGGCTGTAAGTGGAAAGAGTGTAGTGCATCCTCTTTAGAAGGTATGTCCTTCGTCAGATTCTGGCGGACCGGATTTCCCGTCATGATAATCTTGTCGGCAGGGAAGAACTTCTCCATTCCGTCATAAGCAACGCAAATCTTTCTCGCTTTCTGTGCAAGCAATTTATTGGTAACTCCTGCATACGAGTTCTGTTCCTGGATTAAAGTAGGAACTCCCATCATGCCGGCTGTCTTTAATGTAGGACCACTGGCGTATCCGCCTACACCGACTGCCACTTGCGGGCGGAAGTTTTTGATAATGCTTCGTGCTTTCCATTGGCTGCGTGCCAACTTCACGAGTACAGCTATATTCTTCCATAAGCGTTTGCGGTCAAATCCCGCTATCGGCAGACCGATGATTTCGTAGCCTGCATCGGGAACCCGCTGCATCTCCATACGCCCTTCGGCTCCTACAAAGAGTATCTTTGCCTCAGGACGCAGTTCCGTTATAGCGTTCGCAATGGAAACAGCTGGGAAGATATGTCCTCCTGTACCTCCACCGCTAATGATGATTCTAAGTTCTTTTTCCATAATAATCCTTTCTTCTATCCGTTGTTCTCCGTTTACCGTTCATCATTCACCATTCATCGTTTACAGACCTTGTTCACCCTTTATTGATATCATTTTCATCTTCAAACTTGGCGTCGCTGTTCAGAATCTGTGCTGTCGGTTCGGCAGCCGCCTGTGCTTCGGAATCTGCGGCATTTGTTTCAATTTGCAGTTGAAGTTGTGCATCATGCTCTTTCTGTTCTTCCAAATGAGCGGTATATCGGCTCACGCTTAATATCATTCCGATATAAGCGCAGTTAATCAACGTACTTGTTCCTCCCTTGCTGACCAGAGGCAACGGCTGTCCCGTGACGGGGAATAGTCCGACGGCAACCATCATGTTCAATATGGCCTGTGATACTAGCAGTAAGGCAATACCCATGACGAGGAAGGCGGGGAAAGTCCGTTCGCATTTCTGTGCGATTCGTCCGGCGCGCATCAATAGCCATAGATAAAGGAAGACCACGAATATGCCTCCTATCAGTCCCATTTCTTCGACTACAATAGCGAAGATAAAGTCAGAAAAAGCCTGGCTGAGGAAGTCGCGTTGTATGGAGTTTCCCGGACCTTTGCCTACTACGTGGCTGGTGGCAATGGCAATACGTGCATGTGCAATCTGTGCGTCTTTATCAATATCGAACTTGGCGGCGGGAACCTCTTCCTTATCGAAAAAGCCGGAAACACGGTTCTGCCAGGTTTCGAAACGGTGGAGTCCCGGAGTGTTGTGCAGTGTCTTGGCAGGGATAGCCATTAGTATTCCTACGGCGACCCCACCTACAAGTGCCAGCAATCCCAGCATTCCGAACAGTTTTTTTGCAGATACCCGTCCGATGAACATCATCATGCACACTACACCGAATAACAGCATAGCCGTCGACAGGTTTTCCGGTGCAATAAGTATGAAGACCAGTCCGGTAAGAATCATGATGTATTTAAAGGCTTTGGGATTGGCGCCATATTCATCCTGTTTCTTCGACAGGATAAACGAAACTGCAATGATGACAGCCATTTTGGCTAGTTCCGACGGTTGGAACTGTAATCCCATGAAGGTCATCCAGCGGGCTGCTCCGTTGACACGGTCGCCCGTAATGATACCCATTAACGTGACGAATGCCAATAGAACAAGGGAAACCGGATATAGAAATACCGGAAATACCTGAAACCATTTGTAGGGGACATTGTGCAGAAACACCACTACTACGGCACCTACCATTAGGATGATGGAATGCTGTGTAATCGGTCCCCAGTGGTCACCACTCTTGTAGGTCAGTGTCGAAGCTGCCGAAAACACCTCAATGATTGAGATGAGGCAGAGACAGAGGAAGATAATCCAGATTACCTTGTCACCTTTGAATATGTTCTTTAATAAATCCAATCTTGTAGCAATTAAAAATTAATAATTAGAAATTATAGGGCGCGGACACATTCCTTAAACTGGTCGCCACGGTCTTCATAGCTCTTGAAGAGGTCGAAAGAGGCGCAGCAAGGGCTCAATAATACTGTTTCACCTTTCTTTGCCAGTTTGTAGGCTGCTTCTACGGCGTCCTTCATTCCGGTTTGTACGTCTGCTACGGGCAGGCCGAAACGGTCGAAGAATTCGTGAAGTTTTTCGTTATGAAGTCCCAGGTATACCAGTGCCGAACACTTTTCGCGTACCAGGTCTTCAATTTCAGTATAGTCGTTGCCTTTGTCTTTACCACCGAGGATCAATACCGTTTTGGTAGTCATGCTTTGCAGGGCATACCAGCAGGAGTTGACATTCGTCGCTTTTGAGTCATTGATAAAATCAATGCCGCGGACACGCGCCACTTTTTCCAACCGATGTTCCACTCCCCTGAAGTCGGAGAGAGCCTTGCGGATGTTCTCTTTGGCAATGCCGGCCAGGTTTGCCGAGATACCGGCAGCTAATGAGTTATATAAATTATGCTGTCCTGTCAATGCCAGTTCTTCCTGTTCCATGTTAAAGGCAATCGGTTCGGTGATTTTTACCTCATGGTCTTCTACATAGGCAATAGCTCCGTCCTCTTTGACGGCAGCAAAAGGATACAAATGAGCTTTCAGACCGTGCTTGGCAAGCTCGTGTCTGATGATAGGGTCGTCATTCCAGAAGATGAAGGCGTCGTCCGGTGTCTGGTTTTGTGTAATGCGGAATTTGGCATCAATGTAATTCTGCATACAGTGGTCGTAGCGGTCCAGATGATCCGGTGTGATATTCATTAATACGGCGATATTCGCACGGAAGTTATACATATTGTCCAACTGGAAAGAACTCAATTCGATGATATAATAGTCATGATGATCTTCGGCTACCTGCAAAGCAAGGCTCTTGCCAATGTTGCCTGCCAAACCTACATTCAGACCTGCACTCTTGAAAATATGGTAAATCAGGGAAGTGGTGGTTGTTTTTCCGTTAGAACCGGTGATGCAAATCATTTTGGCATCAGTATAGCGTCCGGCAAACTCAATTTCTGAGATAACCGGCGTTCCTTGAGCTTTCAGTTTCAGGATGAGTGGAGCGTCATTCGGGATACCGGGGCTTTTGACAACCTCATCGGCATTCAGAATGAGTTCTTCGGTGTGGTGTCCTTCTTCCCAGGCAATAGCGTGGCTGTCCAGAAGTTCCTTATACTTGTCCTTGATAGCGGACATGTCCGAAACAAATGTCTCAAATCCTTTAACTTTGGCAAGCACGGCTGCACCTGCGCCGCTTTCGCCAGCTCCTAATATTACAATTCTTTTCATTTACAATAATGTGCTCTTGTTTCCAATATGCTGAGTTGCTTATTCGTTGGGCACATCTTTTAAAAGTTAATAATCGGGTTAATACTCTCTATATATCGTTGGATTTCCGAACGGAAACCCGCTTCCGACAACCGACAAGGGCCGGAGGTTATCTTATCTTAAGCGTTATTATTGTTATTGCTGCCAGCACAATCGTTACAATCCAGAAACGGACGGTAATCTTTGATTCGTGAAACAATTGGTCGGGCTTGGTAAATTTCACTGTACATCCCGGTTCTATCAGGCTCATGGAAGTACGGAAATGGTCGTGGATCGGTGCCCGTTTGAATAACCGCTGCTTCACTCCTTTCCGTTTTCCCAGCTTGTAGTAAACCCGTTGCAGGATAGCCGATAAATTCTCTACCAGGAATACACCGCAAAGAATCGGTATGAGTAATTCTTTGTGGATGATGATAGCGAAAACGGCAATGATACCACCGATAGTGAGGCTACCCGTATCTCCCATAAATACTTGTGCCGGATAAGCGTTATACCACAGGAAGCCGATCAATGCACCGATGAAGGCGCAGATATAAATTACGAGTTCTTCCGACCCCGGAATATACATAATGTTCAGATAACTTGCAAACTCGATGTGCGACGATACGTATGCCAGGATACCGAGCGTGGCGCCGATTATGGCGGAATTACCTGCGGCCATTCCATCCATTCCGTCATTCAGGTTGGCACCGTTTGATACGGCGGTCACCACGAAGATTGTGATGATAACGAACAATATCCACCCGGCTGTCTGCGCGTGTTCACCCATGAAAGAGACCAGATCGGCATAGTCGAGGTTATTGCTCTTGAAGAAAGGAATCGTTGTTTGAGTCGATTTCAAGTCATTCGTTCCGTGTATCACTTCCATCTCCTGTCCCGGAGTATGTACTTCGATATTTTCACGGATTACCACATCCGGACTTAAATACAAGGTAAGTCCGACAATTAATCCCAAACCTACTTGCCCGATAATTTTAAACTTACCATGCAAACCTTCCTTGTTCTTGCGGAAGATCTTGATGTAGTCGTCGGCAAATCCGAGTGATCCCAACCATACAGTTGTAATCAACATTAATATCATATATATATTGTGCAACTTACCCAGCAACAGGCAAGGAATGAGAATAGCTACGATAATAATCACTCCTCCCATACTCGGCACACCTACCTTGTTGACACCGAACGGGTCAATCTTCGCATCACGTTGTGTCTCCGTGATTTGCTTCTTCTTCAGAAGGTTGATGAATTTGTCACCCCATATACTTGAAATAAGCAATGCGATGAGGACCGCCATTAAGGCACGGAATGAGGTGTAACCGAACATTCCTGCCCCGGGAAAATTGAGCTTATGCAGCCATTCAAACAGATAGTATAACATGATAAATAAATTGTCAATTTATTAATGTGTCGATATGCCGGTTTCCTTACGGACGGTTTGCGAAGCCGAACCGCATATTGGCGTATGAGCACATTGTTTTCATTATTTAAAAATCTCCTTTAAAATCTCCTTATCATCAAAATGATGTTTCACTCCTTTTATCTCCTGATAATTTTCGTGCCCTTTTCCGGCAACAAGAATTACATCTCCCTTTTCTGCCAACATACAAGCAGTACGAATCGCTTCCTTACGGTCGGCAATGCTTAATGTCTTTCTCATATCTTCCGCGTCCAGTCCTGCCAGCATATCGTTGATGATGTCCTGCGGCTCTTCAAAACGGGGATTATCCGAGGTGATAATCACACGGTCACTGGCTTTGGCTGCTTCTTTTGCCATGATAGGACGTTTACCCTTGTCGCGGTTGCCACCGGCACCTACCACAGTGATTACTTTTCCTTTGCCTTCGAGCACTCCGTGTATCGCATTCAATACATTGATAAGCGCATCCGGTGTATGTGCATAGTCTACGATTGCTGTCACTCCTTTCGGTGAACGGACAGCATCGAAGCGTCCGGCTACCGGATGAAGTGTGCTAAGGGCAACGAGTACGTCTTCCTCTTTCTTGCCAAGCAATACGGCAGCTCCGAATACAGCCAACAGATTGGATGCATTGAACTTGCCGATAAATTGAACAGCCAGCTCGTGATTGTTGAAATCGAGCAGCATTCCTTCGAAATGAGATTCCAGTACCCGTCCTTTGAAGTTGCTGAGGCTTCTTAATGAATAAGTGTAAACCTTGGAACGTGTATTTTGTGTCATTACCAGTCCGTTCTTATCGTCAAGGTTGGTGAGGCTGAATGCATTCTTCGGCATATCATCAAAGAACTTCTTCTTGGCTTTCAGATAGTTCTCCACCGTTTTGTGATAGTCGAGGTGATCGCGGGTCAGATTGGTAAAGATACCTCCTGCGAACTTCAATCCGCTGATACGCTTTTGTGCGATAGAGTGCGAACTGACCTCCATAAAGGCATACTTGCATCCTTCATCCGCCATTTTTCCCAATAACCGGTTCAGTGTGATAGGGTCGGGGGTGGTATGTTCTGTTGGAATTGCTTCATCGTCGATATAATTGCAAACGGTAGAAATCAGTCCCACTTTATATCCGAAGTAGCGGAATGTATTATATAATAAGGTGGCAATTGTCGTTTTTCCATTTGTTCCCGTGACGCCGACCAGTTCCATTTTGGAAGTCGGGTCGCCATAGAAAGTTGTGGCAATCTTTCCTGTGGCGTCTTCGCTGTCTTTCACCTGTATATAAGTGATTCCCGCTACCGGTTCCTCCGGCATATCTTCGCAAAGAACAGCAACAGCTCCTTTCTCAATAGCGGTAGGTATATAAGCATGACCGTCAGCTTGCGTACCGCGCATAGCCATGAACAGTTGTCCGGCTTCTACTAAACGGGAATCAATGTTAATTCCGGTGATTTCTATGTCTGACTCTCCGGTCACTTGTACCGGTTGGATTGCTTTCAGTAACTTGTTTAGTAACATACTCTTTTTATATAATACTTATTTTTACTTTTAATTCATGGTAAGGGTAATTGTCTGTCCCTTCCTTATAATCGTTCCGTTGGCTATCGACTGGCTTTTCACTTTCCCCACTCCGACCAGATTGACTTTCAATCCTTTGCTTTCCAACAGATAAACTGCATCTTTCGCTCCCATACCGATTACGCTCGGCACAAAATTCTGCATGATTCCCCGACTTTCCAAAACAACAGCTTGCGGAGCAGCGTGTGTACTTCCCCAAACTTCTTTCCCGGAATCGGCAATCTTGCCTTGTATATTGATATTCAGTTCTTCCAAGACCCGTTGCGTTTGTCTCATCTCTCCAGCCTTCACGTGCGGGATGACAACGGTGTTTGTGTCAATCGCGCTGGTAAGCGGTAATCGGAGGTCTTTTGCATAGACTCTTTCTGCAATCTTGCTGAATACGCTACCGGCCATTAAACCGCCCGAAGCGGTAGGACCGGGCTTCTGAATAGAGACAATCATGCTGTATTTGGGAGCTTCCGAAGGAAAATATCCGCAGAAACTGACAAGGTAATTTGTAACTCCTGCTTTATATCCGGCTGCTCCCTGTGATATTTGTGCCGTACCAGTCTTTCCGGATACATGGAATTGCTTGCTTCCTGCGGGTTTGGCGAGTCCTTCTCCTACCACTTTTTGCAGGATTTCGCGTATCTGTGCCAAAGTCTTGTCCGAACAAATCTTTGGGTTAATAACCTCTGTTGGGTATTCTTTTACTATCTCTCCGTCTTTTACGGCTGCTTTCACAAATTTCGGACGTATACTTACTCCATTGTTTGCTATTGCATTATAGAATGTGAGGATATTGAGGGGCGGAACCTGTGTCTCGTAGCCGATACTCATCCAAGGAAGAGCTGTTTTTGAGAAATAACTTCTTTCTTTCGGCCCGCGTATGTTTGGTTTACCTTCTCCCGCAATCTGTAAATGGAGAGGTTGGTCAATACTCATTCGCCTCAGTCCATCTATATATTTTTGAGGATTGCTACCGTAGAAATGATCGATGATGTAAGATGTGCCAACATTAGAAGAAACCTCCAGGATTTCGGTCACTGTAAGCTTGCCATATCCTCCCCGGCGCCAATTCCAGTCTTTCATTACACGACCGTGCATCGGCATCTGCCCGTTGCCGGTATCTACCACATAATCAGGTGTGATTTTCCCGTCTTCAAGAGCTACCATGATAGAGGCTGTTTTGAAAGTTGAACCCGGTTCAAGCATATCGCTGATCGCATTATTACGCATTTCATAATAATTACCGTCCTTGCCTTTTGTCATATTAACGATTGCTTTCACTTCTCCGGTAGCAACCTCCATTAAGACAACTACTCCGACAAAAGCATTCAACTCTTTCAACTTGTCCACCAATGCCTTCTCGCAAATATCCTGCATACCTACGTCAATCGTACTTATCAGGTCGCAGCCGTCAACCGGCGGCACGTCCACGATATTCAGGTATTTGTTCATCACCTTCTGTCGGTGCGTCAATCCATCCCGTCCTTTCAGTATTGTATCAAAGGCAAGCTCAATACCATTTCTTGCTCCTTTTGCCGTGTCGGCATATACATCTCCCAACGTGCGGGCAGCCAGTGAACCGAAAGGCTTTTTGCGCTGGTTGTAAGCCAACTCTTTGAATCCGCCTTTGTATCGGTTCAAACAGAAAACGGGTAATCTCTTTACCTCTTTATATTGTATATAAGAAATACGTTTCGGATAAATTAGGTAATTACGGCTCTTTGCCTGACGCCCTTTCTTGAGGTGCGCCTTGAATTGGGCCGCGCTTTTGTCGGGGAATATCTTATGAAGTCCGATGCAGATAGAATCCATATTGGCAGTAAGAATAGAATCACGCCGTGCCTGATCCTTTTTTCTGCGTTTTTCATCCTTTTCACCGGACATAAAGTCCATGTATATTCTGTATTCGGGAAGAGAACTTGCCATAAGTTTTCCGTCGGAAGAAATAATGTTTCCACGGTTGGGTTTCACAGTTACGTTCTCTTTAACGAAACGATCGGCTACGTCCTGCCAGTATTGTCGTTCGGCAAACATGGTGATACCAGCCTTTACGACAATTGCCACGCCTATCAACGCCATCAAAAGGATGACGAAGAAGTAACGGGTCATTATATTTTTTTTATTAACTGCCACAGTGCTCGTCTTTTAAAAACTCTCAACTCTCAATTTTCAACTCTCCACTTATTTAATAAGGTAAGGAGGATTCGTAGAAGTCTGCAAATCGCTTTCCTTACTTGAAATATACTCTTCGATACGAGACTGGCGGCTCTTCTCCATTAGTTCCGAACTACGTGTCAGCGCATCATATTTAATATCTGTCAATTCTTTTTTCAACCGGTCTATCTCGATCTGCTGCTGCTGACTGGCGTAGCGGTTGTGGATGTAGAAGATAATAAATACCATAATCAGTACCAGCAACTTCGTCTGGCGACGGAAAAAGTCGGTAGCCAGAATGTCGCCGCCCAAGATACTTTTCAGTGAAGTGCGTTTCTTCTTCTTGCTTTCGTCTGCCTTCTTGTTTACTGCTTCTTCCATACTTCCTTTTATTATTTTTTCTCTGCAATTCGTAATTTGGCACTTCTCGACCGTGGATTTCTTTCGATCTCCGCCTGGTCGGGTACAATAACTTTGTTGTTGACAAGACGGAACGGCGTTTGCAGGTTTCCGAAGAAATCACTTTCCGCTTTACCTTCCACATTACCCGTCTTCATGATATTCTTTACCATACGGTCTTCCAGTGAATGATAGGTGATTACTACCAGCCTTCCGCCCGGTTTCAATGCTTCGGTTGCGGCTAGCAACATTTCTTTCAACGCTTCCATTTCCTGATTTACTTCAATCCGCAATGCCTGAAATACTTTAGCAAGCTCTTTCTTTTCGCGTTCACGGCCGAAGAGCGGTTTGATAATTTCCAGAAATTCACCGATCGTCCGAATCTGCTGTCCGTTTCTGGCCTTTACGATTACTGATGCCAGCTTGCGGCTATTTTTCAGTTCGCCATACAGATAAAAAATATCCGCCAGGCGTTCTTCCTCATATGTATTAAGTATATCAGCCGCTGTGAGTCCCGCCCGTTTATTCATGCGCATGTCCAAGTCTCCGTCGAAACGGAAGGAGAAACCACGTTCGCTGTCATCGAAGTGATGAGAGGAGACGCCGAGGTCGGCAAGAATTGCGTCTACCTGTTCAATGTTGTGATAACGCAGAAAATTGTGCAAGTAACGGAAATTACTGCGTACAAAGGTGAAATGAGTATCGTTGACAATGTTCCGTTCGGCATCTTCGTCCTGATCAAATCCCAGCAACCGTCCGCCTTCTCCGAGTCGCGAAAGAATCTCGCGCGAATGACCTGCTCCTCCAAACGTAACGTCTACATACGTTCCGTCTGGACGAATATTCATCCCGTCAACGCTCTCTTTTAGCAATACAGGCACGTGGTATGTCAATTCATCTTTCTCCATCTTGTCTATTTTCGTCGTTCATAATTTCTTCTAATGCTGTACCGAACTCCTCAGGCGACATAAACGGCTGTTCGGCCCGTTCCTTCGCCCAGATCTCTATCTTGTTGTCGATACCGATAAAGCGTATATCCCCGTGGATATTGCATATCTGTAAATACCGTTTGGGGATTAGTATGCGCCCGCTGTTGTCGGGAGTCACCACCTCAACGTCGCTCACAAACTGCCTGAAAATGAGTTGATGTTTGCTGTTCCATTTATTGAGCCTGCTCCGAAGCTCGTTTAATTCCTCGTTCCACACGCTCTCGGGGTACAGAGTCAGACAGTCCTGAAATACGTCTTTACGCATAATAAGCTTCTCTTCAGAAGCAATTTGCAACTGCTTCCTGAAGGTGGCGGGGATAAACACCCTTCCTTTGGCGTCCGCCCTGGCTTCAATATTTCCTAAAAAACGTATC
>OJRE01001068.1_pt1 | contig 10933 bp, 10 predicted proteins | sample 1599111 | NCBI WGS metagenome assembly OJRE01 (sample SAMN03922530, study PRJEB24848) | human gut metagenome | isolation source: stool sample | host: Homo sapiens | place: Germany | collected 2010-05
GTGTATAAGAGACAGGGCCATAGATGTCTCATAATCGTTTGACCTAGTAATGGATACATTATTGGGAGAAATGTTCTTGGTAAGCTCGTAAAGGGCTAATCTGACCATGTGCTTCTTGATGTTCTTATGCCTGGGGTCCTCCAACGCTAAGTTCTTCCCGATCTCTGGGATGTCACTATTCACGTTCAACGTAGGATAGAATACCTTTCCATCGTAGACCACAAATTCATGTGGCGATAACTCATATTCATTATAGTTCGGATCATATGGTAATATCTCACCCCAACATTGAGGTCGTAAGTCTGGTGATATTGTCTCATCATAATCGGTTAATTCATACAGTTGATAAAAGTTGTCACCATAACTTACCGGATCGTATAGCTGGAATGGGGTAGGAGTCCATTTTAACGGTTCCGCTTTCTCCCAGCAGTTTGATAATGGAACTCGTATGTCATTGAACTCGTAACCATTCTCAATCATGCACTCAAACACGATCCCATTGTAGCAAACCAAATCCCCCGGTCGATAGGTCAATAGCTGGGAGTAAGGATCGGCGTTGATAAGTTCTTGGATCTCGATTGACTCTTCCCAATAAATCTTGTCGGTGGGAACCTTATAACCACTGATAGAACGGATCACCTTATAGATATTATCCTCGTACTGGATATACGCCCCTACGGGATAGTTGATCCTTCTATCATACATCCTGATAGCCTTACCTTTCATTAACTCATTCTCAATCTCATAATTCTCCACCAGGTTCTCTAATATCGACATCTCTGCCGATTCCTCGGCTTGTATAAACTTATACTCGTTTCCCGGTTGGATTATTTGTTCCAGGGCTTCCTTGGTGATTATCTCTAAATAATCACTATCCAACAAAAATCTGTTATTTTCCATTTAGTAACTGAATTGTGGTTTAATTATTGATGTTGTTAATACGGTTCCGGTTTGTCCTCCTCGCTGGTATTTGAGCCAGCTCTTAGAAAGGAATGTACAGAGGATATAATCAAGGACATCTGTGCAGTTATGAACCAATATACCATTAGCGAAAAATTCATGCCGATCCTCTACCGTGATGTCATAGACCTTATCTATAGTATCGTGTTTTGGAAATCACTGATACTTTTAGAAGCTTGTGCCCCGTTGATGTCTATGTTGTACCTGACGTTGTAATCCATGTTATAGGCTTTGGTTATTGTTTACTTAATAAAGAATAGCTTGAAGCGTAAAGACTTGATTAAAAAAGAAAACCCCTACTGACATCATGTCGGCAGGGGTTTAGAGAGGAGTATATAAAGTAGTTAAGAAAAAAGCCTAACAGATGATGTGGTTAAGACTTGCTTATGCAACCACAAAGCATCGTTGGCGATCAATGCGAAATCTTCATCTGAGATAGTGGATAGTTCTACGCTGGGAAAGTAATGACGGACAAGGGTTATATGTTGCCTTAGCCACTCGTCATCCCTTACTTGCCAGCGATCGAGAAATTTGCGACCTTGGCTTGGCGGGCACCAATGATATTGGCCAGTTTTGTGGCCAGGCCATACAAGAACAAAGAATCGTCATCCACCAGTTCCTTATCTCCTTGGATAAACGTGTCACGTGCCAATGATCGGACAGCTGCGATTTCGTCTTTCTTTTGCAATTGTACGAACTTACTGAACGCGATGAAATCCGGCTCTCTGAAATAAGCGATATACACATCCTTGTCATCGTATTCGTCGCCGAACACCACGATAGGGTAGACTCTTTTGTTTTTCTTGGGATCTTGTTTTCTGATTTCCTCTAAGGTTTTCTTGATAGTTTCTTCTTGAGCTAATGTAAGCTCTTTGCTTTCTTCTGTTTCCATAAAATTTGTCTTTTTTGTTGTTTATGAGAGAATAGAAGGTCAGTGATGGAATTGTTTAATGTAAAAAGGGCCATGTGTTATTTTTCACACGGCCCTTTGGCTTATAAATGTTTTATGTGGTTAATGTATCGATTCCTCCCGGATTAAGATCGAACTCCTTGGAAAGATCGGTATCATCTTGTTTCGCTTCCATTCCATCCTCGGAGAAGATACATTTCTGTAAGGTGGTGGTCACGGTTCGTCCGTCATCTGGATGAGCGAAATGAACGATCAAGTCGAACTCTCCAAATCCCATCAACGTACCATCCGGAGAAGCCTCTTGGAACATCACTTGGGTGGCGTAATCAAGCTCGATAGAAGCCGTGTACGTCCAGTTTCCATAACCTCGTGAGATGGGTTGTGAACCTATACCGTAATTAGACTCAACCTTTCTTTTCCGTTCCCATTTGACTGCCTTGATTCCGTAGATCGCTTCGGACGATGAGGCGAACCCGAAATTGATCTCGATCATGGACCAGTCATAAGCACGCCCATTAATAAGCGGTGTTGTACTATCTGCCATATTTGTTGTTTTTAAGCGTTAGTTAAAGCGAATCCTTCCTCAACAATGATTTTCGATGTCACGCCGACTGGAACGATTGCGTATGTTATCTTTAAGGTGTCAGTCAATAGAATGTTCTGGTTGGAGGAGACTAACACGCTGTATCCAGAGATCTCGCTATTGCCTTCCATCGTGCTTAGGATGTTCTTGACAACATTCTGGTATTTTTTTATCTCTATCTCTGCTAGATATCCTGTCTTTGGATTTACCAATACCGGTGAGTTTAAGTAAGGAAGGAGAGCGTTTCTGATCGCACGTCTTGATTTGTCTATGGTCCTGTTTCTGGCGATAGTCCTATAATCGCTATCTGAGTAAGTCCTGTCCTTGGAGAAATAGGTGCCGTTCGCTCTCCCGGCGTATTTGATCGGGAAAACATATCCTTTTTCCTCTATCTCGTCGATTTGGGCTGGAGATAACGCTTCAAATTGTAGCATGCTGATAAAATCATCCCCTGTGTCATTTAGCTCGATATTGCCAAAGCCGAACTCGATATCGCTCATATGTTTGGAGGTTAGGTTGAATTGGTTAACCCAAGCGATAGACTCGCAAACCTTTGCTTCGGCTACGCAACCTAACGCGACACCAACGCAACCGATAGAGGAATGTTTCGGGTTAGCGATTTGCATCTGTCTTAACAAATCCGATCTACCTTGGCCTAACAACGCTGTCATGCGCGGGAAATCGCCTATGCAGGACGGGATCTTTTTAAGGTCGATGGTTTTGACTGCCCCGGTGGAGTCTGCAGAAGAGGCGTTACCCGTTAACAATACTGATAACGGGCGATGCTCGTTAGCTAATTCCTCCGCTACCGTATTGATATCGGAAACAAGGTTGAGCGAATAGTCATCCTCTGAGCTGGACGCTGTGGACCAAATGTTTTGAGGTGTCCATATTCCCAGTTGCTTGATGTCTCCATTCGCTACGGATTGGATGGTCTTGATAGCGTTCCAGTTCTTAGAACAATCGGCGAACATCACGTACAACGATCCGTCCGGTTTCATACGGAAGAACTCCGAGATGTGAAAATAAGGGATACCGTAAAAGAAGTTGTTTTTTTCTTGCTCAAATTCAGTGATACCTAATCCTATCGCCTCATTAACGGAAAATAACTGGATCACGTCACCGATCTTTATGCTGGGTGGCATATTGGTTTCGACTGGTAGGTCGAATATCAACCCGCTGATATGATCGTTGCCAACAGAGGTTGGCGTGAGATTGCCATCTTTTCTGATGAAAGATACTGTTCCTATTGCCATGTCTTACTTGTTATAATAGGGGTTTTCGTATAAGTGAGCGTTTGGTTGTTGGCTTGTATAAGCCCCGCCCTTGCTGTCTATATAAAGTTTCTCATATCCAGGATACATCTTCAATATCCTGTCAATGTTGTCGGGAATAACTTGAGGTGCTGGAGTGACAAGTTCGTTATCTTGTTCCTCTACAGGTTCGTTGATAAACTCCTCAATAGGTGACTCTGTTTCTTTCTTGATTCTTGCCATATTTATGTGTATAAAAAAAGGAGCGAGGCTTGGCCTCGCCCCTTTTTTATTGATTATTGGGTTATTTTTTAAGTTAATTTGTAAGCTGTCCAAACGACAATCTCTGCTGGACGAACAATATTAACGTCCATCTTCATTCTCATCTGGAAGAAGTATAACTCGGAGTTGGCTTGTAATCTGTCGATCTTCAATACCTCCGTATCGTTAGCGTAATCGACACCCATCCACAAGTTAGAGTCCATTCCAGTACTGAAATTACCAAGAACGATCGTGCTCTCCGGGATTCCTACGATAGGAACGATTCTTTTACCCTTGAACATGTATTTGTTGACTTGGGTATTGTCATTGTACTTGAATTGCTTTGAGGTCACGTATTGATCATACAAGTCCCAATAGCCCCAGTCCATGATATAAACTAAATTGTTCTTTCTGATTTGGTAAGGGCATTTTTGCCACATCGTGTACATGGCGGATTCTATGTTCTCGCCAGTCTTCAACTCTGTGTCACCAGCGTTAATTACGGTCTCGCCGCTCACGTTCTCCTTTAAGTTCTTTAATATGCGATAAATAGCCCCATCAAAATACTTATAAGAACCGGAACCAAGATCAATTCCGTTTTCAGGTTTTGTGAATGAGCCATCTGCGCCAAACGTTCCACCCTTGACTGATTGCCAAATAGCGTCTCCGATGAAAGCGTTCTTCTTGTCCATCAATAATCGCAACATCGTCGCCTGTATTTTCGGATCAAGCTCACGGAATACCAGATTACCATCCGGTTGAGCGAACTTCCAGTATTTCTCGAAGTCACGAGGATTGAACTCTAGGTAGACCATGAAATCCTTCGGTTCCAGATAACGTTCACGGAACGTATATGTTCCTTTGGAATCCGTAGGGCTTGTCGGCGTAGGCTTGTTGTCTTGGATGATGTCACCCAAGCTTACGGATGGAAGGGTGTATTTGTACTGGATACCGCTCTTGATATGAATCAACCCTTCTTTATAGGTATCGTTACCTTGTGCGGTGTAGGTCAATAAATCCTCTAGGACCTCACCCGCATATGTGTTTTGAGCAAAACTTACACTTGCCATAAATTAATTGTTAAGGTTTTGGTTATTATTACTTAAGCGATCCGAAAGTGAAATCCTTACCAACAACAGCCTCGACTTGTTTAGCCATTTGAGCTTCTACTGTTTGCACGCTATCTTTCACTTTCTCCACGTTGTCCTTGTCGTTCTCTATCTCAGTGGAGATCTTGTCTCTGGCTGGGATAGAATCTAACGTCGCTTTAGCCAAATCGAAATTCTTCGTTGGCATATCGATCCAATTCTGCTTAGCGGAATCCTCGATCTTGCCAGTGTTGATTGCGTCTTGAACCATAGACTCGATCTTTTGGCTCATAGCCTTTTTCTCGGCATCCTTGTAAGCTTGTAGTTCCGCTTTTACGTTTTCCAGCTCTTTCGTTAAGTTTTGATTTTTGGTGACCTCACCGGCTTTCTCGATCTTCAAGGAGTCAATGGTCTGGTTGGCCTCGTTGAGCTTGTTCTCTACGTTGACCAGCTCGGTGATCCGAGCCATGACCTGTGGAACCTCGACTTTTTCCTTGAAACCAAGCGAAGCTACGACAGCACCAAAATTAAAATCGATAGTTTGTCCTGTATCCATATTGTTTGTTTTGGTTTTGTTCTCTACTTCCGTAGGTTCTTGTTTGTTTTTATTAAGATTAGAGACATCATTGATAGAATGTTTATTTTCCTTGTTATCAGATCCATTTGACGATAGCTCCCCACATATAGAGGTTATGGTGTCCTTGAGAAGGTGGTTGTCCGTAATACCCTCTATTGCGTTCTTGACTTTCTCGATTTTTTGTTTCGAGGTCTTTAGTACGTTCTCAACTGGGATGATACCAGCTTTTACCGCCTCTTCAGCTGTAAAAAAAGTACCATCGGTACCTTCTTTGCCAGACATGAGTTCTTTTACCTTGGTCTTGTTAAATCCCCATCGTTTCATGTAGATCATCTCTATCTGTTGCCTGAACGCTTTTACGTAGTCTGGCTCCCCTTCTGTATCTTTGTTATCCTCCGTTGAGTCGAAGGGATTATGGATCATAAGGATAGTGTAGTCCCTCATTAACGATTTGTCTCCAGCGGCCCAGACAATAGATCCCATGGAGGCGGCCAAGCCTTCATTTATACATTCCGTCGGTATAGAGGAGTTACGAATTACAGAGAAGATACTCATACCATAAAGCACGGAATCACCAGAGCTGTTGATTAAGACCCTGATCTTACTAGGTTTGATATAACTCTCAACCCATAAAAATTCCGAATTGAATGAATTTGCGGTATATTCATCGATATCACAAAATAATCGGATGTCACAAACCTCATTCTCTTTCGCTTCTCCAACTACATACTTAAATTTAGATGTGTTCATTGGTTTTGTTTTTACGTCATTTTACAAAAGAATAGATAGGGTATAAGAAATATGTTTTTTGATCTTCCCGTATCTTCTTTTTGGGCGTATAGATCATGTTTGGAAACAGTTGATAATAAAAGTTGGTTAACTTTTGTTAAAACTAAGGGGGGGGTAAAAGTGTTAATTTGTATTTTTGCAATCTACAATATGTTTGGAGAATATTTTTCTGTTCCATCTTAGATAGAATGAATCGGAGAAATGGAAGGTGATAAAATATGTTGGGATGAAAAAAATTTTTGTATATTTTTTACTAACCTGCTTGTCGATGACTTTAGCTCATGCTCAAGGCATGCCCTTAGGAAAGGACTCTCTTTCGGATAATAAGATATCCGTTACGGTGAAGACTAACGCCATGGCGTTGGGTATGCTGATCGCTAACGCCGGGGTAGAATTGGGATTCGGTGATCGTTTTTCCTTGCATATCCCCTTTTATTACTCTGGTACCAATTATTTTTCGTCACATACGAAGTTTCGTATCTTGGGTACGCAACCAGAGTTTCGTTACTGGACCCCCTTACTGAAAGGATGTTTCGGTGGCGTACATCTGGGAGTGGCATCATGGAATTTCGCCTATAACAGGCGATGGCGCTATCAAGATAAGGACGGCTCTACACCTGCTTTGGGAGGTGGGGTATCGGTGGGATACCGGATGCCGATCGGAGCGGCCCGTCGCTGGGGGATGGAGTTCTCGTTGGGTGCTGGATGTTATCGCTTGCATTATGACAAGTTTCGAAACGAGTCGAACGGAGCCTTGGTGGAAAGCCGCCAGAAGACCTTTTTCGGAATCGATCAGGTAAATATTTCAATTACTTATACATTTGGGAGAGGAGGTGAGTCATGAGACTTTTTTCCATATATCCTTTTTTTATGATCCTCCTATCCCTATTCTTGTTCGCTTGTGACGTGCATGAGTGGCCAGATGAAACTCCGGAACCTCCAAAACCGGGTCATGTATCGGTAGAGCTTCGGTTGGATTTCACCTCAGATCGGGCTGAGCTTCCAGATTATAAAACTATCGTTGTCGGTGCGACTCGGGCCGCGGATTTGCCTTCGTATGAGACACGTTACCAAGTTCGTGTTTTCCGGATGGGGGCCGATAGCCTTTTCGAGACCGTCCCTTGTCAAACGCTCTCGTTTAGTCATGCGGAGATAGAGTCCTTGGGGTATCGAATGACCCTTGATTTGCCAGAGGGTGATTATCGTTTTATGGCGTGGGCAGACTTTGTTGAGCCAGGCGGCAAGAGCGATCTCTTTTATGATACGGAGGATTTCGCCTCGATCGAGTTACGGGGTGAACATGTGGGGAACAATGATTTTCGAGATGCTTTTCGGGGTGTTTTAGAGACAGGATTATATACAAGCATAGATGGAGGTCGTCAGAAACTAACGGTCAGCATGTGCCGTCCATTGGCGAAATTCCGTTTCGTGACCACGGATGTTGAGGAGTTCAAGGAGTATTATTTGAGGTCTATCTTGCAAAATGCCATCCCAGGGAAGGATGAGTTGAAGGATGCGATTGATATGACCAAGTTCCGGATCGTATTCTTGTATGATGGTTTCATGCCCTCTACATACAATATGCACACGGATCGACCGGTGGATGTGCGAACAGGAGTGTCGTTCCCCTCGGTCTTGACTGATATAAAGGATGGTGAGGCCATTATGGGTTTCGACTACGTGATAGTGGGAGAGGGTGACGCTGGCGTGAGCGTAACCGTGGCTTGTCATGATGAGAACGGCAAGCGACTCTCCGGTATCGATGGTATCAAGGTGCCGCTCCAAAGAGGCAGACTCACCACGGTTAGGGGTAATTTTCTCACCACACGATCTTCTGGTAACGTGCAGATCGATTCCTCTTTCGATGGAAAATTTGACATAGAGATTAAATAACAATATTAATTAATTTAAAACGACTAAGCGAATGAAACGATGTTTTTATTCAATGATGGCGGCAATGGCATTGTTGCTGTTATCGGCCTGTTCCAGCGATGACGAGCTGTCGCAAGGAAATGGCAACGAGGCGCTGGTCTCCTTCAACGTCGAGCTGTCCGGCGGTATGCAGAACAAGGCGATTAGCGATGGAACGACGGCGAAGAATTTGACCGTCCATGTGTTCGATGAGAACGGAACCTATCTGAGTGAATTAGACAAGACGGTAGAGCTTAATGAGAAAAAAAAATCTGTCTCTATTAATCTTGTGAAGGGTAAGACTTATAGTTTTCTCTTCTGGGCAAGCGTTAATAAGGAGAATAGCCCTTATTCGTTTGGAGTTGATGGTAAGACCATCACCGTTGACTATAATGATGCAAAGGCCAACGATGAGAGTCGTGACGCATTCCTTGGTGTAGTAAAAAACAAGGTGGTCGAGGCTTCTTTTGAGGAGAGCGTGACATTGAAACGTCCCTTCGCTCAGATCAACTTCCTTACGGACGATATCGAGACTGCAAAAACAGGTGGTTTGACAATTGATGAGAATACACAGTCCAGCGTTACCATCTCTAATGCGGCCACAACCTTGGACCCATTCACCAATACGGTTGGTGGTATCACGGAGGCAGAGGTGATTTTTGGTGATGCGAAGATGCCAATAGCAGAGAAACTTACGATTGGTGCCGAAACCAGCGCAAAGGATTACAATTATCTAGGTACGGCCTATTTCTTGGTGCCCGCCGAGGGTGCTATAGAGGATGCGGGAAAGTCTAAAACCACCCTTAACTCCGCTACCTTAAAGATCAAGGGTATCAACGGGGAGGGACTGAAGGTGGAGAATGTTCCGGTTCAATGGAACTACCGTACCAATATCTACGGTAGCCTTCTTACCGCCACTGGCAATTTCAATGTTACGATTGTACCGGATTATGATGGAAGTCATAATGAGGAGGTAAAGGCCAAACAGGTAACCACGGTCGATCAAGTGGACGAGGCGATCCAAAGTGGAGCTACCGAGGTGATCGTAACCGAGGCTCCGAAAGAGGATGCCACCATCACGATCCCGAAGGTATTCGAGCAAGACAACGAGACAGCAGTCTCTATCTCCATCCCGGCGACGACGGTTGCGATCACGATTGAAGAAAATACTCAAGAGGCTCAATATGCCCCGGAGGAAGTTACTATCACCGCTCCAACAACGAGTAATCTGACGATTAATCTTCCAAATTCTACGGTGACATTGAACGGCGAAAGTTACACGACGGTAACCGCTACAACTGCCGATAATACCTTGATCATTCCCGAAGGAGTCAAGGTAGAGAATCTTACGGTTAATAAAGGTAACGTGGAGATTTATGGAGATTTAGCGGTGAAAGTTGCAAAAGGGTCCGGTTATAAGGGTACGATTACCTATTTCATCTCTACGGTGGAACAGTTGCGTGCTCTCGCCACTGAAGTTAATGGTGGCACGACTTTCTCTGGTATGCAGATTAAGTTATCTAATGATATTGATTTGAAGAGTGAGGAGTGGATGCCGATTGGAAGAAGCGGTAAGGCTTTCCAAGGAACTTTTGATGGTTGCGGTTATACGATCAGTAATCTAAAGATTGAAAGAGGGATGAATAATTCATCTTCGAATGCTGATATGGGGCTGTTCGGGTTTACATCTGATGGAAAGGTCATGAACTTCACTCTTTACAATGCGTTCGTTAAAGCAGGTCTGGATGTTGGGGCTATTGCGGGTACACCTCATACTTCATCTTATTCCAATATTACGCTGACAGGAGATGTGAAGGTTGAAGGCTTTACTTATGTCGGTGGAATGTTCGGTAAGAATGTCTATAAAAGCATGAATAATCTGACGGTGCGTGTGAACGAAGGCAGCTATGTGAAGGCCGAAAGCGGAACCTACCGTACCTATGTGGGAGGTGTGATAGGCTTTATGGGTGAAGGCAATATCACTATTTCCAATGTTGAATCAAATATTAACGTAACCGGATCGACTTGTGATGTAGGTGGCATTACTGGTATCGCTCACTATGGAAACATTTTTGAAAACTGCATTTGTACGGGAAATGTAACACTGGTCAACGCAAACGATGCAGGCGATCAATTGGAGATTGGTGGTATTGCTGGTGTATGGATGAACTCGAAGTATGGCAAGGTAACTCTCCGAAAGTGTAATTTTACAGGAACACTGAAAAGTGCATTGAACGGTGTAGACAAATCGGAAGAAGTAGCTGGAAACCGATTTACCGGACGCAAGTATTATCCCAACAGTGATGAAGGGGAATTGATTATCGAATAAATTATACCAATCTGTTAGAATTATCTTTTGGGAAAATAAAATCAACGACACTCCTTCTCTTCTTAACCTATAAAGAAAAGAGGGAGTGATTCGAATGATTCTGAAAAAAATAAATTTTATTAATGTGCTTTCCTCGGATTTTACGATGAGAGCACATTTCTTTTTTAGACTTGAGATCTTAGTATCTGAATTAGGTATCTACCTCAAAAGTGTTGGTGGGTTTTGTATAGGATAGATATAATGCTTCCTCTCATGCCACCCCACAAATACAC
>OJRE01001084.1_pt1 | contig 10795 bp, 5 predicted proteins | sample 1599111 | NCBI WGS metagenome assembly OJRE01 (sample SAMN03922530, study PRJEB24848) | human gut metagenome | isolation source: stool sample | host: Homo sapiens | place: Germany | collected 2010-05
CTGAAAGACCGCGCCGCCGCTTTGCAGGAGGAACTTTCCAAGTCGCAGGCCGCCACCGTCAACGCGGAAAAGTTTATGGGTATCGTCCGAAAGCACCTTGCCTTTGAGGAATTGACCCCCACCCTCTTGCGGGAAATGATTGAGAAAATCGTCGTGCATGAGTGCAGCTATGACGAGAACGGCACCCGCAGGCAGGACATTGAGATTTATTACAGCTTTGTCGGCAAGATTGACTTGCCCGAAGCCTAACGCCCGACCTATCCGACACAATGGCCAAGTGCCGGATAGGAACGGCAAAATTTTTTACACTTCTATTACTTCTTTATCGCACATAAGCAAAGAGCCAGGGCATCAAACAGCTGATGGCTGGTGCCGGAATCATGCTGCTGGGAACTACCCTGATTCCACAGCTGGCAACATTGTTCTCTTAAGAGGAGTGGTAGATGAACACCATCATTGAGAGAATTACGGAAGCGATAAAGGATATCCTGATCGGGCTTATTAAGTCAAGTTTGGATAACATGTTCACGTCTGTCAATGAGCAGGTGGGAACCATAGCCGGGCAGGTGGGACAGACACCGCAGGGATGGAATGCAGGGATTTTTAATCTGATTCAGAATATATCCCAAACGGTGATTGTCCCCATTGCGGGACTGATCATCACCTTTGTCCTGTGCTATGAATTGATCACGATGGTAACACAGAAAAACAATTTCCATGAATTTGAGACTTATAACATTTTCCTCTGGATCTTCAAAGCGTATGTAGCCATTTATCTGGTGACAAATACGTTCAATATCACGATGGCGGTCTTTGATGTTGGCCAGCATGTGGTCAACAATGCAGCCGGGGTGATATCAGGAAACACTGCGGTGGATGCAACAGAAGCAATTTCACGGATTGTGGATGCCCTGGAGGATATGGAGTTAGGGGATTTGTTCCTGCTATCCATGGAAACGATGTTGATCAGTGTTACCATGCACATTCTGTCAATTATCATTACGGTAATCTTGTACGGAAGAATGATAGAAATTTACCTTTATACTTCCATAGCACCAATTCCGTTTGCCACCATGACCAATAAGGAATGGGGTAATATCGGAAACAACTATTTAAAAGGCTTGTTCGCACTGGCATTTCAGGGATTCTTCATGATGGTCTGTGTGGGAATTTATGCAGTTTTAGTAAATGCAATGACCATATCCAGTGACCTTCATGCAGCAATGTTTTCAGTAGCGGCTTATACCGTGATTCTTGCATTTTCATTATTCAAGACCGGAAGCCTTAGCAAATCAATATTCAATGCCCATTAACGGGCAGGAAAGGAGCGCATACCATGGCGTATGTACCAGTACCAAAAGACCTTACCAAGGTCAAAACAAAAGTAGCGTTAAATCTGACAAAGCGGCAGCTGATTTTCTTTTCACTTGCCGCAGTTGTGGGAATTCCGTTTTATCTGGTCATGAGAAAACCAATCGGTTCCAGTATCGCAGCCATCCTGATGGTAACGATCATGCTTCCGTTTTTCTTCATGGCAATGTATGAAAAAGACGGTCTTCCCTTTGAAAAAGTGGTGGCAAATATCATTCGACAGAAGTTTATCTGTCCGGCAGTAAGACCATATAAGACAGAAAATTTTTATCAGGAGATTTCCACCCTTGTAAAAAAGGAGGGTGTGCCGGATGGCAAAAAAGACAAAGCAGGAGGCTCAGCAGGAGCGTCTGTCCCTGGCGGAAAAAAGAAACCGTCAGGAAAGAAGAAACAAAAAAAGCAGAAAAGAAAGAGAACAGGAAAAGCGTAGAAAGAAGCAGGAACGGGATCGTAGGAAACAGAAAAACATTCCTACAACTGCACAGCAGAGTATTCCGTATATTCGGATGCTGCAGGATGGTATCTGCCAGGTGACAAAGACCTTTTTCTCCAAGACGATTCAGTTTTATGACATCAACTATCAGCTTGCTCTAAATGAGGATAAGACCACGATATTTGAAAATTACTGTGATTTCTTAAATTACTTTGATTCTTCCATCAGTGTGCAGCTGTCCTTTATCAATCAGCAGGTGGATGTGGCAGAATTTGAAAAAAGTATTGATATTCCGGATCAGAACGATGACTTCAATGCCATTCGTGAAGAGTACCGTACTATGCTGAAAAATCAGCTTTCCAAAGGAAATAATGGTCTGGTAAAGACAAAGTATATCACTTTTGGAATCGAAGCAGAAAACCTGAAGGTGGCAAGACCAAGGCTTGAAAGAATCGAAACAGATATCTTAAATAACTTTAAGGTTTTGGGAGCCCAGGCGCATTCCCTGAATGGTCTGGAAAGGCTGGAGATTCTGTATCATGTGTTCAACCAGGATCGGATTGAACCATTTAAGTTCCAGTATAAGATGCTTCCAGAAACAGGATTAAAGACCAAAGATTTTATTGCACCGACTTCCTTTAACTTTTCCAAGAATCAGACATTTTTGATGGGAAGAACGATGGGAAGTGTGAGTTATCTGCAGATTCTGGCATCGGAGCTTACAGACCGGATGCTTGCAGATTTCCTGGATGTGGATGACAGCATCAATGTCAACATTCATATCCAGTCTATTGACCAGAGTTCTGCGATCAAGATGATCAAGAGCAAGATTTCAGATCTGGATAAGATGAAGATTGAAGAGCAGAAGCGGGCAGTACGTTCCGGTTATGATATGGACGTGCTTCCATCGGACCTTGTGACTTATGGAGAAGAGGCGAAGAACCTGTTGGAAGATCTGCAGTCCAGAAATGAACGAATGTTTCTTGTAACGGTTCTGGTGATGAATACCGCAAGGAAGCGTCAGAAACTGGATAACAATATTTTCCAGGTGCAGGGAATTGCACAGAAATATAACTGTTCCTTAAAACAGCTGGATTATCAGCAGGAAGCAGCACTCATGTCCTGTATTCCACTGGGAGTCAATCGGATTGAAATTCAGAGAGGGCTTACCACATCTTCAACAGCGATCTTCGTGCCATTTACGACACAGGAACTGTTTCAGGAAGGGGAAGCTCTTTATTATGGATTGAATGCATTATCCAACAACATGATCATGGTTGATCGGAAACGTTTGAAGAACCCGAATGGACTGATTCTTGGTACACCAGGTTCCGGTAAGTCTTTCTCAGCAAAGAGGGAAATTACAAACTGCTTTTTGATCACGGAAGACGATATCATTATCTGTGATCCAGAAGCCGAATATTCGGCACTTGTGCAGGCACTGCATGGGCAGGTAGTTCGGGTTTCGCCAGTATCTGACCAGTATATCAATCCAATGGATCTGAACCTGAACTATTCCGAGGAAGATAATCCACTGTCATTGAAAGCAGATTTTATTCTGTCTTTGTGTGAGCTGATTGTTGGAGGAAAGAATGGACTGGAGCCGGTAGAAAAGACCATCATTGACCGTTGTGTGCGGTTAGTATATCAGGAATATCTTGCCGATCCAGTACCGGAGAAGATGCCAATCTTGGAGGATTTATATAACCTTCTGAGAAAACAGGAAGAGCCAGAAGCACAGCGACTGGCCACTTCGTTGGAAATCTATGTTACAGGTTCTTTGAATGTGTTTAACCATCAGACAAACGTGGACATCAATAACCGCATTGTCTGCTTTGATATCAAGGAACTTGGTAAGCAGTTGAAAAAGATTGGGATGCTTGTCATTCAGGATCAGGTCTGGAACAGGGTAACAATGAACCGTTCTGCTCATAAGTCCACCAGATACTATGTGGATGAGTTCCATCTTCTTTTGAAGGAAGAGCAGACCGCAGCTTATAGTGTGGAGATATGGAAGAGATTTCGTAAATGGGGTGGTATTCCAACTGGAATCACCCAGAATATCAAGGATTTATTGTCTTCCAGAGAGATTGAGAATATATTTGAAAATTCAGACTTCATTTATATGCTGAACCAGGCATCCGGAGACAGGCAGATTCTGGCAAAACAGCTGAATATCTCACCAACCCAGCTGTCCTATGTAACCAACAGTAATGAGGGGGAAGGACTTCTGTTCTATGGAAATGTCATTATCCCATTTGTAGACAGATTCCCGAAGAATTCCCTCTATAAAATCATGACAACTCGCTTAGAGGAGACTTCCGAAGCAGGTTAAATCAAAGGAGAAAACAATGTTACGAGCAATTTCATATGTATTAACTTTTAGTGGCGGTGCTGTTTTCGGCATCGCTTTTCTCTGCTTATTACAGGCAGGGAAAGGGTATCCGAAGAAGGAGGAGTAAGTAGTGGCAGAACAGAGAATGAAAGTCAGGGACAAGAAAGTCCAGAAGATGACCAAGGATGGTCTGGTGGAAGAAAACCTGACAGATAAATCTTCTGTTCGTGTCAGTAACCGTGCCAGTGATGTGCAGATGGGAAGAAAACAGGGGGAAAAAGAAGAAAACCTTGTGGATAAGTCTCCCCGCCAGTCTGAACGGAGTGGGAAAAATATTCGTCCCTCTGTGCAAAAATCCAGAGATGCACCGGAACTGATACGGACAGAGAAGCAAAGTGAGGATTTTGGACAGAGTAGTAAACAGCAAAATAGAAAAAGAATCCGTGCTGAAGTCGGAAAAGAATCCAGACTTGCAGAAAAATCCGAAGTCGGACAGTTAGGGAGACTGAAAGATAAACGTGCTGATCTATCAGAAAACAGGGGAGACAGCCGGAGAAATCAGACCGGTGGCAGCAAAAAGCCTAAACAAAAACAACGTTTGAAGTTTGCTTATGAGGAAACTGGTGCTTCTGTGAAAAATGACAAAGATATGGAGAAATTGAACCAGATGGATACGGATGGAGTCAATTTCCGCCATCAGAAACAGAAAGAAAAAGCCAAAAAGTTTTCTTATGAAGAAGCAAGAAAGAAAAAGGAAGCAAAGCAGCATTCCAAGAAAGCACAGGTCTATCAGGCAAATGAAGGAGAATCTCCTGGAAAGAAAAAATCCCGTTTGAAGTTTGGTGAAGGGGAATCTGTGAAAACAGAAAAAGCTTCTGTTGTCAAGAAAGCAGGAAGTGCAACTTCCGTAGCATTGCACCGTGAGATCAGCAAAAATGAAGACGATAATGCGGCGGTAGAAGGTGCCCATAAGTTGGAAGAAGGCGGCGAAGGTATTTACCGGCTGGAACAGAGAAGTGCCAGACGAAGGAAACAGAGGGCTTCCAGAAAGAGAAGCAGACTGGAGAGACAGGTAGAGAAACAGACACAGGCGGCAGCCCGTCAGGAGCAGAAGAAGCTGAAAAAGCAGATTCAGAAGCAACAGATCAAACGGGATTATGCCAAAGCGAAGCGAAGTGAACAGACAGTAGGAACAGCTGCAAAAGGTACGATTGATTATATCAAGAAGATTGGCGGCAAAGTGACCAACTTCTTTAAAGAAAACCGGAAGGTGTATATCAGTGTAGCAGTTCTGATCGGATTGATGTTTCTGATCATAACGAATGTCACGTCATGCTCTGCAGTGTTTTTACAAAATGTGATCACTTACACAGGAACCAGTTATCTGTCATCGGATCAGGCAATCCGGGAAGCGGAACTGTATTATACACAGCTGGAAGCTAATCTGCAGGAGCGGATCAACAACATGGAATCTGAAGAACCGGGACATGAGGAATACCGATATAACATCGGACCTATTGAGCATGATCCGTTTATCCTGATCAGTTATCTGTCAGCAAAGTATGAAGAGTTTACGTTTGAACAGGTCAAGCCGGAGCTGGATGCGTTGTTTGCAGAGCAATATCATCTGACTACAGAAGCGGTCAATGAGACTGTGACAGAGACAGCAACAGTAAGAGTTGGAGAATCTTTGGGACAGGTTGTAACAAGCGGATATTGTAATTGTCCAATCTGCTGTGGTATTTGGAGTGGAGGACCAACTGCCAGTGGAGCATATCCAACAGCCAATCACACCTTAGCGGTAGATGCTTCCAATCCGTTTGTTCCAATGGGAACAAAGGTGGTAATGAATGGTGTCGAATATACGGTAGAAGATACCGGAGCTTTCGCAAGATACGGGGTACAGTTTGACGTCTACTATGATAATCATGCGGCGGCATCTGCACATGGACATCAGACATGGGAATGTTATCTGGCAGATGATAATGGAAGTCAGGAAGTGGAAGTGACTAGGACAAGGGATGTAGATGTGCTGAATGTTACCTTAAATAGTGGAAACCTGATGTCAATCTGTCAGGACAGGCTGGGATTTTTCCAGAAAGAACTGTTCAGTGCCTACAACGATACAAAAGGCAACTTGCAGATGTTTGCAACACCGGTTGATTTTAACTGGTACTCCAGTGTGACCAGCTATTATGGATACAGGATTCATCCAATATCAGGAGCAAATCAGCTTCATAATGGTATGGATATCGGAGCACCGGAGGGAACAAAAGTGATGGCAGGACTGACCGGAACAGTTACAACTTCTGCTTATAACGACAGCTATGGAAATTACGTCATTATCAAAGACAGAAAAGGTTATGAACTGCGGTATGCACATTTAAGCAGCCGGAGTGTATCTGCAGGAGCATCCGTCACGAAAGGTGATGAGATAGGTCTTGTAGGAAATACTGGTAATTCCACAGGAAGCCATCTTCATATTGAACTTCTGAAAAATGGAGAGCGGTTAAACCCGATCTTTTATCTGGAAACTGGAGAAGGAGCAGGCTTTGGCGGCAATGAATATACCAGTGAAGCAGCACAGCGTTTGTTAAATGAAGCAGCGAGATATCTTGGAACACCATATGTATGGGGTGGATATTCCCCAAGTGGATTCGATTGTTCTGGATTTGTAAGCTACTGTCTGACAAACTCTGGTGTAAGGAATACAGGAAGACTAACAGCACAGGGACTGTACAACATTTGTACACCAGTATCCCAGTCGGAGGCACAGCCGGGAGATTTGATTTTCTTTACTGGAACTTACGACGCAGGGGAGCCGGTAACGCATATCGGAATCTATGTAGGCAATGGTCAGATGATCCATTGTGGACATCCGGTGCAGTATACGTCCATCAATTCCCCATACTGGCAGAGCCATTTCTATGGATTTGGACGATGGTAAGAAAAAAGGGCGGCTACATCAGCCGTCCGGAAAGGAGAAGAGATGAAAAGTCTTGAAAAAGCAACGGCGGATTATGAGAAAGCCAAGGAAAAAATGGAGGCATCCAAAGCCAGATATGAAGCAGATTTAAAGCGTTTCAAGGCTGCGGAGATTGCAAAAACAGAAGCGGAAAATCTGGAAATTGTAAAAATTATCCGTGCAATGGATATGAGTATTCCGGAATTGGAAGCTTTCAAAAAGAGAATGAAAAATGGACTGCCCGGCAGGGTAGAAATACAGAAGGAGGAAACAAAAGCCGATGATGAATCTGGAAAAAATGAAACAGAAGAAGAGAACAATTACTAAAAGCAGGGTAAAAAAGAGCCTGCTTGCAGCAACGACATTTCTTTGCCTGACAACACCTTTGCTCCAGACACAGACTGCTTATGCAGCTGAGAATACCACACCTGCAATCACGATTGAGAAACCGGATGGCTGGAAACAGGGAGAAACAACCATTGCTGTTACGGTAGATGCTAGCCATATGCCGGAAGGTTTCTCAATAGCAAAGATTGAAGCAAAAGCAGGAAAAGATGGAAGCTGGCAGGATGTAACCGGAAGCGGAAGTATCACGATCACTGGAAATCAGACAGTGTATGTGCGTGTGACAGATGATGAGGGGAAGGTCTATGAGCAGAATCGCTCTATTAAGTGTTATGACACGGAAAAGCCGACACTCTCTGCTTCTCTGACAGATGGTGTGCTGACGATTCAGGGGAATGATACAGTATCCGGGATTACTGCGGTAACCGTCAATGGCACCACTTATACAGACTTGAAGGATGGAATGCTGAGAGTGCAACTGACACAGAAAGATTTTACTACAAAGCAGATTGAGATTACGGTAACAGATGGTGCTGGAAATACTTCTGAAAAGTATGTGTTGCAGAATCCTTACTATGAATGGGCAAAGAAGCAGGCAGAAAAACAGAAATCTTCCAGTGACAGCAATGGTGCAATGGCAACTACGACCAGTGCAGATGCAATGGGGACTGAAAAAACAACGACTTCTCCGCTTCCGCAGGATGCACAGGCTTCTGAGCCGACAGATGCAAAAGGGACCGTGGATGATCGGACAGTAACAGGTATTGAGAAACAGCTTAATAAAGAAGGCGAGACGGCAGAATCCGTTACAAAAACAGCTACGGAAGGAACAAAAGAGTTTTATACCATTTCAACGAAGAGTGGTAAGATTTTCTATCTGATTATTGACAATTCAAAATCTCAGGATAATGTGTATTTCCTTACCGAAGTCAGTGAGAAAGATCTGATGAACTTCACACTTTCTGATTCGGTGACACTTCCGGAAGTGGATACGGTTTATGCAGAACCAGAGAAAAAAACAGAGGAAGAAAAACCGGAAACGACAGAGTCAGCCGAGAAAGATAAGGTAGAGGATGATATTCAGATGCCTGAAGATAAAAGTGCATTTGGAACGTATCTTTTGATTGCACTGGTTGCAGTCGGAGCTGCGGCAGGAGGATATTACTTCAAAGTCTATAAACCAAAGCATGAATATGATGATGAAGATGAGATGGAAGAGGATGAAAATGAATCCGAAGATTCAGAGTCAGAAAAACGGGAAGTAGACGATGCAGATGAGCAGGAAGAACAGGAAAATGCAGGGACAGAAGTTTTGAAAGATGAAGATTTCAATGATGAGATACTAGAAGATGAAGAAGAGGAGCAGGAGTAAATGAAATTAGTAATTGCAGAAAAGCCATCGGTTGCGATGGCACTGGCTTCCGTGCTTGGAGCCAGAACAAGAAAAGATGGCTACGTGGAGGGAAACGGTTATATCGTTTCCTGGTGCGTAGGACATCTGGTTGGATTATGTGATGCATCGGAATACGATGAAAAATATAAAAAATGGAGATATGAAGATCTGCCGATTGTACCAGAACAGTGGAAACACAAGGTACTGGATGGCACAAAGAAACAGTTTGGAATCTTAAAGAAACTGATGAGAGATTCCAAAGTAGATGAAGTAATCTGTGCGACAGATGCTGGGCGGGAAGGAGAGTTAATCTTTCGTTTGGTGTATGAGCAGGCAGGATGTCAAAAGCCGATGAAGCGGCTCTGGATCTCATCCATGGAAGAACAGGCAATTAAAGATGGATTTGCGTCATTAAAAGACGGTTCGTGTTATGACAGTCTCTATCAGTCAGCACTTTGCAGGGCAAAGGCAGACTGGTTGGTGGGAATCAATGCGAGCCGTCTTTTTTCCGTTCTGTATAATCAGAATCTGAAAGTTGGAAGAGTACAGACACCAACACTTGCCATGATCGTGGATCGAAATCAGAAGATCAAGGAATTTACCAAAGAAAAATATTATATGGCTCATATCAAGTTTGACGATATGGATGCGGTTACAGAGCATTTTCAGAAAAAAGAGGATGCAGATAAAGTGGCTGCGGATTGTGCGGAGCGTATGTGTGAAGTAGAGAAGGACGATGTGAAGGAGAAAACAGTTCGTCCACCGAAGCTCTATGATCTGACAACCCTTCAGAGGGAAGCAAACAGAATGTTTGGTTATACCGCACAGCAGACACTGGATGCCGTGCAGGAGATGTATGAGCAGAAGCTTGTTACTTATCCGAGAACAGACAGCCAGTATCTGACAGATGAGATGGGAGAAAGCACAGAAACTCTGATTCAGATGTTACTTGGAAAAATGCCCTATGCCGAAGGGATGGAATATCAGCCGGACGTGAGTAAGGTATTAAATTCAAAGAAAGTATCTGATCATCATGCAATTATCCCGACCGTGGAAGTAGCAAAGGCAGATATAGGTGAACTGAAAGAACGAAACTGCAAGATTTTGTATCTGATCAGTGCCAGGGTACTGACAGCAACCGCAGATCCTTATATTTATGAGAGTCATAAATGTCAGATTACCTGCAATTATCATACGTTTTATCTCAATGCAAAGAAAACAAAGCAGGAAGGGTTCAAGACAATTGAGAAAAAACTGAAACAGTTCTTTGGAATCATTGCAGAAAAAGAAGAGCCGGAGTTGGATATCTGGGCAGGCAAGCATTATGGTCCCTGTGATTCTTTTGTATCGGAGCATTTTACACAGCCACCGAAACAGTACACAGAAGATACCCTGCTTTCTGCGATGGAACGTGCAGGGAATGAAGAGCTGACCGAGGATACAGAAAAGAAAGGACTTGGTACTCCTGCAACAAGGGCAGCAATCATTGAAAAACTGATTCAGTCTGGCTTTGTGAAAAGGGAAAAGAAAAATCTGGTGCCGACAGATGATGGAAATGTACTGATTACGGTTCTGCCGGATGAGATTAAATCTCCGAAGATGACCGCAGAGTGGGAAATGGCATTGAATCATATTGCCCAGAATACAGAGACAGCAGATGAATTCCTAAATGGGATTACAGAGCTGATGCTGGAACTGGTTGCCAGGTATCAGGGGATTTCAGAAGAGAAGAAAAATCAGTTTCAGGGAAAGGCAAAAGGAAAAGTCATTGGCAAATGTCCCCGCTGTGGAGCAGATGTCAGGGAAGGAAAAGTAAATTTTTACTGTTCTGACCGGAACTGTGCTTTTACCTTATGGAAAAATGATAAATTTCTTGCAAGCCAGGGGAAAAAGATGGACAAGGTGGCAGCAAAGAAGTTCCTGTCTAAAGGAAAAATCCATTATAAGGATCTG
>OJRE01001098.1_pt1 | contig 10682 bp, 7 predicted proteins | sample 1599111 | NCBI WGS metagenome assembly OJRE01 (sample SAMN03922530, study PRJEB24848) | human gut metagenome | isolation source: stool sample | host: Homo sapiens | place: Germany | collected 2010-05
CCTATATGCAGCTGTTCCGCAGCCAGAAGGCTGTCATCTGCTGCGGTCAGGGCGACTGGGAACAGCCGGACACCACATGGCTGCTCAAGCGCATCTTTGAAGCAAAGCATATCCCCATCTGGGTGGACCTGTGGGGTCACGATGTCAACCACGACTGGAACTGGTGGTACAAGCAGGTGGCGTATTATATGCCCTACATTCTGGGCCAGCAGTGACCCATCCCGTGAAAATGGCACAACGGCGCGTCCATGGACGCGCCGTTGTTTCCCAATATTAAAGTTTGTCCCGCCCCGCAGGGGCTTTTGCAATAGAGGTAACGGAAAGAGGAATCAACAAATACTATGCAGAACTTTATTTTTATCTCCCCCAACTTCCCCACGAACTACTGGCAGTTCTGCCGGGAGCTGAAGAACAACGGCATGAACGTGCTGGGCATCGGCGACCAGCCCTACGATGAGCTGAAGCCGGAGCTGAAGGACAGCCTGAACGAATACTACAAGGTGAACAGCCTGGAAAACTACGACGAGGTCTACCGCGCCGTGGCCTTCCTCACCTTCAAGCATGGCCGCATCGACTGGCTGGAGTCCAACAATGAATACTGGCTGGAGCGGGACGCTGCCCTGCGCACCGATTTCCACATCACTTCCGGCTTCCAGACCTCGGATATGCCCTGCATCAAGTACAAGAGCAAGATGAAGGAGTATTACCAGAAAGCAGGCATCGCCACCGCCCGCTATCACATGGTGGACGATCTGGCAGGCTGCAAAAAGTTCATTGCTGAGGTGGGCTACCCGGTGGTGGTCAAGCCGGACAACGGTGTGGGCGCTTCCGATACCCACCGCCTTTCCACCGACAAGGAGCTGGAAGCCTTTCTGGCCTACAAGGCCAAGGAACACCCGGATGTTGCCTACATCATGGAAGAGTTCGTGCGCGCCGAGGTGAACAGCTACGACGCCATCATCGACGCCAGCGGCAACCCCATCTTTGAGGCGGGCAACGTCAGCCCCATGTCCATCATGGATATCGTGAACAACGACGACAACTCCATCTACTACATCATCAAGGACCTGCCGGAGGACACCCGCGCCGCAGGCCGTGCCGCCGTCAAGAGCTTTGGGGTGAAGAGCCGCTTTGTCCACTTTGAGTTCTTCCGCATGACCGAGGATCAGGCCAGCATGGGCAAAAAGGGCCAGATCGTGGCTCTGGAAGTCAACATGCGCCCCTGCGGCGGCTTTACCCCGGATATGATCAACTTTGCCCGCTCCACCAACGTGTACAAGATCTGGGCCGATATGATCGCCTTTGGCGGTACCGATCTGCCGGTGGGCGAGCACTTCTACTGTGCCTTTGCCGGCCGCCGCGACGGCAAACACTTTGTGTACAGCCACGAGCAGATCATGCAGAAGTATCAGGACAACATGCGTATGGTGGACCGCATCCCCGACGCACTGTCCGGTGCCATGGGCAACCAGATGTATGTGGCGAACTTCTCCACCCGCGAGGGGATGGAGCAGTTCTACGCGGACGTGCTGGCCGTGACCGACGACACCAACGCCGCCGCACAGGCCGAGCTGGCACAGGTGCTGGCTCTGGGTGAGCCGGACGCCGCCCCGGCTGCTCCTGCCGCAAAGCCCGCCCGCAAGGCACGCAAGTGATTCCCGCATAAACGACAAAAAGCAGCCCGCCTCCGGAGTTTCCCCGGAGACGGGTTGCTTTTTGTCAGAGACTATGGTATTTTAAGACTGCCCGTTGGGATAACACGACGGGCAGAGCACTGCATTGCATTGCAACGGCAGGCGGTTGGCTCACACTTCCGAAAGGAGGTGAGAGCGATGCCGATTACTTTGACCTTCCATTTGTTTGGATTTACATTTACGATCAGAGTAAAACGCTGAAACCGCCACCGGCCAGGGTGACGGTTTCATTTGAAATCTAAACCACGGAGCCAACCGCTTGTCTGCGGTGCTCTTCTATAGATATTATAGCAACCTTTCGCAGGGGTGTCAAGCCTGTGGGAGGTTGCTTTTTTTCGTGTTACCGTTTTGTTGTCCCCTGCGCCAAAGTGTGGTATACTGGACCGGAAAAAACAAAAAATGAGGTATCATCTATGAAAATTCCTGCAAACGGCTTTACCCATGCCGGCAAGTTCCACGCCGACGATGTGTTTGCCACAGCGCTGCTGCAGATCCTGCGGCCGGACATCAGGATCACCCGCGGCTTTACCGTGCCCGATGACTTTGACGGCATCGTGTACGACATTGGCTTTGGCATGTTCGACCACCATCAGGAGCCGCGGGAGTACCGCGCCAACGGCGTGCCCTACGCGGCCTTTGGCCTGCTGTGGCGGGTGCTGGGCCCCGGCCTTGTGGGTGAGCGGCAGGCCCGGCTCATCGACGAGAACTTCATCCAGCCGCTGGATCTGAACGACAACACCGGCGAGCAGAACAGCCTGTGTGACGCCATCGGCTTCTTCAACCCCGTGTGGGACTCCAAGGAGGATCAGGACGCCTGCTTCTTCCAGGCTGTGGCGGTGGCAAAGCAGATCCTGGAGCACCAGATCGACGCCGCCAACGCCGTGAACCGTGCCGACGAAAAGGTGCAGCAGGCCTACCGGAACTCCCGCGACGGCATCGTGGTGCTGCCCTGCTATCTGCCGTGGAAAAACGGCCTGTACAAGACCGACGCCCTGTTTGTGGTGTACCCCAGCCAGCGCGGCGGGTGGAGCGCCCAGTGCGTGACCGACCACAAGACCAAGCGCTCCAAGCTGCCCTTCCCCCAGAGCTGGGCCGGCCAGCCGCAGGAGGTCATCGAGCAGAAGAGCGGCATCCCCGGCATCAGCTTCTGCCACGCCAGCCGCTTCCTCATCACGGCCAAGGACAAGGAGACCGCCATTGCCGCCTGCCGTCAGGTGCTGCGCAACAATGGCCGCATCTGACCGCACGGCGCGGCCCAAGGCCGCCTTTGTGTATATGGTGCGCTGCACCGGCGGCCAGCTGTACACCGGTTGGACCAACGACCCCGCCGCCCGCCTGCGGGCCCACCGCAGCGGCAAAGGGGCCCGCTACACCCGCGCCCACGGGGCCGAGGGCTTTGCCTATCTGGAGCGATGCGCCGACCGCTGTGCCGCCCTGCGCCGGGAAGCCGCCCTCAAAAAGCTGCCCAAGGCGCAAAAGGAGCTTTTGTGCACGGCGTGGCAGGCCGCAGGACGCCCCTTTGCGGAGCACGGCGCGGGCAGTGCCGGTTAAATCCCGTCCAAAATTGTAAATTCTGGACGCAATATTGCCTTTTGGCTTGATTTGTGTTGCAATTTTGTTAGAATTGTGATAGACATAAAATGTGAACGTGTCTGTTTTCAGGGGCGGCAGGCAAAGCCTGACACCCTGCAACAATTAAAGGAGGATGGAACGTGAGAAAGATCAACAAACTGGGCAAACGTGCGGCCGCTCTGGTGCTGGCCGTTGGTCTTACCCTGTCTACGGCGGCTCCCGTGCTGGCGGCGGACGCCGACGAGGTGCAGACCCCTGCAGCCCAGACCGAGCAGCAGGAAACCGACACGGAGGCTGACGAAGCCGACGTCGATACCGAGACCGACGAGGCCGCTGCCCTGCCGGAATTGTCCGAGGACCGGGAAGTGGCAGAGGAGGACGAAACCGCTGCTCTGCCGGAGCTGTCCGAGGACCGGGAAGTGGCAGAGGAGGACGAAGCCGCTGCCCTGCCGGAACTGGATGAGGAGTGGGCTGTAGAGGAAGCCGCTGACCGGGCACTTCATTATTGGAAGAAGGATCATGTGGTTGCTCCCACCTGCACGAAAAAGGGATATACCGTTGAAAAATGCAAGCTCCATAAAGGAGAAACTAGAGAAACAAACTGGAAGGATCCCCTTGGCCACCTGTACACCAAATATACCGTGACCAAGGAAGCCACTGAGGGCGCAGATGGTGAGCAGGTTGCAGTCTGTGATCGTCGTGATTGCGGCGCAGAAGATAAGCAGATCATCCATTACTATGGCGAGTGGAAAGTGACCAAGGAACCCACCTGCTATGCAAAGGGTGAGAAGCAGCGTGTCTGTGTCAACTGCGGTTATGTGGAAACGGCTGAGATCGAGACCATCCCCCACACCTGGGGCGACTATAAAGACGACGACAAGCCCGGCTGCCAGGATCAGACGGAGTCGCAGTACTGCACCGTGTGCGGTGCCCGCAATGTGGACTCTGAAACGAAAACCAGCGACCCCATCAGAAAACATAAGTTTACCCACTATGAAGTGACAAAAAGCTATGAGCTTTTTGGTGAGCAGGTTATCACAGAGATGACGGCGTACTGCGACTACGGCTGTGGGGAAAAGGACGTCGTCAAGACAAAAGACGTCAGCTCTGGGGCCGAGATCGCCGAGATCAAAGGAATAGACGCTGCTGCGGATTCGCTGGCCGACACCGTGACCAATAAGATCAACGACGCCCTGAAGAAAACAGAAGAAGCGGCCCGCAATGCGGAGACCAAGGAAGAAGCCGTTGATTCACTGGACACGATCTACAACGAGACGCTGGCCGCCATCATGGGCGTCAAGATCGGCAATTACGGTGTGATTGATGAAACCACTGCCAAAAATCTGCTGTCCAGCCTGAAGGACACGATGGACTCCGTGAAGGATACCCTGAACGACAGCTTCCTGTCCAAGGATTCGGTGCAGAACTCGGTGTCCGCCATCGTGAGCGCTGCTACCGGCGAAGAGGGCACGGCCGCCACCAAAAAGAGCGCCTATGAGCTGCTGTTCTCGCAGGCCCGTGGTGCGCTCAATAAAGAAGATGGCACGGATGCCGACCCCATTATCAACAATCTGGTGCTAAAGCTGGCACAGGCTGCTGCATCGGATAACAATAAGGAAGCAATCGACGACCTGACCGACTCTCTGGTGGATGACGCACTGGATCTGGCCATGGACGAGATCATGAAGGACGAGAAATACGCCAAGCTGCTCAAGACCAAGCTGGGTGCCGAGACCATGGACGAGGTGCGCAAGGAGATCCGCAGGCAGCTGGTGGAGGACACCTCCTTTATGGACACTGTCCGCAAGCAGGTGGAAAAAGCCGCCAGCGATGCCTCCACGGGCGTCAGCGCCGGCTGGGATGACCGGAAAGTGCTGGATCGTATGCAGGCAAACCTGCTGCCCATCAGCGATATGGTCTCCAGCAAGATCACCGAGCTGGGCAATGGTGCCGGTACCATCGTGGACAAGAAAGTGGACGACACCGTGCACAAGTTCCTGCCCGGCAAGCTGGGAGACTGGGTCAGCGATAAGGTGGGCAACAAGGTCAACAACATTGTCCAGAACAAGGTCAACGATCTGGGCGGCCAGGTCACCGACCTCATTGATTCCTTTATCAAGCAGTTCACCTGCGGTAAGCACGAGTATGGTGATTTCGAGATCCTGAAGAACCCCACCTGCACCGAGAAGGGCCAGAAGGGCAAGATCTGCAAGAAGTGCGGTAAGATCACCGAAAAGACGGACATCGACGCAGCCGGCCATGCTCCGGTGACCGACCCCGCTGTGGCTCCCACCGAGACCACCGACGGCCTGACCGAGGGCAGCCACTGCGGCGTCTGCGGTGTCGTGCTCCAGGCTCAGGAAGTCATCCCCATGCTGGACCCCACCATTGATCCCTGGTTCAGCCGTGCCGCTACCACCGAGGCCGACGCCAAGGCTGCCGGTTACGACAGCGTGGACGCTGCCAATGCCGCTCTGGACGCCGCCCTCACCGCTGCAGGCTTTGACCCGGCTAACGCCGAGCACTTTACCGTGCAGGTCAACAGCAGCATCGGCGTGCTGCCCAACGACCGCTACCCGGAGGATGGCGTTACCTGCAAGCTCACCCTGCCCCAGGCCACCAAGGGCCAGATGGCACAGGAGTACTATCTGGTGCAGATGTGCACTGCCGACGGCCGGTTCCGCAAGGCTGGTGACATCATCGTCACCCCGGTGCGGATGGATACCTACGATAAGAACGGCCTGGAGTTCACCGCTTACAGCCAGTCCATCGTGGCTCTGGCCTGGAAGCCCCTGTACTAAGGCCCTGTGCAACAAATACCCCTGATATGACCGCAAGGAGCGGCTCCCAGAAACGGGAGCCGCTCCCTTTTTGTGTGCGGAAGAAACTCCTTCCGTCAAAGCCTGACGGCTTTGCCAGCTCCCTCAATGAGGGAGCCTTACCCCCTCTCCGTCACGCCGACGGCGGCACCGACCCCCTGAAACGGAACTTACCCTGAGCGCCGCCCGGCACACTGCCCGGCGGCGCTCGTCTGCGTTTTGGGCGGCCTGCCCAAAAGGCCCGGCAGGGACCCCCGGCAGACTGCATGAGAATATACACCTGCATTGCATAATATGCGAATATATTATCTTAAAATTGCATAAAGATGCAAATTGAACCAAAACGCCGTGCAAAGCCGCCCAAGGTTTGGCGGTTTTTGTCATTGACGAAAAAGCCGCATGGTGTATAATAAAACCATCCAAAGCGAACCGCAGATAGAGGGTGCAAGAGGGATGCTTGCATCAGGGAACAAAAGTGTATTTTTATAAAGGAGCAATCATCATGAAAAAGGAAAACATCAAAAAAGTCGTTCTGGCATACTCCGGCGGTCTGGACACCTCCATCATCATTCCCTGGCTGAAGGAAAACTACAACAACTGCGAGGTCATCGCCGTTTCCGGTGATGTGGGCCAGGGCACCGAGCTGGACGGTCTGGAAGAGAAGGCCAAGGCGACCGGCGCTTCCAAGCTGTATGTGCTGGACCTGAAGAAGGACTTTGTGGAGAACTACATCTTCCCCACCCTGAAGTTCGGCGCCAAGTACGAGGATTACCTGCTGGGCACCAGCTTTGCACGTCCCTGCATCGCCAAGGCTCTGGCCGACATCGCCATCAAGGAAGGCGCGGACGCCATCTGCCACGGCTGCACCGGCAAGGGCAACGACCAGGTGCGTTTTGAGCTGACCCTGAAGGCTCTGTGCCCCGATATGGCCATCATTGCTCCGTGGCGTGAGTGGGACATCAAGAGCCGTGACGAAGAGATCGACTACGCCGAGGCTCACCACATCCCCCTGAAGATCAACCGTGAGACCAACTACTCCAAGGACAAGAACCTGTGGCACCTGAGCCACGAGGGCCTGGATCTGGAGTGCCCCGCCAACGAGCCCCAGTACAACAAGCCCGGCTTCCTGGAGCTGGGTGTCAGCCCGGAGCAGGCTCCCGACACCCCGACTTATGTGACCATCCACTTTGAAAAGGGCATCCCCACCGCCGTGGACGGCAAGGAAATGGGCGCTGTGGAACTGGTGGAGTACCTGAACAAGCTGGGCGGTGCCAACGGCATCGGCCTGCTGGACATCGTTGAGAACCGTCTGGTGGGCATGAAGAGCCGCGGCGTGTACGAGACTCCCGGCGGTGCCATTCTGTACAAGGCCATCAACGTGCTGGAGACCATCACCCTGGACAAGGAGAGCTCTCACTTCAAGGCACAGCTGGCCCAGAAGTACGCCGACATCGTCTACAACGGCCAGTGGTTCACCCCGCTGCGTGAGGCTCTGGACGCTTTCGCCGACAGCCTGGAAAAGACCGTGACCGGCGATGTGAAGCTGAAGCTGTACAAGGGCAACATGATCAACGCCGGCGTCACCTCTCCGTACACCCTGTACGACGAGCAGACCGCTTCCTTCGGCGAGGATGATGATTACAACCAGGCAGATTCCGCCGGCTTCATCAACCTGTTCGGCCTGTCCATCAAGGAGCGCGCAAAGCTGAGCAAGAACTGGCCCGAGATCCAGTAAACATTCGGCAATAACATCTTCCCTTCTGCGTGTTTTCACACTTTCACGCAGAAGTTTCATCCAACCGGCATCGTTGCCGGCGGCACCGCCGCGGGAGCGTTTTCCCCTGCGGCGGCTTTGCCGTTTTTATAAGGAGTTTATTTTTATGGCAGAACAACTCTGGAAGGGCCGCTTTTCCAAGGCGGTGGACTCCCGCGTGAACGACTTCAACTCCTCCATCCGGTTCGACCAGCGCATGATCGCGCAGGATATGCGCGGCAGCGGCGTGCACGCCGCCATGCTGGCCAAGCAGGGCATCATCTCGGAGAAGGATTGTGAGGATATCCTCAACGGTCTGGCCTCCATCGCGGATGACCTGGCCTCCGGCCAACTGGAGATCGACCCCAACGCCGAGGATGTGCACACCTTTGTGGAGCAGACCCTCACCGCCCGCATCGGCGATGCCGGCAAGCGCCTGCACACCGGCCGCAGCCGCAACGATCAGGTGGCACTGGACATCCGCCTGACCCTGCGGGACTACAGCCACACTCTGCAGGCCTACATCGTGGAGCTCATCAAGGTCATCTGCAGGAAGGCCAGCGAGAACACCACCGCCGTCATGCCCGGCTATACCCACCTGCAGCGGGCCCAGCCCATCACCTTCGGCCATGCGCTCATGGCCTACGCCTCCATGCTGCTGCGGGACCTGCAGCGTTTTGAGGATGCCACCGCCCGCATGGACGCCCAGTGCCCGCTGGGCTCCGGCGCACTGGCCGGTACCACCTACCCGCTGGACCGTCAGTTCACCGCCGAGAAGCTGGGTTTTGCAGCCCCCTGCGCCAACAGTCTGGACGGCGTGTCCGACCGTGATTTCTGCATCGAGCTGGCCAACGCCATCTCCATCTGCATGATGCACCTGTCCCGCCTTTCGGAGGAAATTATCCTGTGGTGCAGCTGGGAGTTCAAGTTCATCGAGCTGGATGACGCGTTCACCACCGGTTCGTCCATCATGCCCCAGAAGAAGAACCCCGACGTTACCGAGCTCATCCGCGGCAAGACCGGCCGCGTCTACGGCGACCTGAACACCCTGCTGGTCATGATGAAGGGCATCCCGCTGGCTTACAACAAGGACATGCAGGAGGACAAAGAGGCCATTTTTGACGCTGTGGACACGCTGGAACTGTGCCTGAAAACGGTGACCCCCATGCTGGACACCATGAAAACCATCCCGGCCAACATGCGCCGCGCCGCTGCCAAGGGCTTCATCAACGCCACCGACTGCGCCGACTACCTGACCAAAAAGGGCATGCCCTTCCGGGATGCCTACAAGCTCACCGGCTGCATGGTGTCGGACTGCATTGCCAAGGACAAGACGCTGGAGGAACTGACCCTGGACGAGTTCAAGGGCTACAGCGACCTGTTCGAGGGCGATATTTACGAAGCCATTGATCTGGTCAAGTGCTGCGAGGGCCGCACCAGCTACGGCGGCCCCAGCGAAGCCAGCGTGAAGAACCAGATCGCACTGGCGGCTGCACAGCTGACCGCCTGGGAGGAAAAGAACGCATGAGCGTAAAAGTATTCATTGACGGCTCCTCCGGAACCACCGGCCTGCGCATCGCCGACCGGCTGGCTGCACGCCCGGAGATCGAGCTGCTGTCCATCTCGGCCGAGGGCCGTAAGGACGTGAACGAGCGGGCAAAGGTCATCAACTCGGCGGACCTTGCCTTCCTCTGCCTGCCGGATGCGGCTTCCAGAGAGGTCATGCCCCTGCTGCGCCCGGACGTGAAGGTGCTGGACACCTCCACCGCCTTCCGCACCGATGCCGCATGGGACTACGGTTTCCCGGAGCTGGCGGGCCAGAAGGAAAAAATCAAAAACTCCTGCCGCGTGGCGGTGCCCGGCTGCTATGCCAGCGGCTTTATCAGCATTGCCCGCCCGCTGGTGGAGCTGGGTCTGGCCCCGAAGGACTATCCCTTCAGCTGCACCGGCATTTCCGGCTACTCCGGCGGCGGCAAGAAGATGATCGCCGAGTATGAGAGCGCTGACCGCCCGGCCCACAGCAAGCTGGATGCACCCAAGAGCTACGGCCTGGGCCTTGCCCACAAGCATCTGCCGGAGATGAAGGAGATCAGCGGGCTGGCTCATACGCCCATGTTCGTGCCGGTGGTGTGCGATTACTACTGCGGCATGCAGGTGCTGGTGCCGCTGGACCTGACCGTGGCCGGTACCACCGCCGAAGCCGTGGCCGCCGGTCTGGCAGACTACTATAAGGATGCCGCCACCGTGAAGGTGCACGCCCTGAACGAACCTCTGCCGGAAAACGGCCTGTACTCCAACGCCATGGCCGGCACCGACCGCATGGAGCTGTACCTGACCGTGAACGCCGCAGGCGACCAGATGATGCTGGTCTCGCTGTTCGACAATCTGGGCAAGGGCTCTTCCGGCGCAGCGGTCCAGTGCATGAACCTGATGCTGGGCCTGCCGGAGACCGAAGGGCTGGAATAACAAAGAAAACCCTCTCAGTCAATGCCTTGCGGCATTGACTGAGAGGGCGAGCTTGCTTGTGTGAAACCTGTTTGTGGGAAAGGAGAATCTTTATGCAGTACAAAGAAGTTATGGGCGGCATCTGTGCGCCCAAGGGGTTTGCAGCGGCTGGCGTGCACTGCGGCATCCGCGCAAACCATAGCGAAAAATACGACTTGGCACTCATCAAGGCCGATGTGCGCTGTGCCGCCGCCGGTGTGTACACCACCAATAAGGTGTGCGGCGCACCCATCAAGGTGGACCGCGCCCATCTGGCCGACGGCTATGCCCAGGCCATCGTGGTGAACAGCGGCAACGCCAACACCTGCGCCGCCAACGGCGTGGCGCTGGCCGAGGAAT
>OJRE01001100.1_pt1 | contig 10668 bp, 9 predicted proteins | sample 1599111 | NCBI WGS metagenome assembly OJRE01 (sample SAMN03922530, study PRJEB24848) | human gut metagenome | isolation source: stool sample | host: Homo sapiens | place: Germany | collected 2010-05
TCGGAGATGTGTATAAGAGACAGCTTTGAGCTGCCAGGAGCAATGTTTTTTCTCGCCGCAAAAAGGAGATATATTCCTCCCATGTGAGGTCGGCCCAAAACCCGTCCACATCGCTTTTCTTTTTCCAAGTGAACAGCGTGTCCTCCACCCGGTAGGTTAAATAGGTCAGGTACCCGTATGTTGTTTCTTCATCATACAGCTTTGCATACATGCCGGTGCGAAGGATTTGTTCTACCAGCTCTTCATTTTGATCCCAGTCCATTGTTCCACCTGATCTGTCATTTTTAGCCCAATTAAAAATTCAGGAAATCAAGCCCGGCGGCCGTTGACATTGCAATTACTTCATTTGGGTTGTTCTGCAATTCCACCTCCGTCCCCAGTGCGCTCATCAACAGGCCGAAGGTATCGTGCATCCCCAGCTGATTCTGCATATTGTATGTGGCGGCGTACTCCGGAAAATAGGCCCAGATATAGTTCATCAATGCGGGGTAGTTGATTAGGCCGCCAGTCCTTAACTCCTCGTACTGCCCCCATAGTTCAAACAAGGCGAGACTGCTGGCCCGCTTGGAAAAGAACAGATACCCCAAGGTATTGTCAATTCCTTCCCGTACATCCTCTTCGGACTGCTCCGATTGCTTCAATACGGTTTCCGAGAAGTCGCAGTTCCAAATAGGATAGCAGACAGCGAGGACTTCCTCTCCTGTACCTGTTTCGATCCAGAAGACGCCGTTCATCAGCGGCTTGTAGCGTGCAGTACGGCCCCGCGGCGTGGCAAGGGGCGCCGGGTAGGGCCCAAAGTATTCCGGATGATACTCCATATTGAAAAAAGCAACATCACGAAGCGAGGTTTGTCCGTCTGCGTACATTCCGTGCCGGACCTGATACCGATAGATCTCATACTCAATAATTTTATACCCATGTCGTTCCTCCGCAAACGGATAGAGCAGCACACGGGAGTCCTCTTCCGACATTCTTCCGTATGCCATAGCCTCTTTTGATATGGCTGGCGAGGAGCGTTCCACCACATAGTATTCGTCCGCTAAAAACCTGCCGTCCTGTTTCCGGGCCGCGATATAGTAGACGCCGGGGCACTCCTGACATGCCCTTACTATTCCACCAACTGTGTCGTCTAAACAGAACGGCAGCCTCTCCGGGGGTGATTCTCTTTCTCGATCCATGCGTTTCTCTCTTTTCCCGTGTGGCGTTTTACTCAATTATAACACCATTAAAGTGCTATTGCATAAAAAAGCACACCACGCGCACCCTAATGTCACACCACAAAAGTGTACCATGAGGGAAATGGTGGTGGAGGAATCGTATATGGAGATGGACTTTATCAGAAACCGTATTACAGAATTACGGGTAAAAAAGGGGATTTCCGAGTATCAGTTAAGCTATGATTTAGGGCATAGCAAGAACTATATTCATAACATTGTAACGGGGTATTCCCAGCCATCTGTGAAAGAACTGCTCTATTTGATTGACACGCTCGGTATCACGCCCCGTTTGTTTTTCGATGAGGAAACAGAATACCGAAATCCAATTTTAGTTCAGGAGATTATAGATGGCATCAAGTCGATGAACGATCAGGATTTAGAAGCTGTTTTGTTGATGGTCAGGCGCTTGAATGAGAAGAATTAACAGGCATGAAATTGTGTAATTAAGATATTATACCCGAGATAACGGGAATATTCAAGAGGCAGCATGTCAAATATAATAGAAATCACAAAGGGGTGGTTTCTATTATTACTTACGACCCGCTCTGGGACACCATGCGTCGAAAGGGAATTACAACTTACTCTTTAATAAAGGACTATTCCTTCAGCAAGGGGACATTGGATTCTTTGAAGCAAAACCGGAATATTTCAACCGCAACGCTGAATGACCTTTGCAACATTCTTTCTTGCAGGGTAGAAGATGTTCTTCGCCACATTCCAGACAAAATATAAACGACGCTTTGAGGGCATTACTGCTCACACCAAAGCGTCGTTTTTTATATCTGCTTGCTGGCTGGCGTTACTCTAATCTTGTCGATTTACTCCATGTATAAAGTATTACTTACCTAAAATTCGGCCTTTCTATTGTCTTGTCTTTAATGGTCAACAGTGTTACGGTGGCAAGAATTTATAGCCCTTCCCATACACGGTTTGGATAAAGTCAGCGTTCAGCTTATGGCGCAGCTTGTAAATGATGCTGGAGATCCCCGTCCAGCTACTGTCAAACGAATCAGGGGCGGCGAACTCATAGATCTCCCTTTGTGAAAATACCCGTCCGGGCCGCCGGACAAGCAAATGAAATACATCGAACTCCATAGGGGTCAGCTCTATGAATTTGCCCTGCCAAAACACTTGACGGCACGCAGCGTCGATACATAAAGCCTTGTAGCGCAGAGGGGCAGAGGAAAGATCCGTACACATGACCAGTTCTGTTGACTCTATGAAGGCCATGATTTTCTCAACGGTTTCAAGGTCATCTTCTTCGACCGATAATATGAACAGTTTTCCCACTATATCACCCCCAATAACCTCGACTGACAGGCCACTTTTTATTTGTCCTTTAGCCCTGATTTAATTTTTTGAAAACTGTCATCGCTGATTGCGTGCTCCATGCGGCAGGCATCCTGCTCGGCAGTCTTTGGCTCTACACCTGCATCCACCAGCAGACGGGTGAAAAAGCAGTGCTTCTCATAAGTTTTTTCGGCAACCTCTCTGCCCACATCGGTCAGGTGCAGGAAAGAGTCTTCGTCCATGGTGAGAAAACCGCCCTCTTTCAAGGTAGCTACCGCATGACACACGCTGGGTTTCGATACATCAAGGTGCCTGGACACATCCACGGAGCGTACCATGCCCTTTTCCTTTTGGAGCACCAGCACGGCCTCCAGATAATCCTCGCCCGACGCATGGAGTTTTTTCATCGACGCAACCTCTCATTTATACAGTGATTTTTTGTTCTGCGTTCCACATGGCCGCATATTTGCCGTTCTCGGCCAGCAGTTCCTCGTGGGTGCCGGACTCCTTGATTGTTCCGTCCGCCACTACCAGGATCTGATCCGCATTCTTGACGATGGAAAGGGTATGGGCGATCATCACCACGGTCTTTTTCTCCTTGAGCAGATTGGCGATGGCCTGCTTGACCGCCAGCTCGTTCTCAATGTCCAAGGATGCGGTAGCCTCGTCCAGCAATAGGATGGGACTGTTTTTCAGAATGGCCCGGGCGATAGAAAGCCGCTGCCGCTCTCCTCCGGAGAGCAGATTGCCGTTCTCGCCGGTAGGGGTATCATAGCCCTTTTCCATCCTGCGGATAAATCCGTCACAGTTGGCCTCCCGGCAGGCTGCCTCAATCTCCGCGTCTGATGCGCCGGGGCGGGCGTGACGGATGTTGTCCCGGATGGTGTCGTCAAAGAGGAACACATCCTGATCTACCATGGAAACCTGCTCCAGCACGCGCTCCGCCGCCACATGATTGATGGGCTTCCCTCCGATGGAGATGACGCCACTGGCTGGCTCATAATATTTTGCAATCAAATTCAGGATGGTGGATTTTCCGGAGCCGGAATCGCCCACAATGGCGGTCAGCTTCTGATCCGGCACCGTAAAGGACGCCTGCTTCAGCACCGGCTCTCCGGGAACATAGGCAAAGTCCACATGGTCAAAGATGATCTCATGGGTAGCGGGCCGCAGCGCCTCCATACTGCCGCTTTCCTCCGGCTCATCCATCACGCCCAAGATCTTCCCTTTGGAGATCATCAGGTTTTTGTAACTGGTGAGGTCCACAAAAATGGCGTTGGCAAGTTTGGAACAGAACAGCGGCAACATGCAGACCAACAGATAGGAAACCGTGTCGATGGCCCCGGCTGCCCACGGTGCGTAGGCGATTAAGATGACCAGCGGGCAGGACAGCCAGATCAGGATACCCAGCCCGGCTCCCACAGGGAGCACCTTGGCCTCATATACAAAGCTGATGCGGCAGAAGTCCCGCATGGCGCTGATGACCGTCTTGTTTTTCAAGCCGCCCACGCCATAAGCCCGGAAGGTCTGGATGCCGGATACATACTCCACGATGCTGCTGACATTCTCCGCACAGATGTCATTCTTTTCTTTGCCGTACTTCTTCACCATACGGAAAGAAAGCCACAAACCGGGAATCAGCAGCAGATCCGCCGCCAGCAGAATCAGCCCGGCGGGGACATAGATCGTCATGACAAACACAATCAGCATGATGGACAAGGCAAAGTTTTTCGCCAGGTCCCCGATTTTGTGGGTCAGAATCTTTTCATAGTTATTGACATCGCTGGTGATGGTGTTGATGTAGTCGCCTGTCTGCCCCTGGGTAAACCGGGATAGGGGGATACGCTTGAGATGATCCCCCATAAACAGCCGGATATTTTGGCTGACTTCCGCGCCGCCGATCTGGGCTTTGGTGTAGCCATAGCTGTAAATCAGGATACGGAGCAGGAAGATGCCGGCAATCGCCCCGGTCAGCATCAACACCCGGTCCAGGTCAAACTGCCCCGCCCACAAAAACTGCATGACCGAGTAAAGCAGCAGGAACAGGCTGCCGGAGAGCAGGCCCTCCAAAACAGTTCCCCCAACGCCAATGTAAAAATTTTTATTCTTTTTCAAGACATCGTGTTCTCTCATTCTCCTCGCCCCCCTTCCAACTGATAGGTGATGTTCCGGGCCTTTTCGTAGTCCTCCCAGGCTTTCCGGTAGTAAGCGTTATCCCTGCGGACTTCCTCATGGGTGCCGACGCAGGTGATGGTGTGGTCCTCCACCACTGCGACCCGCTCACACATCTTCAGGGCGCTCAGGCGGTGGGCAACCACAATAACGGTCTTGCCTTTACAAAGATTTTGGATGGCCTTGTCAATCTCCATCTGGTTTTCCGGGTCGGAGGCGCTGGTGGCCTCATCTAAAATCAGGATCGGGGCATTTTTCAAAATGGCGCGGGCAATGGCGATCCGCTGCTTCTCTCCGCCTGAAAACCGGGAGCCGAAGCTCCCCACCTTGGTATCGTAGCCATCCGGCAGAGACATGATGAAGTCGTCGATCTGGGCTTCCTTTGCGGCGGCCCTCACTTGTTCCAGACTGGCGCTGCTCCCCATGCGGATGTTCTCCAGTACACTGTCGCGGGTGAGGAAAGTCTTTTGAAATACGATAGCCACATTGCTCAAGATGGTGTCGTAGTCCAGCTCCTTGACATTTTTTCCGCCGATCAGCACCTCGCCCTCCTGCACATCATAGAAGCGGGAGATCAGTTCGATTATGGTGCTCTTGCCGGCGCCGGACTGTCCCACCAGGGCCAGCCTCTCTCCGTCCCTGATCTTGAGATTGACGCCTTGCAGCACATCGGTTTTGTCATCGTAGGAAAACCGTACATTCCGCAGTTCAATATCATGGCATTGGGGGAAATCCGTGCCGCCCTCATAGATGGGGACATCCAGGATTTCCTTCGCTTTGGTGACCGCGTTCAGCACATTGGCGAAATTGGTCCCCAACTCCTGCAGCGGACGGATCTCCGTCAGGTACATGGACCCCACATAGAGGAACAGCAGGAATGCGCTGGCTGTTAGGGAGCCTTTCAGGAAAAACATCCCGCCCAGCGGCACCATGAGCAGCATTCCGCACTCAATGATGACCACGAAGGCCGCGTAGGGAGGCCCCATGCGGCGGGAGGTCTCGTTCCACATGGCGTTTTCCTCATGGATGGAGGAAGAAAATTTCTGGAAGGATTTGCTCCCCATGTTATATGCCTTGATGAGCTTCATGCCGCTGATATACTCGATCATGACCGAGTTCAGCGCGGTGATGGAACGGTTGGCCCGGTCCATCAGGTCGTCCGTGTTGCGGAACATGACCGCCATCACCACGGCCGCAAGCACCAGCGGCACCAGGGAAATCAGAGCCAGCGGGATGTTGACGGTCATCAGGTAGGCAAAAACCACCACCGGCCCCACCAGATAGCACACCAGATCCGGCAGGTTGTGGGCCAGAAACAGCTCCAGCTTCTCAATGTCCTCATTCAGCACGGTTTTGATGTCTCCGGTCCGCCGCTCGTTCAGCGCCCCCAGCGGCACCTTAGCCATGTGTTCCGCTACCATACAGCGCACCTTGAACAGCGCGCCGTAGGCTCCCTTGTGGGATACCACTCCAGATGCCCCGAACAGCACAAAGCGGAGCACCACCGCCGCAGCCACAGCAGCCACGACCCGCACCACCAGTTCTTCGGTACAGGTTCCGCCAAAGGCGGCGTCCATCAGCCGGTAAATTTCAATATAGGGCACCACAATGCACAGGCCCCCGGCCATCGCCAGAAGCACGGCCAGGAACAGCCATACCTTTTGCTCTCCGGCCCAGTGGAGCAGCAAGGCCACACGATTGGTTTTTTTCTGTTTCATAGACTACCTCTCCTTTCCATCTGAATGGCCCAGGCCACCTTCTCTGTCTCCTTCGGAGCCATTCACCTTGACAGAGAACAGCTCTCTCAGCTTCGGGAGGGCGTCCATCACAACGGGTATATCATCGGGCATCTCGCCCTCGTCAAAATGCAGAACACGGGAGCAGGTGCGGCAGACAAATTCAAAATCATGGGTGACAATGAAAATGACCTTTCCCAGTTCAGACAGCCGCCGGATCAGCCCCGCCACCTGGGTCATGCTGTCAAAGTCCAGGCCGCTGGTGGGCTCGTCAAACACCAGCAGGTCTTTTCCGCAGATCATGCTGACCGCTACGGCCACCCGCTGCTTCTGCCCGCCGGACAGCGTATTGGGGTGGCGCTCCCGATAGGGAGCCAGCCCCAATTCCTCCAGAGTCGAGGCGGCCAAGGTCAAGTCCGGATTGCGGATGCCGAAAGAGCACTCCGCCTCCACACTCTCGGCAAATAATTCGTAGTTCACATCCTGCATCACCATGTAGGAGCGTTTCAGCCTGTTCTTCCGCTCCATCGCCTGTCCATCCCACAGAAACTGCCCCTCGCAGTCCTTGTGGAGCCCGCACAGGGCGCGGGAAAAGGTCGTTTTCCCGGCCCCATTGTGGCCCACCACGCCGATTACCTCACCCTTTGCGGCGGCAAGGCTGATGCGGTGCAGGATCGTCCGCTTTTTATACCGGAGCGTGACATTCCGAAGCTCCAGGACAGGGGAAGATGCCGGCGAGTGGACTTGCGGAGGCCGCACCTCCGCCAAGTCCGCCGCCCGCAATCCCATGCGTTCCCGGGCCTCCCTTGGTAATCCGCGGAACTCTTCCGGCGTAAAAACCTTCTCGATCCGGCCCTGCTCCAAGTACACGATCCGGTCCGCCAGATCCATCAGATAATAGAGCCGGTGCTCCGCGATCAGGATGGTCTTGCCCTGCTTTTGAAGCAGCCGCAAATGGCCTTTTAACTCCTGGATAGATGTCATATCCAGATTGGAGGACGGCTCATCCAGCAGGTAAATCTCCGGATTCATGGCATAGACCGAGGCGAAGGCGATCTTCTGCTTTTCGCCCCCGGACAATTCAAAGATATTGCGGTTTCGGAGCGGGCGGATATGCAGGTCGTCGGTGGCCTGCTCCACCCGCTCCGCCAGCTCCACGGGCGGCCGGGCCTCGTTTTCAATCCCAAAGGCGATTTCGCTGTCCGTGTCCACATTGAAAAACTGCGTCCTGGGGTTTTGGAACACAGAGCCGACTTTAGCGGCGATCTGGTACATGGGCAGCTTGCTGATCTCCTGTCCATCCACCAGTACGCTGCCCGTCAATTCTCCCGCATAGAATTGTGGGATCAGGCCGTTGACCAGCCTTGTGATGGTGGTCTTGCCGCATCCGCTCCGGCCGCAGAACAGGACGCACTCTCCATCCGCAATCGTCAGATTGATGTCGTGCAGGCCGTCATGCTCCTGGCCCTGGTAGGCAAACGACACATGCTTCAGTTCAATCATCCGAACACCCCCTTCCAGTACAGCCCCACAGCGAGGTACGCCGCGAAGCAGACGCCCGCCAGAAGATCCGCGGGTCCTATGTGAATCTGCACCAGACAGGTCCGGGGCTTCGGGTTTTCGATCCCGCGGGTAATGGAGGCGATGGACAACTCATCCGCCGCCTTGGATGCCGCCATCATCAGCGGGACATAAATGCACTCCACCGTCATGGCCGGGTGCGTCAGCAGTCCCTTGGGAGACGGCGACACATCCCGCATCCGCATGGCGTCCTTGATAAACCGCCAGTCCTCCTGGATGGTGGGGACATAGCGGAGCATGACGGCCAGCGGGATCACCAGCTTTTTCGGTGCGTGGATGCGGTTCATGGCGGATAAGAATTCGCTGACCTTCGTGGTAGAGAGGACAATGCCGGACAGCATCCCACAGGGATAGACCTTATGGAACAGCCCCAAAAAGGCGATAAACATGGTGCGCCAAGTGCCCGTCATGGTGTCCATGATCCAGAGGGTGAGCAGGACAATCAGCGCATAGAACAGTACACCCTTCCAGGCATATTTCCACTTCCCGAAGCAGACGCCGAGCAGCCCGATCAGCACCACAAGGCCCAGTTCGTAGAATAGGGACGGGGCCATCATAGCGGAAAGGATGCAGAACAGCAGCAGCAATATCTTCGTCCTGGGGTCCAGCCACAGCCCGCGCCGGGATGACGCTCCGCCCATCATGCGGTGATCCCAGCCTTTTCAAACTGCTTTTTCAGCATCTTGCCGCCGACCCAGCCGCTGAGAGCCGCCACCGTCAATGTGCCGGCGATGATGACCACGAGGAGCCAGGAGGGTGCGGAGGCGTTCATGGTGTCGATGTAGGACTGTTCCGTGCCATTGTTCAGCATGGTGCTGGCCCAGCCGTCCGGGTCAAGAAAGAATACCACATAAGTATAGATGCCTCCCAGGGAAATCAGCATATAGGACAGCAGATTGATGGCCTTGTTGCGGTAGTGACCGGCGCCGGCTACCAAGTCCGCAATGAGTCCCATCCCGATATAGCCCAGGGAAAACGCCCAGTGCATTCCGGTGGCAAACCAGATGATCCCCATGATGATGCCGAGGATTGTGACGCTCCACCGCTTCTGCACTTTAGCCACCATCAGCAGATAAATAGGGCCGCACAGCAGCGCCGCCCCCATCGGCATATAGAAGGTCAGGACTGGATTCGGGGCGAACGGAAGTCCGCCGACCAGGGTAAACACAAAAAAGATGGCACTGAAAATACCCGTTGTCACAAGATCCTTGACCGTAAGGCCCTTCTTCAGTGAATTGACTTGATTACTCATTTTGCTCCTCCTGTTTTTGCGTCATGTTGACTTTTTCTTTGTGATATGCTACTCTTTGGTTAGAGTTCGCTAACCGTCACCTATAACATACACTCGATTGGGGCGGCTTTCAATGATTTGAAACGAGGTTCGTCTTTTCGTTTCAAAAGTTCGTCCAATCGTTGTAAAGAGGAGGCGAGTCTTTTGTCATGCCCGAAATCATTGAGCAATACTATGCGCCGCTGTTGAAAGGGCACGGTTTTATTCCCGACCCGGATAATCAGCAGTATGGTTCTTTAGGTATCTCGTGGAAGTTATCGCCCGAAATCGGAGAGGGGTCCTACTGGACCTACGGGCAAAAGGATCTGTACGACATCAAGATCCATAACTTTTCCTTTCACGAGGACTCTCTGCTGGAATTCTCCCTGCCAGAGTGTTTGAGCATCACCCGCTATGATTCCATCTCCGGCGAGGAATTGGCTCCGTACCGCCGGCTGTCCGCCGGGTGTATCAAAACCTATATCGGTGGCTATTCGCCCTACCGGGTGCTGATCCACAAAAATATTCCCATTCGCTCCATCGGCGTTGAGATCATGCCCGCCTACTATGAGGATTATCTCAAAAAGCAGTATCCGGACGAATACCACAACCCGGTGGAGGCATTCCGAAAGATCGACCAGACAACAGACTTCCCGGAAATGTCCAGGCTCCTTACAGAGCTTCAAAATTACCGCGGAGATGGGATCGCCGCCAAACTGTTTTATGAGGGCAAGGTAGCCGAAGCGTTGTCGCTGGTGGTGGAGTATCAGAAAAAGCGTCCGGCGGCCACTGGGCGGCTGGCAACCCAGGATATTGAGAATATTCAGACAGTCGCTACCTACCTGAGCGACCATTACGCCGCGGAAGTTCCCATGGAGCGTCTGACCCAGATTGCCTGCATGGGGACAACAAAACTCAAGAGCAGTTTCAAGAAGGTCTACGACTGCACCATCACCGAGTACATCCAGCAGCGCCGCATGAGCCAAGCGGAGTATCTTCTCACCAATACTGATTTGTCCATTGGACAGATTGCGCAGACTGTGGGCTATTCTACCTCCAGCCGCTTTGCGGAGCTGTTCCGAAAGAGCACTGGACTGTTACCGGGAGAGTTTAGGAAGGTAGGAAAGAAGTAGAATAGAAAGCGTGCAGCTCCACTTTAGTTTTGGAACTGCACGCTTTCTTTATAGCGTTCCCCATATCTGCGCATGGCGATTTTTTTGCTGCAAATGCCATAGCCACCCAAAAATCACAGTGCAAATATCTGTACTGCAGTTTTGTCTTTTGCGATCAATCAAAGTGTCCATCGGCTGGACTCCGTGCGCTCGGACACGAAATCCCGGTAGATGCCCGCCTGCTGGATCAGTTCGTCGTGGGTGCCCTTTTGGACGATGCGCCCCTGGTC
>OJRE01001107.1_pt1 | contig 10609 bp, 8 predicted proteins | sample 1599111 | NCBI WGS metagenome assembly OJRE01 (sample SAMN03922530, study PRJEB24848) | human gut metagenome | isolation source: stool sample | host: Homo sapiens | place: Germany | collected 2010-05
AATCAATGTCCTTGAAATAGGTTTCGGAACCGGATTAAACACATTTCTTACATTTCTCGAATCACAGGAAAAAGGATTAAGGATAAATTATACCACCTTCGAACTATATCCTCTCTCCCCCGACATAACCGAAAAATTGAACTACCCGGCGCTCATAGCCCCAAGCTCAGAATCGATATTCGCTCTTTTACATCAATGCGAATGGAATCAAAAGATCGCTATATCACCCTTGTTTACCTTATACAAACGCCATGCCGACCTCACCCGAACCTCTCTCGAAGGAATATACGACGTGGTTTATTTCGATGCGTTCGCTCCCGAAAAGCAACCCGAAATGTGGGACGAGAAAATTTTCCGGGAGATTTTCAGTCACTTGTCTCCGGGTGGTATTCTGAGCACCTACTGTGCGAAAGGGGAAATAAGACGAAGGCTTCAATCTGTCGGGTTTACGGTAGAACGGTTACCCGGCCCGCCGAACGGTAAACGGGAAATTCTAAGAGCATCCAAAAGATAACTCTGTCAATAGATTGCATCGGCTACCGAGGCACTCAATTTCCTACCGACTCGCTGTAACAAGATATAATAGTATTCATCGGTTTCATCGAACGAAGCCACAGACAAGCCCATCTCCGTAAACTGGGCGACTTGTTCCGCTACCGGTAATAAATCTCGGGCAAACTTTATCCGATATACGTTTGTGCATTTCATTTAATTGTTCCCGACTTTGGGAATGGGCAATCAACAATCTACCGCCACAATACAGATTATCGGTTACCAAGCGGGCAATCGTATCTACCGGATAACGAAAATGAGGGAACACCGAATACAGCAAAATAGCATTGAAACGTCCACCCAAACGATCCCGCTCCACATCGGCCCGGACAAAGCGAACTCCTGCATTGGGAAAACGCAAAGAAGCCTCCCTCAGCATCTTTTCAGAACTGTCCACAGCCACAATAGGAGCATAGTGCCCTACCTGTTCCCGGATAAAAGGTATCATAACTCCCGTTCCCGTACCTATGTCGAGAACCGTATCGCCTTGTTTCAATTGTAAAACAGACAGCACTTTTTCTATCCTCCCGGTATCATACCGACAAGTTTTATTCCACACCCCGGCCATCTCATCAAAAAAATTCATTTCTCCTCCTTTCTCTCAAAACAAGCCAACAAATACTCGCACCACTCGTCCATGCCCATACCCCGGGTCGCCGAAATTTCAAAAAAACACAACTGAGGATTTATTTTCAAGGCATTATCTTTCAATCGGGCGACATCGCTATCCACATAAGGCAACAAATCTATTTTGTTGATTATACAAATATCAGCACCGGCAAACATATAGGGATACTTCAACGGCTTATCGTCTCCCTCGGTCACACTGAGAAGAACGACTCGGAGATTTTCGCCCAAGTCGAACATGGCCGGACACACCAAATTGCCTACATTCTCTATAAACAACAACGTATCTTTCACGGCCAATTCATCGAACGCCGACGATACCATACGAGCATCGAGGTGACAACCATTGTGTGTATTGATTTGTATGGCTGGAATACCCAAATTCCTAATACGTCCGGCATCATTGTCGGTATGCTGGTCTCCCTCTATTACGGCAATCTTATGAAAATCTCTTCCACCCAGCCGTTTAATAGTGCTTTCGAGTAAAGTCGTTTTACCCGATCCCGGCGAACTAACCAAATTTATCGCCCAACAACCTGTCGTATTCCATATATTTCTATTCTGCCCGGCAATCCTATTATTCTCACTTAAAATATCTTGTTCTACGGCAATATCAACCGTTTTTCCATGTCTGTGAGCAATTCCCAGACGATGCATTTCTTCATGGCTCATCTCCTGATGACCACAACCGCAAGTCGTACACATATCTTTTTAATTTTAATATTATTACTTATCTGTTTCTACAATCAGTGAGGTAAGACGAAACTCTTGTCCCGAAACCAACCGTGTTTTATAGCTTCCGCATTTCGGGCACGAGGCATATAACGAAACCGGTGAAAACGACTTACCGCAAACACCGCAAACCGCCAACGGTTTCACCCGATCGACCATTACCCGAGCACCGGCAAACGCACTTCTCTCCAAAACCATATTCAATGAAAATAAAAAAGCATCATTATCCACACCCGATAAATCGCCAATAGTTATCTCGATGCATCGAACCGAACCACCACCATGTAGTGCCAGCTCTTTTTCCACCAGCTCCACCACGCTACAAGCCAACGACAACTCGTGCATGCCTCTTATCATTATGGTTCATCGATTGTTCTATCCATGCAGCTGTTACGGCCATTTGTCCCACGGCAATACCGGCATCGTTACAAGGGACGGAAGCAGGCAAATAGGGTTGTAACCCCAACTGTCTCAACATGGGCATCAAAATATCGACCAACAACTTATTTTGGAAAACACCCCCGCACAGGACGACTCTCGACAACTTTTGCCGGACAGCCTGTTTCGCCAATTCAACGCACCACATAGCCGCATAGGTTCGATGAAAAGCCGAAGCTATCTCAAAGCGGGGAACTCCTTTCTGTAAATCGTTCAAAACAGCCTTCACCAACCACGAAAAATCAAGAGGATTATCTTTGTCGAAAGGATAAATTTTCAAGATAGAACGGTCGGCTACCTGTTCCAACTTTTGAGGAGCTTCCGATCGATATCGATTGAAATCCGCTATACCCAATAGAGAAGCGACTGCATCGAACAGCCGGCCTGCCCCGGAACTTAACGGAGTATTGATACGACGGGCAATCATACGACTCACCAATTTAATACGGTCCTCTCCTACCCGTTTTACGAAATTGTCGGGTAAAGGCATATTCTCTCCATACAACGAGTACAACAGCGATACGGCCATTCTCCACGGTTCACGAGCGGCAATATCGCCTCCCGGCATCGGCAAATAAAGATGGTGCGATAACCTCCTATATTCCGTACGAGAGCACCGGATCAGTTCTCCGCCCCAAATCGTGCAATCATCGCCATAACCGGTTCCGTCAAGACATAACGCCAATACATCGCCGGTGAGCGCATATTCGGCCATTACAGCTACGGCATGGGCATGGTGATGTTGTACCCGATATACAGGTATATGCCTCTCGGCTGCATATCGTTCACCCCATGCCGTAGCGAAATAGTCGGGATGCAGGTCACAGACCACACACCTCGGTTCGAATCGAAACATTCGAGAAAAATGAGAAATCGATTCTTCAAAAAAAGAAAGGTTTTCCCGGCAAGACAACTCGCCTATATATTGACCCAATAAAATATCTTCTTTTTTCCCTATCGCAAAGCAGGAAACCTGTTCGGCCCCGACAGCCAATATTCCTTCGGTAGCCTGCACGTTGCGTAATGGCTCGGGAGTATATCCCCGTGACCTTCGTATGGGACGACAAACTCCGTCATATTCCTGTACGACAGAATCATCGACCCGGTTGTAAATATCCCGATTGTACGAAACGACCGAATCGACTTTGGAATCAAACAAATCATGAGCCTCCTCATCTGCTATGACGATAGGACGTCCCCCCATATTCCCACTGGTTACCACGATTCGTCTCAATTCGGGAGCTTCTGTAAACAAATCATAATGTATCGCCATATAAGGCAATAGAACTCCCAAAGACCGATATCCCTCATTCAGCCACGGCGCATTATGCACTTTCTCCTCCGCCAGCACGATAGGCCGCCTCCACGAGTTCAACGCTTTTCGCTCCTCATCGGAAAGATTCAAATCGACCATTACCTCCCGTTCGTCCCGATACATGACAGCCAAAGGCTTGGCATAACGACCTTTCAACTCCCGTATTCGGGCGACAGCCTGCTCATTATCGGCATCGCAGATGAGGTTGTAACCGCCCAAACTTTTCAAAGCGACGACACCTCCATTCGACAATACATCGGATATTCGCGAAACTATACGGATATAAACCGTATCCTCATTCCCTTCGGAATCCCGCAGCGTATAATGCGGGCCACATTCGTTACAAGCGATGGGTTGTGCATGGAAACGGCGATCATTTACATCGGCATACTCCTCCCGACACGTATCGCACATACCAAAAGAGCTCATAGTCGTAACGGCTCTATCGTAAGGTAATTTTTCGATAATGGAAAAACGAGGCCCGCAATGCGTACAATTGATAAAGGGATACCCCATGCGATGCAACTGATGTTTCCGGTCTTTCAAACAATCGGAGCAAATAGCTATATCGGGGCTTATACGTGTGATTTCGTCGCCAGAACTACGGCTGGGAGCAATATCGAAACTTTCATATTTTTTCGAGACACGGCATTGTACTGTTTCTATATGTTCGATAGAAGCGACCTCCGGAACCGATTTTATCAAAGCCTTCAAGAATTTCTCCTTTTGAATACAGGTAGATTGCAACACGATAAGAACTCCGTCATTGCTATTATCCACGTACCCACGTAATCCCATCTCATTAGCCAAGCGGTATACATAAGGACGGAATCCTACTCCTTGCACAAGACCTCTGACATGTATGTGATATTGATTCATCTGCAAAAGTTTTTTCAGATTTCTTTCTAAACAATACAATTGTAAAAGTTGTTCATTATCCGTACCAAAACTATTACTCAAACTATGTGCTTAGCTATTCCCGGAAAAATTCTCGATATAGATACTTCCTGTTCCCTGCGTATGGCGACAGTCGATTTCGGCGGTATACATAAATCCATCTGCATACAATATGTCGACGCGGAGCCCGGCGATTTCATCTTGGCTCACGCCGGCATGGCGATAACCCGTCTCGATAGTGAAGAAGCAGAAGCTACATTAGAGGATTTCAGGATTCTCGCAGATAACCTTAATCCCGACAACCATGTGGTATGAAAAACAATTCAGGGATAGCGGTAATCTTACGACATTACTCCAAGCAATCCGACAAATAGCTACGTTCCCGATACGAATCATGGAAGTATGCGGGGGACAAACCTATGCCCTATCCCGGTATCGAATCGAAGAATTACTCCCCGACACGGTACAAATGATTCACGGGCCGGGATGCCCGGTATGCGTCACCCATGAAGATACCATATCGCAAGCTATCGAAATAGCTCGGAATCCCCAAACCATATTCTGTACCTTCGGAGACATGGTACGTGTGCCCGGGACAAAAGGAAGTTTACAACAACTCAAAGCCGAAGGAAAAGATATACGTATTGTCTATTCTCCTCTCGATACATTACGGATAGCCAGTGAAAATCCCGAAAAACAAATTGTCTTCTTCGCCATAGGATTCGAGACGACCACACCCCTATACACTTTGCTGTTGCAAGAAATCGTCTCCCGAAAAATAACCAATCTATCCTTGCTGACCTCCTTGTTCACCATACCTGCCGCCATATCGTTTTTAGCCCAAGACCCCGAATGTAAAATAGACGGACTGTTGGCTGCCGGACACGTATGCTCGATTACCGGGCTCCGAGAGTACGATGCTTTGGCCGAAAAATTGAAATTGCCCATCGCCGTAACCGGATTCGAACCGGCCGACTTATTATATGGCATTTATCAAGTTATACGGTTGAAAGCACAAGGCATCGACCGTACCATAAACGCTTACCGAAGAGCCGTACCTACACAAGGGAACAGAATGGCCCGACAAAAGACAGAGCGTTTCTTCACACCTTATGACGCCTATTGGAGGGGATTGGGAAAGATACCCGTCAGCGGATTGAGACTACGCCCCGAATATGAACAATACGAAGCTCGAAATCGTTTTTTATGCAAAGTAAAACCGGACATTCAAGCCACCGTATGTCGGGCAGGAGAAATCATGAAGGGGAAAATATCTCCCGAAAAGTGTCCCTTGTTCGGCAACCGTTGTACCCCCGATACCCCGTTAGGGGCATCTATGGTATCGTCGGAAGGAGCTTGCTCTGCTTTTTATCGTTACAGAACTAACTAAAAAACGAAATATGAATTTACCCGACTGTCCCATACCGACACAAAAATACGACCGAATCGTCATGGCCCACGGCGGCGGAGGACGAATGACAAGCCGTCTCATCGAAAAGATTTTCTATCCGGCCTTTCAAAACAAATGGCTCGAACAAGCTCATGACGGAGCGACATTGAATTTGCCTTCCGCCCGAATAGCTATCACAACCGACTCGTTCGTCGTAGACCCATTGTTCTTTCCCGGGGGAAACATCGGGGACTTGGCTATAAACGGGACCGTAAACGATTTACTGTGTTGCGGAGCCACTCCTCTCTATTTATCGGCAGGATTTATATTAGAAGAAGGCTTACCCATAGAGACATTGAAACAGATCGTACAAACCATGCGAAAAGCGGCCGGGAAAGCCGGTGTCTCTATCGTCACCGGAGACACCAAAGTCGTCGAACACGGCAAATGCGACAAGATCTTCATCAACACGACCGGAGTCGGGATCGTCCCCGAAAATATCGATATAGGACTTCACCGTATCAAGAAAGGAGATGCCGTAATCGTCACCGGCGATATCGGGAATCACGGAATCTGTATTCTCTCCACACGAGACAGTTTAGGTTTCGAGACCTCTATCCAAAGCGATACGGCGGCACTCACCCAAATCGTCTCTAATCTACTGGCCGGAGTTCCCGATGTACATATACTACGGGATCCCACACGCGGGGGATTATCGAGCACGCTAAACGAAATAGCCGAGGGTGCGAACGTAACCATCGCCATAGACGAGAACGAATTGCCCATCAGCTCGTCGGTCAACGCCGCATGCGACCTGTTAGGCTTAGACCCCCTGTATGTCGCCAACGAAGGAATCATGCTTGTCTTTTTACCGGACGAGTACGCCGAACGGGCTTTACAAATCATTCGAAGTGACATACATGGGAAAAACGCACGGATAATAGGACATGTAACCGAAGACAGACACCCGGAAGTAATTCTAAAACTATCCTTAGGACAAACACGGATTCTCGATATGCTGAGCGGAGAACAATTACCGCGCATTTGCTGAAACCATAAATCGGAAGAAAACAATGGAAAAAGAACAAACTTTCTATCAGGAGCTGAAAGCCAAAGGATACACCCGTCGGCAATTCCTTAAATTCTGCGGTATCATGGGAGCTATGTTGGGCCTTCACCAAACCGGTATAGCCCAAGTTGTCAACGCACTTCAAACCAAACCCCGCAAGCCGGTTCTTTGGTTTCACTTTCAAGAGTGTACTTGTTGCAGCGAATCATTCCTACGGTCGTCTCACCCGCTTGTCGGACAAATTTTGCTTGAAATGATTTCTCTCGACTATTCCGACACGCTCATGGCAGCCAGCGGTTTCCAAGCAGAAGAAGTCCGAACCCGTTCTATGAAAGAGAATTGGGGCAAATACATCATGATTGTGGAGGGTTCGATTCCACTGGGAAATCCGGGATACTGCACCATTGCCGGACATTCCGCTAAACAGGTATTCGACGAGGCTGCCCACGGAGCGAGTGCTATTATCGCATGGGGAAATTGCGCGTCCTCCGGTTGCATACAAGGAGCTTACCCGAACCCGACAGATACGAAACCCGTACATAAAATTATCTCTGGTAAACCGGTCATTAACGTTCAGGGCTGCCCTCCTATCGCCGACGTCATGGCCGGAGTTATCACTTACATATTGACTTTCGACCGGTTACCCGAATTGGATAATATGGGCAGACCCGTCTCTTTCTACGGACGGCGTATCCACGATACTTGTTATCGCCGTCCCGCCTACGATGCCGGACTGTTTGTCGAAGCCTTCGACGATGAAAATGCGAAAAAAGGATACTGCCTATATAAAATGGGTTGCAAAGGACCGAATACATTCAATTCGTGCGCAGTCATCAAATGGAACGAAGGGGTCAGTTACCCCATACAATCGGGGCACGGGTGCATTGGATGCGCCGAACCCGGATTCTGGGACGCAGAACCCATGTACCATCACCTCCCCGACATCAAAGGATTCGGCATCGAAGCGACGGCCGACCAAATAGGATTGGGACTGACAGCCGTAGCCGCTGCGGGAGTAACCGCACACGCCATCGTGACAAACATACAAAAAAGAAAACTCATTAAAAATCAGATGGACAACGACGATATCAATAAAGAAGAATTCGCCGTAGAAGAACATCAAATCGAACGGGAAGAAAAAAGACTCGGCCAAAAAGCTCATAAACTGGAAAAAGATAAAGATAACCGATAAAAATTCGAATTATGACTAAACGAATTGTTGTAGACCCTATTACGAGAATCGAGGGCCACCTCCGCATGGAAGCCGATATAGAAAACGGTGTCATCACCGATGCTTTCAGTACCGGGACGATGATACGAGGAATCGAGATCATTGTCAAGGACCGCGATCCTCGCGACGTTTGGGCATACGTGGGCCGAGTATGCGGAGTCTGTACCTCCATACATTCGCTCTGTTCTGTCAGAGCAGTCGAAGATGCGCTACACATCGTCATTCCGCCGAATGCCGAGCAGGTGAGAAACCTCATGCAATCGGCCATAACCATACAAGATCACGTTACACACTTCTATCAATTACAGGCTCTTGACTGGGTCGATGTCATGTCGGCCTTGAATGCCGACCCCAGAAAGGCTGCCGAAGTGGCGCAAAGCCTATCGGAATGGCCTAAAAACTCCATCGGTTATTTTGTCGAAATACAAAAGAAAATACGCACGTTCATAGAGACCAGCAAATTCAGTATTTTCTCCAACGGATATTGGGGACACCCGGCCTATAAACTTCCGCCGGAAGTAAATCTCGTGGCTTTGGCTCACTATCTCGAAGCGCTCGAAGTCCAAAAAGAAATCGTCAAAGTCCAAACCATTTTCGGAGGGAAAAATCCCCACCCCAATTTCTTGGTCGGGGGTATGGCCTGCGCCGTCAACATAAACGATCCCAACGCCCTCAACATGGAACGGTTGAATTATGTCGCTCAAATCATTGAACGTACGCAGACCTTCGTCCGCCAAGTCTACCTTCCAGATGTTCTGGCCATACTTTCCTATTACCCCGAATGGACGAAAATAGGCGGAGGGCTGCATAATTATATCGCCTATGGAGATTACCCTATGGGTAACTACGGGGAACTGTCAACCTATAAAAGTCCGAGGGGTATTGTCGTCGGTCGCGACTTATCGAAAGTCGTCGAATTCGATCCCTGGGCTATGGACGGGCTGTTGGAATTTGTCAACAATTCGTGGTATTCCTATACGCAAGGCAAAGATGTGGGGCTTCACCCGTCGGTCGGCGAAACTCATCTGAACTACACGGGTGCTACGCCACCCTATGAATACCTCGATAGAGACCAGCCTTACAGTTGGATCAAAACTCCCCGATACAAAGGTATGCCTATGGAAACAGGGCCATTGGCCCGTAATATCGTAGGACATGCATCGGGCAACGAAGCCTATAAAGAAATCACACAACGGTGTTTGAAGCAACTGAATGTCCCCTACGAAGCGATGTACTCCACAGCCGGGCGTACTTTGGCACGAGCTATCGAAGCAAATTTATTGGCAGACTGGCAAACCGAGTTTTACACGGCTTTACTGCAAAACATAAAGAACGGAGACTACCGTATGTTCAACGGTATAAAATGGGAACCCGACACTTGGCCGGAAGCAGCGCAAGGTGTAGGACTCACCGAAGCCCCGAGGGGTGCACTGGCCCACTATGTAGGCATTAAAGATAAAAAAGTCTTCAATTACCAAATGGTCGTTCCTACTACATGGAACGCCTCTCCTCGCGACACCAAAGGACAACATTCGGCTTTCGAGGCCTCCCTTATCGGGACTCCGGTCATCGATCCCCGACTGCCGCTCGAAATCATACGCACCATACACTCGTTCGACCCCTGTATGGCATGTGCCGTACATCTATATGACGAAAACGGTGAACACATACACCGATGTGAAATGTTATAATATAAACCCCAAGCAGTTGAATATATGATAAGCCGGAAAAAATCTTTACGTGAAGTCTACGTGTGGGAACTCCCCGTACGCATATTCCATTGGGTCAACGCAACAGCTATCGTCGTATTGTGCGTTACCGGATACATTATCGGCAACCCACCCGCTATACAACATGCCACTCCACCCGAAGCTAACTATTGGTTCGGTTGGGTACGGTTTATCCATTTCGCTGCCGCATTTGTTTTCATTCTCAACTTTATTGTTCGCCTATATTGGGCTTTCGCCGGTAACTCGTTCGCCCGATGGAACAACTACCTCCCCCTCACCCGAAAACAGTGGAGGAGTATTTTCGATACCACCAAAGTCGATGTATTGTTGTTGTCGCCGAAACCGGTCTATGACATAGGACACAATAGTTTGGCCGCCTTTACATACTTCGGGGTCTTCGTCCTATTCATTATCCAAACCGTCACAGGACTAGCCATGTTCTGCGTGTCCACCAACAATGTTATGGAACCCTTTTTCACTTGGGTATTACTCAAATGCGGAGGGTTCTTCGTCGTAAGGCAAATACATCATATCGCCATGTGGGCATTCATTCTCTTTACGATTGCCCACATATATCTGGTATTTTACCACGACTATATCGAACGAAACGGAATAGCCCTGTCTCTTA
>OJRE01001113.1_pt1 | contig 10580 bp, 8 predicted proteins | sample 1599111 | NCBI WGS metagenome assembly OJRE01 (sample SAMN03922530, study PRJEB24848) | human gut metagenome | isolation source: stool sample | host: Homo sapiens | place: Germany | collected 2010-05
ACGAGATGCTCAGGAGTCTCGTGGGCTCGGAGATGTGTATAAGAGACAGATTTCCTATTGCATATTAAAAAATGTTTTTTTACCTTTGCATCGAACAGATAAAGGAAGTTGTGAAACTTCCCCCAATAGAATAGTTTAGTTAAGTCTAGTTTAGTTTTTGTGTGAAGCACTTCCTCCGTAAGCGAACGATAGGAAGTGCTTTTTGTTTTATTGATTTTCAAAAAATTAAAATCTATATTCAACACACAAGAACTTTATGCAGTATAGTTATAAATTGAGCATACTTCGCTAACACAACCTATTTTAGAATACTGCTATTCCTTGGTCATTATTACGTCTGTGGGCACTGAGAAGCCACGAGGAATCCATTCTTCTGGAGCAGGAACCATATCTTCCGCATAATCTCCTTCCAATGCATACCACAGACCTTTCTTCTCATCTAACTTCCAGTGGAGCTTGTTAGAGGCCGTCAAATCCATTGTCCCACCAAGTATTCCTTCACCATTCAAGTGCAATTTACGCTGGTCATAAAAAGTGAAACCTAAATAATTAGGGGTTGTACTATAAGCCTCAATATAAATATTACACAATGGTGCAAATGTATAAATATCCCATGTTGTTGGTAATGTTTTAATATAGTTTTCTTTGACTATTCCCTTTACGCTGAGATAATAACCTCCAAAAATACCAGTACGCTTATCTTTTCCATGGCTTTTCACCACACCTTTTTGCAGTTTAATTTTAAAGATAGTATCATTTTTCTGATATATCCATGTTCCTACGAAAGCATCATAATTTGCTTGAGAAAACACGCCCATACAAGTGAACACAAGAACGAAAAGTATGTAAATCCGTTTCATATCTTTCCTGCTCATAGTATTAGAAAATTTATGTTGCCAGCTTCCCGGATACAACGGATAAAAATAAAAAGTGTGGGAACTTATTAATATCAATAACACTTTCTGAAAAATTATTTTTTGATACGCACCAAAAATACAAAAAAGTAAGAAGCTACCAACAAAATAAATAAAGAAGTAATCAATAAGCACTATGAAAGATGCTACCAGAGCCAAAAATAAATGCTCTTTTCTATACTGTTCACTAAAAATGATTGATGCCAATCATGAAGTATATAAATATCTAATATCCAAATGATTTGCACTTTTTTTAATACACCTGGAGACTTTTATTTATAACAAGTAAAAAAGAAATAGAGACATTTCTTTCAAAATTAGCTTCCTTTGCAGTTACAAGGTTTTTGGATAGAAAACCTAAGATATATTTGTAGTATATATAGTATATCTCAGTTTTGGTCATAAAAGGTTGAAACTGTTTGTTTGTTTTGCAGAGATGCACCCTTTCTAAGCGTAGTCAGGGTGCATTTCATTTTTTTATGAGTGTAAAACCCATACTATTTGATTCCCAAGAACTGGAAAGGTTTTGTAGCAACAAACTCTTTGGCAGTATTTCCCGCATACGTTTTACCGGAAAGAAGATTCAACTTCTTGACAGGCGCTTTCTCTGAGAAATCCACATCCTTGAAGTCAATCCAAAATACATTGGGATATAAAGTAGACTCAAAGTAATAAACTTTATCCTTCTGATCGGAAACTGTCCTCCATCGGGTTGAAGAAATATTCGGCTGATCAGGAGTGCTGATACCGAACGGAACGGAAGTATTGCGTATCACGCTGAATACACTGGCCAAGGCTGTACGGGTATCTTCTGTTTTAGGAATAGCATTTATATAGAAAGAAGCTCTCACAAAACGGTCGGCAGCACGATTGGTACCCGGCAAAAAAGTGGTTCCTCCGATATTCTTCCAATAATCATCAAGCGCCAGTTGCTGATCAAACACAGGTGAGTTTGTCATTACCTGATATGCTTTGCTATGATGAATATCCAACTTTCCGTCCACATACTCAAAAATAGCATTATCACCCGTAGCGTCCGAAATGGAAAGATGAAGGGTAGCCATACGCGTACCGTCGGGCATCATATCCGACACCACATCGAAAGTATTCTTTTCTACCTCGGCAACAGCCTCATCCACCGTTGCAAAATTATCAAGCATATATTGCACCCAGGCGGCTATGGACAAAGCCGGTCTCTCACCGTTCCATTGGGGATAGGATGATTCTGCCAGCCACAACAGATTGGCAACGAGTCCTTTTTCATTCATACCGTCAGTGCTACAGATATCATAAGCTGAAGTTATCACACTGCCGTATTTAGATTTCCAACGCATCGGGTCCTTCCCTACCTCTCCGTTGCGCTCCATACCTCGCGGGAAAATCCAGATATTACTACGGGTATCTTCTTTCCAATCCATAGTACGACCGGTTATTATCATATTATTATCACCCTGATAGACTACACGGGTACAAGCATTCAAATGATTTACAGATACTCCAAAGAGTGTAATCATGAATACCATACTATAAAGAACATTCACTTTTCGCATAATTGATTCATGTTAAGTTGTTAGTTAATTTGCAGTATAAACAAACAATCACATTGCAAAGTTCTTAAAATGAATAGATACATATCCAAATTTCGCAGACATGAGATCAAAGGAAATTGAAAGGATTAGAAAGCAAAACATCATAATAATAGCAAAACAGTTAATATACACTCATCATGGCAGCATTTCAATATGTTTAGTGACATACTATATTTCACATATTTACATTCCAGCATATTCTATGAATAAAATGATTATAACAATGCGCTATTTCAGTATATACTTGCAGTTTTAACTGCTTTTTATGCAGAAAAGGGTTACTACTTATGATTGATATGGTTACTAGATATGGGCAAAAAGGTTACTACATACCAACAAAAGGGTTACTACATATCAGAATTTGACTTATTGATATTATATTTCCCACTTATCAGTGCGTTTATTTCATCCAGAATAAATGTAAGTATTTTGATACCGCATTAACTATCTGACGTTTATTCATTTTCGTTTGCACGCTTCCAATCCTATTGACCTCCGGACAGAAATAGCACATTCTCAGTCAACTAAAAATACAAATTGTCAAAATGATGAATGCCATCTTTGAGAAATAAATCTGTGGTGAACAAATATTAAAACCGAAAACAAACCGTAAGGAATACTGTTGGAAGGGGAAACTTAAAAACGATAACAGTTATGAATTACGGTATTAGTATCCTTTTCAGGGCTATCCCATTGCTGATGGCCCTTTTTTGTTTCGGCTACGGAGCCTTTGTGCTCGACATGGGGACGGACACGAACCGATTCGTTGCGGGACCCGTGGTCTTCTCTTTAGGAATGATATGTATCGCGCTGTTCGCTACGGCAGGTACCATCATCCGGCAGATTATCCACACGTATAGTACGGCAGCAAAATATGCCCTGCCCATCATCGGCTATCTGGCTGCCGTGGTGTGTTTCATCGGTGGAATGACGTACATTAATGACGGCAGTACGGTGGCCCATTTCGTTGCGGGACATGTCATCTGCGGAGTAGCTTTCATCACTGCATGTGTAGCCACTACCGCCACCTCTTCCACCCGCTTCACCTTCATCACGCAAAATTCCAAGAAGACTGACCATGCCGTACCTGCCAAGTCATTCTCTTCGGCACAGGCGGACATACTCATCATTCTGGCTGTTGTGTTCGCCGTCACTACATGGGTTTGGGCATTCTGGTTATTGGGACAAAGTGATATCCACACCGCTTACTATGTGGCCGGACACGTAATGGCCGGACTGGCATGCATCTGTACAAGCCTGGTTGCACTGGTTGCTACCATTGTCCGGCAGATACGTAACTCTTATAGTGGTGCCGAACGGAAATGGTGGCCCGCCCTCGTATTGATGATGGGTACACTGAGTATCCTGTGGGGACTTTGGGTGCTGACGAATGCCGACCCGGGCAAGTCTTCCACCGGATACATTATGATAGGTCTGGGTTTAGTTTGTTACAGTATATCCAGCAAAGTAATTCTGCTGGCTGTTATTTGGCGGAACGTCTTTAAGCTGGCGAACCGAATTCCGCTCATTCCGGTGCTCACCGCGCTTACTTGTCTTTTCCTCTCTGCTTTTCTGTTTGAAATGACAACGCTGAATGATATCTACTTTGTTCCCGCACGCGTATTGGCAGGATTAGGCGGCATCTGTTTCACGCTGTTCTCCATCGTCAGCATTCTGGAAAGCGGAACGTCCAATTGATGATAAATCACTCTCTTTTTTTATAAATCACTCTCATGGGTGGGTTGGGGTTTCGCCAGCTCATCCATAAACACTTCCACATTCCAGGCATGGTGCGCCACATAGGCAGCCGGACCGGTATCACCCGAATCCAGAATATCGCGCACAACGTTTGACTTGTTTCTGCCTGTCACAAAGAAAATCAGCTGCTTGGCATTAAAAAGCAAACAACCGGTCATGGCTATGCGCTTCTGCCCATTGTAAGGATTAACACTTACCTCATAAGGATGGAAAGAAGAAAGCAAATACTCCTGACCGGGGAAAATGGACGAGGTATGCCCGTCTTCTCCCGCCCCCAGCAGAACAATGTCAAGAGCCGGAAAGCCATGCCAGAGTGGCGCATTGCAACGCACTATGCGAGAATAGCTATTCGCCTCATCATCGGGAACATTGCTGCCGTCAATAGGAAAAATATACTCCTCAGGTATTCCCACTTCATCCAGCAACAGCCGGCGCATATTGCCATAGTTACTCTCCGAATCTTCGGCAGGTACACACCGTTCGTCCACCCAATAAATACGCATACGGCTCCACGGAGTGGCATCCTTGAATTCTTCCGCCCACAAATCGAACATGAGCGAGGGCGTGCTGCCTCCACTGAATGCTATGTGAAAAATCTTCTGCGGCTCTTCCTCCATCAAACTAATAAGGTGCTTGATGAGAGCGCGCGCCGTTTCGACAGCTGTACTATAGATATAAGTTTTCATAACTCACAATATTGATCAGTGTTCGTAAGGTTTTTACACGGATTGGTCCAGTCGGCACCATGTTCGTGCATCATAGCTTCACTTTCCAGGGGGCCCCAGGTTCCGACTGGATAACCGTAGAGAGGCGCGTCAGGATATTCATTCCAATAGCGCAGCACAGGATCAAAGAAACGCCAGGAGGCTTCGACAGCGTCACTGCGGGTAAAGAGTGTCGGATCGCCCTGAATGCAGTCTTCAATCAGGCGGGCATAAGCATCGCCCGTGGCGCGTCCGCCCAGTTGGTCGTAACTGAAGTCCATCATTACTTGCTTCACATCGAATCCCGGTCCGGGAACTTTCATGCCGAATTTCAGCACAATACCCTCGTTGGGTTGCAGGCGGAGGATTAGTTTGTTAGCCCGCGGACAGTGTCCGCCATGGCAATGAAACATCTGATGGGGCGTTTCACGGAAGTGCACTACGATTTCCGTCACCTTGGTAGGCATCTGCTTTCCTGTGCGGATGTAGAAAGGTACGCCGTTCCAACGCCAGTTATCAATACCGATCTTCATGGCGATGTAAGTTTCAGTGCGCGAGTCGGCGGGGACGTTCTTCTCTTCACGGTAGCCCTTTTTAGAACCGGAAGCGGTATATTGTCCGCGGACTATATGTTCATTCAAATCTTCATCTGTCAGAGGTTTCAGTGACTCGTAGACTTTTACCACTTCGTTACGGAAATTATCGGCGGTGAAGACAGCGGGAGGCTCCATGGCAGTGAGGGCCACCAGTTGGATAAGGTGGTTCTGTACCATGTCGCGCAAAGCGCCTGTACCGTCATAGAAGCCGCCACGCTGTTCGATACCGAGATTCTCGACAGCGGTAACCTCTACATAATCGATGTAATTACGATTCCACAACGGTTCAAAAATGCCATTGGCAAAACGGAAAGCAAGGATATTTTGTGCCGTCTCTTTACCAAGGAAGTGGTCGATGCGATAGATCTGAGACTCTTCGAAAACGGAAGCATAGATATGGTTTAATTCTTGTGCCGACTTCAGGTCGTAGCCGAAAGGCTTTTCGACGATGATGCGGGTATGTTTACGATTCAATCCGGCTGTTTTCAGATGTAGAGGGATGACGCCATAAAGTGAGGGCGGCGTAGCGAGATAGAACAGTAAATTGTCCGGTTCCTTTTCACCGGTGATTTCCTGCAAACGGCTGTCCAGGGTTCCGTAACCTTCTTCTATGGCAGGGTCCATACTAAGGTAGTGCAAATGAGTGCAGAACTCTTTCATTCCCACTTCGGCCGGTGTGACAAAATGTTCCAGCTCGTTCAGGATATAGTCGCGATAAGTTTCATCCGCATAGTCGGTACGGCCGATACCGAGAATGGCAAATCCTTCGGGCAAACGATTATCCTTGTAGAGCGAGTAGAGTGCCGGCATCAGTTTGCGTTTCGTCAAGTCGCCCGAAGCGCCGAATATGATCATTACAAATTTACTCATAGAATCTTGTTTTTTTTGATTAGCTTCTGCAAATTAGCCCTTGTAATAAATTCATTAGCTCTTGCTTTATAATTTTATTACCAGGGCTTCATTTTATACATTATAGGTACCTGATTTTGTATCTCCGCCATGTCCGGTCCAGTTTTCATGGAAGAACTGTCCGCGGAGTTCATCGGTACGCTCAAAGGTATGTGCGCCGAAATAGTCACGCTGAGCCTGAATCATATTGGCAGGGAGCTTCGCAGATACCAGCGAATAGAAATAGTTCAATGCGGAAGAGAAAGCCGGAACAGGCAGTTCTTCTTTCATCGCATGGGCTACAAGGTGCTTCCAACCGGAGAGCAACTCTTTGATTTCTTCCCGGAAATAAGGAGCGAGCAGCAAATGTTTCGGCTTCTGCTGTGCCTCAAAAGCAGCCGCTATATCATTCAGGAATATACTGCGGATGATGCAGCCTCCGCGCCACATACGGGCAATGGATGCCAGATCGAGATCCCAGCCGAAAGATTCGGACGCTTTTTGCAACACGGCAAAACCTTGTGCATAAGATACCAGTTTAGAAGCATACAAAGCGGAATAAATATCTTTCACCAGTTCCGGCTTGTTATAGACCACTTGTGAGCGCTGGCAAATGAATTGTTTGGAAGCTGCCTCACGCAGATTTTTCTGCGCTGAAAGACTACGCTCAAAAACAGCCGTTGCAATCAGCCCCAGGGGCATACCCAATTCCATTGCATTGATAACGGACCATTTACCGGTGCCTTTCTGTCCGGCAGTGTCCAGTATCTTGTCAATCAGGTAACCGCCCGCCTTATCCTTATGCCGAAGAATATTGGCTGTAATTTCTATCAGATAGCTACGCAACTTACCCTCATTCCAGTGGGCAAAAACGGAAGCCATGTCTTCATTATTCAGTTGCAGAAGATTCTTCATCACCCAGTAGGCTTCGGCAATCAACTGCATATCACCGTATTCGATACCATTATGTATCATTTTAACGAAATGTCCCGAGCCGGCCGGACCAATCCAGTCACAGCAAGGAGTACCATCGGCAGCACGTGCAGCAATACTTTGCAGGATGGGTTTTACTTCATCCCAGGCAGTAACGGAACCGCCCGGCATAATAGAAGCACCGTTCAACGCTCCTTCTTCACCGCCCGAAACACCGGCACCGACAAAGCGGAAACCTTTCGATTCGGCCAATGCCACACGACGGTTGGTATCTTCATAGTTTGAGTTGCCTCCATCTATCAAGATATCTCCCGGAGAAAGATGCGGAAAGAGTTGTTCCATCAGTTCATCTACGGCACTGCCGGCACGCACCATCATCATGATTTTGCGCGGGGTGGAAATGGATTCTACAAAGTCAGGAATTTCAGTATATCCTTCAATACTTTTCCCTTTGGCACGGCCGTTGATAAAGCGTTCTACCACACCTTCTTCCACTCCCGGAACAGTACGGTTAAACACGGACACATGCCATCCCTTGTCCGCCATATTCAAAGCTAAATTCTCCCCCATCACGGCAAGTCCGATTAAGCCGATATTAGTCTTTTGTCCTTTTTCTGTCATAACTTGCATTTTTTTGTTATTGTTTCATTGAAATGGAAACAATATGTCAAGGGCATTTGTTCGTATGAATTTCGAATAAAAATCGTACTTTTGCAAACATAACTCTATTTCAATGGAGAAACTTAAATTCAGTTTTATGAAAAAACTACATATCGGCTTACTGCCGCGTATCCTTATAGCCATCGCATTCGGTATTCTTTTTGGTAATTTTCTTCCCGGAGAATTGGTACGCCTGTTCGTTACATTCAACGGTATCTTCAGCGAATTTCTGAATTTCTCCATACCGCTGATTATTGTGGGACTGGTTACCGTAGCTATTGCCGACATCGGTAAAGGTGCCGGGAAACTGCTGTTGATTACCGCACTGATAGCTTACGGGGCAACCCTGTTTTCCGGTTTCCTCTCTTACTTTACAGGAGTAACTATATTTCCTCACCTGATAGAGTCCGGTGCCCCGCTGGAAGAGGTCAGCGAAGCGCAAGGGATATTGCCGTTTTTCTCAGTCGCCATTCCACCGCTCATGAATGTGATGACGGCACTGGTACTGGCTTTCACTTTAGGGCTGGGACTTGCCCAACTGAAAAACGATACACTGAAGAATGCAGCACGTGATTTTCAGGATATCATTGTCCGTATGATCAGTGCAGTGATCCTGCCGTTGCTTCCTATTTATATATTCGGTATATTCCTTAATATGACACATTCGGGACAGGTATTCTCTATCTTAATGGTATTTATAAAGATTATCGGCGTAATTTTCCTGCTGCACATCTTCCTGCTGGTATTTCAATATTGTATCGCTGCGCTGTTTGTCCGCAAAAATCCCTTTAAACTGTTGGGGCGGATGTTGCCCGCTTATTTCACGGCTTTAGGTACACAGTCATCCGCTGCCACCATTCCTGTTACCCTGGAACAGACAAAGAAGAATGGTGTGTCACCCGATATTGCGGGGTTTGTGATCCCTCTTTGCGCCACGATACATTTATCCGGCAGCACGCTGAAAATCGTAGCATGCGCTCTTGCTCTGATGATCATGCAAGGCATATCTTTTGATTTCCCTTTATTTGCCGGTTTCATTTTCATGCTGGGAATCACGATGGTAGCCGCTCCGGGAGTTCCCGGTGGTGCCATCATGGCATCTCTGGGTATTCTGCAATCCATGCTCGGTTTCGATGAATCGGCACAGGCACTGATGATTGCACTCTACATTGCAATGGATAGCTTCGGTACTGCCTGCAATGTAACGGGAGATGGGGCAATTGCACTGGTGGTAGATAAGATATATAAGTGACAAGCCAATAAGTTTTGTATTCTCGTAAAAAATAACGAATTTTGCTCCCGCAAAAAATAATCAATAAAGAAGCCTACAATATGAAAACAGCTTTAATCTCCGGAATAACAGGTCAGGACGGTTCGTTTCTCGCCGAATTCTTATTACAGAAAGGATATGAAGTACACGGTATTCTCCGCCGTTCTTCTTCATTCAATACAGGGCGCATCGAACATCTGTACTTCGACGAATGGGTACGCGACATGAAGCAAAAGCGCACCATCAACCTGCATTACGGTGACATGACGGATAGCAGCTCGCTGATCCGCATCATCCAGCAGGTACAGCCGGACGAAATATATAACCTCGCTGCACAGAGCCATGTAAAAGTATCTTTCGACGTACCGGAATACACCGCAGAGGCAGATGCCATCGGCACGCTGCGTATGCTGGAAGCTGTCCGCATCCTCGGCATGGAGAAAAAGACAAAGATTTACCAGGCCTCCACTTCGGAACTTTACGGTAAAGTACAGGAAGTCCCCCAATCGGAAACAACTCCTTTCTATCCCCGCAGCCCGTACGGAGTAGCCAAACAATACGGCTTCTGGATTACAAAGAACTACCGCGAAAGTTATGGTATGTTTGCCGTAAACGGTATCCTTTTCAATCACGAAAGCGAACGCAGAGGAGAAACATTCGTAACCCGCAAGATTACGCTGGCCGCCGCCCGCATAGCCCAAGGTTTCCAGGACAAACTGTATCTGGGTAATCTGGATGCACGTCGCGACTGGGGATATGCGAAAGATTATGTAGAATGTATGTGGCTGATTCTTCAGCACGATACACCGGAAGACTTCGTGATAGCCACAGGCGAAATGCATACCGTCCGCGAGTTTGCCACCCTTGCCTTCAAGGAAGTAGGCATCGAACTGCGCTGGGAAAGTGAAGGCGTAGAAGAAAAAGGTATCGATGTGCAAACAGGAAAAACGCTTGTAGAAATAGATCCTAAATATTTCCGCCCTGCCGAAGTGGAACAGCTGTTAGGTAATCCGACAAAGGCCAAAACTCTTTTAGGCTGGAACCCGAGACAAACCAGTTTTGAAGAATTGGTGAAAATCATGGCAGCACACGATATGAAGTTTGTGAAGAAGCTATATCTGAGATCACTTGAAAAATAATATATAAAAATCAGAACTATAATGTTAAACAAGAACGCCAAAATCTACGTAGCCGGACACCGTGGTCTGGTAGGGTCCGCCATCTGGAAAAACCTGCAAGATAAAGGATATACCAATCTCATTGGCAAA
>OJRE01001123.1_pt1 | contig 10497 bp, 5 predicted proteins | sample 1599111 | NCBI WGS metagenome assembly OJRE01 (sample SAMN03922530, study PRJEB24848) | human gut metagenome | isolation source: stool sample | host: Homo sapiens | place: Germany | collected 2010-05
GATACAGCCTACCAATCCGAACATTCTGAGCTGGTAGTCATCTATGGCCGCCGAAGATTGGGAAAAACTTGGTTGCTTCGAAAATTTGCCTCTGACAAAAAAGGAATTTTATTTTTTAGCTCGACAGAGAGAGACGAAGTGCAACTGAGGGACTTCAGCCGCGCCGTGATAAATGCCGGAGCCCCGGGAGGAGACGTTGTCGACACTTTTGCTTCCTGGAAAGTCGCTTTTGAGCAATTTTCCCGCATACCGGAAAAGGGCAAAAAGCTACTGATCATTGACGAATTTCCATACATACTCCAGCAAAATCCAGCGCTTGCCTCAATCCTGCAGCACACATGGGATCACGTGCTGCAAAACAGCAATGTCATGATCATTCTGTGCGGCAGCGCCATGCCCTTTATTGAAAAGGAAATTCTCGCTGAAAAAAGTCCTCTGTATGGCAGGGCGACAAGAGTACTGCGCGTAGATCCGATGCCCTTTGCGGATGCCCAGAAGTTCGTTCCCGGATACTCGCCCGCAGACAAAGTTGCAACATATGCAATAGCCGGAGGATCTCCTCTGTCTCTGAGCTACTTCAATGATGCCGTCCCTTTGGGCGATAACGTCATAGCCAATACATTGACGTCCTATGCACCGCTTTCTGAGTTGCCTCTGCAGACACTTCAGCAGGAATGCAGGGAACCCTTTAACTACCTTCAGATCCTTAAAGTCGTGGCCTTAGGCGCCTCCAAACCCAATGAGATCGCCGCTAAAGCCGGTATCGCTCCGACGTCAATCAACAGGTATCTGGAAATTCTGACGGACATGGGATTCATCCAAAAAGAGTACAGCATTAATACCGGCATCAAAGAAACAGCCAATATCCAGCGTGGTCTGATCCGTCTGACGGACAATTTCACTGGCTTTTGGTTCAGCTGCGTTCTCCCGAATGAAGAGCTAATCAACTACGGTGCAGGTACCCAGGTTTGGCAGGAACATATCGTCGATCACCTGAATGAAATTTGCTCGTTTCCCTTTGAGGCAATTTGCCGTGAACTGTTGATGCGGCTCAACGCCAAAGGGAAGCTTCCTTTTTTATGTAACCGCGTTGGTCGCTTATTCACAAAAGACAACACGGTAATTGATATCGCCGCTGCAGAAATCAACGGCAATGGAATGCTGCTGGGCGAATGCAAATACCGCAATTCACCAATGACGACAGGAGACTTCTACAAGTTGGTACAAAAAGCCGAACACCTCGGCATCCGGCCCTCTGCGTATTACCTCTTTTCAAAATCCGGCTTCGCGCCTGCACTGGTGCTTGACGCCAAGAACCAGGACGTGCCCGTCGAGCTTTGGACACTTGAAGATATTGTTCAGGCGTTAAGCTGAGCCGCACCCGGGTTAAGCGCCGTAAACGGTCTTAAGATGCGCCTTAAAGCGTTCCATATCCGCTTCGATCGTGGGATGCTTGAAGACGTCGTTCACCATAAAGGACGGGAGTTTCTGCATCCCGATGAAAGCCATCGTTTTGTGGAAAGGCATAAAGAGCCCGTCAAGGCCCCGGCCTTCAAAGAACTGCTTCGGATCCTCAAAGGCTTCAAGCGGCGCGTTCCATGTCGTGCTCAGCAGATAGGTCTTCTCTTTTAAGAAGCCGCCCGTACCGTACTTCGCCTCAGGATCGTCGCGATGCCGCCCGTCTCCGCCGCAAAGCTTGGGATTCACGAAGACGAGGTCCTGATACTTCTTAAGCTGCCACGGAATGTACATCCACCAGCCCGGCACCTGGAAGATCACCGAGTCAGCGGCGGCGATCTTTTCAGCCTCCGCCTGCGGGTCAAACTCCCGGTCCACCGTGGTCACATCCACCGTGTGCCCCAGACCCTCAAGCGTTTCTTTGGCAAGTGCCGCAAAGGCGTGCGAGAGCGTGCCGCCCTTACCATAGTTGGTGCAGCCGGCGTCCACAATCAGAATTTTCTTTCCCATATCAATCTCCGTCTGTCTTCTGTTTTTTCGTCAGAAGACTTGTTTTTCGTCTCAGTTATCCGACTTTTGATGCTTTTTAAGGAGCTTTTCCGTCAAAATGTCGTCAACCCCAAGAATCTTGGCGAGTTCATCGACATTGTCGGCCAATCCCAGCGACGGCACCTGCATCAGGTCCTTCCGGCTTCCGGCGCCGTAGGTGACGCCCACCGCATCACAGTGCGCCTTTTTCGCCATCAGCAGATCAAAGCCGGTATCACCGATCATGACCATCCGTTCACAGGGAACGCCCGTCTCGATTGAGAGTTCCTCGAGCATATCAGGAGCAGGTTTAGAGGCGCACTCATCGGCCGTGCGTGTGGCTTCAAAAAGGCTGCCGATCCCGGTCTTTTTAAAGACCCGGTCGAGTCCCGCGCGGCTTTTGCCGGTTGCCACGGCCATTCTGAGGCCGTTTTCGTGCATTCCGGTCAGAAGTTCAGAAAGATGAGGAAACAGTAAGACATCGGCTTCGCGCACAAGGTACCAGTCCTTATAAGCCTGCTGAAAGCGTCCCCAGTCTTTTTCGGGCAACTCCGGGCAGATCACCTGCATCGTTTCGAAAAATCCGAGACCGATGGTGGACTTTGCCTTTTCAAAGGTCACCGGTGTGAGACCGAGCTTTTCAACAGCCTGCTGCAGCCCCAGGGCAATAAGCCCCGTCGTATCCATGATCGTGCCGTCCCAGTCCCAGACAAAAAGGTCCCAGCGGCGTTCTTTTGCTGTCATTTTGCGTCCTTTACGCGGCCGCGGGCTCTCAACGCAGCCAAAAGTGCTTCACATTCCGCAGAAAGCGGTGCGGTGATTGTTACCGGGCTTCCGGTGACGGGATGGATAAACTGCAGGCGCATGGCGTGCAGGAAAAGCCTCGCAAACCGTACGCCGAGACTTCCCTTTTTCACGGCGTCATTAAATGCATAATCGCCGTACTTATCGTCGCCCACGAGCGGATGACCAGTACTTAACGCATGAACGCGAATCTGGTGCGTGCGTCCGGTTTTCAGTTCCGCATCGAGAAACGACACGTCCCCGAAGCGTTCAATCAGCGTGAAAATCGTGTGGGCAGAAAGCCCCTCGACCTCATCAACCTTCACGCGCCGCTCGCCGCTCGGCAGAACGTAACGCGCGAGCGGTGCCTTTACATGCTGCCGGTCGTTGACCCAGTCGCCCTGCACGAGAAGCCGGTAATGTTTTTCAACCTTCCCTTCGCGCTGCATTTCATGAAGCCGCACCAGTGCTTTGCGGGTCTTGCAGACGATCAGAGCCCCCGAGGTGTCGCGGTCGAGCCGGTGCGCGAGTTCCAGAAAAGGCGCCGCCGGGCGGCTTGCCCTCAGCCGCTCAATGAGACCGAAGGCCACGCCCGAGCCCCCGTGGGCGGCAAGCCCCGAGGGTTTGTTGACGACAAGAAGATGTTCGTCCTCAAAAAGTACCGGAAGCTCGGCCTCCCGGATAACGGGCGCGGTTTTGACGTCACCGGTTCTCTGCGCGGTTTTAAGGGGCGGCACCCGAACGATGTCGCCTAAGGCAAGACGCGCTTTTTCATCGGTACGGCCTTTGTTGAGCCGTACTTCGCCCGAGCGGATCACACGGTAAATATGGCTTTTGGGAACGCCCTTGGCGATTTTGAGCAGAAAATTGTCGAGCCTTTGGCCTTCGGCGGACGCATCAATCTCAATAAAGCGCACGGCGTCGCAGGAAAGCGACTGCGCGGCCGCAGCCTTTACGGTCTCGCGCTGCGCGGTCTTTTTTGCCGTCAAAACCTCAGCATCTTGTCGGGAAATCATCGGTTGAACTCTATATACTGTCGCCTGCGTCCGTTGGCGACGCCGTGAAAAATCGGTCAGCACACTGTCTGACGGACTTATTGCGGCGCGTCCGGAAGCGGATTTTCGAAGGTGTCCGGCCATTTTAGCCGAGCCACCGGAGCCGAAAAAGCCGATTTTTTGCGTTTTCGGCAACTCCGCACGGGGACCGATACTGCCGCACGGCGTTGCGGCAAGTCGCAGTTTCTGCGGAGCCTGTAACAGTTTTTTTGACCGTTCGGCGGCCCGTTGTCCGGCCGCTGCGCGTTACTGCCGGCACCCTGTACCGGCCCGATTCCGGCTCTGTTCGGCTCGCCTGATGAAGAATCAGGCTTGAGCTGACGCGTCCGGACGAAGGGATCCTCAGGCGTCTGCCCGGAAACGCACAGCGCGGCAGCGGAACCCGTCCGGACTCCTTGCGGCGGTTTGTGCGCATCTCACGCACGCTCTGCCGGGTTTTGTTTTGAGTAAGAACGTGTCGGCCAAAGAGTGGATTCTTTTCGCGCTTGCTGCTCTCGGACTTCTTCCAAGGGAAGAACGCCCGGGCTTTGCGCGCACCCCGTCCGACACAGAAATGATCACCGTTTTAGCCTCTGTTCCTGTGAGGGATCGAGCTGCCGCAACCGGGGTTTTCAGGCCCCTTGCGCGCCTTTGGCCGCAGCTGCGGATGTACTTTGACAGCGTGCTCTCCCCAAGGAGTTGCCTCGGTTTAACGAGGGGCTCGACACAGACAGACTCACTGCGGCTAATGCGTCCGGACGGAAGGCCTGCGCCTTCATCCCCTCATTTCCCTGACTGTCGTCTGCAGCCTCTCTGAAGCGAGAGCTGCCGCACGGCGTGCGTTCTTACCCGATTCAAAATTCCCCGGCAGCGTGTGAGTACCCGGTCAGACATTTATCGTCTGACGGGCTCTGAGTTGCTGCGCTTTCGTGCGCAAGGCGACAACACGCCGCCCGCGTCAGTGGCGGCCCGGGAGAATGAAATTGAAGCGCATGCTATTTAACGCAACCCACGCCGAGGAAACCCGCGTCGGGATTGTGGACGGCCAGAAGTTAATCGACATCGACATCGAAAGCGCAGGCCGCGAACAGCGTAAATCCAACATCTACAAAGGCATCATTACCCGCATCGAGCCCTCGCTTGAAGCCTGCTTCGTTGACTACGGCGAAGAACGCCACGGGTTCCTCCCCTTTAAGGAAGTTTCCCGCAGCTACTTTAAGGAAGGCGTGGATGTTCGCACGGCCACGATCCGTGAAGCCCTCACCGAAGGGCAGGAGCTCATCGTTCAGGTCGAAAAAGAAGAGCGCGGCAACAAGGGCGCGGCACTTACGACCTTTATCAGCCTTGCGGGCCGCTATCTGGTCCTGATGCCCAACAACCCGCGCGGAGGCGGTGTGAGCCGCCGCATTGAGGGCGAAGAGCGTCAGGAACTTCGTGCTGCCATGGAGCAGCTTGATCTGCCCGCAGGCATGAGCACGATCGCCCGCACGGCAGGCATCGGCCGCACTGTGGAAGAACTGCAGTGGGACCTCAATTACCTTCTGAAACTCTGGAGCGCGATCAGCGAAGCCGCCACGCCCCAGTATGAATGGGTGACCACGGAAAAAGGCCGCACGGTGACGCACTACATCACCGAAAGCGTCAAGGACGGCAAGCCCTTAAAGCGCGCCAACCCCGCCCCCTTCCTCATCGTTGAGGAAAGCAACCTCGTCATCCGCGCAATCCGCGACTACTTCCAGCCCGATATCGGCGAAATCCTCGTTGATACCGACGAAATCTACGATCAGGCGCGCCAGTTCATGGCGCACGTGATGCCCGACATGGTGGGGCGCGTGAAGCGCTACCGTGAAGAAACGCCCCTTTTCTCGCGTTTCCAGATTGAGCATCAGATCGAAACGGCTTACTCCCGTACGGTGCCCCTGCCCTCGGGCGGCGCCATCGTGATCGACCACACCGAAGCTCTCGTTGCCGTGGACGTCAACTCCGCCCGCGCCACACGCGGTTCCGACATTGAAGAAACAGCTCTGAAGACGAACCTGGAAGCGGCTGAAGAAGTCGCCCGCCAGATGCGCCTCAGAGACTTAGGCGGCCTTATCGTGATCGACTTCATCGACATGGAAGACCCCAAGAACCAGCGCGAAATCGAGCAGTGCCTGCGTGACGCGATCCGTCCGGACCGTGCCCGCGTGCAGATCGGCCGCATCAGCCGGTTCGGTCTGATGGAGCTTTCCCGCCAGAGACTGAGACCGTCTCTTTCCGAAGGCCACCACATCACCTGCCCGCGCTGCAACGGCGTGGGCGTCATCCGCGACACCGAAAGCTGCGCACTGCAGGTTCTCCGGATTCTGCAGGAGGAGGCCACGAAAGAAGGCACGGGGGCGCTGCACGCTCAGGTGCCCGTTGATGTCGCCACCTACCTCTTAAACGAAAAACGTGCAGAGGTGAGCAAGCTTGAAGCCCGCTACCGTGTGCCCGTGGTGCTCATCCCCAACACGATGCTTGAAACGCCGCACTACCACATTGAGCGCCTGAGAACCGACGACGAACGACTTGAAGATTCGGTGGCAAGCTACAACCGCGCCGAAGACCTCACGACCGTTGCCGACGACCCGTATGCCCTGAAGTCTGATGAGGACAAGCCCGCACGTCCGCGTCAGGTGCCGGTTATCAAGAACATCCTTCCCACGGATGTGGCGCCTGTGCACGAAAAGGCGCCGGAGGCGGCAAAGACCGAAGAAAAGGGGTTCTTTGCCTCCATCGTTTCCGCAATTTCCTCCATTTTCGGCGGCAAGTCCGAAGAAAAGAAGGAAGAAGAAAAGAAACCGGCTGAAAAGAAGGGGCGCCGTGACGACCGCAACCGCCGCGGCCGCACGCAGGAGCGTCGTCAGGGACGCGGGGAACGTGCTGAACGCACCGACCGCCGTCAGGACAAGGACGAACGCTCTGAAAAAAGTGACGAGGCCCGCACCAACCGCGGCCGCCGCAACGACCGCCGCCGTGACGATCAGGCCCGTCAGGCCCTGCAGAGCCGTGAGGCGCAAAAGCCCGCGGAAACCACGCAGGGTGCCGCGGACGATGCCGCCCGTGACGCCGTGACGGAAGAACGCCGCAGCCGCCGCACGCGCCGTCCGCGCCGTGAGGAACCGACGGATACCGCAGAACAGACGCCGGCCGTGGCGCCCGCAGCTGCTGCTTCTGAGGCTGCACCGGCAGCTGTTACGCCCGAAACACCGGCTGCTTCTGCTGAAGCTGCCGCCGCGGAAGAAAAACCGGCCCGTACGCTGCGTCCGCGCCGCCAGAGCCGCAAGGTGCAGGCAGCTGCCGAAGACACGCCGGTTCAGGCACCGGAAGCGCTTCCTGAAACGCCTGCCGCAGAGCCCGTGGCCGATGTTGACGACATCAATGCCGCCTTCACCGAGGCGCGTCACGCTGACCGCCACGGTCCTTCGCCCGTGCTCCCCGCTGACGTCATGAATGCGCTTGACGCGGAAGTGGGTCTCAAACCCGCTGACGCCGAAGACAGTGAGACGGCCGCCACGGATGCGCCGGAAGGTGACAGTGAGCAGATGATCGAAAGCGACAGCCGCCGTCGTCCCCGCCGTCGCCGCCGTCCCACCAAGACCTCCGAAGGCGTGCAGGTGATGTCGGACGCGCCCGCTACTGAAGCGCCTGCTGCCGCCGAAGCCCGGGAAACCGTCAAGACCGAAATGCTGAACCAGGTTGAAACGCAGGCTCCCGCCGCCGAAACAAAGGCTGAGGAAGTGAAGACCGAAGCCGCTGAGGCTGCAGCACCCGCAGCAGGCGAACCCGCGCCCGCCGCGCACGACATCAGCGAAGGGCTCGAGGAAAACCTCGCCAAGGCCGGCCTTACCCAGGTCCAGACCGATGCAAGCCTTGCCGAGCCCTACTCCTACACTGCGGTGAAGTACCCGGGCCGTCCGCGCCCCGTGGTCGAAGCCGTGGTTGAGGAGCACCTCGAGCAGGTTCACACCGATCCGAAGTACATGGCCTAAAGCCCGCTTGCGATAACGGCAAAAGCCGGCAGACTGTTTAAGCAATCTGCCGGCTTTTTCTTAACCGGAAAAAGTGATGCGGACCCGCGGCCGCAAGGCGCCTTAAGCCTTTTCGCCGTAGGTCATCCCGAAGTTTCCGACCTGTGCGCGCTGCAAAAGTGCTGCATCCATGAGTACCAACGCAACAACTGCTTCCAGAACCGGTGCGGCTCTCAACCCCACACAAGGGTCATGACGGCCTTTTGTCACGACTTCGACTTCGTTACCGGCTTCATCAAGGCTTTTTAACGGGAGCCGCACGCTCGGCGTCGGTTTAATCGCCACGCGTGCCGTAATGGGCGCCGAAGTGGAAATGCCGCCCAAAATGCCGCCCGCATGGTTGGAGGTAAAGCCCTCACGCGTCATGCAGTCGGCGTTTGTGGTACCGGTAAGGCCCGCGGCCGCGAACCCCTCACCGATCTCCACGCCTTTAACGGCATTCACACCCATTAGTGCCGCAGCAAGCTTTGCGTCAAGCCGGCCGTAAACGGGATTGCCGAAACCGGCAGGCACCCCCGTAGCTTCCACCATAAGCTCTGCGCCGATACTGTCTCCGGACTTACGCACGGCGTCCATCTGCGCTTCAAGCGCCTCAATCTGAGACGCGTTGGCAGCAAAAAAGGGATTGGCATCAATCAGCGACCAGTCTTCAAAAAGAACGTCGGTGGCACCGAGCTTTGTGAGTCTGGCCCGCACCGTAATGCCGAGATTATCCTTGAGCCACTTCTTGGCAACGGCACCTGCGGCAACCGTGGGCGCCGTCAGACGCGCTGAAGCCCTGCCGCCGCCTCTGGGGTCGCGGATGCCGAACTTGGCCCAGTAACCCCAGTCGGCGTGCGCCGGCCGGAACTGATGCGCAATGTCGCCGTAATCGCGGCTTCTCTGATCTTCGTTGCGGATTAAAAGGGCAATCGGCGTACCCGTGGTTTTACCTTCGTAGACACCGGAGAGAATTTCCACCGTGTCGCTTTCCTTACGCTGCGTCACGTGGCGGCTCTGTCCTGGCTTGCGCCGGTCAAGTTCCTTCTGAATGTCTTCAGCGGTAAGTTCCATGGCCGGAGGACAGCCGTCAATCACACAGCCGATTGCAGGTCCATGGCTTTCGCCGAAATTGGTCACGACAAAAAGTTCGCCGGTACTGGAAGATGACATGGCTCGGACGTCCGAAAATAAGGAGGAATCCAGCGATTGTAGCAATCAGCCGGCTTCCTGAAGCGACTGGTTATGCACCGGCGCCTTTAGAACGGCCGGCCCTTTACGGATGCCGCAAGGGCCGTAAGCCTCGTGACAGTCTGCGCCCGGCAGGCGCTCGAAGAAAGTGCTGCCGGCACACGGACTTAAACCTGCGCCTGCTCTTTTTGCGGCGCGTCACCGTAGAGGTCGTGGTTCACGAGCGTTGCGACGTTACTGTCGCTCCAGACGTTCAGAGTCGTTTCAATCGCGTCAATCACGGCGTAAAAAGGCAAAATCACGCCCATTAGGAGAATCGGCACATTCATGCTTGCCAGCAGGCTTGCCGAGAGGAAAAAGCAACCCATCGGCACGCCCGCGTTACCCACAGCCGCAATCGTTGAAATCACGATCCAGGCAGCAAGCATCCCGAAACTCACCTCGGCGCCCGCGTTTTGCATGAGGTAAACCACCGTGATGAGGATAAAGGCCGCGCAGCCGTTCATGTTGATCGTGGTGCAGATCGGCAGCACAAAGCGTGAGACTGAAGTGTGCACGCCGAGATTATTTTCGGCGCACGCCATTGTGACGGGCAGCGTCCCCGCAGAGGACTTCGAAAAGAAAGCGACCGTGAGCGCCGGGAACATACCTTTGGCGACCCGAAGGGGATTGATGCCGCGCATTAAAAGCAAAAGCGGCAGCACCACAAGCATCTGAATGAAGTTGGCGGCAAGGACCGTCACAAAGTACGTGCCGAGACCGCCCAAGGCAACGCCCGAGGCCAGCTGCATCGCCAGCACCGTAAAGAACCCGAAGATCCCGATCGGCAACACCGTGATGATCCATCCCACAAGCGTAAAGAGAACCGACTGAAGCCCCGAGAAAAAGCTCATCAGCACTTCCTGCTGTCGGCTGTCCTTGGGCAATTTTGCAATCGCAATACCGACCGCAGCGGAAATCAGCAGTACCGAGAGAACATTGGCGGAAAGAAAGGGCGCGAGGAAGTTATCCGGAATCACCGACTGCACGTACTGCAGGTAACTCTGCGTCTTGACGCTGTCTAAGGCTGCCGCCTGACCGACATTGGCGTCAAGCGTGACGTTGGCGGGTGAAAAAAGCACGTACAAAACCGCCGCAAGGCCCGCAGCGAGAATCGTCGTCAGAAGCGTGTAGAAAAGCGTGTGCCGAAAGATCCGTCCCGATTCGCTGGAGCGACTGATCATCGCCAGCGTCGAAATAATCGACACGGCAATGATGGGCACCGCGATGAAGCGGAAAAGCCGGAAGAAAACGGTGGAAATAAAGTCGCCTGCGGCCTGCCAGAAGGCCGAGCCGTAAAGGCCGTTGACGATACCCAAAACGATTGCGATGAGATAGCAGACAGCCAGAATCAGCTGCCGGCGCTTTTGCCTGGGCGTCATCACAGGACGCTGCGGGTGGGGAGTTGTCATTTTTCTCTCTGGAATCTTCAG
>OJRE01001159.1_pt1 | contig 10241 bp, 7 predicted proteins | sample 1599111 | NCBI WGS metagenome assembly OJRE01 (sample SAMN03922530, study PRJEB24848) | human gut metagenome | isolation source: stool sample | host: Homo sapiens | place: Germany | collected 2010-05
ATTCCACTGCGCTCATACGCTCGTACAGGGGCAGGGTGCGGTTGGTCTCGGTGATAAAGTCCCGTACCGCCTGCTGGTCGGCTTCCTCGCAGCAGACCACAGCGCAGATCTTCTTGCCCTTTTCCTTCACCAGGCATTCCTTCACGGCAGGGCATTTTTCCAGCAGACCCTCCAGCTCCTCGGGGTTCACATTCTCGCCGCTGTCCAGAATGATCACGTTCTTCTTACGGCCGGTGAGGAAGTAATAGCCGTTCTCGTCCACCCGGGCCAGGTCGCCGGTATGGAACCAGCCGTCGGCGTCGATGACTTCGGCGGTGCCCTTGGGGTCCTTGTAGTAGCCCAGCATCACATCGCCGCCGCGCATGCAGATCTCGCCGTTGTCCAGCTTGATCTCGCAGTGGCCGTCCGGCTTGCCGATGGCACCGATGTGCTTTGCGTCGTGGGCAAAGTTGATCAGGCCGCCGCCGGTGGTCTCGGTGCTGCCGTAAAGCTGGGCAATGAACATGCCGTGCTCGGACAGCTCCATCAGGATCTGCGGCTCAAACATGGCGGACATGCAGTTCAGTGCCCACAGGTCGCCCAGTTTGCTCTTTTTGTCGGCCATCAGGTCGTGGTGAATGGACTGCACCAGCACCGGCACGGCGGCCATGGCCTGGCTGGGCATCCGCTTCAGGTCCTTATAGAAGGACCGCAGGCTGCCCAGGTTCTGGGCCCAGCCCATCTCAGCCCAGGTGAACAGGCATCCAAAGGCACCCAGATGGAACATGGGCAGCACGGTCAGGTGGCCCACCAGCATATCCGGGTCATGGGCGGCTTCCAGATAGGCCCGGCCCACGCTCAGGTGGTGGTCCATCACGGCAAAGAAGTTTGCCTCGCTCAGCATGACGCCCTTGCTGCTGTCTCTTATACACATCTCCGAGCCCACGAGACTCCTTTGCCTCGCTCAGCATGACGCCCTTGCTGCGGCCGGTGGTGCCGGAGGTGAACATCAGCACCATCAGCTCCTCGGGCTGGATGCGGTTCACAAGCTCTGCAGGCTCGTAAGCCTTGTAGGCATCCATGGGGCGCAGCAGGCTGCCGTAAGCCGCCTGCATCTCCTCGTTGCAGCCGTAGTCATCGCCGTCGGTCAGGATGGCGGAAGGCTCCACCAGCTCCAGCTCCCGGTGCAGCTCATCCCAGCTCTTGCGCTGGTTCATGGGCACGATGACGCCGCCCGCCATCATGACACCGTAGCAGTTCACGGCGTAGTGGTAGCTGTTGTTGCTCCACACGCACACCCGCTTGCCCTGAATGTCCGGGATGGTGCTCAGGTAGTAGTTCACCGCGCGGCGGATGTCCTGCGCATACTCCCCGAAGTGCTTTTCCACCACCACATCCTGGTCGGCGTCGTACCAGCGGAAGGCCACCCGGTTCGCAAATCGCTGCTCCATGTTCAGCGTCAGCAGCTCATACAGATTTTTCGGTTTATGTAGTTCCATGATCGTTTTCCTCTCTATTCTTTAAAAAGCCAGTCTCACAACCATAATGCCTTGTGGGAACTTTTCCCACCATGAGACCGGCTTCTTCCGCTAAGATTTAGGACCGCAGCAGCTTGCCGGCAGCGTTGCGAGGCAGGGGCTGGGCCGAGAACTCCACCACCATGTGCTTGTACAGGGGCAGGGTGCGGTTCACCTTGGTAACAAAGTCCCGCACAGCGTCCTGCTGGTCCGGGTCGCAGCAGACCACGGCGCAGATGCGCTGGTTCCGCTCGCAGACCCTGCACTCCCGGATGGCAGCGCAGGGAGCCAGCAGCTTTTCCAGCTCCTCGGGGCTCACATTCTCGCCGCTGCCCAGGATGATCACGTTCTTTTTGCGGCCGGTCAGGTACATATAGCCGTCCGGCTCCACCCGGGCAATGTCGCCGGTGTGGAACCAGCCCTCGGCGTCCAGCACCTCGGCGGTGGCCTCCGGGTCCTTGTAGTAGCCCAGCATCACCGGGTCACCACGCATGCACAGTTCCCCGTCCTCCAGCTTGTACTGACAGCTGTCGTCCACATGGCCCACGCTGGTCAGGTACTTTTCCTCCTGGGAGGAGTTCCAGGCACCGTCACCGCAGGTCTCGGTAAGGCCGTACATCTGGGCGATGAAGAAGCCCCGGTCCATCAGGTCCTGGAGCACGGCAGGGTCGAACATGGCTGCGCCGCAGGTCAGCACACGCAGGCCGTTCAGACGCTCCCGTCTGCCCTTCATCACATCATTATAAATGCTCTTCAGCAGCACCGGCACCACAGCCATCACGTCGCTCCGCATGGCCCCCAGGTCCCGGTAGAAATATTTCAGGTCGTTGCACAGGTTCACGCAGTGGCCGGTGACGCTCCAGGATACCAGGCTGGTCATGGCCGAAATGTGGAACATGGGCAGGCAGGACAGAGAGCTGAACTCGTCGGTGTTCCAGCCGGTCTGGCTCCGCACGTCCTCAAAGGGGGTCAGGAAGGCAGGCATGGCGGTGAACAGGTTCTTCTGGGACAGCATAACGCCCTTGCTGCGGCCGGTGGTGCCGGAGGTGAACATGATAAAAGCCATTGCGCTGAGGTCCGGCACCTCGGTGATGTCCATGGCAGGCTCAAAGGCGGTAAAGGCATCCATGGGCACCAGACGATCCCCGTACACCTGGCCCAGGGCCGGCTCCAGGCTCATGTACTCGCCGTCATGGAGCACGCACACCGGCTCCACCAGATCCAGCTCGTAGCGGATCTCGTCCCAGTTCTTGCCGGTGTTCAGGGGCACTGCCACAGCTCCGGCCAGCACTGCGCCGTACATGCACATCATATAGTGGTAGCTGTTGCGGGCCAGGATGGCCACTCGCTGCCCCAGGGGGTTCGGGGTGCGGCTGCGTAAAAATGCCACGAACCGCCGCAGGTCTGCAGCGTACTGCCGGAAGGGCACCTCCACCACGCCGCCCTTGGCCTCATCATAATAACGGATACCGATCCGGTCTGCGTAGATGGTTTCCAGATCGTTCAGGGACTGATACAGCGAATGAACCATGTTAGCCTCCACGTCATTGTTTTTTACATTCCTGCAGCCGGGTCCACCCGGGCCAAGCCGCTTTTTCAATTGTGTTCAGTATACAATACCGCCGCTGGCAATTCAAGGCTTTTGCAACATTTAATTTCCATTTTTGGCAATTAAAACTTGCATATCTTGTTTTTTCCATCCGGCAGCCTGTGCCGTCTGCCCAGAAATTCGGCCCTTCTGTCGGGCTTTTTTATCGGTAAAGACAACAATTGCCACCCGGCGGTGGGCAATTCAAAATTGACAGTGTGCACAAAAAGCATTATACTAGCCTTATATCCTTATAAATGGATCATTTTTTACTGTATGCGCCTGTTGGTCACATGTTTCCGGACGGCGCAAGGAAGGACCCTTTTCATGGAAGGCACCAGACCCAGCACCGTCAACTCCATCGGCATGTTCGACATGCTCAAGGGCGTGGGCATGATCACCATCGTGCTGGCCCACACCGCCGAACTCTACCCCATGCAGATCTCCGGCGGGCTGTCGCTCACGGCGTTTTTCCCGTTTATCTATCGTGAGGCCCTGATGGCGGCCTTTTTCATTGCCAGCGGCTACGGTTTCCGCAAGCGCTCCATCGGCAAGTGCATCCAGCAGCAGCTCAGAGCGCTGCTCAAGCCCTACTGCATCACGGCGGTGTGCACTTCGCTCTTGCATCTGCTGTGCCACTACATGGCGTTCCATTACTTCCCCAGCAGCGTCACCGAGACCCTCAAGGTGGCCGGCGGCTTTCTGCTGGGGCTGCCCCACACCACTACTTATGCCGGGCAGCAGTTCTTTTCCACCGGCCCCATGTGGTATCTGCTCTCGCTGCTGATCGGCTGGGTGCTGCTGGACGCCATCCTGAATATCTTCCCGGAGAAATACACACACTGGGCTGTGCTCGGCCTCATGCTGCTGGGCTGGGGCACCACACTGGTGTGGGAGCTGCCCTTCAGCCTTTCGCAGGGGGCCGTGATCGTGCCCTACCTTTACATCGGCTATCTGGCCAAGAAGAACCGCTGGCTGGACAAGCCCCTGCCCCGCCGCACCCTGTACATCCTGCTGGGCGGCACAGCTCTGACCGCTGTGGGAGCTCTGCTTGCCCAGAGCACCGACTGCATTTCCATGGGCGAGTGGACCCTGGGCCCATTGAGCATCCTGCTGGATGCCGCCACCGGCTTTTTGTTCATCCGCCTGTTCATGCGGCTCAACCGCTTCACCGGCCCCATCGCACAGGGCCTGCAGGCCATCGGCCGCAACTCGCTGAACATCTTCTGCATCCACACGGTGGAGCTTATCGCCATTCCGTGGTATCTGTTCGCAGCTCACTTTACAGACCACCCGCTGCGGGGTATGCTGCTGCAGAACGTGATCGCGTTTGCCTCCATCGGGCTGGTGTGCGCCCTGCTGAACCTGCGGCGCAGCTGGATTGTCAAAGCCTCGGCCGCACGGCGGCAGGCCCAGCGGCGCACCCCCGCGCTTTCGCAGCATTGATTTCCCCGGCTGCTGCGGTGCAGCCGTATCCTATAAAACAAGAGGAGAATCCGGTTATGAACAACGATGCCCCCCAGACCCTGGACGCGGCAGGCAGCCGCGTGGCCGAACTGGAACAGCAGCTCCGGCTGTCGGACGAAGGCGTTTCCCGGCTGGCACAGCGGTGCCTGGAGCTGGAGCAGCAGGTGCTGAAATATGAGGCCGTGCTGGCCTCGCAGGGTGCCGACACCGAGCAGGGCGCTCTGCTTCTGCCCCAGCTGTTCTACGACTCCGGCTCCGGTTTTTCGCCCCATGAGTGCCTGACCGTTGCCCCTGACTCCTACGACGAGCTGACCCACGAAGTGTCGGCTGTGTTCGAGTTGCCCGTGGAGGCCAGGGCCCTGCGTCTGGACCCCGGTGAATTTGCCTGCTGCATCACCGATTTTTCCCTCTCAGACGAGCGGCTCAGCTACCACATCCTCAACGGCAACGCCCTGCAGGAGGGCACCATGCTGTTCATGAACATCGACCCCAACCTGACAGTGGAAAGTGCCGTAGGCTTCCCCGCCGGGCTGCGGTTTGCGGTGAAATATCGCTACTATCCCCTGGGCCGCTACCTGCATGAGCAGCCCGGCAAGGCCCTGCTGCGGGCGCTGACCGTGCTCAAGGAAGAGACCGAGGCCGTGTCCCGTCAGGGCACCGAACAGCTGCTGGAGGCAAACGCTGAGATCCAGCAGCTGCGCAAGCAGCTGGCAGAACAGCAGCAGCATCTGGCCGACCTGCAGAACAGCCGGGCCGCCTACGAGGCCTCGCTGGAAAACGTGCTGGGCAGCAGCAGCTGGAAGCTCACGGCACCGCTGCGCAAGCTGCTGGGCCTGTTCCACCGGCATTGAAGGGGGTTCGTACATGTACAGCAGTTACAGCCCCCTGCAGCGCCGCCAGCTGCGGGAACAGACCTATACCGACACCCAGAGCACCTATCTGCTGGTGTACGCCCCGGGCCGCCGCAATGCCCTGACCCTTTCTCTGGCCGAGCAGCTGCACCGCAAGTTCCGGCTGGTGGACCGGCTGGAAGGTGAGCTGACCCCCTCCGTGAACGGTGTGCTGCTGGTGAGCGAGGATGTGGAGTGCACCTCCACCGCCCTCACCTATTTTGCAGCCGCCTTGCAGCAGGGGGCCGACCTTGTGGTGTGCGATGCCGTGTTCGGCTACGACGGCGGCAGTGCCCTGTACCAGACCGACCAGCACCTGTCCGGCCAGCGCTGTGCCCTGCTCTCCCGCGCCCTGCTGGACCGCTGCCGCGCGGCGGCCCGCGGCAAAGACGATGTGCTGGAACTGCTGCGGCTGGCAATCCAGCTGGCGCAGAACTGCCGCTGCGTCCCGCAGGCACTGCTGCACTTCCGCCGGGAGCTGTGCGCCGAGGACGTATTCTCGGCCACCGGCAAACGCGCCGTGGTGCTGAGCCATGAACTCACCATGACCGGTGCGCCTATCGTGCTGGTGAGCGCCATCCCGGTGCTGCGCAGTCTTGGCTATGAAGTGGTGGTACTGGGCCCCTCGGACGAGGGCTCTCTGCCGCTCTTTCTGGAGGCCGGAGCTGCCGTGGTCACCCGCCGCGACTGCGTGACCTCTTCCACCCTGTGGGAGCTGGCTTCCAGCGCAGACTTTGTGCTGGCCAACACGGTGGTGGAAGCCCCCGCCGTGCGCACCCTGAACGGCGGCTTTGTGCCGGTGCTGTGGTGGCTGCACGACGCCTTTGCAGGCTATCCCTTCATCACCCACAAGATCCCCAAGGAGCTGGCCGACAACGTGCACATTGCCGCTGTGGGCTCCCACGCCACCGCCGCCATGCACTCGGTGCGGCCCAAATTCAAGGTGGAGCAGCTGATCTACGGCCTGCCCGACTACGCCCGCGAGAGCTTTCCTCGCTACGACCTGAGCTATGCCGGCGGGCGGCCCCTGTTTGTCACGGTGGGCTCCATGGAGATGCGCAAGGGGCAGGACATCTACTGCGAAGCCATCCGCCTGCTGCCGCCGGAGGTGCGGGAAAAGGCCTCCTTCCTCTTTGTGGGCAAGGCTTCCGACCGGGACGTCTCCGCCCATGTGCACGCCCTGACCGAGCAGTTCCCTCATAATGTGTTCTACCGCAAGCGGCTGGAACGCCCGGAGATCAAGTCGCTGATGGAGCAGTGCACCTGCATTGTGTGCGCTTCCCGCGATGACCCTATGCCCACCTTTGTGACCGAGGGCCTGATCTTCGGCAAGCCTTCCATCGTGTCGGAGCACACCGGCACCGCCGGGCTCATCACGGAAGGGGTGGACGGCTTTGTGTACCGCAACGATGACCCCGTCCAGCTTTCCAAAGTGCTGGCCCATGCCATCGAGCACCCCGACCAGCTGGCCGCTATGAAGGCCGACTGCCGCAAGCTCTACGAGCGCTACTACACCAACGAAGCCTATGTCTCCACCCTGGTCCGTCTGATCCGGGAGCTGACCGAGTCCCGCTAAGCCTTTTGTTTTATTCTTGTTAAATCAACGCCCCGGAAAATCCGTGTGATCTTCCGGGGCGTTTTTGCACGCAGTGTGTCAAAACGATCTGCAATATTTGTCCGTTTCTTTCCGTTCCGGACATCTTTTTTATCATCCGGGCCGGATTGCACAAGAAAATTCGGCTTCCGTTCACAAAGACGGCCTGCGGCTGTGCTATACTTTTAAAAAAGTTTCATCCTGTCTGAAAGGAGTCCCTGCCCTCATGAACCAATCTGCCGCCTCTCAGCCTTCCCGCAAAAAGGCCGTGTTTTCTCTGCTGATCCTGCTGGCGCTCACCTGCGTGATCGTGCTCATCTTCCGGGATCACTGGGCCGAGATCACCGCCGCCCTTGCCCAGCTGAACCTGTGGCAGGTGCTGGTGGTGCTGGCACTGGGCATCAGCTACCCGCTGCTGGAGGGCTGTGTCTCCTATGTCATCGTGCGGGGGCGGCTGCCCGGCTTCACCCTGCGGCAGGGCATCGACAACGCCTGGTGCGGCACCTTTGGCAACGTGGTCACCCTGGGCGCGGGTGTCGTGCCGGTGCAGACCTGGTATCTGCATCAGGCAGGGCTGCCCATCGGCCCCGGCGTGGGTCTGATGACCCTGCAATATGTATTCCACAAGACCACGGTGCTGCTGTACGCCACCGTGATGCTGCTGCTCCAGCACAAATGGCTGGCCGCCAACACCACCGGCGTGCTGAAATATCTGCCCATGGCATATGCTGTGGTAGCGCTGGTGATCGTGGCGCTGGTGCTGGTGTGCGTGTCGCCGCTGGTGCAGAATCTGGCCCGCTGGGCACTGGGCTTTCTGCCCAAGACCGAAAAATGGCAGCAGCGCCGGGCCGACTGGCTGGAGCAGCTGGATGTCCTGGGCACCGAGAGCCGCCTGCTGCTGGCCAACAAGGCCCGCTGTGTGCAGATCTTTGCCCTGCAGGCCCTCAAGCTGTTTTTGCTGTTCTGCCTGCCGTGGCTGTGCATCCGGTTCATGCAGCTGTCCCCGCTGAGTTTTGCGCGGGTGCAGCTGCTCACCAGCCTGATGTTGTTCGTCTCCAACGCCCTGCCCAACGTGGCAGGCATGGGCTCCATCGAGACCGCCTTTCTGCTGCTGTACAGCAGCTTTTTGCCTTCCGGTGAGGTGATGAGCGTGCTCATGCTCTACCGCATCGCCAGCTATTATTTCGTGTTTTCCGCCAGCGCCGTGGGCTTCTTCCTCGCCCAGCGGCGTCTGACCCGGACACCGCCAAAGGAGGATTGACCTGCCATGAAAGATAAGAGCATCCCGTCCCGGTTCGGCCTTGTGGTGCTGGTGGTGCTGCTTCTGGTGCTCATCCTGCCTTCCAGCAAGATCGACCTTGCATCAAAGATCAGCGCCAGCACACAGGCCAGTGTCCGGGTGGAGCACATTCAGAACTTTGCCCGCTCCGCAGAGATAGATTTTCAGCTGCTTTCTGCCGACGACCCTGCCTATCAGCAGATCGCAAACGTGCTTTCCGGCCTTACCTGTGTCAAGCGGTTCAACCAGCAGTATTCCTCCTACAGCCACGAATACCCGGTGGATTCCATCACCGTGAGCTATTACGATGACGCCGAGCAGCATCAGCTGCTGCTTACCGTCTATTCCGACGGGGTGTGCATCGTGAACAGCGCCTTTGTCAATGTCAAATATTCCGGCGGCGGGGCCGCAGAGCTGTATCAGGCGCTTGCGGAGATCGTGGAATAAATCGTTCCTTTTCTATAGAAAACAAAAATCGGGGCGTGCAGGTGGTCAAGCTGCACGTCCCGTTTTTGTTTTCTTTGCACGCGATGCGGTACCAATCACACCGAATGCCGCGCCGGAGGCCGCAGAGCAAACCATGCTGCAGCTTCCTTTTGAAAAAGAGAGTGGAATGGAGGAATTGGCGTTTGCGCAGCAATGAAAGCCCCAGTGAGGCTTTTAAGCCACAAGGTGGTCTTGCGCAAGCAAGATGGAGTGGCCTCGCCACGACAAACCTGACGTCCGATATAGCTTAACCGCTATAGCAGACTTGAGTTTTGCGCAGAAGCATTGCAGGTACCTCTGCTGTTCTGGTGCAACGCGTTTCAAGCGGTTAGGTTCATCTAACCTCGTTGCGAGAACAGAATACCATACGCAGTTAGTCTTGTCAACCCTTATTTGAAAATTTTCCGGAACTTTTTTGCAGTAAAGTTTTTTCTGCCCGATTCGTGCACCCTGTACAGACACAGCTGGCTAAGGCTGTGCAAAATCCACCGATTTCCTCTTGCTTTTGACCGATATCTTTGTTATTATAGTTCCTGCAGCACTGCAACTCCACATCTCGCCGCTGCTTTTTGGCAGCAGGGCGGTTCTCAAGGGTGCAGTGTGTCCAAGGAGGCGCTTTGACAAATTTTTGTTCAGAGCTGCTCCGATCAGTCCGCCCCCAGAAAGCCGCCAACAAGGAGCGGCTTTTCAAAGGCTCAATAGTTAGGCTATGCTAACCAACGCATGGAATGGAGCAAGGAGGTTCCAATGATCAATTTTGAACAGTGGGAAGGCTTTGAGGGCCGCATCTGGAAAGAGGAAGTCAATGTGCGCGACTTCATCCAGAAGAATTACACTCCCTACGACGGCGACGAGAGCTTTCTGGCCGGCCCCACCGAGGCGACCGACAAGCTGTGGGGTGCCCTGCAGAAGCTGCAGAAGGCCGAGCGCGCCAAGGGCGGTGTGCTGGACATGGAGACGGAGGTCGTCAGCGGCCTGACCGCCTACGGCCCCGGCTACATTGACGAAAACCTGAAGGATCTGGAGCAGATCGTCGGCCTGCAGACCGACAAGCCCCTCAAGCGTGCTTTCATGCCCTACGGCGGCATCAAGATGGCCGAGCAGGCCTGCACCACCTACGGCTACCAGCCCAGCGAGGAGCTGCACAAGATCTTTACCGACTACACCCGCACCCATAACCAGGCCGTGTTCGACGCCTACACACCCGAGATGAAGGCCGCCCGCCACACCCACATCATCACCGGCCTGCCCGACACCTACGGCCGCGGCCGCATCGTGGGCGACTACCGCCGCGTGGCCCTGTACGGCATCGATGCCCTGATCAAGTTCAAGCAGGAAGATTTCGCCAACTGCGGCGACGGCACCATGACCGATGACGTGATCCGCCTGCGCGAGGAGATCGCCCGCCAGATCAGCGCCCTGAAGGGCATGAAGAAGATGG
>OJRE01001161.1_pt1 | contig 10234 bp, 10 predicted proteins | sample 1599111 | NCBI WGS metagenome assembly OJRE01 (sample SAMN03922530, study PRJEB24848) | human gut metagenome | isolation source: stool sample | host: Homo sapiens | place: Germany | collected 2010-05
ACCGGGAGGTGTCATGCAAATGAGGAGAAAAGGGGTATTAACACTGGTATTGGCGGCTTTGGTGCTGGGGACAATGTCAGTGGAAGCCGGATTTAATCTGGGAAGTTTAAAACTGCCGCAAATTAATCTTCCTGGAGAGGAGGCCGGTGATTCCAAACAAGGAGCTTCAGTGAGGAAGGACTCCAAAGTATTTACATTTAAAGGGCATATTTTTGTGAAAGGTCAAGATGGCGAACGTAAACCGCTGGAAGGAGTTATTCTTTATGGACCGGCGGTGGGTGCTTATACCGATAACTATGACGGCATTGAGCTGAAAAGTGTCGATGGTCATACATTATCAATTGAAGGCGGTGATGCAGTAGAGGTTGCAAGAACTGATGCACGGGGATATTTTGAAGTGACTGTTGATTTCAGCAAAGGTCTTTATTATGATATTATTTTCAGCAAAGAGGGGTATGGTGCCGGTTATTTTTCAAGACTGACAATGCCTGATCTTGGTAATAGAATGGATATTGAACGGGGAGAAGATTTAAGGTATACGCTTAGGCCGGGGAAGGGAAAGTTCGTTCCTCATCGTATGGGAAGATCGTAAGAATGGGAGGTGTCAATATGTCCAACGTAAAAAGATTATTAATATTAGGGATAGCAGCAGGATTAGCTTTTAGTGTTGTGGGGAATACGGCTGCCGGTTTCAATCTTGGAAAAGTATTGAACAAGGTCGGTGTTTCTACGACGGAATCCGGTGAGGAGCCTTTATATGAGGGGGAACCGGCAGACGGTACAAGAGAAAATGGTATGGTTTATAATGCAGAAGTCCATGGCTGGTATGATGAGAAAACAGGAGCCCTTCTTTCGAGAAATGATGCTGAAGCGCGCCGAATGCCGGCGCCTCCCGGGCCGACTACGGCGAAATGCGATTTAATTTATGGTATTGTGAAAGCGGGACGGGAAGATTTAGAGGTGCGTCTGGAAAATAATCTTTTGATACTCAAAACCCGAGGTTCTCTTTGGGATGGCGGAACAGGCGAAAAAGGAGAAATAAGTATCATACTTCCGGAGGAATGCAAAAAAGGTGTAGTCTATAAACCTAAGGCAGATCATTACTTTACTTTTGACAAACCGAACAGGGACGGTCCTGTTACCTTGGTACGTCATGAGGGATATGTTATTGGTTTTGATACGGAACGGTAAAACCTGCTAAGAATCTTTTGTTAAAAGATAAGGGGAGTCATACCCGATAAGAATAAAATCGTTAAATAGAGTAAAGAAAATACGGAAGGCATGGTACGAATCATTTTATTCATCATGATCTATTCTTAATATGATGATTCCTGCTTTTCCGTATTTTCTTATGTATACAAATAGTTTTTTATATAAGGATATAACTTAATGCTTTCGGTTTGTATATTTTGGGAGAATGTATATCTTTTGTTGCAAAGTCAGAAAAAATCTGATATTATATGTCACGTACCTTAGTACGTATTCCTGAATAGCTCAGCCGGTAGAGCGCGTGACTGTTAATCACGATGTCGCAGGTTCGAACCCTGCTTCAGGAGCCAATAGGGGTATCGCCAAGCGGTAAGGCAACGGACTCTGACTCCGTCATTCGTAGGTTCGAATCCTGCTACCCCTGCCAAGTTGATCCATTAGCTCAGTCGGTAGAGCACTTGACTTTTAATCAAGGTGTCCCGCGTTCGAGTCGCGGATGGATCACCATTTGTGGCCTGTTCGTCAAGTGGTTAAGACACCGCCCTTTCACGGCGGGTTCGGGGGTTCGAATCCCCCACAGGTCACCAAGTGGGCGATTAGCTCAGCTGGGAGAGCGTCTGCCTTACAAGCAGAATGTCGGCAGTTCGATCCTGTCATCGCCCACCAAAGCAAAAAGCAGCCTTTCCGGTTGCTTTTTGCATATTAAAGACAAAAATAGTATTTTTCTGTATTGACGGCATATAAGTCCTGTTTATTACGTATTCAACCTGCTTATTGCCTGTCAAAAAAGAAGTTCAGGAGATTATGTAAAGAGAATTTTTTTAAGTGTCTCTTTATGTTAAAATAAGGAGCAAGATGTTTTCCTTGACCGCAATTTGAAAAAATTATACTTTTCTAATTACTATTATATAAATAAAAACTATGTTATAATAACGAAATTACAGGCTACAAATAAGTCAATTATAGGGGGCGCTTGTGCGTTTCCTTTTTTCGTGCAGGAGGTATTATGTACGATACATTTAAGGAACTGGGCCTTGTTCCTGAAATCATGAAGGCTATTGAAGATATGGGATTTGAGGAGCCCACTCCTATCCAGAAAGCATCTATTCCCGCGGCGATGGAGGGGAAGGATCTGATTGGACAGGCACAGACCGGTACGGGCAAAACAGCAGCATTTGGTATTCCGATTCTGGAAAAGATTGACATGACAGAAAAAGGCCCGCAGGCTATCGTGCTTTCGCCAACGAGAGAATTGGCCATCCAGTCTGCGGAAGAGATGAATCGGCTTGCCCAGTACTTGCCGATTCATGCATTGCCTATTTATGGCGGACAGGATATTGAAAGACAATTTCGCGCGCTTCGCAAGAAGCCGAATATTATTGTGGCGACACCGGGTCGTCTTATGGACCATATGAAGAGAGGAACCATTGATCTGTCCCATGTCCAGATTCTTGTTCTTGATGAAGGCGATGAAATGGTGGATATGGGATTTATTGATGATATCCGCACTATTTTAGCGGGGATGCCTGAAGAAAGGCAGACGATGTTTTTCTCTGCTACCATGCCGGCACCGATCAGAGAACTGGCGGAATCTTTCCTTCGTGATCCTGTGCTTGTGAAGATTAAAGCGGCTACGGTTACAATTGACCTGGTGGAACAGGAATATATCGAATTGCCGGATATGCAGAAGTTCGATTGCCTTTGCCGGCTGCTGGATATGGAGAATCCTGAACTGGCCATTGTTTTTGTTCGGACGAAACGCCGTGCCGACGAGGTGACGGAGGCGTTGAAAAAGCGCGGGTATATGGCAGAAGGTCTTCATGGCGACTTGTCTCAGCAGAAACGCGATGCAGTCGTCCGCCAGTTTAAAGAAGGCACAATTGATATTCTTGTGGCTACTGACGTGGCAGCACGAGGATTGGATATCAGTGGGGTAACCCATGTATATAATTTTGATATGCCCCAGGATTCTGAAACGTATGTGCACCGTGTAGGCCGTACGGGACGGGCGGGACAGACCGGTTTGGCCATGACTTTTGTTGTTTCCAGAGAAATCGGGCAGCTTCATGATATTGAGCGCGCTATCCGACGCAAAATCAGAAGAAAGAGTGTTCCTACGCTGTCTGACGTCATTGAAGGAAATCAGCGGATTGCTATTGAGAATCTGCAGGAAGCGTCCCGGGGGACCGGACTGGAAGAATATCGTGAAAATGCGGAAGAACTTCTGAACCATGTGGATGCGGTATCTTTAGTTGCGGCGGCAATTAAACTGCTCACAAAACAGCCTGATGTGACGCCTGTAAAGATTACGGAAGAACGTCCGCAGTTTAAGAAGCGCAGAAGCTCCGGCGGCAAACGCTCTTTTGGCGGGGAAAGACGCGGCAGACGATTGCAAGGGCATTCCCGTGATAAAAATTATGAAAGTGAAAAACGGGACGGCAGGTATAACGGACATCGTTCCCGTCCGCAGGAAAGTAGAAAAAGGGAAAAGAGCAATATGCATGAGTCCAGTTTTAAACCATACTTTAAGAAAAATTGAAAAGCAATATAAAAGGAGGCGTCATAGTAAGCGCTTCCTTTTACGTTGCTCAGCCATTTGATAAAAGAGAATTTTTCAGATGGATATAGGTGTCGGTATAGTAAGGGGCTATTTGCGATTCACGGAGATCATAGCCGTAAGGACGGCGGCTGACGGCAAGCAGGGGGGGCGCCTGTATGCGCTTGGCAACGGCAAATCCTGCAAACAAATTCCACCATTTTTCCAAATCGGTGATAAAATCGTGATGTGTTTTGAAAATAGATTTGATGGATACAGGAGTTCCTAGTTTCTCCTCCAGACAATTTTCACTGTACCAGGTAAGAATCTCTTCCGGTGTTATCCGATTCCATGGTTCAATAAACGAGCGGAAGAGAAAATCATGGTATTCATAAATAAGGGGATCTCCCAATCCTTTTGTAATGTCTTGATTTTCGGAAAGCTCAGCGCTTGGTCTGACAGTAAATATTTCATCAGGAATCATGTTTTTATCGAAATATCTGTTCAGAGTTCTGCCGAGTGCATATATCTGATGCTTCCAAAGGTCGGCTGTAGCGGCAAGAGCGCCGGACAGATCGCCATAGAGCGTACCGTAGCCGACGGTTAATTCGGTTTTGTTTGCGTTGCAGGTAAATATGCCGCCAAAGGCGGAAGAAAGCGTGGCGAGGATACGGGTGCTTCTGTCACGGGCTTGTATATTTTCTTTCATAAAACCGGTGAGGTGCAGTGTTTTCATGTCTGACGGAGAAGGAATTTGCAAATCGTCAATTTGAGAAACTGTTTCATTGATAAAAGAATCGATAGGGAGTTCCACAAAAGGAGCTTCCAGATTTTCGGCAAGCCGCCGCGCCAGATTTTTTGTGGTTTCCGAATTGAACCGTGTCGGCGTATTCACTAAAAGGAGATTTTCCGCAGGAAGAACCGAGCGGTACAGTGCGGCGTTGACCGCGGAATCGATGCCGCCTGAGATGCCGATGACCACCCTGCCTGCATGAATGGCGGATAAAAATTCTTTCAACCCGTAGCGGAGAGCAGGCAGCAACATATCTCCCCTAAACGGTTTCATTTCTTTTTCTGCAGTCAGTTTTTTTGCGGCGATATCAAAAGAAAAGCAAGAACGCTCCGCCTGATAAGGGACTGCTTCGGCAAGAAGTGTACCTTTCGGATCGTAGGCGGCAGTCATGCCGTCATAGGTATAGCAGTTTTTTCCATTGTTTTCCAGTCCTCTTCTATTGATGTAGAGCATAGGGCAGCCGAGGCGGGAAAGCGAGGCAGAGAAGAGACGGTGTCTTTTATCATTCTTTTCCAAGGTGAATGGCGAGGCGGACAGATTGAAAAGAATATCGATATTTTTTTCTGAAAGGATTTCCATAGGGGACAGCCGTGCGTTTTCATCCCAGCTGTCCTCGCAAAGAACAATGCCTGCGCGGAGAGTTTCCTGCCTGATGGTAAATGTAAAAGGCGCAAGCAGGGAAGATATGGATTGATTTTCTTCGGCAGCCAGCTCAGGAAGGCTTGTAAAGTGGCGTTTGTCATCAAATTGCCTGTAATCAGGGAGCAGCGTTTTAATAGTATAAGATAACCCTCTGTCATTTTTTAAGAACTGTCCATTGCAGGCGGCGAAAGCAGCATTATACTTCCTTACACGGCCATCATTGTTCTTTTTTTTCGGGTCAACGGCTATATTGCCGAAGATAACAATGATATTTTCTGCCGCATCGGCGATTTTCTGACCGTACCGCTCACATTCACGAAGGAAAGCATTCTGTTCCCACAGGTCGCCGATCATGTACCCTGACAGGCAGAGTTCGGGAAAGATCAGGATGTCAGTGTTTTGCTTTCGGGCGTTTTGTATTTCTCTTTCCATCTGTTCAAAGTTGGCGCGGATATTTCCCGGAATAACGGATAACTGCACCGTAGAGATACGGATCATTGGTGTGCCTCCTCTATGTTCTATTAATTTCTATTGTACAGAAGCAATTCTTTTGTGTAAATGAGAGGGGGTGTTATATAATAAAAATATACAGGAGCAGATGCTATGGCATTGTACAGAACGTATTCGGATTATCTGAAAGAAAAATATAATGAGAAAGTTTATAAGATTCCGATTGCCCTTCCCGTGACTTGTCCGAATCGAGACGGTACATTAGATAGTGACGGGTGCATTTTTTGCGGTTCTATTCGGGCGGACTATGAAACAAAGGCGGTGGGAATGGAAATCACCCGCCAGATTGATCGGAGTATTTCCCATGTGGGACCGAAATATAAGGCAAAAAAATTCATTGCTTATTTTTTGAATTTCACAAATACCTATATGCCGCTTTCCCGATTCAGATACTGTGTGGAGGAAGCCTGCGGGCATCCTGATATCGTAGGACTTGCGGTTTCCACAAGACCCGATTGTATCCATGAGTCGTACCTGGAGGTACTCAGAGAGGCCCAGGGGAAATACGGGACGAATATCACGGTAGAACTTGGGCTGCAAAGCGTAAATCCCCACACACTTCTTAAAATAGGACGATGCCATACGGTGGCAGAGTTTATTGATGCGGCTCTTCAAATTGGCAGGTATCATTTTGATTTATGCACGCACATTATTGCTGATTTGCCGTGGGACGACCGTATCGATCTGGAAGAAGCAGCAAAACTGGTTTCGGTTCTTCCCGTCACGGAAATAAAAATACATTCTCTCTACATTATTAAAGGAACGAAATTGGCGAAGATGTATGAAAAAGGGGATATAAAACTTTTACCCCCTGAAGAATATGCGGAAAGAGTTGTTCTGATTTTATCCATGCTCCGCCCTGATATCGTGGTGCAGCGAATTGTGGGGCGTGCTTCGGCAAATACGCTTTCCGTAAATGGCGGACGTCCATGGTGGGAAGTAAAAGAATATATAGAGAAGCTGATGAGAAACAGACATATTCAACAGGGATCGGCCTGTAATTATCTTCACGGGGCAGCTGTTCGAAGATTTCTGCATGAATAAGAATCTTTCTTTGGTTTATATAAGATGGGGTGAAGCACTATAAAAACGAAAGTAGAAAAAGAAATACTGGTACAGGGAATGCAGGACGCCGCTCGTGTGTTTGCGCAGGGCGGCCGTCTGCTTGCACTGGCGGGAGAACATTATGGCACGGATATCTTATGCCGCGGGAATCTGATCCGTGTAAAAGGATCGGAAGAGAAAGTATACAAAAGCCTGTCAGTGATTGAAGAGATTTTATCTGACGCCAAAAGAGGCATCCGTGTTTCTGAAAGACAGATGCTCCTTATCATGAAGCTTTTTGATGAGGGGAAGATGGAACTGCTTCATGAGATGAAAGAGGATATTATTAATCTTACACGGAATGGAGAAGCTGTCCGTCCGAGAACGTTAGGGCAGAAAATGTATGTAGATGCAATCCGCCGGAATTCTATTACCTTTGGCGTTGGTCCCGCGGGAACAGGAAAAACATACTTGGCGGTCGCATTGGGAGCTTTCTTTCTGAAAAATCATGATGTCCGGCGGATTATTTTAGTGCGGCCGGCGGTGGAAGCAGGTGAAAAACTGGGGTTTCTCCCGGGGGATATGCAGGAAAAGGTAAATCCTTATCTGCGCCCTTTATTTGACGGTCTTTTGGATATGTTCGGGCCGGAAGAGTTCATCCGGCTGCAGCAGAAAGGCCAGATTGAAGTGGCTCCGCTTGCGTATATGAGGGGCAGGACGCTTGAAAAATCTTTTGTCATTTTGGATGAAGCGCAAAATACGACAGTGGAACAACTTAAAATGTTTCTGACCCGCCTGGGGGATCGCTCAAAAATGGTTATTAATGGCGATGTTACCCAAATTGATCTTCCGCCTCATGTGAAAGCGGACTTATTGATGCGCAGCGTGTTTTGGCAAATGTTTCCGATATTGAATCCGTGACATTTACGGAAGATGATGTGGTTCGTCATGATTTGGTGGCGGCCATTATCCACGCTTATGAAGAAGATACAAAAAAGAAAAGACAGGGGGTGGAAGATAATGGAAATCACGATTAATTACAGTGATGAGCAATTTTACAGTGAAGAGTTGGAAACGCTCATTCTGAGAGTTCTTTCGAAAGGGGCGGAATTGCAGAACGTGGCGGAAGACGCGGAATTAAGTCTCCTTATCTGTGACGCTGATACCATTCATGAACTGAATAAAACATACCGCGGAGTTGACGCGCCGACGGATGTCCTTTCCTTTGCTTTAAACGAGGGCGAAGAAGAGGACGGTATGGAGGAAGAAAAAGTGTTGGGCGACATCATTATTAATTTGTACCGCGCAGTTGAGCAGGCAGAAGAGTTCGGGCACAGTAAAGAACGAGAAATGGCCTATTTATCTGTACACGGATTTCTCCATATTCTTGGTTATGATCATTATGATCCGGAGGAGAAGAGGAAAATGCGGGAAAAGGAAGAAGAAATACTTGGTGCCTGCGGTATGGAACGTATTGTAACGGAAGGAAAACTTGAAAATGATGGGGAATGAAGCGGCCGCTTTGGTTTCTGCAGCGCTTGCAGCAAGAAAGAATGCGTATGTTCCCTATTCGGGATACCCCGTAGGGGCGGCGGTTCTTGGTGAAGATGGAAATATATTTACCGGCTGTAATGTAGAGAATGTTTCTTATCCCGCGGGTATGTGTGCGGAAAGGAACGCCATCGGCAGTGCGGTAACAGCAGGGTATACAAGTTTTCAGGGAATCGCTGTGGCGGGGAGTGATAAGGGTTTTACGATGCCCTGTGGAATCTGCCGCCAGGTCATAGCGGAATTTCATATCCCCGTGGTCATTGTGGCAAAAGATGAAGACCACTATAAAATTTTTGATGGAAGCAAATTGCTTCCCCATGCTTTTGAAGAAGGCTGTTTAAAGACAGGAGAACGAAATGGCTGAAGAAAAATTCCATTCTGGATTTGTTGCCCTTGTAGGACGGCCGAATGTAGGGAAGTCTACCTTGATGAATGCGGTTTTGGGGGAGAAAGTTTCCATCGTGTCTGCTCATGCGCAGACGACGCGGAATAAGATTACCGGTGTATGGAATGGTAAAAATTCCCAAGTTGTCTTTCTTGACACACCGGGAATGCATAAGCCGCAGAGTAAATTAGGGCAGGTTATTCGTCAGAGTACGGTGGACGCTTTGGATGAAGTGGATGTCATTGTCTTTATTTGTGCCTGTGATGATCCCCTCGGGGCGGGCGATCGGTATATTTTGAGTCTGCTCAAGGATAAAAAAGTACCCGTCGTGCTGGTTCTGAGTAAGATTGATTTGATAAAAAAAGATATGCTGTTAAAGAAAATAGGACAGTACAGCAGAATACACCCGTTTTCGGAAATCATTCCGCTTTCCGCCCGAAGCGGAGAGAATTTGAAAGAATTTACGACGGTTCTGGAAAGATACCTGCCTGAAGGCCCCAAGTATTTCCCTGATGATATGGTGACAGATCAGCCGGAGCGAAATATTGTGCAGGAAATTGTAAGAGAGAAATTACTGCTGCGTACAAGAGAAGAAGTTCCTCATGCGATTGGCGTATTCACTGAAGAATTTAGTGAGCGGGAAAATGGAAAGGTATATATCCGCTGTATGATTTATGTGGAACGGGATTCTCAGAAGCGTATCATTATCGGGAGGAAAGGCACCTTACTTAAAGAGGCCGGGCAGGAAGCACGAGAGGAAATACAAAATCTGATCGGCGCTCCTGTATTTCTTGATTTATGGGTGAAAGTCAGTAGAGATTGGAAGAATAAAGATTATATTCTTCGGGAATTAGGGTATAAAGAGCATAAGTAATGTTTAAAAAAGGAGGAATGACTTATCAATATCCACGTAGAATGGGTGATTGTATGGATTTTCGTTGCGCTTTTTGCGGCAGCCGTCAATTATGTATGTACTGCTGTTAATTTTTCTTTTGCGCGAATGAGAAAGAAATACATTGAAGACAATGATGAACTGGATGCGGAGAAAGTGGAAAAAGTGGCTCCTTATTATCAAAAGACTTCTGTGGTACTTGCGGGGACACAGATCGGTTATCTTTTCTGCAGCAGCATTTTTGCCCTTTCTTTATACCAGAGTGTCCGTCACATGGTTTTGTTTTGGGAAGAAACCAATTTTTTTTCCGCGGTGCTGGTATATGTCGGTGTTTCTGCCTACATTGTTATTGCACTGATGCTCTATTGGATTTTTACCATTCTTGTGCCGGGATCCATATCATTGGTCAGGCCGCTGTCCATGTTATCCTCTTATACATGGTTCATCAATTTGTCCGGCAGGCTATGGAAGCCTTTCATTTTCATCGGCTTGTTCGCGGTAAAAAAGATATTGGATATGAAAGGAATCCCGTGCAGAGACGAAGTTAATTTCACTTATACCGAAGATGAAATCCGTTGCATCGTGGAAGAAAGTCATCGCGGCGGGCGTTTGAATACTCTTGAAAATACGTTGATCAAAAATTCTTTTGACTTTTTTGATTTAGATGTGAGG
>OJRE01001169.1_pt1 | contig 10189 bp, 9 predicted proteins | sample 1599111 | NCBI WGS metagenome assembly OJRE01 (sample SAMN03922530, study PRJEB24848) | human gut metagenome | isolation source: stool sample | host: Homo sapiens | place: Germany | collected 2010-05
TCTGTACTACGAGGCATGCGAATCATCGGAAGCGGCTAGAGCTCGCTCTCGTGCCTCGCGCTCGAGCGTCTTCTTGTTTTTTGCCCCCTTCGGACGACCAGGGCCGCGTTTTGGCTTGAGCGGCTCTTCCGATTCTTTGGCCAAGCGTTCGAGTGTAGATTTGTTGCGACTACCCTTTGGGCGTCCTCGTTTGCCAGGAACCGTCACATTGGCAGGGGGCTCTTTGGGAGGGTTGACGGCCAGTCCCAGTGTGGTCAGCAGGTTCATTACCTTTGGAATGGTGTGCACCCAAGCAGGATCGTCGGCTTGCGGCGGCACCGAACCATCGACGCGACGCCACGCAGAGGACAGATCATCCATCAGGTCCGCCCACGAATCGTCTTTAAGCAGGCCGGCATCCTCGGCCTTTCTAAGCATACGGCAAGTGAGAGTCGTCGAAATGAAGTTGATGAATTCCGAACCGATCACAGAGAAGTCGCCCTGAACACTGGTTTGGTCGAGACATTCGCCGTTCTTATAGCGCCGAAATACAAGTTCTATCTGCCAGCGGTCTTCATAGCATCGGTATACGACTTCGGGATCAAGGTCCTGATCCGATTCGAAAACGATGGTGCCAAAGGCTGCCTTCTTTCTCAGGTAGGCCGCGCTATCGAACTCGTGCTTCTTAGCGTGTTCGGCAAAGGAGTGCTCTTCCAGCTCTGCCTGGTGAGTATCGCGAAACGAGTAGAGGAATCGCTCGCTGCTCAGCTCCGCCTTCTTGAAAAAGACGGCTCGATCGAAGTTCTTCAAGACGCCTTGGAACTCATACATCTCGTGCGCTGCAATGCGAGAATCGTTTCGCTTGAGCGGGGTGAGGAAGTGAAGATCCGGACGCTCGCGAAGCTCCTGGGCGATTTGTTTTGGCGGGAATCCCTTGTCGGAGAGGGCGATCCCCTTGCGGATGTCGTTGTTGACGATAAAGGCTCGGTAGGACGTCGCGTCGATTGAGTTGCCAGGGAAGACCTCGGCGCAAAGCGGCTCCATGCGTTCGAGATCGTAGGCGTAGATCACGGAGATGTCGCGGCAGCCTTTGACGAGGGCCTTGCGGGAGAAGGCCGACAAGTCGTTGAAGGAACTGCTGTCCTGCTTTAGCGTGCCGTCGATTGCTACATGGTGTGTCTTCTCGACAAGGCTAATCCGCTTTTTGTAGAAGGTCTCCCGTTTAGCGCCGTCTTCCCCGAGCTTTTGCAAGAACGTCGAGATCGTGTTGGCGGACAAGGCGAGGTCTGGGTAGTAGCGGCTGATAAAGGTTCTGCGGTACTCAGTGCCAACCCTGCGAGCGGTGATTTTTGGCTTGAGAACGCGAAGTGACGCCAAAGCCATGATCCGCTGGGCATCGCTTGCCGAATAAACGTCATAGAGATCCTGAAGGAGATCCTCCGAGCAGGAGTGGATGAAGGCGCTGGCGCCGTAGGACAGCATATCAGGCGTCGCGAGCGAGAGGTCATCATGGAGCGGTACGTAACGGCCGTCGACAATATGACCGATGATTCGGCCGTTGATCGGCTGAGGGTTACCTTTGGGGCCGTACTTGAATCCTGCACGCTCCCGAACTGCATAGAGATTTGCACCCTTGGAGCCGGACTGCACTACCACAGTATTTTTCGGCCGCGCGACACGGCGGATTTCCTCTGGGATCGCCATAATTAAACCTCGAGTTCTTTAGTACTCATATTGTACTATATGTACTAAGGAATAGCTGAATAAAAAATCAAATCTGCAGGGGATTTTTCGTGTCGTTTGTACAAAATGCGGCAAAATTAAGGGCCGGATGCTCGATAACTAGCGATCTGACCCTAAGCTTGAAGAACACAGGAGATCAAACCCTTACTTTTGGGGCGATTCTTAGTTCAGATAATTGGGAATCCTTTAATCAATACAGAGAAAAACCGCGTTGTACTTCTACAACAGGTTTGACAAACCAAACTCAGCCGATCCTGCTGAGTTTTTCCGTCAAGGGCTTTTGGTCATTACCCGACGTCTCCTGCGCGATGCGTGCGCGCTCGGCGTCGGTGAGATCGGGTAAAAACGTCCCCTGCTGAAACCGCCGCTTCCACTCGCGCACGGTGTAGCCTGAGAGATTAAGAAACCCGGCCGTGGCTTTGTAACCCCAGCCGCGGGTAAAGAAGATGTAGGCCCTGATCTTGATCCCGCGCGAATAGCGGGTCGCCGTGGTACGCGCATCGTACTTGGTTTTGTCCGTTGCAGCACCCCGGGACGCATGTGCACCCGCAGGCGCCTCTTTGCTGACAGGGGTATCCTCGGGAGCCTCAGCTTCCGACTCAGAATCTTCAGCGGTCACCTCGGTCGCGGGCTTCGCGCCTTCAGCGGCAAGAGTTCTCAAAACCGCAGCAAGCCGCTCGTTTTTTGCCCGCCCGATCTCATCCATCCAGTCGGGATGGTAAGTGTTGACGTGCTGCGGGACGCCGTCAATGAGTTCATCGGCGGCAGAAACGTCTTCGGCCTCTGAAGCGGCTTTTGTCCGGCCCGGGGCTGCGGACTTCACGGGCTTATCCTTCTTTTTGGGATAAGGCTTACGCACGCGGCGACGGGCGCGGTCTTTTTCCGCGTCCGTAAGTCCGAAGAGATCCGGTTGTTCAATATCGTGCATGGCCAATTAATCCGCTTACAGCCCGCAAAGGCCTTCCTGCGGGATATTACCCGCGCGGCGCAAAAAGCGCGTGAGAGGGCTCAAAATCCTCAATGTCGGCGTTCCAGATATTAAGGCTCCCCGCCTTCATGTCGTAGTAAAGCGCGTGCAGGGAAAGTTCCCCCGCATCGGCCTTGTCGTGAATCCAGTCATACGACAAAAGGTTTTCAAGCGATAAAAGCACCGCCCCCTCTTCACAGCGCCGGGTGCGCAGGACCGCGTCTTCCATGGGGTTTTCAGCCTTAAGTTCCGCAAGCACCGGGTTTGCCAGCGACACCCAGCGGGAGATATAGGGTTCTCCCGCGATTTTTTCCGGAAACATGAGCCCGTGAATGCCGCCGCAGCCTGAGTGCCCCATCACGATGATGTGCTTTACTTCAAGGTGTTTGACCGCGTATTCCGCGGCGGCAATGACGGCGTCGGCGTGAGCGGCCTCGTCCTTGCTCGGGACAATCGCCGCTACGCTGCGGATCACAAACAGGTCACCGGGCTTACAGCCCATCAGAAGCGCGGGATCCGCGCGCGAATCACAGCAGGCAATGACCAGAGTCTTGGGACTCTGGCCGTGCGCGAGCGCGTCAAAGAATTCGCGCTCCTTCATAAAGTAGGATTCCTTGAAGCTGTGGAACCCGTGAATGAGATCGTGGAAATTAGCGGACATACTTGCCGCTCCGAAAAACAAATAGTGGCAGGAGTTTAGTGGGCGCGCCGCGCCCGGACAATAAGCCGAAATGCTCACATGGAGTAAGCCAAAGAAGGCTGCCGCCCGTTACGGTGTCCAGACGATGTCCTCGTACGAAGGCACGCTTTTAACCATCTTGTGGTCGAGCATCCACGCTCCCACGCGCTTCACATCACTTTCCGTAGGTAAGGGCGGAAGGCCGTCGGCGGTTCCGAAAAGCGAAAAGCGCACCATCTTGTAACCCGCCGCGACGGGTGCCGGGATGAGTCTTTTCTTCACCATCACCGCGCGGTATTTTTCGGGATCGGCTTCGATCAAACGGGCGGCCTCTGCCACAGCCTTACGAAACCCGGTGACGGTTTTAGTGTCAAGATTCTCTTTACGCAAAGCCACAACCGCAAGCGCTTCGTTTAGCCCCGCATCGTCCCAGATCACGCGGCCGCCCTTCTTTTCAACCACCGTCACGAGGGGCTCAGGCAAGAGCGCCGTCTCGACTTTGCCCGCCAGAAGCATCTGAAGCCGGATCGGAATCTGACGGATTTCGACGTTTTTGACGGCCCCCGCCGGGAGCTTTTCCTCCCTCTTCATGCGGTCAAGGAGGTAATCAATGATCGTTGCCGCACTCATTGCGGTAGCTGTGCCCTTCAGGTCCGAAAGACTCTGAATGCGGTCAGCGGCTTTGGGCGACACCACAAACCCGAACGCGCGCTGCGAGGCTGCTGTGTGCGTTGTCGTGAGAGCGCGCATCGCGGCTCCGACTTCAAGCGCGCTCCTAAAGGGGACCGTGACCACGTCAAGCCCTTCCTTTTTAAAGAGCCCTTCATCGACGGCCGCCTCAAGGACAATGGAGTCCGCAGCGGGGAGCACCCCGATCCGGAGTGTTTCGGCGTGAAGGGCCGTTGTGAGGCACAGGGCGAGCGCCGCGGCCGCCAGTCGGAAGATTCTCATGGTTAAGTCCCGAAATTCTCAGTTTTCGGGACTATAACCGAAACTCAGCCTCTGAGTTCAAAGCGGATGGGAAACCTCAGACGCACGGTTTTGGCGGGGCTGCCCCATGCGCCTTGGGCTTCCTTCACGGCACGTAAGGCCGCCTTGTCGAGAATGCCGTGGGGACTTGTCTCAAAGAGTTCAAGTTCCGTGAGACTGCCGTCCGCGGCAATCACAAACTGCACGACGGTCACGCCCTGAAGCCTCATCACGCGGGCCTTGCGCGGATAATGCAGCACGCTTTCCACGGCGCGTTTGACGCGCGCAAGAAACGGATCGTCGGTTTTGCCGTACACCAGCGTTGAGATGCCGCCGGCGTCGGAGGCACTCTGCGCTCCGGCCACCGGTGCGGCCACCGCAGCCGTCTGTTTTTCCTCAGCGGGCTTTTCCGCTTTTTTCACGGTTTCAGCCGGTTTGGGCTGAACGGTTTTGACGGCTTTCTTTTTCTCGGGGCTGGGCTTGATCCTAGGCTTGGGTTTAGGCTTTTCAACAACCTTCTTTACGACGGGCTTGGGCTTGACCACCGGCACAGGCTCGGGGTCCGGCGTTTTCACTTCCGGTTCGGGTTCGGGTTCCGGTTCCTTCACGGGTTCGGGCTCAGGCTCCGGTTCCGGCGGTACGGGCTCGGCCCGGGCTTCAGAAACGGCACCCCCTGCGACCTGCGCAAAGGAAAGAGCGACGGACGCCTGGTTGCCCGCGGCTTTGTAGGTCAAAACCGGCGCGGCATAAAAGACAACGGCAATCACCGGCAGATAGAGCGCCACCGCCGCCGCAAAAGACACCGCTGAGCGGCGTCTAGCCGTCTTTACGTTCTGTGGCGATTCGGAAGTTTTCATGCTGATGTTCTTTTAATAGGTCAATCACGCGGATGAAGTGCTCAAACTTGGACTCCCGGTCCATTCTGAGAAGCACGGGTTTATCCCGCGGGATTCCGGCAATCGCCTCGGCGAGTTCTTCAAACGACACCCGTGTGCCGTCGCGGAAAAAGTCACCGGCTGCATCGACCTGCACGAGTAACGGGTCCTTCACGTTTTCAGCCTGAGACGCCGTTTTTGAAGCCGGGAGATTAATCTTGATCTCACCCTTGGCGATAAAGGTCGAAATTGAGAGCACCATCGCCAGCAGCACCAGCATGATGTCGATGAAAGGAACGATGTTTAACGGTTCCTTCTTGGGAATCTCAATCATGGCGCAACTCCTGTCTCTTATACACGATTCTGCGCTGCAGGCCGTTATAAATCACAAGCGTGGGGATGGCGACCGCGAGCCCCAGCGCCGTGGCTTTAAGCGCAAGAGACAACCCCGTCATGATGTCGGAGGCATTGATGTTGCCGCTCTGCCCCATGTCGTAAAAGGTGATCATGATGCCGATCACGGTCCCCAAAAGCCCGACGTAGGGGGCGTTCGAATAAATGATGTAAAGGGTCGTGAGGTTGTCGGTGAGGGCCTTGTCGTAGCTGTTTTTATCCGCGTAGCCGGAGGGCTTCACAGACCGCAGAAACAAAAGGCGCTCAATCGTGAGCCACACGGTCACAAACCCCATGAGGCCGAGGATCGCGAAGATGATGTAGTCAACACTGTCTTTGATGAGTTCCATGGCAGAAAAATCCTGTCCGTTTAAACGGGTTAAACCCCGAAAGCCGCAGCGCAGTCAATGCCGCTGCGGCCCCCGGGGCTCTTGTCTTATGACGGACGTTTAGAAGTCATAGGTGTAGGAAACCCAGAAATTGCGGCCGTCCAGGTACTGGCGGTAGAGGTTGCCGTAGCGGCCCGGCGACGTTTCCGTCCACTCGACCGTGTCCTTATCAAGGACGTTGTTCACAGCCACGGAGAAGCGGTGGTTCTTCGCCACAACGTAGGTCGCACCCACGTCAACAATCGTGTAGTCCTTGTATTTGTTGCCCAGGCCGATGCCGGTCCTGGTGTTGTTGCAGATCATGTCCCACTTGGAGGTGGATTTGACGTAGGCCGAGAGCGGTCCCAACTGATAGTCGGCACGCAGCTGCAGGCTGTGACGCGGCAGTTCGTTGGGGCGCTTGCCGCTGTCGGCGCCAGCGGTGATCTTGGCGTCGGTGAGCGTATAGCCGCCGGTAAAGGAGAAACCGGCAAACTTCGCGGTCTTAAAGAGCACTTCAATGCCCTTGGCACGGACCTTGCCGTAGTTGATGAGGCGCTTGTCGCAGGCGCTGTCGTCGGCGTTGCAGTAGCCCGCTTCCGTTCTTTCTTCCGAGGCAATCAGGTTTTTAAAGTCCGTGTAAAAGCCCCCGAGCGTCACCTGTGCGGCCCGCCCGAGATCCACAGTCGTGGAAAGTTCATAGCTCCAGCTTTCTTCGGGCTTTAAGTTCGGGTTGCCCCAGGAGCGGTCGCCGGGCTCACTGCCGTCGTAATAGCCGTCCACAACCTGCTTGACGTTGGGCGTTTTGTAGCCCGCGGCCACGCCGCCCTTAAAGCTCAGCCACTGTGCAGGCTTATAAACGAGGTAAGCGCGGGGCGAAACATTCGCGTCAAACATGTCGCTCCACTGGTAGCGGGCACCGACCGTGGCGTTTAACTCGTCGTTGATGAAGTACTCGCCTTCGGCAAAAACGGCAAGCGTTGTCTGATCAAAGGGCCCCTTTTGCGAAGCCGTCGAAGTCGACGGATTTTCGTAGTCTTCGTAGTTGGCTTCCACGCCCGCCGTGAGACTCATGCTGCCGAAGCGGTCGAAGTCAAAGGGCATGATCGCCTTGGTGGCAAAGGTATAGGTATTCGTCTGCTTTAAGGGGTCCGAGAATGAACCGTGGTTTTCAGAAGCCACCGCCTTTTTCGTGGAATGCGGCGTGAGCGTGGTCTTTGTCTTCATCTGCGAGAGGTTGTTCCACATCAGATAGCTTTCGGTGCGCCCGAACCCGTACTTGCCTTCGTGTCCGAGGGCGAGGTTGTATTTGTGGTACCACTGTTGGGCCTTGATGGAGCGGCTGCTCGTATTCATGGAGCCGCCGGAAAAGCGCGTGAAGTCAAAATCGGCAAAGGTGAAGTTTTGGGGGTTGACAGTCCAGTTCAGACGTGCGCCCACATTGCTCGTGTAACTTTCGCTCGGCGAGTGTCCGGCATAGGCGCCCTTCGGGTTCATGATGCCCGTGTCTTCGTGCCGGTAGTAGCGGCCGCGCAGCATCAGAGCTGTCTCTTATACACATCTCCGAGCCCACGAGACTCCTGAGCGTGTTCCTGGAAAGTGCCTTCAGCGGTCACCGATCCCGTAAGTTCCTTCACGTGTTTTTTCGTGATGACGTTGACCACGCCTCCGACGGCATCGGTTCCCCAGACGGTGGAAGCCGGGCCGCGCAGCACTTCGATGCGTTCAATCATTCCCACGGGCGCAATAAAGGCGGTCGTCGGATCAAAGCCGTTGGCTTGAATCGCGGAGCTGAAATTCTGGCGCCGCCCGTCCTGCAGTATCAGCGTATAGCCCGCGTCAAATCCGCGGATCGAAATCGTGGAATTACCCATCTTTGTGGAATCGAGATCCACCCCCGGAATGTCCCCGATCGCGGTACCCAAGTCACGCACGGGTTTTGTCTGCAGTTCTTGGGCGGGGATCACCGAGACGCTCGCGGGCGCTTCGCGCACGTCCTGCGAGTAGCCCGAGGCTGAAACGACGGACGTATCCAGCGTGGTGTATTCATCCGAGGCAGCCTGAGCCCAGGCGGCGTTCACAGCGGCTGCCAGCGGCAGCACGACAAAGAGGGTTTTGTTGGTTGTTTTCATGGCAGTAGGAAAAATTCTCCCCGGTTCCCCGGTCGTGTCGACAGGCCACAATGCGTAGCGGCCCTTCGCATTAAAGGCCGTGAATACTACTGAAATTTACGCAAATGAGAATCGTTCTCAAGCATTTTCAACAACTTCTGACCAAATTCAGCCAACCGGCGTAAAACACACCCCCCGAAACCATACAAAACAAGGCTTTACCGTCGTTAACAGAGTGTTAACACATATTTTCTCTGCAATATGTCGGAAAACACCGACACCGCCCTCAGATTCCGCACTTTTTCATTTAACTTCAGATTGTTGCAGCATTTACTCAACCAACCCCGATGAACTTCCGTTAACTTTTCTTCCAAATTTGTAACAATTGTTGAATAGGAAGGATTCTCATTTACTGTCTCGGTTAAAGTCGTGCTTCTTGCCTCGCGCCTGCCGCGGCTGGCGGCAGTTCTGTGCACGGGCGTCGGAATGAGCATTGCCGGGCTCATCATGCAGCAGCTCTGCGCCAATAAATTCGTCTCCCCCACAACGGGCGCGACAATTTCTTCGGCGCAGTTGGGAATCCTCATAGCGCTGCTCTTTTTCCCGGACTCAAGCCTCTGGTCGCGCGCGGCGTTTGCGTTTCTCGCGGCGATTGCCGGTACCTGGGTTTTTGTGTGGTTTATTTTGCGGATCCCCATGAAGGACCCGGTGATGGTGCCCTTAATCGGCATCATGTTCGGCAACGTCATCGGCGGGATCACGAGTTTTCTCGCGTTTCGCTTTGACATGACGCAGGCCCTTTCCACGTGGCTTGTGGGGCACTTTTCGTTGGTTCTCCGCGGCAACTACGAGCTCGTTTATCTTGTGGTCCCCTTAATTGCCGCGGCCTGGATCTACGCCAAGTGGTTCAACATCGTCGGGATGGGAAAGGAGTTTTCCAAAAACCTGGGCGTCAACTACTCCCTCGTTCTCTTTGCCGGGCTCTCGATCGCCGCGATGATTACGGCCTCCGTTGTGACGGTCGTGGGAAGCATCTCCTACATCGGGCTCATTGTCCCCAACCTCGTTGCGATCTTTAAGGGCGATGACTTACGGGCGACGCTGCCGGATACCGCCCTTTTCGGTGCGCTTTTCGTGCTCATCTGCGACGTGATCGGCCGCCTCATCATCATGCCGTATGAACTTCCGATTGAACTCATCATCGGTACCGTCGGTAGCCTCCTTTTCATCGTCCTTATCTTTTACCGGCTCAGATTCGGCCGCAGAAGTCTCACGAAAGACAGGCTCCTGGAACTTTTCGGCCTGACCCGCAGAGCGCGTCCGGGCTGCTGCAACCCCGCGGTGATCAAATGAATACTGTCAGACTTGCACAGCGGCGGCGCCTTAAGACCTCCATGGTGGTGCTGGCCGGGCTCGTCCTGTTGTTTATCGGGCTCTATCAGTTTGCGTTCGTGAACCCGAAGTTTTTCGCCTACGCGATGGGCTTAAGACTCCCGCGGCTTGCGGTCATTCTTATCGCCGGCTTTGCGATTTCAGCGGCCGCCATTGTCTTTCAGACGATCATCCGCAACACGATTGTGACACCATGCCTCTTGGGCATGAATTCGCTAACCCCGTCTACGCCTTTGCCGCGGACGTCATCGTCATGGGGTTCGTTGCGGGCTTTATTTACTACACGATCTTTCAGAAAACGGGCGGCAATGTCCTTTACGTGCTTTTGATCGGCACGGTGCTCTCGACCTTCTTTTCGAGCATGCAGAATTCGCTTACACGCATCATGGATCCCAACGAATACGATGCGCTTTTAAACACCCTGACGGCAAGCTTTACGAACGTCAACGCCGCCTGCATCATCCCGGGGGCGCTCCTTTTGGCCGCGATTGCCTGGTGGCTTAGAAAAGACCTCGCCATCCTTGACGTCATCAGCCTCGGCCGCGAACAGGCGGTGTCGCTCGGCGCTGACTACGAAAGGACCCTGAGGCGCCTGATGGTGGGCGTCGCGCTTTATATCGCCGTTGCCACGGCGCTTGTGGGACCGCTTTCCTTCCTTGGTCTCATTACCGCCAACGTCGCGCGCCAGCTTTTCACCACCTGTCTCTTATACA
>OJRE01001184.1_pt1 | contig 10103 bp, 8 predicted proteins | sample 1599111 | NCBI WGS metagenome assembly OJRE01 (sample SAMN03922530, study PRJEB24848) | human gut metagenome | isolation source: stool sample | host: Homo sapiens | place: Germany | collected 2010-05
CCCTGGAATCCGTGATATGCCCATCGTCCAGCACCTGTAGCAAAATATTGAAAACATCCGGGTGCGCTTTTTCGATTTCGTCGAATAAAACCACCGAATACGGATTTCTGCGAACCTTTTCAGAAAGCTGTCCGCCCTCGTCAAAGCCGACATAGCCCGGAGGCGAGCCGATCATTTTCGAAACAGAGTGCCCTTCCATATATTCCGACATGTCCACGCGGATCAGCGCGTTTTCTGAACCAAACATCGCTTCTGCCAGCGCCTTGGAAAGCTCCGTCTTTCCGACACCGGTGGGGCCGAGGAACAAAAACGAACCGATCGGTCGTCTCGGATCCTGCAGTCCGACTCTGCCGCGGCGCATCGCCCGCGCAACGCTCGATACGGCTTCTTCCTGTCCGATCACGCGCTTATGCAGAATAGATTCCAGCTTTAACAGCCGTTCGCTCTCTTTTTCGGTCAGGCGGCTCACCGGAACCTTTGTCCAAGTGGAAATGACCTTTGCGATATCCTCTGCTGTCACCTCTGGCTGCCCCTTTTTGCGGCTCTTTTCCTGTCGTTTCTGGTGCTTTTCGTAACGGGTGAGCGCCTCCTTTAGCTTTTGCTTTAGTCTGGAGGCCTCCTCCAAATCCTGATGGCGGATTGCCTGCTCCAGCTTTTCGTCCAGCGTTTTGATTTCCTTTGCCTGGTCTGTTGCCTCGTCAGTCGTCTGCATCCGCTGCAGGCGCACCGCAGCAGCCGCCTCGTCCATCACGTCGATCGCCTTGTCCGGGAGCTTCCGGTCGTTGATATAGCGATTGGAAAGATGTACTGCGGCCTCGAGGGCTTCCGGCAGAATCTTTACTTTATGATGCTCTTCATATCTGGAAACGATTCCCTGTAAAATGCCGATCGCCTCTTTTTCCGTTGGTTCTTCGACCGTAACCGGCTGAAAACGACGCTCCAGGGCAGCATCTTTTTCGATATATTTGCGGTATTCTTCCAGCGTTGTCGCGCCGATCAGCTGAATCTCGCCGCGCGCAAGGGACGGCTTTAAAATGTTGGAAGCATCGATCGCCCCCTCTGCGCCGCCTGCACCGATCAGTGTATGCAGCTCATCCAAAAACAGTAAAATATTTCCGTCGTCTGTTACCTCACGGATGACCTTACGAATTCGCTCCTCAAATTCGCCGCGGTATTTGCTTCCCGCGATCATCCCGGACAGATCCAGCATCAGAACCCGTTTATCCTTTACCGTATCCGGCACGCTGCCCTCCGTAATCCGAAGCGCAAGTCCCTCGACGATCGCCGTTTTGCCGACACCGGGTTCTCCTACCAGGCACGGATTGTTCTTCGTCCTGCGGCTTAAAATCTGAATCACGCGCCCAATCTCCTGATCGCGCCCGACAACCGGATCGAGCTTTCCCTGTGCAGCCAGCTTCGTCAGATCCCGGCTGTAAAGCTCCAGCGTCCCGGTCTGGCTCTTTTTTTGCCTGCGTCCCAGTTCTTCGCGGTACGCCGTAGGGTCCAGTCCTGCTGCCAGGAGCGTATCCCGCATGATTTTCTGCAGCGGCAGCGACAGCGTCTGCAGCACCCGCACTGCAACATTATCCCCATCTCCTAAAAGCGCTAACAAAATGTGCTCCGTTCCGGTCAGCGCGCTGCCTGCCTTTTCCGCCTGTCTGTGGCTTTCCTCCAGAACTTCCTCTGCCCGGGGGGAATAACCGTCCCGCTCTATGACCGGATTGGGCGTCTCCGGAGCCAGCAGATCCTGAATCATTTCCCGGATCGCCTCTTCTTTTGCCCCGTTTTCCGTCAGAACTCTTGATGCCACGCCGGTTCCTTCTTTGATCAGGCCCAGCAGGATATGCTCTGTTCCAACATAATTCTGATGCAGGCTTTTTGCCGCCCGCCCCGCCAAAAGCAGGGCAGTTTTTGCCTTATCCGTAAACTGTGACTGCATCTGTTATAGTCCTCCATACTCTTCATAAATCTCATCTATCAAAGCATGTACTTCCTCGCGGGAAATATTCCGACAACTTGCCCGTGCCAGAATGACCCGCAGCGACTCCCGCATCTGCTCCAGATCACTGATTCGATCCGCATCAATCGCAATCACTGCGCCGCGGCGTCTGTCCACCTTGACGAAGCCCTCCTGCTTGAGCACGGTATATGCCTTATTCACTGTATGCATGTTAATCCCAATGGATTCTGCAAGCTGCCGCACGCTCGGGAGGGACTCTCCCTCCTTGAGCCTGTTTGTCGCAATCCCAACAATGATCTGATTGCGCAGCTGTATATATAGCGCTTCTTCGCTGTTAAAATCTACTTCCAGAATCATGCTGATCTCCCATCCATTTCATCTTTAAAGTGTTATAGAAACACTATAACAAGAATTCTGAAAATAGTCAACAATAGCATGCACGCGCTGCGAGCATGCTATTGTCATGAATAAAACAAAACACCCGGCACTGCTGTTTCCTATGCTCCCGCCAGACAGCGGGCAGTTTGCAGCAAAAGCCGGATGTTTTTTATGGATTCACGGCAATAGAATGTTCGCAGAACGTGCTTCTATTGTTTTCTGAATGCTTGTTTTTTGGAAGATTTATTTCAGGTCAAGGAATTCAAATTCAAGATCGTCATCATCCAGGAAATTCCTGGACTGCCAATCTTTGGATTTGCCCTTTTTGCGGCGCGGACGTTCTTCTTCCTCGTCCTCATCCTCGTCATCCTCGTCTTCATATTCGTCGACTCTGGGGCGACGGACAGGCTTCTTTACCGGAGCCTTCTTTGCCGGACGGCGGCGCGGACGCTCTTCTTCCTCTTCCTCGTCCTCATCCTCGTCATCGTCCTCGTCGTCATCGTCGTCCTCTTCTACATAACGGGCAGGCTTTTTGCGGCCGAAGCGGCGCGGACGTTCTTCTTCCTCGTCCTCATCCTCATACGTGCTTCTGACTTTGATGATCAGGATTGTTACAACGATAATCAGAACTACGATTACAAACGCCATCAGAATAACGACAAAGCGCATGCTCTTTGCGGTCTGGTCAATGGTTGCCTGATTGTTCTTGTTAGTCTCCTCTGCATTCAGCAGGTCACTGACCTGATATCTGGTTCCCATAGTATTATCATGCAGATACCATGCACTGCTGCCGCTTCCGTCATCCTCAAAGGCGACGGAATAATCTGCAGAGTTGTCTACGATCGGCTCTTCCTCCGGTTCTTCCGTCTCCTGACTTTCGTCAACAGCCGGCTCTGCTGTCGCCTCCGACACATGTGCCTCTACCAGATCAGAACGGATATATCCGCTTACATTATCAAATGTTACTGCATACCAGGTCTTGCCGTCGCTGCCCTGTGTCTCGCCGGTAACGGTCAGCTCCTGTCCGCTGGTTGCCTTGCCTGCAAGGCTTGCGCTGGTGGAAGCTTCGCTTCTGATATTAACGCTGGAAGAGGTTACGGTTGCGCTGGTAACGGTTCCTGCGGCAGCTGTCCCTGCTGCGTTATCCTCTGCAGCTGCATCAGCGTTTCCGTCCTCTGCAGCATTGGTGTCGGTTGTTGTGGTCGTTGTCGTTCCGCTCGGGGAAGAGGTCAGCGGCACAGCGCCGACTTCCATTGTGGATGTAAATAAAAATACCGCAGCAAGTGCACATCCCAGCACAGTGCTGAACTTGGTCGTCCATTTCATCATTCTAATTTACGTACCTTTCTGATTCCGATCCGCAAAGGTCTCTGCGGTTCTTTTCTCTTTTCCAAACTCCTCAGCCAGGCTTCCGATTTCGCCTGTCGCCAGTGCTCTATCGGTATATTATGCTTCGTCGATCGCTTTACCGATATCGTGTCTCATATATTTGTTGGCAAAATTGACCCATTCGGTCGCTGCATACGCTTTTGCGCGCGCTTCCTTTAAGGTAGGCGCCTTCGCCGTGATACCCAGCACACGTCCACCGTTGGTCAGGATCGTCTTTCCGTCTTCTGCAAACCTGGTTCCTGCATGGAAACAGAACACATCGTCTTTTCCGTCAAAGGCTTCCAGGCCGGAAATCGGGAGTCCCTTGTCGTATTTTAACGGATAACCATCCGATGCCAGCACAACACAAACTGTCGCATTGTCTTCAAACTCCAACTTGAGCTGATCGAGCGTACCGTCGATACATGCCTCGCAAACGTCCAGAATGTCGTTTTTCATACGCGGCAGCACAACCTGCGCTTCCGGATCACCGAAGCGGACATTATATTCCAGCACTTTCGGACCGTCAGGTGTCAGCATCAGGCCGAAGAAAATTACACCCTGAAAGGTGCGTCCTTCCGCAGACATTGCATCGACGGTAGCCTGATAGATATATTTTTTACAGAACGCATCAACCTCTTTTGTATAGAACGGAGACGGAGAAAAATTGCCCATGCCGCCAGTGTTCAAGCCCTGATCGCCGTCCTTTGCGCGCTTGTGATCCTGGGCGGAAGACATGATCTGGATGGTCTTGCCATCTGTAAAGGACAGCACGGAAACCTCGCGTCCGGTCATGAACTCTTCGATGACCATCTTGTTGCCGGCTGTGCCGAATTTCTTATCTGTCATAATCGTGCATACGCCGTCTTCCGCTTCTTCCAACGTGCTGCAGATTAAAACACCTTTTCCAAGTGCAAGGCCATCCGCCTTTAAAACGATCGGGAATTTCGCTTTGGTATGCAGATATTCCAGCGCATCCTCTGCCTTGTCGAACACTTCATAGGCAGCCGTCGGAATGTTGTATTTTTTCATCAGTTCCTTGGAAAATGCCTTGCTGCCTTCCAGAATCGCCGCATTTTTGCGAGGACCGAATGCACGGATCCCGGCTGCCTCCAGCTGGTCTACCAGGCCCCCGACAAGCGGATCATCCATGCCGACGATAACGAGGTCGATCTCTTTTTCCTTTGCGAACTCGGTCAGACGGTCAAATTCCATCGCGCCGATCGGAACGCACTCTGCCAGCTGCGCAATTCCGGCGTTGCCGGGCGCACAGTAAATCTTCTCTGCTTTCGGGCTCTTTGCCACGCTTGCAGCGATCGCATGCTCTCTGCCGCCGCTTCCCACAATCAGAATTTTCATATGAACCTCCATATTTTCAGGCGCTTTCGCTGTTATGCGATGCAATTTTGCATCACGATGCGATAATCGTCTTTCCATCCACAACGGTTACTCTGCCCTGGGCAATCAGATCGATGGCCTGGGGCAAAATTTTCCATTCCGCTTCCTCCATGACCCGCTGCTGCAGACTCTTGGGTGTATCGCCCTGCTGCACTTCAACCGCCTTCTGTAAGATAATCGGACCGGTATCCATTCCGCTGTCCACAAAATGCACCGTCGCGCCGGTCACTTTTGCACCGCGCGCAAGCACACCCTCATGGACATGCAGACCGTAAAAGCCAACGCCGCAAAACGCAGGGATCAGCGACGGATGGATATTGATAATCTGGTTTGGGAACGCTTCGATCATCTCTGCCGGAACAGCGACTAAAAATCCTGCCAGCACGATCAGATCCGGCGCGATTTCCTTTACCTTTTCGGTCAGGGCATGATTGAATGCCTCTCTGCTCTCGAAAGATTTCGGAGAAAGACAGATTGCTTCCACATTATGCTGCCGCGCACGTTCCAGCGCATATGCGCCCGGGTTGTTGCTGATCACCGCTGCGATTTCGGCATTGCGGATTTTTCCCGCGTCAATCGCATCGAAAATCGCCTGCAGGTTCGTGCCTCCGCCTGAGACACAGACCAGAAGCCTTAACATAAGGTCACTCCCTTTTCGCCTGCTTCGATGGTGCCTACCACATAAGGGGTATCGCCTGCAGCTTTCATTGCTTCCATGGTCTTATCCACATCAGCGGGATCTACTGCGACGATCATACCCAGGCCCATGTTATAGGTGTTATACATCATATGCTCTTCGATATTGCCCTTTTTCGCCATCAGGGTAAAAATCGGAGGAATGGGATAGCTGTTTTTGTTGATCACCGCATGGGTACCCTCTTTTAACATACGGGGCACGTTTTCATAAAAGCCGCCGCCGGTGATATGGCTGCATGCCTTTACGGTTACGCCGGCTTCTTTGACTGCCTTTAACGCCTTAACATAGATGCGTGTCGGAGCCAGCAGGGTCTCGCCCAGGGTTGCGCCCAGCTCATCATAATAGGTATTTAAGCTTTCAACGGTCATGTCGAATACCTTACGAACCAGAGAGAAGCCGTTGGAATGCACGCCGGAGCTTGCCATGCCGATCAGCACGTCACCGGGCTTTAAGTTTTCGCCGGTAATCAGGTCTTTTTCATCCACTACGCCGACTGCAAAACCAGCCAGATCGTACTCATCCTCCGGCATCAGTCCGGGATGCTCTGCTGTTTCGCCGCCGATCAGGGCAGCTTCCGACTGTACACAGCCTGCGGATACACCTTTTACGATCTCTGCGATCTTCTCGGGAATATTTTTGCCGCATGCGATATAGTCCAGGAAAAAGAGCGGTTCGCCGCCTGCGCACGCAATATCGTTTACGCACATGGCAACGCAGTCGATACCGATGGTATCATGCTTGTCCATAAGAAAGGCGAGCTTGATCTTGGTTCCGACACCATCTGTACCGGATACCAGGGTAGGCTTTTCCATATCCTTGATCTTTTCCAGGGAAAATGCGCCGGAAAAACCGCCCAGTCCGCCAAGCACTTCCGGGCGCATTGTCGTCTTTACATACTGTTTCATCAGTTCCACCGATTTGTATCCGGCTTCAATATCCACTCCAGAACTCTTGTAATCCATCTGATCCTCCATACCGTGCCTGTGCACCTGTTTATTTTGTGTAGTTGTGATAGCCGCATTCCTGCAGCTTTGCATCCTTTTTCAGTACGCCGTCTTTCATCTCTGCGCTGTAAGCCTTGAGCTTTGCAAGAAGCTCCGGATCGGAAACCGCTAAAATCTTCGCCGCCAGAATACCTGCGTTTGCACCGCCGTTGATGGCAACGGTCGCCACCGGGATACCGGAGGGCATCTGAACGATGGAATACAGGGAATCCCTGCCTCCCAGAGACGTCGTGTGCATCGGGATACCGATCACCGGCATCGGAAACAATGCAGCGCACATACCCGGCAGATGAGCTGCCATACCGGCGCCGGCGATAATCACCTTTACGCCCCGCTCCTCCGCGGTCTGTGCATATTCAAAAAAAGTATCGGGCATCCGATGTGCGGAAATAATCCGCATTTCATAGGAAATACCGAATTTGTCCAAAATCTCAGCTGCTTTTGCCATTACAGGCATATCGGAATCACTGCCCATTACAATACTGACCTGTGCCATGTGCTTTTATCCTCCTGTCAAAATATGTCGCAACTTATCAATCTACAGTGTACTAAACTTTTTTGGCAGATGCAACCTATTTTTATATTACAGTTCACTCGCAGCTTTCTGTGCACAGATTCCATGCTCGCATGAGAATCTGTGCACGGGAAGCTGCGAAGGGAGCGCCACTCTATGAGCAAAAAGGAGCTGCAACGCAGCGGAAAGCATCGAAGATGCGATTTTGCGAATGGCGCGGGTGAACTGTAACGCACCTTCCCGCGAATAGCGCGGGTGAACTGTAAGATGTTTATCCCTGATACAGCGGCAAATTTAATTCTTCCGTGCCGTCCAGTACGAAAAATCCGTCCTTGATCAGGCCAATCCTGGTGCCGTCTGCACATACTGCTGTTACCTCTGCCAGCTCTGCGTACGGGATCGTAATATCTGTGTGGCAGTTAAAATATGCCTTTTCCGGATCGGTATGACGAAGCGCGGACACCTCGTTGTCCCGCGCGATGATCGCCTTGCCATCCGGATTATAGGTCATGCGGTCTTCTTCATAGCTGTAGCAGGTATCACCCACTGCGAAGTGGGGGCCGGTCTTTTCTGCAATCAACACCGGAAGCTTGTCATTGATTTCATAACGGCGCGCCACCATATAAGCAGTCGTGTTCGTACCAATAGCAAATTCGCCGATCGGCAGCGTATCATGATGATACAGCACACCATCCTGCAGCAGCTTTTCGTTTTCCGCTTCCTTTTCGAAGTTACGGCAGGTGTATTTGGTAATCATGCCATCCCTAAACTGCAGCTCCAGATCGTTATACTGCATACCGCGCAAAAACGTCTGCGGTACATGCAAAACGCCTTCTGTTCCGGTCAGCTTCGGAGAGGTGAACACTTCCCCAACCGGAATGTTGACGTCCGCCACGCAGTTTTCGAAATTCGTTTCCCGCGCAGGGTTATTGAGCGTATGGAGCATGACCTTCATATCGGTGTGGTTGTCGCCGCGTCCCTTGATCTCCACCCACGCTGCCTTATCCAGCGCATCGATCAGGTGCTGCTGAATCGTCTCGTAGGTCTTGTAATCCAACGTATTGATCTTTAACACTTCGTCGAAAATCTCCGGGAAATGCTCGCCGATGCCCGGAACCGGGAACGCGATACAGGTAAAGCTTCTTTCCTCCGGGTCGATATATTCGTTCGTCATCGCACCCGCCTGGCTCTGATATTCGACATACAACTTCTGCTGTTCGGCCGATAAGGTGAGCAGATGCTCCTTGCTCGCAGGCTCGAAGGGCTCTTCGCCGAATGCTTCGATGACAGCGGGACCTGCATGGACAACCGCCATATCTTTGTACTCTTCCCACGCATTTTTGCGACATTCCAGCATCCTGTGGACATATTTTTTGTCCAGGTACAGTGCCTTGTCGTTTTCATGGTCATAATCGAACTGCCGGTTCACTGCACCGCCGAAAAATCCGAGCCGGAACACTCTGCGTCCCTCTGCAAAGCTCGCAGGTGTGCGGGCGATGACAGGCTCTAAGCCCATTTTTCTGAAGTTTTCAATTGCAGCTTTTACGACACGCTCAAAGCCCAGAGGATAACGGATCTGGACGGATTTCTTTTTGTCCAGAGGCTTCTTTGCCAGCTCAAAGCCCTTGCGAAAGCCCTCCGTGTAGGTGTCTGCGATTTTCTGAATTTTTTCTTCCGGCAGACCATTCAAATGCTCTGCCAGCTTCCACTGGTCATCCGCGATATATTCCCCGAACCAGAACAGGTAACGGATATCAGACAGGTCTGCGTTTTCGATGATGTCCAGCGCAAATCTCTGTCCCCAGTCCACGGTATGGCGGATCGCATGCTCTGCAGTCAGCTCCGCATAGTCGCTTGCAAACCAGTAGAAAATATCCCGGATCTGGGAATATTCCGGTGCTTCTTTTGTCTCCTCGAAGCTTTCTGCAAACGCACAGTAAATTTCGACAAACAGCTCCAGGCGGATCGTGATGCCTTCCAGATCCTGTTCATAAATAAACGCAGGCAGGCTGCGCAGCTCCGCCGCAACTGCAGAAAGCAGCTGTCCAAAGGTTTCGCCAAGCTGTGCATACGCCCAGTCGGGGTTTGCATAGCTCGTCTCATAATTGCGTCCCATCAGGTCGATGAAGCAGCTTTCGTTGTGCCGTTCCAGCTCTTGCAGAGAGGCTTCCCGCATCGCCCCGGACGCTATCCATTTGTATTCTTCAAGCAGGACGCCCAGATAGTCCGCGTTTTCTGCAAAATAGCGTTGAAACTGCTCCGGCATCCGTTTTTCTTTTTCGATTTCCAAAATACGCTGTGAGGCAAGCTCAAACCGTTCTTCCATTACTGTCATAATCCATACACTCCTACTGCCACAATCCCCCCGATCCCCAACAGGGTCAGGGCGTTCAACACAATGCCAATCCAGGCGAACAGATAAAATTTATCCTCTTCCAGCTTCGCCATAATTCCAATTACCAGACCTGCCGCAGAAAAAATCAGGCACAGCAGTGTCACCACGCCGTAGCGCACATATGCCGTCCCATGATTCTGCCAGGTAAAATAGACGGTCAGGAAAACAGAAATCAGGGACATTGCCCCCAGCATTGCTGACAATATCCCCTTTTTGGATTCCCTCTTATCGGTAAAAATGTAATGCCTGCGCACGCCGGTCTCCTTTCCGAAAAGCTTCGCTTACGCAGTTCCCTATCCGTAACCGGGAACTGCGTAAAAATTCCATTTCCTGCATTCTCAGAAAATCAGTTTGCCCCGGTGCGCCAGCTGTCTTGCGCCGTTTACGAT
>OJRE01001206.1_pt1 | contig 9914 bp, 9 predicted proteins | sample 1599111 | NCBI WGS metagenome assembly OJRE01 (sample SAMN03922530, study PRJEB24848) | human gut metagenome | isolation source: stool sample | host: Homo sapiens | place: Germany | collected 2010-05
CCTTCGTCGGCAGCGTCAGATGTGTATAAGAGACAGGTTGTAGAAGGAACGGCAACGATTACATTAGGAACGAAAACAAAAGACTATCATAAGTATGAAAGTGTTTTTGTCCCGATTGGCATGAAGCATAAGGTTGCCAATAAAACCGATAAAAATGTAGTCATTATCGAAGTCGGTATCGGTGAAATCTTATCCGAAAGCGATATGGTAAAGATATACAGTCAGGAAAGTGACGGAACGGCAGAGGACAATTATGTCAAAGCTGCTAATGAGCCGGTTGTCAAGTTAGATCCGGCGTTTAAGGATAATTTGTGGGGCGGCACAAAGCTTCGCACGGTATTCGGTAAAAAGTGTGATTATGATGTTATCGGCGAAAGCTGGGAGCTTTCCGCACACCCGGACGGACAGAGCCGGATTGCAGACGGCAGATATAAGGGCATGCTCTTTAATGACTATCTGTCCATTATCGGAAAAGAGGCGCTTGGCTGGAAGTGTCAGGCACAGGATCGTTTTCCGGTACTGATTAAATTTATTGATGCAAAGCAGGCATTATCAATCCAGATTCATCCTGATGATGAATATGCATTGGAAAATGAAGGCGAATACGGAAAGAATGAGATGTGGTATGTCATCGACTGTGAGCCTGGGGCATATCTTTACTGTGGACTTTCAAAGGACGTATCCAAAGAGGAGATTGAAGAACGTATTGCGAACAATACGATTACAGAGGTGTTAAACCGCATAGATGTAAAGCCGGGCGATGTCGTTATGGTAAAAGCAGGAACAATCCATGCGATTGGTGCGGGCATTTTAATCTGTGAAATCCAGCAGAATTCTAACAGTACATACCGCATGTACGATTACGACAGAAGGGATAAGTTCGGCAATCCGCGTGAACTGCACGTTGCAAAGGCACTGGACGTTGTCGATACCAAAGCCTATGTCAAGGATGAAAACTGCGAAGTGATTCTGGAGAAAAACGATGCCTATACACTGGAACGTCTGGTACAGTGCAAGTATTTTGAATGCCTGAAATATGACATTTATTCAGAAGTCAAAATCGGCATGGATGAAACATCTTTCCTGTCTGTTTTATTTATTTCCGGTGAGGGAACCATTGAAACGGATGACGGTAATAAGACGATGCAGTACAAGGCAGGCGAAAGCTTCTTTATCAGCGCTGGCAAGCGTTCGGTTGTAATAAAGGGAACAGGAACCTGTATCGTTACGCATGTTTAAAATGAAAACTATAAAAGCAAAAGCACACAGGTGTTAAAAATGATGAAAAAAAAGAGCGTAAAAGCAGCATTTTATGCTGGGGCGGTAATACTTGCCTGTTTTTACCTGTTGGTATTGTGGTGGGGTAAAAATCCGGACGTAGGACTGGAATACAGAATGTATTATCTGACCCATGAGCTTTCTGACTGGCCGGGCTACGGAAAACTGTCCTATGAACCGGGAACGACAGAATATTGTACGACACTCAAAGATAAAGACGGAAATGAGCGCAGTATCAATGTATGCCGCCGCAAGGGAAAAGGCTGGAAGGAAGACCAGTACGAGGGCAGTACAAACAGCGGAAAGGACGCATATCTTTACTATGTGTTAAACCGCACGGCAGAGAATGCCTCCTATCAGTGTGAAGTCACGGAGTTTGCGGGAAACGGCAGGGTCGAAGTTTACTGCAACGACAGAAAAATCGGAGAAATACAGGGTACAGGAACATTTACATTTGAAATCGGAAAACTTGAGGAAAAGGAATGTGACACGATTCATTTTGTGGCAGATAATGTGACATTCTGTTTGTGGAGCAGTGCCATTCTTTAAAATAAAGGAGTTATATGAAAGAGAAAGTGAACGTTTTGGCAAAGAAATTAAAGCCATACAGTATCCCGGGGGCGATTACCCTGGCAGTTGTATTAATTACGCTGATTTTAAAAGGAATCTGGCCGTTTGGCGGAAACCGGATTGATTATTTTGACAATATGCAGCAGGTCGCGCCGCTGTATGCACATCTGTGGGATTTCATGCACGGAAAGGCATCGCTGTGGTTTGACTGGTATACGGGACTCGGAACGAATGTATCCATGAGTATTTCAGCCTTTTCAATGTTAAGTCCTTTTAATCTGCTGTTATATTTAGTCCCGAGAAACCTCATTTTAGAGAGCATTTCCATACTGACGGCAGTAAAAATGGTATTTATGTCCGTTGCAATGTATGCATTGCTCAATCACAAATTCCCGAAGCTGCTCTATCCGGTAAAGACAGCGTTTGCCGTGATGTATTCGCTGTGTGGATATGTCATTTTATACGGCTCCTGCTTTACACCGTGGATGGACATTGTTGCACTGTTCCCGTTGCTGATGCTGGCGCTGGACAGACTGCTGACAACGGGAAAGAAGCTGTTTTACATCTTTATGGTAGCATTAAGCTTTATCATTAATTACTATTTAAGCGCAATGGCGCTTATTTACGTATTTTTAGTCAGCGGTGTCTATATTTTACTGCTGTGTGAGCGCAAAGAATGGAAAAAGCACGCATGGAATTTAGGAATCGGTACGGCGGCGGGCATGGGACTGTCCTGCTTTGTATTAATTCCGGTATTTATGCAGTTATCCGGTTCACAGAGAGGAAATGCGGGCGGCAGTATTGTATCGCAGTACCTTGGCTGGATTAAGGGTGCGATTGTCACAGACGGCTCTATGGCGGCATTCCAGCGTTATATGATGCTGTACGGATTAAGCTTTGTGCTTGCCGTGATTCTTATCGGGTTAAAGAAATATAAAGAAGATAAAAAAATGTGCCGTGTCATGGCGTGCCTGCTTGGAATTGCCCTGCTTCCGATGTTTGTGGAAGGCATCAATTTAATGTGGCACTTCGGCTCTTACAACGGCTATACATTAAGAAACGGTTTCCTGATTGCATTTACACTGCTTTGCATGGGCGCGTATTATGCACAGAAAATGTTTGCGGATATGCCGCTTGAGAAGAAGTATATCAAACGTCAGATTGTGATTGCGGCGGTAATGTGCCTGGTATATGTAGCCGGTTATCTGCTGATTCCGCAGAATAACGAGATTCTTGCGACAATCTTTTTTGTGGCAGTCTTTATCACGATGTTTATCGTTTATTTAAGAAAGCTCAAAGAAGAAAAGGACGAATTTAACGTCAAATCCGTGCTTGCCGTGATTGCGGTGGAAGTTTTCTTAGGGGCATTTGCACTGATTGGTCCGCCGAAGTTTTATACCTATGAAGCGTACCAGGTCGGTGATTATGTGCAGTATGCCAATGAAGCCTATGAAGCACTTGATATTGAAGAATCGGCAACAGACCGTATTGTCAATCCGGATATCAGCCTGAATGCCAATTATCCGCTGATACTGCGCCGTGGCGCACTGTCAAGCTTTACGGCGGCATTAGAGAGTGACACACAGACTTTTGCAAAAAACTGGGGATATTCAAAATATTTTCTGTGGCTGTTAGATTCCGGCGGAACCGTCTTTACGAATGCACTGTTTCATGTAACGGAGGCCGTCAATCAGAATGACTTGGACCCGGCGCTGTATACACTGGAAAAAAGTTATGCAGATTACGACATAGACAGTAAAGAAGCACCGCAGGAAGGATATAAATTATATTCTGCCAATTACCGGCTTCCGTTTGCAATGACCGTAGCGTCATCTTTTGCATCAGAAGACTTGGGCGTGGACTGGGTTGACTTACATAATAAGTTCTATACGGCACTTTCGGGAGATAAGGAACCGCTGGTAAAGGGTATGTCGTATTCTGTAAAAAAGAGTGATACAGTACTGGAATATAATACACAGACAAGCGGCAATGCAGCAGTGTATTTAAAGATTGTGGATATCAATAACCGCAACAGTGATGCCAATGCATCATGGCTGATCAGCTCCATGCATGTCTATGTCAATGACAAAGAAGTGCCGGTGCCGACACTGGGTGATGTGGAAAATACAGCGTACTTTACGGATTATAACAACAATCTGCTGTATCTGGGCTGTTTTGACAATGAGAGTATCGATATCCGTATTGAATACGATGACCCTTGGTATTTAAAAGTCAGCGAAGTCAGCTTTGCACAGCTGGATATGGATAAGATGGAGAAGTTGTGCAGAGCGTATGAAAATACAAAATGCGATGTATCTTATACCAATGATTCACTGACTGTTAAGCTTGACGGTTCGGCAACGAAAAATTATGCGTTGATACCGGTGGTTTACAGCAAAAACTGGAAAGTCAGCGTCAACGGGCAGCAGGTGCAGGCAAAAGAAATCGCAGGACTTTTTACAGGGGTAAAGATTCACTCCGGTGAAAATACAATTACCATGGAATTTGAACCACAGGGCAGAAAAGAAGGACTGCTGATTACGCTTGCTACACTTTTAATACTGGTTGTATGCCTTGTCATTGACCACTTTAAGAAAATCAATGTTCCGGCATGGATTCAGTATTGTGCGGTATTTGTATGGCTTCAGCTGCTCAATGCAGTAGTCGTTGCAATGTTTTTAATACCGGTGATTGCTGCAGTTCCGGCATTTCTGTACCAGATTATATTAAAAATTATGCAGATTTTATAATAAAATGGGGCGGCATCCAATCGTGATAGGCGTCCCATTTTTGATTTTGGGCAAGAACAAATATCCCTGATGGCAGATGGGAAACCGCCTGCGCGAAATTCTTATCACAGCTTTGCGGCAAAACCGCTTAGAAATGAGGTAAATATGGAAAGACTGGCTAAAATATATAGAGAAAACGAAAATTTCCGGCTGATTTTAAAACTGTTTTTTATACTGCTGATGTCCCGCCTGTTTATGCTGGTGCTGATGGTGATTTATAACGTGTATATGGGAACGGACCGTTCCATTGCATTTTTAATGAACCAGTGGGATGCCAAGCGGTACCAGTTTATGATTGATAACGGATATACATTTCCGCTGGATACGGACCCACAGGCAAACTGGGCATTTTTCCCGATGTATGTGATGGTCTGCCGGTTTGTGAAAATGCTGACCTTCGGTGTAATGGACACGTACTGGGTCGGTATGACGGTATCAACGGTATGTATTTTTATCGCTGCATTTACAGCAGTTAAATATATGAGTCTGGTGCGTGGTGGCAGGAGTGAAGACTATCTTTTGATTCCGCTTCTGATGTTTGCAGGTCCCTATTCTTTTTACTTTGGTTCTGTGTATACAGAAGCGATGTTTGTGCTGTTTATTGCGCTGTTTTTCTATGCGGCAGCTAAAAAAAAGTACTTGTGGGCAGGGTTTGCCGCTGCATTTGCCAGTGCGACAAGAATTGTAGGCTGCCTGCTTGTATTTGCGCTGATTGTGGAAATGTATCTGGATTTGACGGCGGACGGTGGAAAACTTATCACATGGGCAAAAATCAAAAGCTTCATCGTGCAGATGTTGAAACTGCCGGAACACATTTTTGCGGTTATGCTGTGTCCGTTCGGTGCATTCTGCTATATGACCTTCCTGCGCTTTTTCTGTGGCGATGTGTGGGCTTATAAAAACGTGCAGATTGCATGGCGTGAAGATACGTATTTTCCGGTTGTGGGCGTTTTATGGAAAGCGTGCACCGGACAGATTGAACCGCGATATACCTATATGGGATGGTTTTGTATCGGTATTTTTGCAGTGTATGGATATATGCTTTACCGGAAATATTATTCCATGGCGGTGTTCGGAATCATTTCCCTGCTTGTGCCGCTGACCTCCCATGTCATGAGCACCTGCCGCTTTACAGTGGGCAGCTTTGTCGTATATATGGGCGTTTATGAGATTTTAAAGAGCGTACGTCCGAAAATACGCACGGCAATTCTGATATTTTTTGCATTTGCACAGATATGGCTGCTGTTTATGTGGTATAATTCAGACTGTTGGTTAATGTAAATAGAAAAGAGGGATATTTGTGAAAGTAAGAAAGAAAATTGTTGTCTGTTTTTCCGTAACGGTTTTTGTGGTACTGCTGATTGCTTCAGAGGTTCTGGTACATGGCGGTACAGTACAGACAACACCGGCACGATTACAAAAGATATCCAAAAATATATGGGACATTGTGGAAAATGATAATGAAATTGCAGGCGGTTCGTCAATGCAGACGGAAAATCAGAAACCACATGAAACCAGAAAAAGAACCATCACAGCGGAAACTGTACCGTATGATGGTGTAAAGAGAAGTATTTCCTGCTGGGGTGACAGTATGATGTACGGCTGCGCGACTACACCGGGGTTTATTACGCTGGACGGCATTACAACAAATATCAGCTATGCCACGGCACCGGATATGCTTTCGCAGTTTACGGGGCTGAAAACATACAACCTTGGTGTCAACGGAGAAACGTCAAAAGAAATTGCGACCCGTGCAGGCGGTCTTACCATGGTGGTTGACCGTGATATTGTCATTGACGGGACAGGCATTGCTGAATTTAAGCTGCAGTCTTTATATGACGGGGATAATGTTTATATGGAAGATTACAGCGGTTATAATTTTCAGTCAGACCAGACCAATATCTGTGTGATTAACGGCGAAAAATATTATGTAACCAATTCTTATGACGGTGAAAGCCAGATTTTATACGGCACAGATGTGAATATTAAAGAAGGCACACCGGTTTATACACTGGCGGCGGTGGAGCGTAAAGATGACATTCTTGTGCTGGAAATCGGCAGTAACGCAGGCTGGTATAATGACTATGATGAATTAATTGCGCAGTATGATTCCATTTTGGAAGGTACAGGCTGTAAATATTATATTATTGTCGGTGATACCGATGACCCGGAACTGTCCGTGGATATGAATAAAATTTATATCGGCATGGGCGAAACACCGTGGGAGCAGGCATTATCCAAAGCATACGGGGATCATTTTATCAACATGCGGCTCTATATGATTCAGAATGGATTAAGTGACTGCGGACTGGAAGCAACCGATGAAGATCTTGACGGCTTTACAAGAGGTGAGATTTCACAACAGCTCAGGGCAGACTGGACACATTTTAATGCGTATGGCTACTATGCCAAGGCAAAGGGAATTTATGAAAAAGGTGTCGAACTCGGATACTGGGGCGGACAATAAAATAAGAAATTTATGTGAAAAACTTGTCAGATTGTAATAAAGGTATTATAATACACAAGTCGAAACATCGAAAAATAAAAACACATCAGGATAGATTTGAAGGAGAAAATTATGTTATCAGTAGTGGTACCAACATTTAATGAAGGAAAGAATATCAGAAATCTTGTAACACAGATTGATGATGCATTAAAAGGAATTCCTTATGAAATCGTTTTTGTAGACGACAGTAAAGATGATACACCACAGGTTATTATGGAAGTTGCAAAGGATTTTCCGGCTGTACGCATGTAACACAGAACCGGTGAAACAGGACTGGCAACTGCCGTATTAAAAGGATTTTCCCTTGCAAAGGGCGAATATATGGCATGCATGGATGCGGATTTACAGCATCCGCCAATCGTTTTAAAATATATGTATAAGGCAATGGAAAGCGGTGCAGACTTCTGTATTCCGAGCCGTCTGATTCCGGGCGGCGATGACGGCGGACTCAACTGGTACAGAAAGTTTGTATCTGGTACAGCCCGTAAAATCGGTCAGTTTATGTTACCGTGCCTGCGAAAGATTTCAGACCCGACAAGCGGTCTGTTCATGTTCCGCCGCGAGGTTATTGAAAATGCCGACTTACAGCCGATTGGATGGAAGATTATGGTGGAAGTTCTTGCAATGGGTACATACAAGAAGGTTGTAGAGATTCCGTACAAGTTCCAGCAGAGAACCGAAGGTGAATCCAAGTTATCAGGTAAAGTAACGATGGAATACTTAAAGCAGTTAAAGAATTTAAGAAAGCGTTACAATAAGGCAAATCATTATGAAGTAGAGATATGGTCTACAGAGAAGATGATGGCAGAATAAAAGCTTCCTTGGACATGTCCCCACTTCACCGTTACCTGACGGTAGCCATGAACATGCCCCTACCTCAACGTGTTACTTGACAGTAGCCATGAACATGACCCCACCTCAACGTGTTACTTAACTTCGGTGGTGTCATGTTCATGGCTGTGAGAGTGTGGGTGAGCGGATATTGGGGCGTGTTCAAGAAAGTGTGGGTGCGCGGAATATGTCGGCTTTATGTTCAGAGAAGTTCTAGGTGAGATGTGGGACTGTGATATACAGTATATATAGTATAGATTTGGCGGCGGAAGATTGGTTTTCTGCCGCCTTATTTTAATGGGCGGTATTCGGATAGAAGTTCATCGGCGAGGTAGTCATCACTCATGCAGTGCATATCGGATACACCGTCGCGTAGCAAAGGATAGAGTTCGGAGCGATAAAAGAAATCAAGAGCGGTGTCCAGCGGCAGTTGTGCTTTTTTTGCAAAGCAGGCGATGACACGGGTATATTTTTTCTGAAGTAAAATCGGGTTGGCATTCATACTTTGATACTCCTTTCAAAAGTCAGATATGCAAGTGCTTTTTCGGTACGAAAACAAATTTGCAAATTGGGCTGTTCGTAGCGCAGACGGTTAATGGCTTCTTTTTTATCAATCAGACCGTCAAAAAACAGTTCAACCGTGTTAAATACTTTATCATTTGCGACACCGCCGATAACAATATCATAATCAGTGGTATCCCTTTCGGAACGGCAGTTTAAAATAAAGTCGAGCCATTCTTCAGAGTATGCGTCAAAACGCAATACGTTTAGATGATTGTAAGTAGTTTCGTCAAAGGAATAGCAGGAGATAAATCCGTTTTTATTTCGGCGTTTAAATTTATTACACCACTTTTCAGCCTGTTCGTACAGAGGTGTTGTATAAAATCCAAGTCCAAAGTCAACATTTGCACGGGAATGTTTTAAATCAGGATTTGGTATTTCAAGATAAGAACCGTGGTAAAGAATCATATTTTCACGCCCCTTTCTTCCATAAGTTCAAGAATATCATTTACAATATAATCTTTACTCTGCGTATGAAGTATTTCATATTCAGGAATAATATAGCCGTGCAGAATGTCACTTTGTCCAGTGAAGGCTTTGTATACAGCTTCTGCGTGAACATGCAGTCTGGCGGCAACATTTTCTATGCAGAATACAGCAAATTCCAGCTCATCGGCAGTTTCAATTTTTTTATCAGTACACATAGATACCTCCGGTTTATATATAATACAATATCATGACAGCAGTGGCGAGATGTCGTGCGTGTAAAGGTCATCATTAATATTTGCAACAGAAAAATCTTCCGTATTAATGTGCTTAATGATAATGGCATCGCGCGTGTTTCTGGCGTAAAGGATTGCACAATTGGAAATTTCCAATGCGCGGCGGATTTCGTTAATATCCATGCGGGCGGCAATACAAAGACAGAGAATTTTATCCCGTCCCGGATTTGCTTTTGTGCCGTTTACAATCTGATAGGCATAGTGCCGTTCCAATGTACTGTTTTTTACAGCTTCCGCAAGAGAAATATTTTTACAGTGCAAAATTGAATTATAGTACTGTGAAAAAGAAAATTCCGTCTGCGTATGTGTATTCAGGTAGGCTTCAAAATCCTCTTTGCTGTGGATTGTCGATAAAGAAGCCAGTAATTCAGATGTTTTATCAGCATTATTTTTCACGATGTCCCTCCCAAAACCATTTAAGTATAGTATAATAAAATAAAAATCAGTATGCAATCCCAATCTGACGGCATAGGACATCTGCATAAGCCGCAGTGGGAGAACGGAATGAGGGTACAAGTGGACGATAAAATCAGACAGGAATGTGAATTATCTTATTATCATACAATCGGTGTGCTTAATGAAGCGCATGAGGTCTTTTATGTACAGCATAAGGAAAATCACAAAATATATGTAAAAAAGAATTTGTATGTATACAAT